>CDZU01035649.1_pt1 | contig 29657 bp, 31 predicted proteins | sample 557441 | NCBI WGS metagenome assembly CDZU01 (sample SAMEA3182114, study PRJEB8094) | gut metagenome | biome: human; feature: gut; material: Stool; isolation source: human stools | place: Canada | collected 2013-06-10
TTAAAAATGGGAAATTAAGGGCGATGAAGTTAATGTTTGGCGATCAGAGAACCTCAACGAAGATGAGTGGCATACATACGCCTGCTTATGGTCTTGATGACGGAACTATTGCAATCCCGTGGTTTCAAAGTAGAATACCGGGACAAGTAAAAGCTGGGAGATTCATTTCGGTCTTTATGCCGGATTTTACTAATATGATATTAATTTATTCTTATAGAATTAATGACTAATAAAAAATTCTTGACATACCTGAAACAGTCCGAAAAAAGGGAGAGGGTTTATGCAAATGGAGTTCAGAGGAGCCAGGGCTGTGATATAATAGAACCATATAATAAGATAGAACCATGAAATGAGCGGTACCAGTACAGCAGATACTTTGACTGTATGATCTTTTTATATGGCAATGGTTACTTCCAAAAGGAGAATGAATATGGCAATGAAAACTTCAAAGTCATCAAAAACGGAAGCAGTCTTAGACTTATATGATGCGCTGCGTCATGGGAAAAGGGTGCAGCGGCGTGAATGGTGTCAGGAACATGGACTGACTACGAAAACCTTTGAGCGCTATATTGCAAATCTGCGGGATCATTTATATGAAAAAAATATGCGTACCGGACAGAGGCAGACTATTGATTTCAATCAGGAAACGGAGACTTATCACATTACAGGTAAGGAAAACACCTGGATTTCCGACGGTGAGCTCATTGCTATCTGCAAGATTCTTATTGCTGTGCGGGCCTTTGAGAAAAAGGATTTGCTTTCCCTTCTATCCCGGTTGCTTACGGTGGTAGTATCGAAGAAGGGAAAAGAGGAAATCGAGAAACTCATGAAAAATGAGCTTTATCTCTATGAAGATCCAGCTCATGAGTCAATGGACAGGAATATCTTTTTCAACCTCGTTTCTGCCGTGCAGGCTCATCATGTGGTGCGCCTTACCTATAAGAAACCTGAGGATGAGGCGCTCTCTACTTATACCGTAAAGGCAGGAGCAGTACTTTTCGACCGTTCCTATTTTTATTTTATCGGACAAACGGAGGACGGGGAGCGTGCCTTTCGGCTGGACAGGATTTTTGATACGGTGGATTCGGGAAAGACTTTTACTGAGCCCTATCATAACCGATTTCAGCCCGGAATCTATCGCAAGCAGGCGCCTTACATGTTTAACGGGAAGAAGGAGCATGTGTCTTTCCTATGCTCTTCGCAGGCGCTTGAGCCGCTCCTGAACCAGCTTCCCAGTGCACAGTATGTACGGGAAGGGGAGCACTGCCGTGTGGATTTAGATGTGGAAGGAGAAGAGGGAATCCTTATGATTCTCCTGGCCCAGGGAAGCCGAGTAAAAATTCTTTCGCCGAAAAAACTGGTAGAACGCTGGGTAAAAGAGGCAGAGGCTATCTGCCGGATGGGAAAATAAAAAACGGCCTAACGATTTCCAAAATCTGTCCTACCCTTTTGTTACACTATAACCGTAATGAAACGGAGCCCACCTTTAAAAGGCTAGTGGTTTGAAAGGAGTTATAGCTATGGAACTTGGAATCTACAGGTATGATATGGAGAATGCTTACCGTGCAGGGAAAGGAACAAAGCGGGCAGATATGATTCTTTCAGCTGCACGATATATTATGAAAGATGACAGACGTTATGAGACAATGAACCGCTCAGATATTCTCTGCCAAGCTGAATTCCGTATCCAGAATCTTCTGGAGGACTTGGCTGCCAGAGATAGGCTCCTCTCTATGCTGGAATGGATTGGAAGCAGACTGGCTTCTGATCTTTCCAAAAATGGTACCGGCTTTGATATTGATAAAGCTCGCAGTGTATTTGCCATAAAGATGCAGGGGCTTAGTGCTGTCTTTTCTGATGCGGTGATTACTGATTATTATGGGTGGGGGCTTAATAAAGTCAGGAAGATGGTGAGCGAATGTGTAAAGCAGGAAAGCTTCCCGAGCGCGGTAAGTGCCTTGGAGAAGCATTTTAGAGAAATGCCGCGGCAAGATGTCAAAGACATTTCTCCAGAGAAAATCAGGAATCATCCGAAATCCGGCAGGTGGTCCGGTTTGGATAGTTTATGGTCTCTGTGGCATCGCAGGTATTATGACATTGTGGAAAGGCTGGGCCAGGAGCTTAACGATGAATCCGATGAAATGTACTGGGACCTCTATGCCATGGCATCGACACCTCGTATCGAAAGCATAAGGCTAGGGGGCTATGACTCTACTATGAATCGGGTGAGTCTCTATCTCTATCCTATTGCTGAAAAAGCAAAGAAGGATAAGGTCTCTTTTGAAACGGTGCTTGGTGAAGTATGGGCCCATGAGCTCTTTCATGCCTGCCATTGTTTCTGGATGGAAGCAGCTGCCGGAGAAAAGGCCTGGACCCGGAAAAACATTTCACACTGGTGGAGGGACACGGTGAAAGAAGGACTGGCAGACTACTTTGCCTATACCTGGTGCCGGATGGAAGAAAACCGGAAGCACTCTCAGAACGGGTACCGCAAATCATATGACTACGACTTCTCTAAGGCTGCCGCTAATCTTTACGAGTCCTGGACACACGAAAAATTTCCCGGATGGCCCTATGCCGGAGCCAAGGTTTATCTCGCTGCAGATATGTTTGAAGGCAGAGACAGTGGCAATCCCTGGCGGGCAGGTGACAGTCCTTCCTATGCTGTGCTTTATGAAACCCTATTTCCCATAAAGAATAATTGGAAGGGAGCATGTAAAAAGTTTTTGGATATTTGGAAGCAGTATCGTAGTAGGTGGATGGGGAGGATGATGCTTATGGAATCCGGCTGGCCTATGGACGAAGGAAATACTTTGGGCCTCTATTTTCAGAGGGATGAAAGTGGTATTCTTAATGATTATTTTATCTTCCACAGAGATGGATCTCTGGAGCTCGTGAGTGAAATAACCGATAACAGCGGTAATTCTCCAGATTCTGAGCGTCATACAAAGCTAGATGTATTGGCGGCAGTGAGACTGTATAAACTGCTTGCCAGTTCCTCTGATGATCCCATCAGAGAAGTCCTGGAGCGCAGGTTCAAAGGACACGGAGCCAGTGAACAGCTGGAGGCTTTCTGTAAAAACAAGGGGATTCATATAGAAATTATAACAATCTGATAGCATAAAAAAACTGGACCATCTGACCCGAATTTTAATTTTTTCTGTTAATTAACCAAGGAGAAACCTATGCAAAAAGGATTTTATGATTACAGTTTAAGACAGGCCTATCTCATGACAAGGGGAACTATGAGAGGGAAAGAGATACTGAATGCTGCAAAGTATATTTTAAAGGGCTGTCCAATGGAGACAGATATTAGCCGACTCCAGGAGGTGAGGCGGGCTGAGCATGAAGTGAACAGACTTCTCGGTCAGATGCCGGAGGATGACAGGATGCTCTCGCTCTTAGAAAGAATCGAAGAACGGCTGGCGAATGATATCGCCTTTGCCGGTGGCGGAGGCGATATTTCCCTTACGGAATTGAAGCATGCTCTCCGTGTCAAAGAGCATACCGCACTTGCTGAACAATCCCTTAATATCTTTGTTTCTGACGAAAACACATACGATAATTATGGCTATGAACCGGAAGATATCCAAAAGGCGGCTTCCTCTTTTAGAACACACCATGTACCGGTAGAAATACAGAAATTTCTGAAAATGCTCAAAAAAGAGCCGGGGTTTGTGGATGCATCAGAGGCATCGGAAGAAGAGCGGGAAATGAATTCCTGGAATGAGAAAGGGGAGGTCTATCGGCCAATGGCGCAGGTAGAATGGTGGGATGACTGGACATCCCTCACCGGTCACTTGTTGGAAACACTTCCGGAAAGCGATGATGATACCCTCTGGCGTTTTGTGGGAGCAGCCTTGGTACCGGCGGATTCTGACCTTTGCTTTGCCCGCTTTGATTCTCACAGGAATCGGATCATCCTTTATCTGGATAATATTGTTTTCCGGTGCCGCAGCTCCGGCATTCCCTTTGAAGCCGGTTTCTACGCCGCCTACGCCAAAGCCCGGTTTCTGGCCTCTTTCTATTATTGGATGGAAGGGTATGGAAGCGATACTTCCATCTGGCGTTATAGAGATGGCTGGTCCCTGAGCATTAGGGAAGGCCTTTCTGATTATTTTGCTTATACCTGGTGCCGGATGAATGCTGAAATCCCAGCTGGTGCCGATGAAAGACAGAAAAATCGAGCTGCCGGATTTGGTAAAATGGCGGAGTATCTGGAAAACACCTGGAAGGGCAGAGGATTTCCTGGCTTCCCCGCAGCGTCGGCCCAGGTCTACCGGGCTTGGGAGCTCTTCGGCACAAAAGAAGAAGGTGCAGAAAAACCGTGGCTGTCCGATGATTCACTGACTTACCGTGTGATTTATGCACAGGTGACCGCACCGGACGAATCGGAAGGATGGGAACCATCCCGAAAAGCTCTTCTCCAGGCGTGGAAATCATTCCGCGCGGCCTGGGTAAAGAAACTAGTGCAAGATTTAAAAAACAGAGAAAAATCCGACGAAGATTAATGTCCGTCAGAGAAAATATTATTGTGAAAACAGAAAGAAGTGGAACCTCAATGGAAGAACCGTGGGTATTACATGATGAAATCTTTAATTCGAAACACATGATGGATAAACTGAACCGGTTTGCCGATGAAGAAGGACTGGTAGAAACGAAAAAGGCGCTCAAGTATGCTGCAGAAAAGCATACCGGAGCAGTAAGAAAGGGAAGTCCCTATGCCGGGACCATACCTTACATCATCCATCCACTCACTATGGCCTGCCAGGCTCATGCTATGGGCATCAGAGACGATCGGGTGTTGTCCGTGTGCCTGCTTCATGATGTTTGTGAAGACTGCGGCGTCACACCGGAAGAACTTCCTTTTTCGAAGGACGTGCAGAAAAGTGTGGCACTATTGACAAAACACAGGGCAGAAGGGGAAAGCGAGGAACAAATGGACCGCCGCTACTATGCCGCTCTCGCAGAGGATTCCTGTGCATCCATAGTTAAAATTCTTGACCGCTGTAACAACGTATCCCTCATGGCCCTTTCCTTCTCCCGTGCCAAGCTCACAGAGTATATCCACGAAACAGAAAAGTTTTCATTGCCCCTTCTGGACACGCTGCGCCATCGTTATCCCCAATATGCGGATGCTGCATTTCTTGTTAAATATCAGATTAGGAGCATCTTAGAGACCATCAAAGCGCTGCTGAACCATTGTGGTAATTTTTAAGAAATATCGGATATTATAAAACTTGAATCGGATTTGCAGACATGGTATACTTAGCGTAGCTGAAAAGTTAGTGAGTTCCAAGTAGGAACAACAAACCCCCACGGTTTGGATACCGTGGGGGTTTTGCTTTTTATAGAGAGCTGCCTCTTAGGCTGGTTGCTCATCATCTGTTGTTCAGCTATTTGCAGATATAACATTGAAATAAAAATTTAAGCGATTTAGCTAGTAAAACATCCTACAAACTACAAAAACTTCCCACAAAACTTCCCACTTTTAAGTGAAAAATTGGGGGAATTTGCAAACATTAGCAAAGACTTACAAAGTACAAACTAACGTAATAACTGGCTTAATGAAGCCGTTTATAAAGTCCTGCAAAGGCTTGCGAATATCGCTCGAATATTACTTACGATAATTTAACGTTATCGGAAGTAATCGAGGGGCTATTTCTACCCCATGTTCAAAATGACTGCAAAATCGCTGTATCGAGTTCTTCGCAGTCATTGATTGAATTCATTTATTTTATCTTGGCTATTTGTGATTCTCCCTGCTGATATGCTATTATTTTTTTGATGAAAAGTTTTTCTGTGTTTTATAATATATATCTGTATCTGTTTGCAGAGATATATATATTGTTAGGCTTATGCAGGCTGGTTGGAATCGGATATAGGATCCGTGGTATTTTTGGGTACACTAAGCGGAGTCGACGCCTGGATTGTGCGAATCGCTATATAGTCCGCGATATTGTCGTATTATCGCATGATTTAGTATCAGGCTGATGTGTTATATTATCTATGGATATGGGCCTTTTTTCTATACAGTAGTGTTTTAATAGTTGAGCTAATCAACTATTTGCAAAATCAGCCTTTTCTCGTAAAAATAGTTCAAAAAATTATTTCTTGCGAATGATTTTCTCTGGCAGTATAATTACATTTATCTATCAATTTATTTTTACGGAGGGTTATTCGCGATGCAGCGATTTTTATCTTATGAAAATACGATTTTAGCCGTCGTCATGATGGTATCTTTCATCAATCCTTTTACCAGCAGCGCCCTGACGACAGCCCTGCCTAGCATCGGTACGGCTTATGGTGCGACTGATGCTCAGCTCAGTTGGGTCATTCAGTTGTTCTTGATTTCTTCGACCGTGACCATCATGCCAATCAGCAAGATTGCCGACCGGATTGGCAAGCGTCATATCTTTTTATTCGGCGTCTCCTTGTTCTGTGTCTCTTCGCTGGCCGTTTATTTTGTGAACTCCTTGTACGGTCTGTTCTTGCTGCGCATCCTGCAGGGGCTGGGCAGTGCCAGTATTTTCGCGACCAGCATGGCCATCGTATCCCTGGTCACGCCGCCACAGCGCCGCGGCCGGGCCATGGGCTTTACGATTGCCGCCGTATATTGCGGCCTGTCCTTTGGGCCTGTCCTGGGCGGCTTCTTTTCTTATTACTTAGGCTGGAAGACGATTTTTTATTTCATCGCCTTCATCTGTGCCCTGGCCTGGCTGATTGCAGCCCGCAGCATGACGAAGGAAGAATGGATCGTCAACGCGAAAGGCAGTCTCGATTTGCCTGGCAGTCTGTTGTATGCCCTGGCCATGATTGCCATTATGGTTGGCTTATCGGAAGTAATGACTCTGGCATACGCCAAATACCTCTTAGCTGCCGGTCTCCTCTTGTTCCTAGCTTTCTTATACGGTGAATGGCACCGGAAAAGCCCGGTCCTGCCAGTCCGTATTTTTGCAGGCAACCGCGTCTTCTCTTGTTCCAGTCTGGCGGCCATGCTCAATTACTGCGCGACCTTCGGCATCAGTTTCCTCTTGTCCATTTACTTGCAGCGCATTACCGGCCTCAATGCCCGCGATACGGGGCTGGTTTTACTGATTCAGCCCGTACTGATGGCCCTCTTGTCCCCTGTCACCGGGGCCCTGTCGGACCGTATCAATCCAGCCGTCCTGGCTTCTTCCGGCATGATTTTGATTACCTTTGGCCTCTGTCTCTTAGCGGTGGATGTCTCTTGCCCTTTTTTCTGGCTCATCGCCCTGGCCCTAGTCATCATCGGCATCGGCTTTGCCCTGTTCACGGCACCGAATAACAATGCTATCATGGGGGCTGTGACGCCAAAATATTACGGCGCTGCCTCGTCTGTCGTCAGTACGGTCCGCCTCATCGGTCAGGTCCTCAGTGTGGCTATCATCACCCTGATTCTGTCGCAAAGCGGGGCCTCGGCTGCCTCGGATTGGCTGGCCCAGCACATCCAGCAGGCCTTCATCGTCTTTACGATTCTCTGTGCCATCGGCATCGTCCCTTCAGCTGCACGGAGTAAGTAGTGATTAGTAATTCGTGGTTCGTGGTTCGCAAAAAAGCGACTGTCCTATAAAGACAGCCGCTTTTTGAGTATTAAGTTTTGTAGTTTTTAGTGAATGATTAAATGTAAAGCCATCGTCTGCAAACTACGAACTTCGAACTATAAACTATGTTTTTTATTTTACAAAATAATGAGCCGAGTCGTCGACGAGGCTGTTTTCCAGGAGGGCTTTGAATTCCGGTGCGCTCATCCCCGTTGCCTGGGCGGAGAACTGATAGTCCCCGACTTTCCAATGAGCCGCATAGGACGTGTCACTGATTTTTGCTATGCTGACGGTGACGCCGTCGATGACCTGGTCTTTCCAGGTTACGCTATAGATGCCAGAAATGTCTTTTATGGATTTATCGGCTTTCTGCGGCATCGTGCGGACGCGGACCGTCGTTTCCGGCTGTCCTAAGCGCTGGAAGCCGATATCTGCCGTGTTTTTGCCGATCAAAGAAAGATAGTAGCAGCTGAATCCGGCATCGCGGGTCAAATATAAGGGCGTAAAGCCGGCATCTTTGACGACACTTTCATAAGTATCATAAGTTACGATGGGATTGGGCAGCCCCATGGCCTGGACCTTCGGCGTGCTGGCAGCCAGGGAAACGCTGCCGATCATCAAGGCCGCACAGGCTAATACAGCGGTTCTTTTTACAGTATATTTCATTTTCTACACCTCGTTCACCATAAAAAAAAATTAAACGTTTAAGTAACTATGAGTATACCCAAACGTTTAATTTCTGTCAAACTAAAAACTATTCCCACGTTTTCCAGACTTCTGGCACGTAGCCAACGGTCGCCTTGGCGCCATTGCGGACGATGGGCGTCTTTAAGACTTGCTGGTTCGCCAGCACATTGGCATCTCTTTCGTCATCGACGGCATATTGGATGCGGGCCAGCGTATCCTGATCCTTGCATTTCGGATTGAGCATGGCATTGAGGCCGCCGACGGCCTGCTTGACCTTGGTGTATTCGCCTTTACTCAGGCCTTTTTCTTTCAAGTCGATGAACTGGGCCTTGATGTTCCGTTCTTTGAAATAGCGGATGGCTTTCTTGGTATCAAAGCACTTTTTCGTGCCGAAAATCTGGATATTCATGGGATTCCTCCTAATGAGTAGCGGACTGAGGGCTGTGGACCTTCTTTTCCGCGGCTTCTTTTTCTTTATTAGCTTCGATTTCAGCCCACAACTTGTCGGCTGTCGGTTTCCACTGTACGGCATAAGCCTTGCATTTATTACATAAGTGTTCTGCCGATTCCGGCGACTGCAGGTCTGTCGATTTGGCACCGCTGCGTTTGACCATGGCGGCTAAATACTGCGGATTTTCCAGCATCGGACACGGGCGCAGATGGTTGTGGTTGAAGGGCTGGCCTTTGGCATATTCTTTGAAGAGCGGCTGCTGCAAGCATGAGAGCAGGCTCTGATTGTTGATATTGGCGCTGGAATAATGGATGAAGACGCACGGTTCGACGTCGCCATTGGGGTTGATATGGCAGTAATTGCGGCCGCCAGCGACACAGCCGTCGATGAACTGGCCATCGTTCTGGAAATCGATGGCGAAAATCGGCTTGCCACCCTTTACGCTGCGGATTTCGCGGACCCGGCGTACCATATAGGCCCGCTGTTCTTCTGTCGGTAGCAGGTCCAGCGAGGCGTCGTTGCCGACGGGCATATAATGGAAGTACCACGTAAACCAGACGCCCTTCTTGATGAGCAGGTCCAGGAATTCGTCAGACGTGACGGTGTCGATGTTTTTCCGGGTATAACAGATGGACGTCCCAAAAACGATGCCGTGCTTGCGCAGGAGGTCCATGGCGTGCATGACCTTGTCGAAATCGCCTTCGCCGCGGCGGCTGTCATTGACTTCACGGAATCCTTCGATACTGAGGGAGAAGCTGAGATTGCCTACGTCCGTGACTTCGTCGCAAAAAGCATCATCAATGAGCGTACCGTTGGTAAAAGCGTGGAATTCACAGTCCGGGTGTTTCCGGCACAGACGCAGGATATCTTTCTTGCGCATGAGCGGTTCGCCGCCCGTGAGTAGGTAGAAATGACAGCCCAGAGCCTTGCCTTCGCGGACGATTTTATCCATGACGTCGAACGACAAGTTCAGCGTATGACCGTATTCAGCAGCCCAGCAGCCGATGCAATGCAGGTTGCAGGCGCTGGTCGGGTCGAAGAGGATGGCCCAGGGAATATTGCAGTGATATTTCACCTTGGCGGCGTCGCGCGTACGCAGGCCGTAAAATCCAGCTTCAAAGCCCAGGTCCATGACGGCCGTCTTGACGACATGCGGGTTCAAGGTATCCAGAGCCGTATTGAGGAAGCGGAACCATTTGCCCCCTTCATCGATGAGTCTGCGTGCATCGTCAAAGGATTCCTTTTCAAAGAGGTCGCCAAACAGATGCTGCATGACATAAGATAAGCGTTTCAATTTTTTTTGACGGTCTGCCGGATTCCGTTCGGCCATGATGCGGTCGACCAGGATTTCGACAGCCTTCTTTTCGATACGATGGGTTAACTTGCTCATACCAATCATCTCCTACAAAATTAAACAATTGAAACGGCGCTGTTTCTATTTCTTTGTATAGTTCTATTATACGCTTATTTTAGCAAAAGTCAAAAAGTCAATATGAATTGGAAAACAAAAGGCTTTTACTTTTTTGATGATATACTTTATAAATTACTTGTATAATATTTATTTACACCATAAAAGGGAATTTTTTATGGCTAAGAAAGAAAATAAGTTCAAGGGGTATGACATTTCGACACAGGCTGTACACACTGGTGCCGGCTATGACGCAGAAACGGGCGCTGTCCGCCGGCCATTGCACATGGCCAACAGCTACAAGCTGCCCGATGATCTGTCGAAGGTCAACTATTCATCGACGGATTTGCTGATGTATGCCCGTAACGGCAACCCGAATCAACATTGGCTGGAAGAAAAAGTAGCGGCCCTTCATGGTGCCGATGACGCCATCGTCCTGGGAAGCGGCGTCGCCGCCCTTCATGCCCTGTTCTGGACCCTGCTCAAGACGGGCGACCGCGTCGTCTATCCGAAAGTCAGTTATATGGCAGTCTATCGCCTGTTCCACGAATTATTCAACCAGAAATTCGGCGTCGAAACGGTCATGGTCGATATGACTGACCTGGAAGCCGTCAAGAAAGCGATTACGCCGGGGACGCGCCTAGTCCATATTGAAACGCCGGACAACCCGACTGATGGCATTTCAGATATCGAAGCCATCGCTAAAATCGCTCATGAAAACGAGGCTGTCTTGTCCGTCGACAATACCTTTGCGTCGCCTCTCAACCAGCGACCACTGGACCTGGGAGCCGATTTCGTCGTCGAATCGCTGACGAAATATATCAACGGCCATGGCGATGCCCAGGGCGGGGCCATCATTTCCAATGATTTGGCAGCGATGGACCGGATCCGCTATGAAGCCCAGGTCAACGTCGGCTCTGTCATCAGCCCCTTCAATGCCTGGCAGATTTTCCGCGGTGCCGTGACCTTCCCCTTGCGGATGGAACGCATCAACGCATCGACGCAGAAAATCGCCGAATGGCTGGAACAGCGGCAAAACGTCACCTTCGTTTCCTATCCCGGCCTGGCCAGCCATCCCGGTCATGAATTGGCCAAGAAACAGATGAAGCACGGCTTTGGCGGCGTCATTTCCTTTGGCATCGCAGCCGACGACAAGGCCGTCGAACGCTTCTGCGCAGCTTTGAAAGTCGTCACCTTCGCCGTATCCCTCGGCCATGACGAAAGCCTGATTTTCCCGCAGCCCAGCTACGATGAACGCATCAATCTCTACCCGGAAAAATTCCGCAAGGGCTTCATCCGTTTCAGCATCGGCCTGGAAGACCCGGACGACATCATCGGTGACCTGGACCAGGCACTGAAAGCCATCGGCTTATAAAGTCAGCGGAACCAGCGGCTGCCGTACAAGAGAATCGATTGGGGAATCCACCCCGACAGAAAACGGAGCAAGGTCGAGACGACATCCGGCGTGATGACGACTCGGCCTTTTTTCACGGCCTGGAAGGAACGGCGGGCAATGGCTTCCTTCGTCCCGGCCAGGGGAAAATGGCGGAACAGCCGGCCTTCATCGGTCTGGCGGGCCGTCGCGATGAATCCTGTATCTTTCACCCAATACGGACAAACGGCAGATACGAGGATACCCTGCGGTGCCAGTTCCACGGCCAGTGCCCGGCTGTAGCGTAGGAGAAAGGCTTTCGTCGCCGCGTAGACAGCCAGTTCCGGAATGGGTAGGAAGGCTGCGCAGGAACAAATCTGGATCAGATGACTGCCGGCATGACAATAAGGCAGTACAGCCTGGACCAGGCTGACAGCGGCCCGGTCGTTGAGGTCGATCATGTTTTCCAGGACGCCTGCCGGAACGGCCGCCACAGGCCCCATCTTGCCAAAGCCGGCGGCGTGGATCAAATAACGGACCGTGACCTGGCAGGCCGCTAAGGCTTGCTGCAGCGTCAGCAAAGAAGCCCTGTCCGTCAGGTCCAGGGCGTAGATACGGCTTTTCGTCGTCAGTTCTCCAGCCAGGGTTTCCAACTGGGGCCGGCGCCGGGCGACGAGCCAGATTTCATCCAATCCTTCTTGGTCCAGCAATTTCGCATATTCCCGGCCCAGCCCGGACGAAGCGCCGGTGACGATGGCTATTTCCATAAGACTCCCTCCTGACAAGAACGATAGCACTGCAAGTATTCGGCTTCGACGTCGGCAAAGGGACGCGGCCGGTAATCGGGGATACAATGGACCTGTGGCGGCTCGCCCTGAGGCTGGTCGTGCAAGAGACAGGTCAGGTCATACCAGAGGAAATCATCGTCAATCCCTTTGAGGAGGCGTGTTTCCCCTTCCGTCAAGGGCTGGCCTAAGAATTTCTCATAAATGATAGCCAGCAATTTGGCTTCCGTCTGCCGGTATATCGGCATGAGCTGCTTCATCGGCCGGGGCACGTCGGACATATAACACTCCGTCGCATCGTGCAGTAAGGCGGCCAGGACCAGCCGGGACGGCAGCTGGCGGGCCATCACTTCGTTGGCGCATTGCAGACAATGCTGGCCGACGGAATAAAAAGTCATCACATGGCCGTTGCCCCGACAGATGAGGGACAAGGCGTGGGCAATATCTTCGATGCAGATGCTTACCGGGTCGGGATGGGTGATATCGAAAAACTTTCCGCTATAGGTAGTGATTTGAGGAGACATGATATAAGGGGTTCTTCCTTCTCTATATTTTTGATTTTTGTTATATTATTCCGATAAGTGTTGATTATCGGAAAGTTAAGGTTTTATGCTATATTTGCGGCATCTTGCCGCCGCGTTTGCCGCCATGATTTCACAAAATCGAATCGAGCTTCTTCATGGCTTCCCGATTGCGTTTATCCGTAATCGTATCGTAAATGTTCGCCGTCGTGGCAATGGTAGAATGGCCCAGCCGCTTGGAAACGTAGTCGAGCTCGATATTGTTTTCCAGCATCATCGTCGCATGGGTGTGGCGGAAGGAATGGAAACTGCCGCCGCCGAATTCCTTTTTGCACCACATATTGAAGTACCGCATGTCATTGCTGTTCATGGGACGGCCGTCTTCACGGGTACAGACGAAATCGCTTTCGACGTAGTCGTCGCCGTAAAGACGATGGTTCTTGGCCTGCTGGGCCTTATGGCGGAGCAGGGCCTTGTATAAGGTTTCATTAAAAGGAATGGTCCGGACCGACGACTTCGTCTTCGGCGTGGCCTTGCAGACGGGCACACCCTTTTTGTCATACAAGGTACTGACCACGGAAAGCGTGCGGTTTTCCATGTCGATATGGGACCATTGCAGGGCCAGGCATTCGCCGACACGCAGGCCAGTACAATAGGCAATCATGCACGGCGCATAATATTTATGCCCTACCGGGAAGGCATGGAAAATAATCTGTATCTGCTGATGTGAAAAGATGACCGGCTTTTTCCGGGGAATATCGAATTTCGGCATCTTGACGTTGGCCATGGGATTGATTTCGATATACTGGCGGTTGGAGACGGCCCAGCGCATGGCGTCGTTGAAGACCGTGAAAATAGATTTAACCGTTGACCGGGAATAACCATCCTCTTTCAGGCTGTTGATCCAGTCCTGGATTTCTGCCGTCGTCAGCGCTTCCAGGGCATAATTGCCAAAACGGGCACCAATATGCCATTTAATGATGCCGGAATAAGAATCATACGTATTAGGGCCTAAATTGATGCGCACATCCTTTTCCAGCCAGTCCCGCAAAAAAGCCATGACCTTGACTTCCGGCTTTTCCGGCAGCTCCCCGTCTTCATCCAGGGCTTTCATGGCCTGGCGATAGGCTTTCGCCGCCTGGGCATACGAAGTACCGCCGACGCGTTCCACACGCTGCCTTCCCTGACCATCTTCCGTCGGGACTTCAATCGTATAATACCATTTCTTGCCTCGTTTTCGTAAATACATATGCGGCACCTCCTTTGTTTACTATTGTACTATGAGAAAAGACAAGATGCAACAAACGTTCCTGTTGAATTTGCCGATTTAAGGAAAATAAAACAAGTTTCCCATGTGATTACTCACAAGATGATAAAAAAACGTCTCATAAGGCCATTTATGAAAATTAGGCGGATTTTTTTGCAAATAAAGAAACTATGTTCGACGAAACGATTATCCCTTTAGCGAACATAGTTTCTATTTGCTTTATTGGGCCGATATGGTACAATAAAAATAGAGAATTAGCAAATTGTTGGATTCGGTAGAAGCAAAGCACAATTTTTATGGAATATTTACGCTGTTTATACATTCCTTTGTTATACTGAAAAGACTAGCACAGAAAAGGAATGATATCATGAAGAAACTGACTTATGAAAATATTGCCCATGCCAAAGAGCTGAATGTTTATTTAGAACAGGGAAACCGGGTCCTCGATGCTCTGGGGTATACGGACCATTCGCAAAAGCATACGGCTAAAGTGGCCGTCACGGCCGGCAAAATCCTGAAGAAGCTCGGCTATGACGCCCACATGGTGGAACTTGTGCGCATTGCCGGTTATATGCACGATTTGGGGAACAGCATCAACCGCGTAGACCATGCCCATACGGGGGCCCTCATGGCGTTCCATTTCCTGCGCGACTGGGGCGCACCACCAGAAGATATTGCTGCCATCATCTCGGCCATTGGCCAGCACGATGAACGGAGCGGCATCGCCTTTGACCCCCTGTCTGCCGCCCTTATCCTGGCCGACAAGAGCGATGTCCGCCGGGACCGCGTCCGCAACACCGTACCGGAAACCTTCGACAAACACGACCGCGTCAATTATGCTGCCCTGTCGTCGAAGCTCCACGTCGACACGCACAAGAAAGTCATTACCTTGAACATCGAGCTCGATGAATCGATTTGCTCCATGATTGATTATTTTGAAATCTTTTCCCAGCGTATGCTCATGTGCAAGCGGGCAGCCGAAGTTCTGGGCCTGCGCTTCAAACTTGTAGCCAATGGCAATAAAATTGCATGACAGCTTCTAACTACATATAATTACCATAAAAAGTACATATTTCGCAGCTTATCGAAAAGAAGGCGACACCTAATTTTTAACATTTAGGCATGTTGCCTTTTTTTTCCATGATACACTTATAATATAGTTTAAAACATGTTGTAGAGAAAGGAATCATGCATATGCTACGTTATGGAAAAGGAACACTTCTCACTACGGTGATGGCCGGACTGCTGGCCCTGTCCCTGCTGACGGCAGGCTGCGGCAGCACGACACCGACTAAGAGTGCCGCTGTGTCGGTCAAGGCCATGAAAGTCCTCCAGCAGGATACGTATGAATCGGAAGTCCTCTCAGCCAAATCGAATGTCGACAAGGCCCGGACGACGCCAACAACTCCCTCGTCGACTTGAACCGTTATCAGCAGCTGGCAGCTTCCGGCGCCGTAGCCGAACAGACCCTGACCAACCAGCAGGCCACGGTGGACAGCAATCAGTCGAGTTACGACGATGCCAATACCCTCTTGCAGAAGGCCCAGGAAAACTTAGACGACACCATCATCAGGGCGCCTATTTCCGGCAAGCTCTCTGTGGACGACGTACCCAGCGGGACTTATGTCACGCCAGGCAACACGGCCCTGGTATCGGTAGGTTCAATCAATCCTATTTACGTCTAGTTCTCGATCAATGAAAATGAATTCTTGAACTTCCGCATGGCCAATGACAATGAGCCGGAAGACCCTACGCCGCCGACGGCATCCCTGACTTTGAGCAACGGTAAGAAATACGATGAAACGTCGACATCGTACCAGTTCGACCGGGAAGTGTCGGACAGTACCGGTACGATTACGGTCAAGGCTCTCTTCAATAATGCCGATGGCGTCCTCCTGCCGGGGATGTTCGCCCGTGTTACCATGGAAGGCCACCCCTTGAAGGATGCCATCCTCGTGCCTCAGCGTGCGGTCCAGCAGGTCCTGGACCAGTCCTTCGTCATCGTCGTCGGGAGCGATAATAAGTCCGTCGCCCGCGTCGTCACCTTAGGCGACCAGGTCGGCAGCTACTATATCGTCAAGAGCGGCCTCGATAAGGACGATATCGTCGTCGTCGAAGGCCTGAGTAATCTGAAGGAAGGTCAGGACCTGGACGTCACCATGACCACGGCTGATGAATTGGGCCTGTCCCTGACGGCATCCGATTCGTCGGCTTCGACTTCTTCCGTATCGCTTACGGCTAAATAAGGAGGCGCGTCATGTCTAGTTTCTTCATCCGACGGCCTATTTTCGCCATCGTCATTTCCATCATCATCGTCATCCTGGGGGGCCTGTCCCTCCTGTCCCTGCCTATTGCCCAGTATCCGCAGATTTCGCCGCCGACGGTCAATCTGAGTACGACCTACATCGGTGCCAATGCGACCATCGTCAATCAGACCGTCGCCCAGGTCATCGAAGACCAGCTCAAAGGCGTCGATGATATGTCCTATATGTCCTCGACGTCGAGCAACGACGGTTCGTACAGCCTGTCCGTCGTCTTCAGCCTGGACAGTGACGGCAATACAGATGCCATCAACGTCCAGAACGACGCCAATCTGGCCAAGAACAGCCTGCCCAGCGACGTACAGACCCAGGGCCTGACCGTCCGCAGAGCCTCTGGCGACATGGTCCTCATGGCTAACATCTATTCGCCGAACGGGACGTATAACCAGGCGTTCCTCAAGAATTATGCCGATATTTACCTGCTTGACAAAATCCAGCGCATCGACGGCGTCGGCAGTGTCAATACCTTCGGTTCCAGCTATGCCATGCGCGTCTGGCTCAATCTGGAAAAACTGGCCGAACGCGGCCTGACCGTATCGGACGTCATTGCGGCCATCAAGGAACAGAATATGTCGGCTCCGGCCGGGACCATTGGCAGCCTGCCGGCACCGGCGACACAGGAAAAACAGTACAGCGCCAAAGTCGAAGGCCAGCTGTCGACGCCGGAACAATTCGGCAATATCATCTTGAAGTCTACCTCGAATGGCCAGTTCGTCTACCTCAAAGATGTGGCCAATATCCAGACGGGGACGCAGAACGAAAGCAGCAACTCCAAAATCAACGGCAAGACAGGGATTGGCTTCGGCATCCAGCTTTCCAGCGACGCCAACGCCCTGGACACGATTACGGAAGTCAAGAAGGTCCTGGAACAGGCCAAGGAAACCTTCCCGCCGGACCTGGATTATACCATTGTCATGGATAACACGAATTTCATCAACGCATCCATCAACGAAGTCAAAGATACCTTTGTCGAATCGCTGCTCCTGGTCATCCTCGTCGTCTTCGTCTTCCTGCAGAAATGGCGGACGACGCTCATCCCGGTCCTGTCCGTGCCGGTTTCTATCGTCGGGACCTTTGCGTCCTTTAAGGTCCTCGATTTCACCATCAACACCCTGACCCTTTTCGCCATGGTCCTGGCCATCGGCCTGGTCGTCGACGACGCCATCGTCGTCATCGAAAACGTCGAAGAGCATATGTCCAAGGATAAACTGTCGGCCAAGGACGCGACGGAAGCGGCCATGAAAGAAGTCCAAGGGCCGATTATCGCCACGACTGCTGTCTTGGCCTCGATTTTCATCCCTGTCGCCTTCATCGGCGGCGTCACGGGCGTCCTCTACAAGCAGTTCGCTGTGACCATCACCATTTCCGTCGTCATCTCGGCCTTTCGTCGCCCTGACCTTGACGCCGGCCTTATGCGGTGTTCTCCTGAAGCCCGATGATAAGGCCATCCAGGCCGGGCCGCTGGGTGCCTTCTTCCGCGGGTTCAACCGGGTTTTCGATCATTTCAAGGATCGCTACACGGGGAAAGTCGGCTGGATGATCCGTCATCTGAAATATGCCGCTGTCTTCCTCATCCTGGTCACGGGCCTTATGGGCATCTGCTACAAAGTTCTGCCGTCGACGTTCGTCCCCGACGAAGACCAGGGCGTGTTTATGGCCAGTATCACCATGCCCGAAGGGAGAATCGATTATCGCCAAGTTCAATAAGACTGTCGTCCCCAACCATCCCGAAGCCCGCGTAGCGGCTTTCAATCCGGCATCCCTCCCCGGCATGGGCCAGGAAGGCGGCTGGACCATGCAGCTCATGGATAATACGGGCCTGTCCGATACGGAACTGGGCAATGCGGCCAACCAGGTCGTCGCCGCCTGCTCGCAGCGGCCGGAATTATCCGGTGTCCGCACGAGCTATGCCACCAATACACCGAGCGTGGCCTATACGGTAGACCGTGAAAAAATCAAGAATCTGGGCATCGAATTATCCGACGTCTTCACGGCGCTCCAGACCAATTTCGGCGGTTCGTCGGTCAATGACTTCACCCAGTTCGGCCGGTCGTACAAGGTCATCGTCCAGGCCGACACGTCGTATCGCTCTCAGGCAGACAGTCTGAATTTCATTTCCGTCAAGTCGTCGTCTGGGAAAATGGTTCCCCTCGATACGCTGCTGACCAGCTCCATGACCACCGGCCCGTCGTCGATCACCCGTTTCAACGGCGTCCGCAGCGTCACCATCCAGGGCAGCGCCGCCAGCGGCTACAGTTCCGGTGAAGCCATGGCAGCGGCCGAAGAAGCGGCCAAGAGCGTCATGCCGACGGGGATGACCATCGAATGGTCCGGCCAGAGCCGCGAAGAAAGCACGTCGTCCAGTTCGACGACGAAAATCCTGCTCATGGCCCTGGTCTTCGCCTTCCTCTGCCTGGCTGCCCTCTATGAAAGCTGGTCCATGCCGTTCGCCGTCCTGTTCACCGTACCGACGGGGATTTTCGGGGCTGTCGGCTCGGAATACATCATCCGCCAGCTGGCGACCTTGTTCAACGCCAATGCCAGCGGCTTCTTGAACAGCGTCTACATGCAGATTGGCGTCATCATGATCATCGGCCTGGCGGCCAAGAACGCCATCCTCATCGTCGAATTCGCCAAAGAGCGTGTCGACAAGGGTATCGACCCGATGGAAGCTGTCGTCATCGCCTCCAAGCTTCGCCTGCGGCCAATCCTCATGACGGCCTTTACGGCCATCATCGGCTGCCTGCCTCTGGCCTTTGCCAGCGGTGCCGGCGCCGGAGCCCGCTGCGGCATGGGCATCGCCGTCGTCGGCGGCATGACCTTTGCCACCCTCTGCGGCCTGCTCCTCATCCTGGCGTTCTACATCATTTCCGAAAAAATGGCCCGCAGCTTCTGGAAAGCCACAGGCCTGAAACGAATCAAATTCAAACACCGCATGTTGAGGCGGTGAAAAAAAAGCTTGTCGCATGTGCGGCAAGCTTTTTTAAGTGGTTAGTAGCTAGTGGTTAGCGGATGGCAGAAACCTTCACGCGACGCCATCCCTACTCATGTACGATGAGTTCCAGGATGTCTGGGCGGGTGTAGTGGCCGGCGGCGTCGAATTCCATGTGGCGCAGGACGACTTGGTCCATGTCCAGGTCGGCGTAGATGATGGCTTCCCGGTCCCAGACGGGCTCGGTGACGTAGTGACCGCACGGATCGATGATGCAGCTGCCGCCGCGGCAGGCCGTGTCGTTCAGTTTGGCGACGGCCCCGCTTTCGACCAGGTCGGCCGGGTACATGTCCTTAGTGAAATACTGGTCGACGTTGAAGACGTAGCAGCGCCCTTCGATGGCGATGTGCTTGACCGTATCCTGCCATTCCGGGTTGTCATTGGTATTCGGTGCCAAATAGAGGCTGACGCCTTTCTGGTAGAGCGCCGTCCGGGCCAGGGGCATATAATTTTCCCAGCAGATGAGCGAGCCCATGGGCCCCCACGACGTCTGGACCATGGGGAAATACGTCGACGGGTCATGAGAATCAGCCCAGATATAGCGTTCTGCCCCAGTCGGTTTGATTTTCCGATGATGAGCCGCCAGCGTGCCGTCCGGTGCCAAGATGACATTGCTGCAATACAGGGAATACGTCGTTTCATCCCTTTCGGTAATACCCAGGCTGACATAAGCCCCGGCGGCTTTGGCCGCAGCGGCTACGTCCTGCAAATCCTGACGGACGACGACGGCCTGGTCATAATAGCGCTTCCAGTCGGCCCGTTCGGCTTCGGAACGGCTGCCGACGGTAAAGCCGAAGGTCAGGCCATAGGGATAGCATGGAACCAGTGATTCGGGAAAGACGATGAGCTGTGCCCCATTCCGGCCGGCCTCCTCGATTTGATGGACGACTTTCTGCAGCGTCGCCTGTTTATCGAAGAATACAGGCGCAGCCTGCACGATAGCGGCGCGTAGTTTCTTTTCTAAATTTCGCATAGCGAATCCCCCTCATTTCTTTTTTCTTAGTATACCGTAATTTAAAAAAATGTGCTATACTGATTCAGTCCACAGTTTACGGACCGATAAGGATAACGACTGTGCAGTTTTCGGGCTGCCGTCGTTATCCTTTTTTGTATGATAAAGGAGGGCTTATGTATTTGCTCATCGATAATTACGATTCTTTTACGTATAATTTGGCCGATTTAGTGGCGGAAACGGGACGCGACGTACAGGTCTGCCGCTGCGACCAGATTGGGCGGAATGAGATTGCCGCTTTGAAACCGCAGGGACTGATTATTTCGCCTGGGCCGAAACGTCTCTCAAAGCCTATTTGAAAAAGCATTACCAGGCCAATCAGACCGCCCTGCCCTTGACAGCTGGGGCCATCGGCTATGTCAGCTATGACTACGGCCTGGCACTCCATGGGATGAAATCCCGCCACGCCCCTGCCTTTCCCCTGCCTGATATGAAGTGGGTCTTTTACGATTTCTTCATCATCGAACACCGGCAAAGCCACGCCGTATGGTTTGCTGCCAATGGCCAGACGATGCCGGCCGAAGCCCTGCTAGCACAGATGGAAGAGAAAATCCGGACTCGCCTTCAGGAAAAAACGCTCCCGCATACTGACGAAAATAGCCAATATGCCTTAACCGTCCAAGCCGACAGCACGACGGAAACCTATGGAAAGGCTTTACAAAAACTCCGGGACTACCTCTTCGCCGGCGATGTCTATGTGACGAATTTCACCAGCACCTTAACCGTCCAGAGCCACTGCCCGCCGTACACCTTCTTTTCCCGTCTGCGCCGAGACAATCCGTCCCCTTTCGGGGCTTATTTACAATATGGCTCTTATCAAATCATCAGTGCTTCCATGGAACGGCTGCTGTGCCTGCGCCATGACCAGATTGAAACGCGTCCCATCAAGGGCACACGACGCCGCGGCAAGACGCCTGCTGAAGATGAAAAGCTGCGGCAGGAACTGGCTCAATCGCAAAAAGACCAGAGTGAATTACTGATGATCGTCGATTTGGAGCGCAATGACCTGCACAAAATCTGCCAGCCTGGCAGCGTTTCGGTTCCGACGTTGTTTGTCATCGAGCCATATGCCACGGTTTTCCATTTAGTCGCCGACGTAACAGGGACCCTGCGGCCGGGGCAGACAGCCATCGATGCCTTGATGGCCCTCTTTCCAGGCGGCTCCATTACGGGTGCGCCGAAGCGGCGGGCTATGGAAATCATCGACGAATTAGAATTCAGCCGGCGCCAGCTTTATACCGGAACAATTGGCTACCTTTCTTTAGATGGGAACTGTGACTTAAACATTGTCATACGGACGGCCGTCCACTACGATGACCGATATACCATAGGCGTCGGCGGCGGTATTACGGCCGAATCGGACGTACATTTCGAATACGAAGAAATCTGGCAAAAAGCCAAAGCCTTGCTCAGCGCATTGAAAGGAGAGGTTTTTGATTATGAATCTTATCTTAGATGATGGCTACCAATTCGGATTGGGAGCTTTTGAAACCATTCCTGTCTATCAGGGTCGGCCAGTCTGGCTGGAGGCTCATGAAAGGCGTTTACGGCATACGTTGGAATATTTAGGGATTGACCTTTCTTCTGATTGGGAAAATCATTTATGGGAGTATGTGTATGGTATGGATAAGGAGGATTGGGTATTAAAAAAAATCACTTCCGATAAAAATATAAATTTTACATCCCGTGCCAATCTGTATGCATCTATGGCTGACCGTCCAGGTTATGTCATCGCCCTGTCGTCTATTCGCCGCAATGAAACGTCCCCACTGGTACGGCATAAGACCTTTAATTATGGCGACTCGATCTTAGCCAAACGGCAGGCCCGGGCCGAAGGTATTGACGAACCGATTTTCTGCAATATGCAGGGCCAATTGACAGAAGGCGCTGTCAGCAATCTCTTTTTCATCAAAAACGGGCGGCTCTATACGCCGCCCGTCGAAGCCGGATTATTGCCAGGCATCATCCGGTCTTATCTCTGTCAATGCTATGATGTCATCGAAAAGCCCTTGTATCCGGAAGATATCCGAACTTTCGACGAATGTTTCCTGACGAACTCCCTCATGGGACTCATGCCGGTCCGCCGCTTTGGCACCGTTGTGTTTCCCGTATCCCCAGAGACGCATACGGCTGCCTTATTCCGCCGTTATGAAGCAGACAAAAGCCTGCCCTTCCCGCTCTCTATAAGACGAGCTGGTGAAAGACCTGGCCGTCCATGTCCTTCCAGGTGAAGGTGTCCCCGTCCCAGAGGAGATAGCTGTGCGGGCTGTTTTCCTTAGGAAGCGACGTCGAGCCGGGATTCAAGTAATAGTTATCCTGGCCGAAGGGCTGCCAGACCGGGACGTGCGTATGGCCGTGGAGCAGGATGTCGCCAGGCTGCATGGGCGGCAGGGATGCCAGATTGTAGCGGTCGCCATGAGTCGCATAGACGAGGCGGCTGCCCTGGGTCAGGATGGCATAGGTGGCCATGATGGGAAATTCCAGGACCATCTGGTCCACGTCGGCATCACAGTTCCCGCGGACACAGAGGATGGCCTCTTTGACTGCGTTGAGCATGGCAAAGACTTCCTTCGGCGCATAGTCCTTGGGCAGGTCGTTGCGCGGTCCGTGATAGAGGATATCGCCGAGCAGGACCAGGCGGTCAGCCCCTTCCCGCTTCCAGGCGTCGAGCATACGGCGGCAGTAATAAGCCGAGCCGTGGATATCTGAAGCAATGAAGAATTTCATTTATTTCGCCCCTTTCTTGGCATCGATGGCGGCAAAGACCGTACAGTAGTTGCCTTCCGGCGTCCGGCATTTCGAGCAGTGGACACAGCGGGCCGGCCGCAAATCGCCCTGGTTCCAGCGGCGGACCAAACCCGGTTCCGATAATAAGGGCCGGCTCAGGCCGATACCGGCCAGTTTCGATGTCTTCAAGGCCGTTTCCATCTGCCGCGGGTCCTTGAAGCCGCCCGTTACATAGACAGGGACGCGTACGGCGTCGGCTATGTCTTTGGCATAATCGAGGAAATATCCGCCGTCGCGGATGACGTGGCCATCCCATTCCAGGCCGATTTCCTGCTGGGCCTTGCCGTGGATATTGCCGCTCACTTCGATGGCGTCAATACCAGACTGCTGCAGGCGCCGGCAGATATCCAGCGAATCTTCAAAGGTCAGGCCGCCTTCAAAGAAATCGGAACAGGTAATCTTGATCCAGATGGGGAAATGCGGGCCCGCTGCCTGACGGATAGCCGCGATGATATCGCCGACGATACGGTAGCGATTGGCCGGCGAACCGCCATAGGCATCGCAGCGCCGGTTGTAATAGGGACTGAGGAACTGATTGAGCAGGTACGAATGGCCGCCGTGGATTTCGACAGCATCGAATCCGCTGTCGCGGACGCGCTTGGCCGCCTGGGCATATTCGCCGATGAGGTGCTGGATATCGGCCGGACTCATGGCGACACCGACAGTCCCGGTCTTTCGTTCCGGCACGGCTGACGGCGAAAAGATAGTCCGCCCTTCCCGCTCAAAGGTCGTCTTGGTCCCGCCATAGGCGATCTGCATCATGATCTTCGCCCCATAGGCATGGACGCGCCGGGTTAACTCCTGATACTGCGGGATAAAGGCATCGTCATAAATGCCCATCATGCCGGCGTTGGGCCGGTCTTCCCCATCGACGCGGGCATAGCCCGTACAGATCAGGCCCACTTCGTTCTTGGCCAGCTGGTCGTAGATGCGGTACTGTTTTTCCGACATATAACCCTTGGCATCGGCCAAGGCTTCCCACGTCGCACTGCGGAGGATGCGATTGCGCACGGGCATCCCGGCGATGACGGCATGTTCCAATAATTTCATATATATAATCCCCCTTTTTTATCGATTAGTTAGCCACTAGCCACTAATCCAGTATACGAATTTTTTGCTGAAACTGCAAGGCTGAAGGCTTCACGGTATCTTTCATCCTTCCAGCGAACGGACAACCACAGCCAGCTGACTGACAGCCTGGCGGAATTCTTCCGGCGTCGTATAGGCATAGGACAGGCGCAGAGACTGGGTGTGGCGGCTGGAATAGATATCGCCGGGATTGATGAGGACGCCAGCCGATACGGCTTTGCGGAAGAGCAGTTCCATGGGAAGTCTGCTGCGGAAGGTAAGCCAAATATAAAAACCGCCCTGCGGCACCTGCCAGTCTGCCATGTCCGCAAAGACTTCGGACAAGGACTGACAGGCTGCCTGGCAGCGCCGCTGCAATTCACAGCGCAGCCCATCCAGATACTGTTCATAACGGCCGCTGGTCAAGAACCGGGCCAAGACTTGCTGGGACAGGGAGCTGGCGCCATAGTCGATCTGCATCTTGACGTCGCCCAAACGCTGTACGACCGGTTCCGGCGCTATCATCCAGCCGATGCGCAGCCCGGGCGCCAAAGATTTGGAAACACTCCCCAAATAGAGGACCCGGCCGCCAGGGTCCAGGCTTTTCAGAGATGGCGGCGGCGTTCCGTCAAAGGTCAGTTCTTCATATGCCCCGTCTTCAATGATGGGCAGGTCATAGCGGCTGCATAATTCCAGGAGCTGGATGCGGCGTCGGCGGCTTAGGGTCCGGCCTGTCGGATTGTGGTTCGTCGGGATGGTATAGAGGACGCTGTTGCCCCTATCTGAAGACTGGCGCAAGTGCTTTTCCAGGGCTTCCAGCGACAGGCCCTGGTCGTCCATGGGCAGGCCGCAGAGGCGAAGATGGGCAGACTGGAAGACCTGGAGCGATTTGACATACGTCGGGTCTTCGACGTAAACCGTCGCCCCGCCGCGGAGAAGCCCTGCCGATATGAGCTGGAGCCCCTGTAGGGCGCCAGACGTAATCAGGATGGACGACGGCGCCACGATTGAATTCCGCTTTCTGGCATACCCAGCCAGAGCCTGACGCAGGGCGGGCATCCCCAACGGCTCGACATAGCCCAGGGAGGTAATGGCATCGGCCACATCCCGCAAAGTCTGGCGGAAGGCATCCTGCGGGAACAGCCTGGGGTCCAGTTCGCCCGTACCGAGACGGACCAGGCGGTCATCGAACTCCAGGGTATTGATGGCCTGGACGACTTCCTGATTGGCCCGGAAATAGCCAGCCGTCATGTAACGGTTCCAATCCGGCTGAACCGGCAGGCGCAGGGACCAGGCCGTACTGGCTATGACCGTCCCCTGGCTGCCCCGGCCCTGGAGTACGCCCGCTTCCAATAGCGGCTTCAGAGCCTGGTTCAGAGTACTCCGGTTCACCTGGAAATGCCGGGCCATCTCGCGCTGAGACGGCAGGCGCGTCCCGGCCGGCCATTCACCGCTTTCCATTTTTCCATACATCCATTCGAGGATTTGCCGGTATACGGGCACGGCCTGCGCCGGGTCGGGATGCCATTCGATTTGCACGGGAATATGCCGCTTCATCACATCGTCTCCTGATACTGCGGTACGCCTTCTTTCGAAGCCGGTTTCAGGGCGGCCATCATGAAAGGCTTAGAAGTCAATAAGGCAACTAATTTTTTAGCCGGTTCCACCTTATTCACTGGAATCTGGGAAGAGATGCTGACGTAATCAACATAGGCCGTCGCTACATCGGGATGTTCACAGCTGGAAATGGCCTTCACTTCTGTATAATTACCCTGCCCGAAGCGGACAATGGCACTCATCGCTTCCGGATAGGCATACAACGCCCGGCCATGGCCCTGAGCAAACCATTCAGCCCGCGTAAATTCATTGCCATCGTCATAACGGCCCGTCGCGGTGCCCGTCATCGCGTACAATTCTTTCAAATACTGCATGGCATCCGCTTGAACGTCTCCCATGGCCTGCACGGGAACGACCTTTCCTGTATGGTCCTGAAGAATATTATAGTACTTCATTTCATTATTTAAGCTGAAATCAGCGATGACACCTTCGTCTCGTCCGGGAAGCAATGCCTGGGTCTTCCGTGGACCGATGGCTTCATAAAGCTGTTGCATCGTCTGGACACGGGATACGGCATGATCCTCTTTGTGGTAAAACAGCGTATCCATGCAGACCATCTGCGGGATGCCGTAATACGTTCCCCGAGAGTACCCCTGTTCTAACGTCCAGTCTGGATAGGCAGAGCGGGCTGGAATGGTTTCTCCTAAGGGATAAAGCAACCCTTTTTCTATATATTGCGGCGCATAAAGGCCATCGAAGACAAAAACATCACTTTTCGGTTCTTCAAAATAGCAATCCCAATCGACGAAACGCAATGTCACATCGGGTTCGATATTCTTCCATTGCGCAGTCAAAGCCGTTTCAAAGGCCTTAATATCAGGAACATAGCGGAACAATCCTACAGTCAGCACCTTTTTGTCTGTCTCCGTTCCCTGTCCCGGTTCACTGGCCATCCCTGTCACCACAGTCATCATGGAAAAGGCCAGGCTTAAAATGATACGAAATAATCGTTGTCTCATATGCTTATCCCCTTCAACATAAATTAGCCAGCAGGCAAAGCCCTGCCAGCCAATTTACATTGTAGCATATGTCATCATGCGTAGTCACTTTTACTTTATAGTTTGAAGCACAGAGTTTGTAGTTTACAGAGAAACCTTTTAAATTTAAAACCATTCGCTAACTGCTAACCGCTGACTGCTAAAAAAGCACTGTCTTCATGCGACAGTGCCTTTTTATTACTGTACAGCTCGTTTCCGGCTCATCCACAGGCCGATGGCGATGACACCGGCAGCTAGTACGGCCTGAAGGGTCATGGGTGCCCAGGCACCGGCCATTTGCTGCATCAGGGTCCCCAAGATTTTATCGTGGCCGATCATGGAACCGGCTGTCCAGCCCAGCAACCCGGCGCCGGCATAGAGGATGACCGGGAAGCGGTCCATGAGCTTGCCGATGACCGTACTGCCGCCGACGATGATGGGGATGCTGATGAGGAAGCCGCAGGCGACGAGGAGGAAGCTGCCGTGCGAAGCCCCGGCGATGGCCAGGACGTTGTCGACGCCCATGGCTGCGTCGGCGATGATGATGGTCTTGATGGCTCCCATGAGGCTGTCCGAAGCCGTCACGTTCTCATCGTGTTCTTCCGGAATGAGCAATTTCACAGCAATGGGCAGCAGGATGAGGCCGCCTAAGGCCTGTAAAAAGGGAATCGTCAACAGCCAGACGGCGATGAGGGTCATGACCAGACGGATGACGACAGCGCCGCCGGTCCCGATGAGGATGGCTTTGCGGCGCAGATTGGCCGGCAGTTTATTGGCCGCCATGGCGATGACGACGGCATTATCGCCGCCGAGGAGGATATCCAGTAAAATGATAGAGCCTAAAGCCATGAAAAATTGCATCGATAAGATTTCCATAATATACCTCTTTCTCTGAAAAACAAAAGAGACTTCCGCATGGTATCAGCAAAACTGGTATCATGCGAAAGTCTCACCCATTGCGATAGCAACGCTGCCACCAGCCGGTCAATGACGGCACGATGTTGATGACAACTGACGAGAGGTTACTCCCCTTCGCGATTCGATTGTAGGCTAATTATAACAGGCAATTCGTTCTTTGTCAATATCGTTTCTTCCCGTTTCATGATATAATAAAAGAAAACACAGAGGAGGCATCATCATGAATATACAACGTATCGGATTCATCGGGACCGGTGTCATGGGCAGCGGCATGATCCGGAATTTACAGAAAGCCGGCTATCCCGTCAACATCAACACGCGGACGAAAGCCAAGGCCGAAAAGCTCATCCAGGAAGGCTGCCGCTGGTTCGATTCGCAGGCAGAATTAGCCGCCCAATCGGACGTCGTCATGACCATGGTCGGTTATCCCCAAGACGTGGAAGCCGTCTATTTCGGTGACCAGGGCATCTTTCGCGGCAAACAGGGCGGTTTCGTCATCGACATGACCACGTCCAGTCCTTCCCTGGCCAAGCGCATCTACGCCCAGGCCAAAAAACAGGGCATCGAAGCCTTGGATGCACCCGTTTCCGGCGGCGACATCGGCGCCCGTCAAGGGACACTGGCCATCATGGCCGGCGGCGAAGAAGCGGCCTTTGAAGCCATGAAGCCTATTTTCTCGGCTATGGGCCAGACCCTGACCTATTTCGGCCCGGCCGGCAGCGGCCAGTATGCCAAGATGAGCAACCAAATCGCCATCGCCTCGAACATGATGGGTGTCTGCGAAGCCATGGCCTACGCGAAAAAAAGCGGCCTCGACCCGGAAAAAGTCATCGCCACCCTTTCCGCCGGAGCCGCCGGCTCCTGGTCCCTGGCGAATCTGGCACCGCGCATGCTGCAAGGCGATACGAAACCAGGTTTTTACATCAAACACTTCCTCAAAGACATGCGCATCGCCATCGAATCGGCAGACGAAATGGGACTGGACCTGCCCGGACTGCGCTTAGCCAAAAAACTCTACGACCAGCTGGCCGACCAAGGCATGGAAAACTGCGGGACCCAGGCCTTGTTCCAGTGGTATGCCAAACAAAAATAAGAAAAACTTAGTCTTCATACCAGCCAAACAGGGTTTTCCCCGTCTCTAACTGCTGAATCCGGGCCATGTCGTCCGGTGTCAGGGTGACGTCGAAAATATCGAGATTCTCCACCATCCGCTCCCGATGGGACGATTTCGGAATGACGCCGATGCCCTGGCACCAGGTACTGCAAGGCAATCTGTGCGGCCGTCTTGCCGTATTTCTCGCCGACAGCCTGTAAAATGGGCTCCTGGAATATGGGCTTTTTCCCTTCTGTAAAAGGGATCCATGCCTGTATTTGTGTCCCCTGTGTCACAAGTGCCTGCTGGAGCTCTTTTCGTCTGTAATAGATGTGTCACTCGACTTGGTTGACCATGGGGATAACATCACAGCTTCCGATAAAATCAAGATATTCCCGGGCATTGAAATTAGAAATGCCAATGGCCCGGATCACGCCCTGGCGGTAAGCTTCGGTCAAGGCCCGATACATATCCAAAGCCTCGTCGTAAGGCTCATGGATGAGCAGCAAGTCGATATAGTCGGTCTGCAACCGGGCCAGCGATTCTTCGATGCCCTGCCAGGCCAGCTCATAACCGGCCCGGGTCTGGCACAGTTTCGTCGTAATGAAGACATCCTCCCGGCGAAGGCCGCTTTCGGCCACAGCCTGGCCGACGATGGCTTCGTTATCGTACATGTGGGCCGTATCGATGAGACGGTAGCTGAACCTCTCCCGCTTATAGAAGCGGGAGATTCTTGAGAAGGTTGCTGTTTAAGTTTCCTCCTGAAATCAGGATAGCCTTATTCTCAAAGGGCTGTCCAAAAGCCCCTTACACAGT
>CDZU01039553.1_pt1 | contig 29515 bp, 19 predicted proteins | sample 557441 | NCBI WGS metagenome assembly CDZU01 (sample SAMEA3182114, study PRJEB8094) | gut metagenome | biome: human; feature: gut; material: Stool; isolation source: human stools | place: Canada | collected 2013-06-10
CAGGCCATACATTTCAGCGAACAGGTCTTTGAAAAATTCCACAGGCCTTGAATTGTTGGCATCGGCAACCGTGGAACGCGCTACTGATTTCAAGCCGAGGTGATACAGCCGTCTCTTGGCCGCCTCCAAGGCGCGAAGCCCATCGCGTAAAGAGCGCCTTGCAGCGAGTTGGATAAAGGCCATGACGGTGAATTGCTCCTTGAATCCAAATTGGCGTGAAGAGCGGCCAGTTTTGTGCTTGCGTTCGAGTTTTTCAAAAACATGTCCCGGTATCAGGGATAGCAGTTGAGAGAAGAGTGTAGTATGATGGCTCAAGTCCAAAATCTCCTTGTGTGGCAAGTTGTTGTGGTAACTTCTTATACCACATACTGCTGAGATTTTGGACTTTTTTGTTACCCCTTAGCCGGACAGCAATGATAATCGAACCGTTGGGAACAAACTTCATGGGAGAATCTCCCATTGTCCGCCCTTGCTGGGACCGATGCGGCGCAAGATGCCCTTTTTCTTGAGCATGGTTGTTCTGTAAAGAATCGTGCGTCGGCTCACGTTTAGAACAGTAGCGAGTTCGGTTGTGGTTATGCGCGGATTGGCGGAGATGTGCTCAAGGAGCGCAAAAAGTTCTGGTGCAATTTCCGGTGCAATATCGCGCAGAGTTGCATCAGAAAGCCCTTGTTTCTGGTGCAAATTTTGTGTTTTTGATGCAAGTTCTGGTGCAAGTACCCCAGTGTTTTCCGCAGGCCGGTGGGTTCTGCGTACAATGGCCTTGAACAGCGAACTCTCCCGATCGTCTTCAAAATCAATATCCGGCCATGCCTTAAGAGCGCGCAGAATGCCGGAGCCGATGCCGTGGTAGGGCAAAAGCCCCTTGGCGGCGTAAGAAATCAGGATGGGGTTGCGGATATTGGAATTGCCGGCTTTGATATTGGCTATGGTCAGATTGTTCGGCAACGTGCCGGGGCTGATGATTTCCACGCGGTCATCAAAAATGAAAATGCGGATGGGCGCGCTGACAAGATAATCCCTGTGTACAAGGGCGTTGACCAGCAGTTCCTCAAAAACCTGTTCCGGTATTTCCGGCGTACCCGGTGAGTTGACGCCATTCTTGCCCTGTACCTTGTGCAGGTTGCGCATGACAAAAGCCAGGGCGTCCTTGAAAAGTCTGCTCAACGGACCTTCAAAATCTTCGGTGTCATCGTAGCTGTCAGCATGAACGGCAATTCCCGGAAAGCGGACGCCTTTTGCCACGAACTGCGGAAAAATCAGCTCCGGCTGTTCGGCAAAAAGCAGCACTCCGGCCAGATTGAGATTGCCATCGCCAGCGGCGAGGTTCAGATTTTGCAGCAGGCGCAGTTGTTCTGCGTGGGTATCCGGGAAGTCACTGTCATACCGCTTTTTCAAAAAATCCCGGAACAGCAGCTTGTCCAGTTTGTTAATGCCCGCCTTTGTGGGCAATTCATCGGCATGGAATTGGCTGGTATACTGAAAAAGACGGCGCAGTTCCTCTTTAGAATTGATACGTCGCTTGTCCGCCCCGGCTTTCAGCCAGATAACGCCTTTCCTGTCAAAGTAGGGCTTGTCCATTCCTGCAGGAACGGTCAGGGCGATAACCACATTTCCATTTTCAAGAAGAATGTTCTGCGTCTGCACCACAAGCGGGCTGCGGACATGCTGGCTGGCGGCGTTGCCGATCAACTGGTTCGCATCATGCAATTCTCGGGATGTTATGCCGGACAGTGTTCCATCATCCTGCACGCCGATAAAAATTACGCCGCCGTTGGCATTGGCGAAGGCGGCCATTTCCGCAGCCAGAGAATCCGCATTGTCGATTCGGGACTTGAACTGGCGTGTGCTGTCCTCGCCTGCGGCGGCCTGTTCCCTGAGCGTTTGAAGTGTGAATGCCATGCCTGCTCCTTACAATACTATCTTTTTCCTCACCATGTGTACACGATAATCGGAACAGCCGCAAAAGCTACCGTTGGCCGGAGAGAATGTCCGCCGCCGCGTTGCTGGCAGCGGCCAAGGTCTCCGGCAGGAATTGGGCATACTTCTTTTTGGTGAAATCCACATTTTTGTGTGTCAGCATTTCCGAGATCATGTCCATGCTGAATTTGCCGCTGTTGGCGAGGCTTACGGCAAAGTGATGCCGCAGCCCGTGGAAGGGCCGGAACTTGGGCGGCAGGCCCGCCGCCTTGCGGAAGCGGTCAACCGCTGTGCAGTCTTTGCGCATCTCGCCGTTTTTGCCGGGGAAAACATAGGGGCTGCCGGGAAAATGTTCGTCACGCCATGCCATTTGTTCTTGTAACAGTTCTTCCACCAGGGAACTCATGCCGATGGAGAGGGTTTTTCTGCCCTTGGGATCGCGCAAACGAATGAGCTTGAGGTCAAAGGCCACGTCCTCATCTTGCAGTTTGAACATCTCCCCGCGCCGCATACCGGTAAAAAAGGCCAGCAGGAGCATATTGCCCACATCGCGGGCTGGCCATGTGCGGGCGCAATCCAGAAAGCGGCGAGTTTCTTCCGGCGTCAGATGCTCAATAACCTCATTGTCCTTAACGGGCATTTCGATCTGAAAGGCAAGATTGGGGCAGCGGTTGGTCTTGACGCCAAAATTGATGATGCGCCGCAGAAGCTCAAGAGTATTCCAGAGAGTGGCCGGTTTGCGTTCGCTCAGGGATTTGCGCAGCTCCTCCACCATCTGGGGCGTGATTTTCGAGACGCTTCGCTTGCCGAACAGCGGTTTGAGGTGTTTGAGGTAACGGTTGCGATCCGTGGTCAGCCCTTTGAGGGTCGGCCCCTTGATGTCAAAATATGCATCCGCAATTTCGGCAAAGGGCTTGTCTTTCTCCGCCTGTTCGCGGCGGAGTTCTTTGGCGGTTTTGACTTCTTCGCCATGTCTGATGGCCTTTATTCGATCAGCGCGAATTTCCGCCGCCACGTCCGGCCCGTATCCTTCGGAAATTTTGCCTACCTTTTCCCAAATGAGGCGGCGGCCGGATTTAAACGTGATGTAGAAACACAGGTCAGGCGCGCCATTATACATTTCTGACGTTTCGTATACATAAACGCCAGCCCACTTCTTGGGGTGGTATCGCCGTTTTTGGGTAGCCATGAACTGCCTTGGGTTGTGGTTCATACGCGGGAGCAGGTTTTAACCGGCAAAATTTTTCTAACCTATTTCTAACCACGCCGTCAATTTCTAACCATTCAGGTCAATGCGCGGCAAAGTCTTATTTTTTGATAACTTATTGAAAATAAAAATAAATCAAAGTCTATCCATCTGCGTCTAACTCTTTCAAATTCTGTCAAAAAGGGCTCATAACCCGAAGGTCGTAGGTTCAAATCCTGCCCCCGCAACCAGAAAGATCAAAGGCTTCCGATTTTCGTCGGAAGCCTTTTTTCGTTAGCGGGATCTTTTTCCCACCACTGTTCCTGTCCCCAATCCTCATTGCCTGTCAGGACTCCGCGCCTCTACAAGGCTGCGCAGAGGTCCCCGTACGCTCTCTGCGGGAGGCACCCGCCCTGCGCCGCTGTCCCACCCTTTTTGCCGGTGGCGCGCTCCGGCAAGCCTTGTTACCGCAGGAAGATACCGGCCCGGACGACCGGACGGTCTCGTCACGAATGGCAGCGTTGTCGAGATTGCCCTGGCGGCAAAAGACGAAACCGCCGGACGATCGTCCCGCATGGCGTGCCGCTCCTTCTCTTTTGCCGCCTTCTACTCCTGGTCGAACAGGTCCTCGACACGTTGCAGGGTAATGCCCAGCTCGGAGGCCGCCGCGAACGCTTCCGATACCTTGTCGCTCGGTACGACCATGAAGACATATTCATCGCCGCCCGTATCCCACAGCAGGATCGTCAGGCCATAGCGGTCATGCAAGACGGGGCTGCAAGCGCGGAGCACCTCCTCGGGGTACGCGTCTTCATCATCGCAGGGGGGCAGGTGTTCCTTTGCCCCCGGCGGCAAGAGGCAGCACAGGGAGGCGAAAACTTCTTCCGGCGCTTCCTTCCAGTCTACCCAATCCAGGCGTTTCCGGTCCCGCAGGGCCAATCGCATCAACGTAACATGCCAGCCGGTGTAGGCTTCTTCCATATCGAATTCTTCACAGAGCGCGGCGCACTGTTCCGGCGTCGTGGCGGCGGCGTGGATCTTGCCCGCCAGCGCTTCGGCATCGGCAACGCCGAGCAGGGTAAGGAACGTGAGCAAGGCCGGGTGCGATATGGGCACAGGCGTCGGTATCCTGGGCTTATTCGCATCCAGGAGCATTGCCAGCGTGCGCTCCATTTTGGCTATGACGGCGGGATCAGTGACTTCGGTATCCCGTCCCACCGTCTCATACCAGGGACAGTCCCAGCGCACATAGCGCAACTCCACGGCATCACCGCAAAGCACCACGAAGTAATAATCAACGGCCCAGCCGGCGTTGACGACTTCCCCCATGCAGATGCTTTTGGGGATGTAGAACGTCCCTTTCTCACACACATATTCGGAATCAGCGTCTTCTCCCATATCAATATCGCATTTGGGAAAGGCGTTGACAGCGCGCAACGTTTCTGCGGAGGGGATGGTGCGCATTCTTTTTCCCTGAAAAAATGCGAACAGATCTGTGTTTATCATGCCACTGTGATAGGGCCTGCCGCGCAGCCCCCTGGTGGCATAATAGATATGCATGGCTCCCTCCTTTCACTAGCAAGACGGCTTCCGTTCTGCCCGCACGCGTGGCCTATATCACCAGCGCATTATCTCGTACCGACTTGATGACGGCAAGCAGTCTTCTCTGGCGTATTTCGTCGAAGTCCAGCAGCTTTGCCGGTTTGTCGAACGGAGCCTTCGTCAATACGGAAATATCTTCGATATAGCCGTTCTGCTCGATGTGTGTGATGACCTTTTGAACGAATGCTATCTGTCGGGAATTCAGCGACTGGTCGTTGATGAACTCCGAAAAGGCGGCAAGAACGGCCTCGTGATCCAATTTTGCGATTTTGCGTATCAGCAGGCCGAAGGGAGTGTCGCCGAACGTCTTCACATAATCTTCCTTACTGCCGAGTTCCTGTGTAAAGACTCGTTCGAGTTCCTCGTAGTCCTTTCTGGTCAGAGAAATATTGTGCGTTAGGTTATAGATGGCCAGAGAGTTTTTGTGTTCCTCAATGTAGCGGTTGACCTTCATTTTATAGCTTTCAAAGGGGTCTTCCTCAGGCAGAGGGATTCCCGCGGTCGAGTCCAGTATCGGGTCGGTAAGGATGGTGATGATGTCCTTTCTTTTACTGCCTTCATCCAGAAAGCGGATCAGCGCGCGCAGTTCCCGTCGAATGTCTTCCAGCTTGCAGATGTCGATATCCTTCCAGAGCTCCGGGTCACTTATCTGGCGGAGCAGCGGGAGCTTTGCCGCCACCTGCGGAATGGAGGATTTTTTTTCGAGGAGTCTGGCCGTCGTGACCAGACGGGCCATGTCGCGCTTGACCAGCGGACTTTCGTCCAGCACATTCAGGATAAAGCCGTAGATGAAGTTATCAAAGCGCAAAGCCATGGCATCAGCTTCATCGAAATGAACCAGAGGGGCGATGTGTTCCGTAAGCTCCTGCTGATCCAGCTCGGAAAGACAGATGAAGGCTTCCGGCTTTTTGAACTTTTCCACATGCTTCAGAGCAAGCTGCACATGAAAGAGATCCGTATTAAGGCCGGCAATCCGGCCTTGGCATAGTTCCGTCAGCTCCCTGCGCCATGGCTGATAAGCGCCATCGAATTTTGAAGCGTCCTGAAACGCCGCGACCAGCCGGACGCATTTTCGGAAGATATTTTCCGAGAGCGAGATGGGGACCTCGCCTTCCGTGGTATGTTTGACCTGCCGGAAGTACTCGAAGTTGCCGCAGTAGTCGAAGATGAGGAAGCGCTTTTTACCTGTGTATTCCTCGCGTTCTATAAGGTCGGTACAGGTCAGTTCCGGGCAAAGACGTGTTCCACGTCCGATCATCTGCCAGAATTTTGTTTTGGACCGGACTTTCTTGAAGAACACCAGATTCACACATGCGGGCACGTCGATGCCGGTGTCCATCATGTCCACCGAAACCACGATATACGGAGTTTTTTCGGCTTCCTTAAAATTGTCGATGACGGTCTGGGCATAGCTGTCGTCGCAGACGACGCGGCTTGCCCATGTGCCGTGATACTGCGGATAAAGTTTGTTGAAGCGTTCCAGAATAAACTCGGCGTGCCTTTTGTTCTGGGCAAAGATGATGGTCTTGCCGATGCGTTCGCCGCCGTTCACCATGATGCCGCGCTCCATAAGGTCCTGAAGCACAAGGTCCACGGTTTTCTGGTTGAAGACGAAGTCGTTCAGCGCCTGCGAAGGGATGGAATCCGGCATGGCGCCATCCTCAGTAAAGTCATCTTCGTAGCGTTCCTTGTCTTCGTCGGAAAGCTCCTCGTAGGTGATGCCTTCCGAAAGGAATTTTGTCGTGACCTCATAATTGTAGTACGGAACCAGAACGTGATCCTGATGCACGGCGGTATCGTAGTCGTAGACATAGGTGGGGACGCCGTTTTCCAGCTCGAAGAATTCATAGGTGTTTCTGGCCACTTCGGTTTTCGGCGTGGCGGTCAGGCCAAGAAGGATGGCATTGAAGTATTCAAAGATGGCGCGATATTTTTTGAAGATGCTCCGGTGGCTTTCGTCGATGACGATGAGGTCGAAATGCGCGGGGGAGAACAGTATGCCGCCGTCTTTGCTTTTTTCGCGGTCGATGGCGTTCATGATCGTGGGGTAGGTGGAGAAGACGATGCGTGCGGACGCGTCGTCCTTGTTGGCGCACAGATTACAGAGCGACATGTTCGGCAGGTATGTTTTGAAGTCGTCTTTGGCCTGTGAGACAAGCGCCGTTCTGTCGGCAAGAAAGAGGACGTTGGTTATGTGGTGCCCACGGCTCAGCACATCGACCAGGCTGGCGGCGGTTCTGGTCTTCCCCGTGCCTGTGGCCATGACGAGCAGATGCTTTCGCACGCCGCGGCTGATCTCCTCGCACACGGAGCGGATGGCCGCCTGCTGATAATAGCGGTCGGTGATGGCGTTACTGATGGTGATACTCTCAAGTGGGAGCCTGGACGTCCGCCGCTCGATGATCCTTTCCAGATCGGTCTTGCTGAATATGCGGCTCACCTTGCGCTGGGGACCGCCTTTGTCATCCCAGAAAAAGGTATCGAAGCCGTTGGTCGTGAACATGACGGGGCGTTGCCCGAAACGGAGCTCAAGACAGTCGGCATAGAGTTTGGCCTGCGTTCTTCCGGTATTGGGGTCCTTGCAGGCTTTTTTGGCTTCCACCACGGCAAGGGGTTTGCCGTCCCTGCCCCAGAGCACGTAGTCCGCATATCCCTTCTGGCCGGGAACTCCGGCCATGCCTTCCACTTCGTATTCCTGGGAAACGTCGCTGTCCGGCCCTTCCAGTTCCCAGTCCATGCCCAGGAGCATGGCGTCGATGTAGATTTTCCGGGTGCTGAACTCGGAAAGGTCTTCCATGGTGATGGTACGGCTCTGGCGGTTGCGTTCCTTCGCGCCGGTGTACTTGTCCGCAAGTTCGGCAAGCTGCTGCCGGAGTCGTTCAATCTCCGCGTCTTTTTCTCCCAGCAGACTTTCCTGTGCCCGGATCTTCTGCATGTCGAGGGAGACGTGCGTTTTGGGGATCCGTTGTGCATCGAACGTACGGACCTGATAGTCGCTGCCGTAGGAATAATCGACCCATTGAATGAACTCAAAAAGACTTTTCAGCGACTGGACGGCAAAAGCGGGAGGGACGGTCTTGCCGGTATGAACGGCCATGTTCCCGAACGCGACGATCCCCTTGATTTTGCCGAACAAGAGGGGAGGGAGCTGCTTTTTGAAGGTGTATTCATGGATGAGCGCGGAGAGATTGTCCTTATAGGGAGCCTGTATGCCGTTATCGACGGTATAGACCCACTTCACGGCCAGCTCCAGAGCCTTGCGGCAGCCGATGACGCACATGGCGGACGACGTGGCAAAGACCTTTTCCGCCTCCACGGCGGAAGGGGCGAACAGGGAGAACTCTTGACGGCCGTTCAGAAAGTCGAAGTTGGGCATACAGGGACTCCTTTATCCGAAATACTCCTGCATCAAGGATTTTTTCAGCGTTTCCAGTTTGTCAAGGCTCTGCTTCACGGACAATTTTGCTTTTTCGACCTGTTGAATAAAGTCAGAGAATTGTCGCTGTAACTTTATTGGAGGGAGTAATACAGGTAATGATTTTAATTGTTTCATATTAATGCTTGCAATACCAGTTGTTTGTTTTGCACAACTAAGAAAATACCTCTTTGATTTTTGATGTTGCAGATATTCTGCAAAAAATACTGGAAGAACAATTAATTTATTTAAGCGAACACGGAAGATATGATTTTGGTGAATACAATTTTCCAGGGGATTTTTGATAATTGCTCCTCTACCAACTTTGTCAGGATCTCCACCTTCTGTTATGAGTACATCATCTTTCAGTAGTCTATATCTACTAATCTCTTCATCTGTTGCATCAATTTTTTTAACCGTACTCCAATCAATATATCCATCTTTTACATTAGATACAGCCATGTAAGGAACTTCTTTTAATTTTTTATTTTTTACCTTTCTACCTTTTGTGATACCTGAAACTATGTCAGCTATTGATTCTAGATCTTTTTCATCCCATGACATTGTGTTTAAGTAAACATCTCCAAACATCTCAATAAATCGGGATTTGACGAGCTGGTCGAGTTTGGAAAGCTGTTTTTGACGCGATTCGATGAGGGAGTTGACAAAATTGAGTCTACGAGTAATGGCTTCCTGGATATTTTCAGTTGGCAGGTTCATTTCCAGATTATCAATATGTTCATTGCGTATATTATTGATATTAGCTCCACTAGAAAGAGAAGATATTTCCCTTCTATAGAATGGACTGTTAAAAAAGTGTCCTATAAATTCTTTACATGGGATAGATGGTCTTATAACTTTGCAAAAAGCACCAAATGTAGCTATTGTATTCTCTGAAAAAAATGCAGCTTTACCTACCAATTCTTTACTTCCGCTAGAAGTACAGATAAGAACATCTCCTCGACACAAATATTGATTTTTGTTGACTTTTTTCTTATCAATATAAACTACATCGTCAAAATTTATTTTTCCATCTTTAATATTATTAGCTCTAAGCAGGATGATGCTTTCATCGTTCAAAGAGTCGTGTAAATCTTTAGGAGAATAAGAAACTCCTCTAACCTGTGTAATTACTAATCCAAGTTTCGCCATCACAGCATCTCCTCCAGTTCGGCCAGCCCTGCAGAAATCTGCATTTCCAGCTCGTGCAGTTCGGTCATGAGTTGCTGCGTAGGGGGATATTCCACAGGCGTATATTCCACCTGCTTGTATTTGTTGAGGGAAAGGTCATAGCCGTTGGCGACGATCTCTTCCTTTTGCACAAAGAAGGACTGTTCCGTGCGGGCGCGGTCCTTCTCCTTTTCCAGAGCGGCAAAACGGGCGATGATGTCGGGGATGTCGTTCTGCGCCACGGGCGTGCGCTTGTCGTCCAAAGAAAAGCCGTCGGCCTGCATGTCGTAGAACCAGACCTTGCCCGTGCCGCCCGCCGCGGTTTTGGTGAAGATGAGCACGGCGGTGGAGACGCCCGCGTACGGCTTGAACACGCCGGAGGGCATGGAGATGACGGCCCGCAGCTGATGCTGTTCCACCAGCTCCCTGCGGATGGACTGATGCGCCTTGCTGCTGCCGAAGAGCACGCCGTCGGGCACGATGCAGGCGCATTGGCCGCCCTTTTTCAGCAGACGCAAAAAAAGCGCGAGAAACAGGAGCTCCGTTTTTTTGGTGCTGGTCACGGCTTTCAGAGAATCGCTGATGCTTTCGGCGTCGATGCTGCCCTTGAACGGCGGATTCGCCAGGCACATGGTGAACGCGGCGTTCACGTCGTTTTCCTTGGACACGCTGTCCCGGTAGCGGACATCCGGGTGATGTATGGAGTGCAGCATAAGGTTCATGGCCGAAATGCGCAGCATGGTGGGATCGGTATCGTAACCGGTAAAGGCCGGCCCGGCGAAATGTTCCCACTGCTCCGTGGTCATGCCGCTTTCGTAGTGCGCGCGGATGTATTCGGCGGCGGAAATAAGAAATCCCGCCGTGCCGCAGGCCGGGTCGCAGATGACGTCGTCGGGCGTGGGGCGCAGAAGGGCGACCATCATGTCGCGGATATGCTTGGGGGTGCGGAACTGCCCGTTGCGGCCCGCCGTGGAGAGCTTGCCAAGCATGTATTCGTACAGGTCGCCCTGCATATCGAGGTCGGCAATATCATGCTCATACAGTTCTTCCAGCCCGGTGACGACCTTTTCCAGCACCTGCGGCGTGGGCATGAGAAATACGGCGTCCTTCATGAAATGGGCAAAGGCCGCCTGTGCCGTGCCGTCATCGACATCCGGCAGCGGGACGAACGTGCCTTTTTCCTCGTCGAAGTCCGGCAGCCTGCCGCCCCTCATGCCCTTGATGGCCGGAAAAACGCGCTGGGACATGACGTCGAACATATATTGGGCGTCTTTGTTCTTGAATTTGCTCCAGCGCATGGACTGGCCGGCGGGCGTCTGCGGAAAAATTTTTTCCACCTTCATGCCGAGGGCTTCGTATCTTTCGTTTTCCAGCTCTTTGACATCCAGCGCGCGGACGAACATGAGGTAGGTAAGCTGTTCAATAACGGTGAGCGGGTTGGCCAGACCCGCGGAAAAGATGTCGAGCCAAATCTTATCAACTTTATTTTTTACGGCCCCCGTAATCATGGGCTCTCCTGAATGTTGTTGTCGTTAGCCTGCCGGAACGGACAGGGGAATCATACTGAGCAGGGTAGTCAAATTTGAGAAAAGAATAAAGAAAGAGGAGAGGGCATTTTGTGTTCGCGGCGTATCCATATGGGGCCTGCCTGCTAAAACGCCTCGTACTCCCCGATGGCGCAACGGTCCTGCAACGCGGGCAGGGTGCGCTCCAGCAGCACGCCGTCGCTGTGGCGGGTGTCGTAGCCGTAGGTGACGCGGATGCCCAGGGTCACGAAGCGCACCGCGCGCTCCAGGGCCACGGGCAGGCTGTCCCCCTGAAGGAACGCCCCCACCAGCACGCTGGAGAAGGTATCGCCCGTGCCGGGATAGAAGGCCGGGATGTAGGGCGACTCCATCTTCCAGAAGCGCCCCTGCTCGCGGTCATAGGCCACGGCCGCACAATGGCCGGGACGGGTCGCCGGGGCGCTGGTGATGACCACCCTGTCCGGCCCCATGGCCGCCAGGCGTCGCAGCTGCTCCTTGAGGCCGTCGGGCGAGATGTCCGGCCGGTAGGGTTCGTCCAGCAAAAAGGCCGCTTCGGTGAGGTTGGGCGTGATGACGTGGGCGTGGCCGATGAGCTGGCGCATGGCCTCCACCATCTCCGGCGTCTGGGTGGGGTCCAGGGTGCCGTTGTCGCCCAGCACGGGGTCCACCAGCGCGAAGCCGCCGGGCTTGAGGAAGTGGCCGATGCACCGGGCCGCTATCTCCAGCTGGAGCGGATTGCCCAGAAAGCCGGAATAGACGGCGTCGAAGCTCAGGCCCATCCGCTGCCAGTGATCCAGCATGGGCCCCATCTCGGCGGTCAGGTCATGAAAGGTGAAGCCCTCCACGCCGGAGGTCTGGGAAGACAGGACCGCCGTGGGCAGGGGGCAGGTCTGGACGCCCATGCTGGCAAGGATGGGGATGACCACGGTCAGCGAGGCACGTCCGAAACCGGAAAGGTCATGGATGGCGGCCACACGTTGCAGGGGGATCTCGTGCATGGGTACCTCAGCGGGAAGGGGAGGAACAGGAAGTCAAACTCTGCCACCGGAGGGGCCGTCTTGCAAGCCGGACAGCAGGCAACACCTGTAACCACCCAGTTTTAATAAAAAATAAATAGCCTTATTCTACAAAGTGTTACCACTTCCCCCAGCATCCGGCACAGATTTTTCGTCTGTGTTCCAGCCGCCCGGCCCGGCACTGGAAAGAGGACGGAGCATACCACCGGCAGTGGCCGCGAGGGCAATGGTCACAAAAGGCATCAAGGCAGGGATGGTGCGGGAAAGGGGAAGGCCCTGCTGGATGGCGGCGGTGGAGCCATGCCCGTCATACCGGAGTGCGTTACGGGCATCGACAAGAGACGGCTGCCCCTCCTTTCTTCCGGTATGACGGCGGGCGTGCGGCCGGCGCCTAGATCTTCTCCAGCGCCAGCCGGAAGGCGAAACAGATGAAGATGAGGCCCGTGAGCCGGTGCAGCCAGGCCTGGAAGGACGGCCGGGCGAACAGGCGGCGGATGCGGTGCAGCAGGCTGGCCAGCAGCACGAACCAGCCCAGGCAGAAAAAGGCCATGATGCCGCCCAGCTCCAGGAATTGCGGCCAGAGGGCGGCATGCGGGTCCAAAAACTGCGGCAGCATGGTCAGGAAAAAGACCACGGCCTTGGGGTTGAGGGCATTGGTCAAAAATCCCTGCCGGAAGGCCCGGCGACGCAGGCCGCGGACAGGCTGCACTTCCTCTTCCTGCCCTCCGTGACGCACCACGGCGGCCGTGACCTCACGCCCGGCCCGCAGGCCGCGGCCTGACCGGAGCTGCGCCCCTCCGTCAGGGACGTGCGGACGATGAGGGCAAAATCCGGGCCGGGCAGCATGACCAGCAGGGCCGCCAGCGGGATGTAGAGGAGCAGGTTTTCCAATGAGACCATGCGTCGTTCCTGTAGGTCGCCCACGATCACGGGACGGGAAACAAAGGGAGGAAGGGCCCTTCCCGCAGGGATGCGCCCTTCCTCCCGGACATACGAAGATAGTGCAGTGACGCGGCTGCCTACAGGCAGGCGCCGATGATCTCGCCGAATTCCTGGCAGCCCACCACGCGGGCGCCTTCCACCTGGGCGGCCAGATCCACGGTGACGGCGCGGCCGGCAATGGCCTTGCTCATGGCGTTGCGGATGCGCTCGGCAGCCGCGGGCACGCCCATCTGTTCCAGCATCAGGGCGCCGCACAGGATCACGCTGCCGGGGTTGGCCTTGTCCTGACCGGCGATGGTGGGAGCGGTGCCGTGGATGGCCTCATAGAAGGCCAGGGAGTCGGACATGTTGACGCCCGGGGCCAGGCCCAGACCGCCCACCTGCGCGGCCAGGGCATCGGAGATGTAGTCGCCGTTGAGGTTGGGGGTGGCCAGGATCTGGTACTGTTCGGGACGCAGCAGGGCTTCCTGGAACATGGCGTCGGCGATGCGGTCCTTGACCACCAGACGGCCTTCCACGGGTTCCTTCTCGGTGCAGGTCAGGTCGCCGAATTCCTGGGCGGCCACATCATAGCCCCACTGGCGGAAGCCGCCTTCGGTGAACTTCATGATGTTGCCCTTGTGCACCAGGGTCAGGCTCTTGCTGCCGGTATCCAGGGCAAAGCGCAGGGCGCGGCGCACCAGGCGTTTGGAGCCGAACTCGCTCATGGGCTTGATGCCCACGGCGGCTTCCTCGCGGATCTTGGTCACGCCGAACTCTTCACGCAGGAAAGCGATGAGCTTCTTGGCTTCCGGGGTCTGGGCGGCGTATTCGATGCCCGCGTACACGTCTTCGGTGTTCTCGCGGAAGATGACCATGTTCACGCGCTCGGGATGCTTGACCGGCGTTTCCAGGCCTTCGAAGTGACGCACGGGACGGATGCAGGCGTACAGGTCCAGCGTCTGGCGCAGGGCCACGTTGAGGCTGCGGATGCCGGTGCCCACGGGGGTGCCCAGGGGGCCCTTCATGGCGAAATCGGCGGTGCGCAGGGCGTTCATGGTCTCCTCGGGCAGGGGGGAGCCGGTCTCGGCCGTGGCCTTTTCACCGGCCAGCAGTTCCACCCACTCGATGCGCATGTCCGATTCCTTGGCCAGCGCGGCGTCGATGACAGGGCGGGCGGCGCGCCAGATTTCGGGGCCGATGCCGTCGCCTTCGATCCAGTAAACTCGTTTGCTGCTCATTGTCTGCATCCTTTTCTGTATTCCTGATTGCGGCCGCCGGGGGCGGGCCTGTAGGCAAAAAACGGCGCACCGGGGAACCGGCGCGCCGCCATGCGTCTAGTCTTCGGCTGCGCGGGCTTCCTGCTGCAGGGCCTGCGAGCGCTTGAGCAGCTGCTCAAGCTGGATGTCCACACCGATGACGCCCACGATGTTGTCGTCATCGTCCGTCACCGGGCAGGACACGGTGATGACCAGCTTGCCCGTGAACTGGGACTGGTACACGTCCATGATGTGCATGTCGCCGGTCTGCATGGGCATCCTGAACCATTCGCGCTGCGAGAAGTCGAAGCCGATGGGCAGGGCCTCGTACTTTTCACGGTAGGCGGGGTCGGTGATGGCCGCGCACTTGAGGCTGCCCTTGGTATCCGTGAGGTAGAGGTACTGGATGAAGGGGTACTCGCGCGAGAAGCTGTCCAGGCGGGCGCAGGCATGCGTGCCGAAGTCCCGCAGGTCCTCGTTCCGCGCCAGACGGGCGATGAGGTGGGCGGCCAGCTCGTCGGCCAGTTCCTCCATGTGGTCGAACTCGGTCTCGAACAGCTCCGGCATGTAGCGCTGCACCAGGGCCGCCATCTCGTCGTGCGAAAGGTGCGTGGTGCGGCCGGTGTCGTAGATGGCCACGATGGCTTCGTAGATCTTGCCCACGGCGGGGTGCTTCTTGCAGATCTGCTTGCCTTCGGGCAGCTTGAGATTGACGTTGATCCAGTAGGCCACCCCGGCACGGCCGGTCTTGTCGGTGATGATGATGGGCACGGGACGGCCCAGCAGATGCTTGGTGTCGAAGATGTTGTAGATCTCTTCGTTCTTGGCCAGACCGTCGGCATGCACACCGGCGCTGGTGGCGTTGAAGTCGCGGCCCACGAAGGGATAGTTGTAGGGGATGTTGTAGTGCAGTTCTTTTTCGAAGAACTCGGCCACCTCGCTCAGGATGGTGGTGTCGGCGGCGGCATCGTCACCGGTGAGCGAGATGTACTCGATGATCAGGGCTTCCAGCGGCGTGTTGCCCGTGCGCTCGCCAAAGCCGAACAGCGTGCTGTTGACCGCGCCGCAGCCGTTGAGCCAGGCCGTGACGCCGTTGACCAGCACCTTGTGGAAGTCGTTGTGGCCGTGCCATTCCAGCCATTCGCCGGGCACACCGGCCTCGTCGGTGAAGGCACGCACGATGCGCTGCACCGAGCGGGGCAGGGCCGCGCCGGGATAGGGCACGCCGTAGCCCATGGTGTCGCACAGGCGGATCTTGACCGGCATGCCGCTCTGCTGGCTCAGCTCCATGAGTTTCTGGGCAAAGGGCAGGCAGAAGCCGTAGGTGTCGGCGCGGGTCACGTCCTCGAAATGGCAGCGCGGGATGATGCCCCATTCCAGGGCCTGCCGGGCCAGGTCAAGATACATGTCCATGGCCTGCTGGCGGGTCTTCCCCAGCTTGAGATAGATATGGTAGTCCGACACGCTGGTCAGCATGCCGGTCTCGTCGAACTCCATGTCCCGGGCCAGCTTGAGGTCTTCCTTGTTGGCGCGGATCCAGGAAGTCACGCGCGGGAAGCGGTAGCCGCGCGCCCGGCAGACGTCGATGCACTTGCGGTCCTTGGCCGAGTACAGGAAGAACTCCGACGCCGTGATGAGGCCCGTCTTGCCGCCCATGCGGTGCAGGAAGTCGAATATCTTGGCCACCTGCTTGACCGTATACGGCGGCCGGGCCTGCTGGCCGTCACGGAAGGTGGTGTCCGTGATGCGCATCTGTTCGGCAGGACGCGGGGCAAGGAGCACCTCGTCGAAAGTCGTGCGACAGATGCTGGTGTAAGGAAAAAGCTCGCGGTACAGCTGGGGCTGTTCCCGTTCCTGAAGCGAAAGCGGGCGAACGCTGCCCGTCTGATGGATGATGCTGCTCATGGAACTCCGTCCGGCCTGAAAAGTGACGTACAAGGTAAGAAACACATATCCTGTTAGCGACGGCGCGTCAAAGGGCTGGCGGGACGGCGCTCCGGCCTTCGGACGTGTCGAAGGATGCGCCGCCGGGACTTGCCAGAACAGGCAAAATGACGGATTGTACCGCCTATCGGAGCCCATCCTCCGGTTGAAGGAGCTTTTATGTCGGTTTGTGTGCAGTACCCCTCGGCGGGCTGCATTGTGGAATATCTTGAAGGCAATGCCATCCAGATCGCGCTGGTCACCGAAGAATCTGGCGGCAAACTGCGTCTTTTGCTGCCCAACCGGCGCGAGACGCGTCTCACCACGTCGCGCCTGCTGCCCTGGGCCGGGCCCGCGCTGGGCTCCGTGCCCGGCAAGGACGAGTCCGCCCGCGTGCTGGAGCAGCACCGCGCCCGCCGCGAAGAACTGGCCGCGGCCCTGCCCGTGCTGGAACTGTGGGAAATGAGCCAGGGCGAGGTGCCGGAAGCCTCGGCCCAGTGGTTCGCCGAACTGGCCGGTCAGGCCGGGGACGCCGACAGCGTCGCCGCCTGCGGGCGGGCCCTGCTGGCCTGCAAGAGCCACTTCCGCTTCCAGCCTCCCGTCTTCCAGATCTTTTCCGCCGAGATGGTGGAAAAGCGCCTCAAGGAACAGCAGGAACGCGCCGCCCGCGAGGCCCTGGTGCTGGGCGGCAACAGCTTTTTCCGCCTGCTCTGGGACGTGGCCTGCAAAAAACGCGCGCTGCCGCCCCAGCCCGGCGAGGACACCCGGGGCATCTCCGAATGGCCGGCCCCCGAAGTGGCCGAACGTCTGAAGCAGATCCTGTTCGCCCGCATGGCCGACCCCGAGAGCCAGGAATACGACGAACTGTGGCGCATGCTCTCCAAGGGCCTGCCCGACGTGCCGCACCTGCCCGTACAGCTGCTCATGGCCTGGGAACAGGTGCCCGCCCATTACAATTTCTGGTATGACCGCGCGGGCTACGCCCCCGGCGACGACTGGTGGCAGCCTCTGGCCCCGGCCGTGGAGGCCCTGCAGCGGGCTGCCCGTGAGGTGGAGCTGCCCGTCTGCGACCTGCCCTTCATCAGTATCGACAGCGCCACCACCCGCGACGTGGACGACGCGTTCCACATCCTGCCCACGGACGACGGCGGCTTCGACCTGACCCTGGCCCTGGCCTGCCCGGCCGCCTGCTGGCCTTTCGGCGAGGCCCTGGACAAGGCCGTGTTCCGTCGCGGCACCAGCATCTACCTGCCCGAGGGCGACAGCCACATGATGCCCGAAGCCCTGGGCACGGACGCCTTTTCCCTGCTGGCCGGTCAGGATCGCCCGGCCTTCTGTGTGCGGACGCGCATCTCGGCCGCGGGCGAGATCCTTTCCTGCGAGCCCTGGGCCGCACGGGTGCGCCTGGCCGCCAACCTGACCTATGACGACACCCAGGCCGTCCTCGACGCCCTGGCCGCCGGTGAGGCCCCGCAGGCGGACAACCCCGCCGCGCCCTGGGCCACCATGCTGGCCTGCGGCAACGACTTCGCCCGCGTCTGGCAAAAGGCCCGCATCGCGCGCGGGGCCGTCATCATGGACCGGCCCGAACCGTCCATCGTGCTGGAAGGCGAAGGCGCGCAGACGCGCGTATCCATCGAGCCCGGCCACGAGACCCCGGACTCCCAGCCGCTGGTGGCCGAGATGATGATCCTGGCCAGCGCCGCCGTGGCCCAGTGGGCCGCGGAACGCGAGATCCCCATGCTGCACCGCACCCAGGACGTGGCCCTGCCCAGGGAATACGCCGGCGTCTGGAAGGAGCCCCAGGACATGACGCGCATCATGCGCGCCCTGATCCCCTCCAGCCTCGAAGTGCAGGCCCGGCCGCACGCCGCCCTGGGCCTGGCGCGCTACACGCCCATGACCTCGCCCCTGCGCCGCTATCCCGACCTCATCAACGAGGCCCAGCTGCTGCACTGGCTCACCCACGGCACGCCCCGCTGGGATGGCGAGGCCCTGTCCACCCTGCTGGTCAGCCTCAATGCCGTGCTGGATGCCGCCGGGCAGGTGCAGCGCTTCCGCCCGCGCTACTGGAAGCTGCTCTACTTCCGCCAGCAGGGCGACAAGGTCTGGTGGGACGGCGTGGTCACCGAAGAAAACGACATGTTCGTCAACGTGAGCCTGCCCGCACAGGGCATGTACGTGCGCGGCAAACGCCGCATGTTCGACGAACGTACCTGCCCCGGCATGGCCGTGCAGGTGCGCATCGGCCGCGTGCACCCGCTGTACAACGAGATCCAGATCCTCGAAGCCGTCAGCATGGACGGCTGATGCGGGATACTGAGGATATGTTTCCGGGGGGAAGGGACCCCCTTTAACCAGCGCCCAAAGGGGGTCCCTTCCCCCCAGGCCCCCCATCCTCCCCCAAATGCGCTTCACCAGGGGAAACGGGCCGTACGGGAACGGGACACTACAGGGATAAACAACGCCATGGCAGCCGCTGTGGCGGGGCAAGGACAGCCCCGGTTCAAGGAGGAGGAATATGACGGCCTTTTTGTGTATCGTTCTGGGTTATGTGCTGGGTTCCGCCCCGTGGGGGCTGGTCATCGCCCGCACCTTCTGCGGCATCGATCCCCGTAACGACGGCAGCCGCAACACCGGCGCCACCAACGTGGCCCGCCTGTGCGGTTTCCGCTGGGGCGTGCTGACCCTGGCCTGTGACCTGGGCAAGGGCGCCCTGCCCGTGGCCCTGGCCCTGTGGCTGGACCTTTCGCCCCTGCTGGTGACCTGCGTGGCCCTGGCCTGCGTGCTGGGCCATGTGTTCTCCTGCTTCATGGGCTTCCGCGGCGGCAAGGCCGTGGCCACCAGCATCGGCGTGTTCCTGCCGCTGGCCTTCTTCCCCCTGCTCTTCTCCTGCGCGGCCTGCGTGCTGGTCATCTGGCGCAGCGGCTTCGTCTCGCTGGGCTCCCTGACCCTGGTCACGGTGCTGCCCTTTGCCCTGCTGGCCGCCACCAAGTACGCCTGGGTGCCCCTGTCGCTGTGCATCTGGGCCCTGGTGGTCTGGAAGCACAAGGAGAACATCGCCCGCCTGCGCGCCGGTACCGAAAAGAGCTGGCTCAAGAGCCGCCAGAAGTAAGACGGCGCAACACGACAGTAAAAGGCCTCTTTCCCCTGCGGGAAAGAGGCCTTTTACATTATGTTATTTCATTACAATATTTTGATATAGTTCAAAAAGTTTCGCTACAATAGCAGAGTCAGTCATACGGGCAGAGAATCCATACAGTCGCATGACCCCTCTATCCAAATTCTGATGGGCTTCGAGTAGCACGGGAGGCATAGTTCGTGGATCATAAAGATCTGCGAGGGAACTACCGGGGAATTGCTTACGGGCATCAAGTACAGCCTGGGCCAGTTTGGCTATTTTTTCCTGCTGTTTCTTATTCGCTTCCGGCCAGGGGAAATTATTGTATACAATCTCTTTAGAATAACGATAGTCGCTTTTCAAACGACCAGCGATGCTTCGCATCCAACAATTATGCACGGCAGACGTTAAAATACCGAAGTCATATAGTGATTTACTTTGAATAATAAATAACAAATCACTTGATATTGTATTCGCCGAAAGAAGTCCAATTGGGATATAGTATCTACTCTCAGATGAGACCTTAGGAATAACAATATAGTCTTCTTTTGGCATATTTTCTACATGAAAACGTCGCGGCTTGTCCGCAAGTTTTCGTGTTGGCCTACTCTTACTTGCAAGGCGATATTTCCGTACAGCTTCAACCCGTTTGAGACATTCAGGCATATTTTTCAAATCAGCTGGTTCACAATCTCCAAGCCATAAACAGTAACGGATTTTACCATTAATAAATTCATCAGAACCTACCCATTTTTTAAAATATTCTTTAGATGCAGGCTCTTTAGCAATAAAACTATTTTTTCCATCTTCTGTAAAAAGATAATAGCCACCATCAATAGGCTTATTTCCGATACCTATCTGAGGAATATCACATAGTGGTTTTCTACGGCTCTCTATACAAATATTTTGAGCACCAACAAGATAACCGTTAATATTTTCTACATGCGAACATATATCACCATCTACAATAAATTTATTTCTTTTTTCTATCATCCCAAAGCCAATAATCACACAATGGACAGCAGCCTTCCCCTTTGCTTCATTGTTCCATTTAAAAGTTCTGTATGCAAAATTAATGAATACACCTTTTTCAAAAAAAGGCTTCCACAAAATAGCGACCTGTTCTCCTTGAGAAATTGAATTCGTTGACACAAAAGCTGTAGTAATATTTTTATTTTTCTGCATAATATCTACAGCTTTCTTATACCAGCAGCATACATAATCAAGATTACCCGCATTTTTCACACTTCCAAAGACATGACGCAAATCTGCCTTTTGTTCAGTGCTCATAATACGTGCTCCGACAAAAGGAGGATTTCCAAAAATATAGGAAAGCTCCTCTGTGAGCACTACCTTATTCCAATCTATACGCAGGGCATTATCGTGAACAATAGTGGCACTCTGCTTTAACGGTAGCCGCACGTAGTACGTTCCGAATTGATCCGCAACGAGCAGATTCATCTGATGATCCATAAGCCACATGCCAACTTGGGCAATCTGACAAGGAAATTCTTCATACTCAATACCATAGAACTGGCTTACATTTACCTTAAGCATGGAGGAAACATCCAAGAGCCTCTGAGCAGTATTAATTTTCATCCTCAGAACTTCCAGCTCTAACAGACGCAGTTCCCTGTAAGTTATAATAAGAAAGTTTCCGCAACCGCAGGCAGGATCTAGAAATTTTAATGAAGCTATTTTGTCATGAAAGGCGTCCAGCTGTGCAGGGGTGGCTTTTACCTGCTCAAATTCATTCCATAATTCATCCATAAATAAGGGTTTAATGAGTTTCAATATATTTTCTTCACTGGTATAGTGCGCGCCAAACTTTCGACGAGTCTTTTTATCCATTACCCCCTGGAACATAGCCCCAAAAATGGCTGGTGAAATTTTATTCCAGTCAAAGTTACAGCAATCCAAGAGAATCTGACGCATTTTCCCATTAAAATCTGCCAAAGGTAATGTTTCTTTAAACAATCCTCCATTTATATAACGAAACTGCAAAAGATTTTTTGGAAGAAGATTACGTTTTTTACGAATTCCATCAGGACAATTCAAAATTTCAAAAAGTTGTTCTAAACGTAAAGACAGGTCTGAACCATCATCTTTTGAATTCTCAATATAGTTTGTAAAGCTATTTTCAGGAAAAATTCCCGTATCATCTGCAAATAAACAGAAGAGAAGGCGAACAAGATAGACTTCAAGAGGATGCCCTTCGTAACCATATTCTTTCAGAGCATCATGAAGTTTTGCCATTTTCTCCGCAGCTTTTACATTTACTGCAATCTGATTTTCATAAATTCGTGTCGTTTCATAACCTGCGATATCGGCAAATCTCTTGATATGTTTGCGCAATTCCTTTGTTTTAAAAGAAAATCGTTCTCCTGTCGTACGTCTGTATAAAATAATAGTTGCAAAATCACACACCATTAGCAAATCAGGAATTTCATTATTAGGAAGATGTACAACATATTCTTTAAGTTGTTTATATGCTTTGCGTAGATCTTTACCAAACGACTTCATTTCTATAGCTATTTTATTTTTCCAAAAATAATCAATATATCCAACATGCCCATCATCAAGGGAGACTTTATACTCAAAATTACCAATTTTTTCAGGATCATCAACGCCAAAAACTCTAAGAAAATCTATAGTAAAAGATTGTGCTTGAGCTTCCTCACTAGTAGCATCTTCCCAGCGCTTGGCAAATGAAATTGCATTTGCCTGTATAGATTCCCATGATAAATACATTCTTACTCTCTTTAGTAGGCTTGTTTTTTATTTTTCAGTATATGAACACAACTTTATACATAACAATAAATAAACAACTACAATCTAACGGGCTATAATTTCTTTATCCTCCAAAATAAAGCGCGCTGGGGAGGGGGAGTTTGAGGGGGGAACCCCTCTCGCGCGAGCAGCGACCAGATGGCGGCCGCAGGACCGTGCCCGTTGCGACGCAGGAAGCTACGGGCATCGACAGCAGAGATGAGGGGGCCCCCCTCAACAATAAAAAACTTGCGGGATCAACAGCAACGCAAGGAGCCCTTCCCGCAAAACGCTTTCCTTCCTAACGGCCCAACAGCCCCCGGATGGCGCCGCCGGCGTCACGCACGGCACCGCCGATGCTGTTGCCCGCGCCGCGGGCCGTATCACCGGCCGCGCTGCCTGCCTTCTTGCCGCCTTCCAGCAGATTGCTGCCGAGGCCCTTGACCGCGTCCAGCGCGAACTTGGAATCCAGCGAGAACGAAAGGTTGTCGAAAGGCCCTTCGTAGTTCACGGGGATGTTCAGGCCCAGCGTGGTGATGGTGGCCGTGCCCTTGAGGTGCTGGCGCGGCAGGCTGGCGTGGGCCTGGCCCCTGGCCTGGAGCTTGGGCGAGGTGGCCGTCATGGGCGCCAGGTCGGCTTCGCCCTTGCGCAGCACGAAGGGCACATGCACCTGCTCGAAGGTATCGGAAACAGCGCCCTTGAGGCCGGGCACCGAATGCAGCAGGGAGGTCAGGGCCGGGATATGCATGTTGCGCAGCCGCAGGTCGCCCGAACCGGAAAGGGCGGCCATCATGGCGTCGGCGCCTGTGCCGCTCGTGGTGCAGGAGGCCTTGAGGGCCGCCAGACCTTCCACGGAGCGGGGCTTTTCCAGGGATTCCTGCAGGGGGCCCAGGGCCACTTCGGCCGCATCCAGATCCAGCGCATACTTGCGGTTCCGGAGGTCGGCACGGCCGCCGGCGGACAGGCGGCCGCCGCTTTCCAGCACGCCCTGGAAGGAGGTCAGGCGGTAATCGCCCTTGCTGCCGCTCAGAGCCAGGGAGATGTCACGCAGATGCATCTTCTTCCAGCCCAGGGACGACATGGCCAGGCGCATGTTGATGGTGGGCCAGCTGGTGGCGCTTTCCTTGTCCGCGGCCGCCACGGCCTTGCCTTCCTTGCCCTTGGCCGTTCCCGCGTCCTTGCCGCTTTCGGGCAGGGGCAGATATTCGTCCAGTTGCAGCTTGCCCAGGCTCAGGGAGCCTTCCATGGCGAGCACGTCCCGGAAGTGCAGGCGCAGTTCCGCCCGCAGGGGCGTGGCGTCCAGCTTGCCCTTGCACTGGGAAAGCGCCAGCGTGTCGCCTTCCCAGGTCACGGAGCCCTTGAACAGCAGGGCGTCCTGCGCATGGGGCTTGAGCTGCACGCCCAGGGCCGAGGCCAGCTTGCGCGGTGCGCCTTCCAGCAGGACGGAGCCCGTGAAGGCCGGGCCGTCCAGACCCAGCGTACCGGTGAGGCCCACGCGGCCGTGCGGCACGGAAAGGCTCAGGCGGGACAGATGCAGCTGCCGGGCCGCCGTATCCAGCGAGGCATCGCCCTGCAATTGCACGGGCCCGAGGCCCGCGGGCAGGAGGCCCCGGCGGGAAAGTGTGATGGTCAGGGAAAGGTTCTGCACACGCGGGGCCATGCCGAAGAGCCCGGCCTGGGCATCCAGGGCCAGGGTCCCGGCCAGCGTGCGCCCGGCGGTGAGCAGATCATAGGTGAAATCGCAGCGCAGGACGGCGTCCTGGCCGTTGTGCAGGTTCTCTACAGAAAGGTTGATGTCGCGCAGGTCGTAGCGCTCGCTGCCCTTCTCCACATGCAGGCTGCCCTTGCTCAGGGTCAGGCGGCCCAGCTCCAGCGGCAGGAGCACTTCGCTGCCGGGCTTGTTGCCGGCGGCATTGCCGGAGGCCGCATCCGCAGGCGCGGCGGCCTTGCCTTCCGGCAGCAGCAGGCTCAGCGAGGGGCTGTCCAGACGGACCTCGCCGATGACCAGCTCCCCGTGCAGCAGCGGTTCCAGCTCCAGATGGGCCTCGCCGCCCTTGGCCGTGAAGCGCATGCCCTGCCCGTCCTGCACGCCGTCCCAGCTGACGGCGGTGAATTTGGCCCCGGGGGGCAGCAGGGAAAGCTCGGGCGGGCTGGCGAAGCGCACGGGCGTGCCCGTGGCTTTTTCCACCGCGGCCGAGATCTGGCCGCTGATGAACTCGGTATCCAGCTGATTGATCACTATGGCCAGTACCGCCGCCAGTACCAGAACGATACCTCCGATCCAGCAAAGTACGCGCTTCATATCCGCCTCCGATGGCCTGTCTGTCCTGTGGTCGGGCTACAGGACAAGTGTAGGGCATCGCCAGTCCCGAGGCAAGCCGGGCCGCCGCTGCCGCGGGCTCCCTGCCCGGGAAAAAGGATGGGCCCCAAGGATGGCCTGCCCTTTCTCCGACCTGCCTTGCGGACGCAAAAAGGGGGAGCCTTGCGGCTCCCCCTTCATATTCGCAAACCGGTCCGTGAGGACTAGTTGTTTTCCTGAGCGGCCTTCAGCAGGTCGCCGAGGCTCTGACCGGCTTCCTGGGGACCAGCGTGGAATTCTTTGGGCTTGCGGCGGTCTTCGTCGTCCTTGATCTGCTTGATGGACAGACCCAGGCGGCGTTCTTCGGCGCTCACGTGGATGACCTTGGCCTGGATTTCCTGACCTTCCTTGTAGAGCTCGGCAGGGCTCTTGATCTTCTTGCTGGAAAGTTCGGAAACGTGCACCAGACCTTCGATGCCTTCTTCCACTTCCACGAACAGACCGAAGTCGGTGATGTTGGTCACCACGCCCTTCACGGTGCAGCCCACGGGGTAGGTGCTGGGCACGTGGCCCCACGGATCATCGACCAGCTGCTTGATGCCCAGGGTGAACTTTTCGTTTTCCTGGTCAACGGTCAGCACCTTGGCCTGCACGGTGTCGCCCACCTTGTAGATCTCGTTGGGATGACGCACCTTCTTGGTCCAGCTGATGTCGGACACGTGGATGAGGCCGTCGATGCCGTCTTCGATACCGATGAACATACCGAATTCGGTGATGTTCTTGATGACGCCTTCGAGGATGGTGCCTTCAGGATACTTTTCGGCCACCAGTTCCCAGGGATTGGGACGAACCTGCTTCATGCCCAGGCTGATGCGCTTCTTCTCGCCGTCCACACCCAGGATGACGACTTCGACTTCGTCACCGGTGTGCACCATCTGGGAAGGATGACGCAGCTTGCGGGTCCAGGACATTTCGGAGATGTGCACCAGGCCTTCCACGCCGGGTTCCAGTTCCACGAACGCACCGTAGTCCACCAGGTTGGTGACCTTGCCGGTGCACTTGGCACCTTCGGGGAAGCGGGCGGAGATGTCCTGCCACGGATCGGGCACCAGCTGCTTGAGGCCCAGGGAGACCTTGTTGTTCTCGCGGTCGAAGGAGAGCACCTTCAGGGTCAGGTCCTGACCCATGGTGATCATTTCCTTGGGATGGCGGATGCGCTTCCAGCTCATGTCGGTGATGTGCAGCAGGCCGTCCAGACCGCCCAGGTCCACGAACACGCCGTATTCGGTGATGTTCTTGGCCTTGCCGTGCACGATCTGGCCTTCTTCCAGGGTGCGCAGCAGATCCTGACGCTTGGAATCACGCTCTTCTTCCAGCAGCACGCGGCGGGAAACGATCACGTTGCTGCGGCGGCGGTTGATCTTCAGCACGCGGAATTCGAATTCCTGGTTGACCAGAGCGTCCATGTCGGGCACGGGACGCAGGTCCACATGCGAGCCAGGCAGAAAAGCTTCAACCCCGCCGATGTCCACGGTGTAGCCGCCCTTGATGCGACGCACGATGTGGCCCTTGATGACCCGGTTGTTTTCCTGCACGTCTTCGAGCTGGTCAAAGACCTGCATGCGCTTGGCCTTCTCAAAGGACAGCGTGATGGTGCCTTCCATTTCGTTCTTGCGAACGACGTAGACATCCACACGGTCGCCCACGCTGACGGTCATGTTGCCGGCGGCGTCACGGAACTCGCTGGCCGGGATCTGGCCTTCGGACTTGAAGTTCACGTCCACCAGAACATTGTCGTCATCCACGCGAACGATCTCGCCCTTGGTGATAGAGCCTTCTTCGAGGTCGCCGAAGTCGGGATTGAGATAGTTTTCAAGGGCGCTTTCGAAACTCATTTCGTTTTCGTGCCCGGTTTCCTTGTCTGCCATGCTTGACATGCCTCCAAACATAATTTGTCCCCTGTACGGGGGTGAAAGAAAGTAGCAAAAGGAAAGGCAAAGCACAAGGCGAAAATGGCCCGGACACGTGTCAGGGCACGCGGAACGGCCCTTTCCACGCCATGGGCGGCGAACGGAACGTCGTGAAAGGACAGGGAAAAGAGCTCCCCATTCCTGACAATGGTTCCTGAAAAGAAAAAGGAAGCTGCGGCACCGCAAGGCTGCCGCCCTGCAGAGCCTGGACGGCAAGGGCTCCGCCTCCCGCCTGCCATGGCTGCATAGGCCCATCGCCGCCCGCCCCTGCGATGACCGGAAAAACGCAAAGCGGGCACACCGTCCGGCGACGGCATGCCCGCATCATGGCGATGGAAAGGATGGCCTAGTCGGCCAGCTTCACGAAGGTCAGCTCGTGCTTGTTGCAGGAAAGATGCAGCAGACGGCCGCCCGGGATGGCCGCGAAGGCCCGCGCCGTCTCGTGGTCGGTCTGGGCCTGGAACTTGAGCGTGCATACCACGTTGCGGCAGGCATCGGCCGCCAGCCATTCCTGCACGGTCTCCAGCAGGCGGTCGGGGTAGCAGATCATGTCCGAGAACAGCCAGTCCACCTGGCCCACATGGCGCGGCTCAAGGCCGAAGCCGCTGCCCAGGCAGTGGTTGACGCCGGGCATGGCCGCCACCTGGGGCGCCAGCTCGGCCTTGTCCACGCTGAACACGCGGCAGCCCAGCCGCCCCAGCACCCAGGTCCAGCCGCCCGGTGCGGCGCCCAGGTCGATGCACAGTTCCCCCGGCGCGGGCGTGCGCCCGGTCAGGGTGAAGACTTCCCACAGCTTGAGGTAGGCGCGGCCCGGCGGGTCCTCGCGGTTCTCCACGAACTGCACTTCCCCGTCGGCAAAGGGCGAGGTGGTGCGCGGCGAGGCCAGCATCAGGTCTTTTTCCCACAGGGTGAAGGCTCCCAGCGGCGCGGACGGGGCGGGCGTGCCGAAGTGCAGGGGCCGTGCCGCCACGTAGGGCAGCTGCTCCTGCATGAGGCGCAGACGCCGCACATGTCCGCCAAGGGTGGGGATGTGCGCCCGCCAGTTGCGCTGCAGGGCCGAGAGCTGCCGTGCCCCGCTGCCGATGGAGGTGATGGGGATCCAGCGCGGTTCCGTCCAGACGTTCTGGGCCCAGGCCGCGGGCTCCGTGCCCCTGGCCAGCACCAGACGGCCACGCACGGTGATGACGCGGTCCCCCAGCTCTTCCAGCAGGGGCTGCATGTAGTCACGCGCCGCCACCTGCACGCTGAAATCTTCTTTGGGCAGGGCCGAACGGGGCAGGTCGGGCCAGCGACGGGCCAGGAGCACCTGCTCCTGCTGCCGGGCCTCGCGCCGCTGTTCCCGGCGCTCCTGCCGCCAGCGGGGCAGGGCATGGGCCTCTCCGGCGGCATGTTCCGGCTGTTCCGCCTTCTTGCCCCGGCCCGTTTTGGCCCGGGCGGGAGCCTGCGCTGCCGGCTCCCCGGAAACACGACGCCCGGAACGGCGGGACGGGCCTTGCCTGTCCGCGCCCTGCTCCGGGCTGGCCTTGCCCCCGCTGCGACGGCGGGGCGCTGAACGTTTTTTCTCTTCCCTGTCGGCTTCCTGCGGGGCCTGCTCCTCATGGAGGGCGCCACGACGGGGCGCGGGAAATGATCGACTGTGCGTACTCATGTGATCAGCATAGCCCAAAGCCCGGACAAGGCCAAGCGTCCGCCAGCCTCCTTCGGCGACGGGGATGGCCCGAGCGGCGAAAAAAAGCAGGGCCGTCCTCCCCTCGCGGACCAGCGCCGCCCGTGACGCAACGGCCGGACAAAAGGAGCCTTCCCCCCGCATCTCCCGGACAGCGCAGGCTTTTACTTTTCCGCCCGGCTTGACTTTTGTGCCCCAAACCGTTTCTGATGGCGCATCCATGCGGGGAATTCCGTGCAAATCGGAAACAGTCGCGCTGCGGTAAGAGGGTACGGAGCTTCTTTGGCGACACGCCACGACAGCCAGCCGTCACGGTGAAGGCGAAGCAAAGGCCCGGAGGCATGCCTCCCCATTCCCTCAAGTCCGAATACCCGCTCCATCCCTAACCTTTCAACGCGTCATTGAGGAGGTTCCATGCGTCGCATCCCCACAACATCCCTGCGCTCCACGCTGCTGGCCCTGCTGCTCACCCTCTGCCTGGCCCTGCCTGCCCTGGCGGCCCAGAAGGAAGGCCTGCTGCTGGTGGCCTTCGGCACCAGCGTGCCCGAGGCCCAGCCCGCCCTGACCGCCATCGACAAGGAATTCAAGGCCGCCTTCCCCCACAGCCCCGTGATCTGGGCCTATACCTCCAGCATCATCCGGGCCAAGCTGGAAAAGAAGGGCGTGCACATCGGTGACGTGGCCGCCGGTCTGGAAGAGCTGGCCCGGCAAAAGGTGGACGTGGTGCGCGTCCAGTCCCTGCATGTGGTGGCCGGGGAGGAATTCAGCGAGATGGAGCGCCTGCTCGTCAGCTGGCTGGTCCGCCATCCCGACAGTTTCAAGGCCGTCTATCTGGGCCGCCCGCTGCTGGAATCCCGGCAGGATGCCGAAGATGTCTGCCGCGCCGTCCTCGGCGCCACCGAAGGCAAGCGCAAGTCCGGCGAGCTGCTGGCCCTCATGGGCCACGGCCAGAGCCACGGCCGGGGCGACATGATCATCGAAGGCATGCGCGCCACCCTGGCCGATGCCGACAACCTGGCCGTGCTGGCCACGGTGGAAGGCTCGCGCGGTTTCGACCAGGTGCTTGCCGCCATCAAGACCAGCCGCGCGTCCGTCATCTGGCTCCAGCCCTTCATGGTGGTAGCCGGGGACCATGCCCGCAACGACCTGGCCGGTGACGAGTCCGATTCCTGGGCCTCGCAGATCCGCGCCCTGGGCCTCACCCCCCGCCCCGTACTCACCGGTCTGGGCGAGCTGCCCGGCGTGCGCGCCGTCTTCGTGCGCCATGCCCGCGACAGCCAGGACGATCTGCTGAAGCAGTAAGACAAGATGCTGCCAAGGGGAGACGGGGCCTCTTTTGGAAAAGGGTCCCCCTTCTCCCCTTGGAACCCCTCTTCCCCCCTAAAACTTTTTCTCCGGTCCGGTCGGATGGTCCCCGTCGCTGTCTGAGAGGGCAGGCCATCCGGCACAGGACAGGCAGCCCGCAGCCCCGCCAGCCAGACGGTCGCAGACGCGAGGATCATAAATTCAGCCAGCAAAAAAGGACGCCACACGTGGCGTCCTTTTCTATTGGCTTTTTGGGGTGGCCCACACTGGGCGACCGTTTATCGAAGTTCCTGGCCGTTCCCTTCCCATGAAAAAACAATCATATCTCCCCGCCCCACCTGTCGCCCCTTTTTCCATCCGACCCGGGGACGGACGCACGAAGAAAGCCCGCCGTGGTCAGGCGGACCGTCACTGATCAGGACAAAAGTTTTTGGGAGGGATGGGGGG
>CDZU01032393.1_pt1 | contig 28050 bp, 30 predicted proteins | sample 557441 | NCBI WGS metagenome assembly CDZU01 (sample SAMEA3182114, study PRJEB8094) | gut metagenome | biome: human; feature: gut; material: Stool; isolation source: human stools | place: Canada | collected 2013-06-10
AGTGTACTTTTTTCTTGGCATGATAGCATCCTCCAATTTTCGTTACTTAATACTATATCATGCACTCTTAAAATTTTCAGTACTGGTCTGAATTCACAGGCCCATTATAAGGAGTTGTATATTTAATGTTCTATTCTTATGACTCCATACTAGTAGAACCGATTCAATGTAATCGTATAGCAGTATCAGATGCAGAAGGATTATCAGAAAAAGAAATTGTTAATAAAATATTAATTCGTGAATTTGACCATTATAAATCTGAAAGATTGTTCACTAAAAATAAAATTTTTGATTATACAATTAATAGAATTGACGGGCCAATAAAAATCAGGGACAGTGATGGAATGGATAAGAATTATTATGATATATCCTATTCAGTGAAAACCATAGATCCAGCATGGATTGCCGGTAATGGAAAAAATGAAGGCTTATGGGTAAATAATAAATCGGGATTTTTTATTTTAAATCCCGACCTCTCCCACCACCGTGCGTACCGTTCAGTACACAACGTTTCTCTAGTTTTTACAAATTTGCGCATAATAGTCCAGCAAGGTGATGTATCCTTGCCGGGCTATTTTTTTATTTATCAGAATGGAGTTCAGCATGAGTGCGGTTTATTATCGAATTATGTTATAAAACCAACATACTTGTCTCCCCTGCCATGCTATACTCATTCCAGAAAGACGAAGAAAACAATAAAAAATGCCTGTAATGACCGTATCATGAACAGGCAACAGAAAGGGGCAGACCTCATGAAAAATATAGAATGGAAAGATAAAGTGGCAAGTTTTAAAAAAATTGATGTGCGCGGCATCGCCGGTAATTTCCTTGATGGGCTGAAAAAACAGGCAGCCAAGCTTCCCGTCGGCGAAGGGATGGAAGTCATTCAAAGTTTTGAACCAATCCCCCTCTATGAGATCATGGAAATGCTGGGATATGAGCATTATACAGAAAAAACAGCAGAACATGAATATCACGCTTATTTCTATCGGACCGAGGAAAAAGGGAACGTGGAAGATGCGCCAGAACGGCCGGCGGTCATCACGAACTATCCCATGATCGATGAAAAACTGGGCGAACTGGCTGTAGAATTTTGGGATATGACCTGGAAAAGCGAAAAACGATATCTCGATTATAACATCCGCCTCCTGCTTTCGCTGGCCAATGCCGTCGGTGCCGGACGGATGCGGCAGGCCATGCGGGAACTGCTGAAAGCCTATGCCAATGGCCTGGACTCCAGAGCCCTGGACGACGTATTCGAACAGCTGGCCTGGAACATGGGCATCGGCTTCTTCAGTTCTGAAATCGCTCCGTCCCCACTGTTTCATGCGTATAAATTGATCAAACAAATGGAAAAACAGGGAAAAGAAAGAAATGAAATCAACCAGATGCTAAGAGAAAAATTATCCGATAAAAAAGGAGGATGCAAGTAAAAAAAACAGAGGCTGTCGCATTAAGACAGCCTCTGTTTGAGTTTTAAGTTTGTAGTTTGTAGCGAAGGTTTTTAAATTTAAGGCCCTTCTCAACGATAGAATTCAGGCCGACGCAAGGTAATATAGGGCCTTGCCTGGCGGCTTGCTTTGCATTTTTCCAAGTCGATATCGCAATATACCAGTCCGGCTTCCCCACCCGCTTTGAACAGTGTCTGTCCTTCACTGTCGACGACCAGGGACTGACCGGCGAAGGTAACGTCTCCTTCCCGGCCGACGCGGTTGCACATGGCGATGAAGACATTGTTTTGATAGGCCTGGACCCGGATTTCCCATTCAAAGAGGTCTAACGGTTCTGTCGTCAAATTGGCCGTCGGTATCAAGACCAATTCGGCCCCCATGGCAGCGCAAGTGCGGATGCTTTCCGGCAAATGGCGGTCAAAACAGATGACGACGCCGATTTTCCCAGCAGATTCCCCTTTTCGTCGATGAACAAAGACGTATCATAGGCCTGCCCCCGATATTGCAAATAGAGATTAGGCGACACCATGCAATGTGCCTGCCGTGCCAGGTCATAAAAGGCCGTCACCCGCGGGTCATCAGGGTCCAGCAGATAATCCGGCAGCTCGTCTGCCGTGTACTGCGGCAAAAAAGGCATATGCTGCACTTCCGGAAAGAAGAGCAGATCCACCCCGGCCGCTTCCTTCACAGCCTCATAACTCACCTGTAAATTCCGTTCCATATCCTCAGTCATCGCCATCTGCATCATCGCAATCCGCATCAACCTCGCTCCTTTCACTCTGCCTGTTTTACACAAATTTTCTTACCACAAAAGGAAATGCCATATTTCCAGACTTTCTGGATTTCCCGATTCGGAATCACCAATTCACACCAATAACCGCCAAAGGCTTTTTCGCAAGATATGGGAGTCAAATATCCCGTTGTAAGCAGCATCGTATACAGCGCATCTTCATCATTACCGATTTCATCATAAATAATGCCTTCCCGAATCATGGCCGATATGCTTTCTCCACGTAAAAGAGAAATCAAATCCTGTTGCTTTTCGTCAGACAGCGACAGCATCAGCTGATTCAAAATCGAATTCCCCGATGTATTAATCCAATAATCATCCAAAACTTTTTGATCGAAAAAATTGATGACCGACCATGGATTATAAATATCCTGATCCCCAAAATGATAGCCATCGTACCAAGCCTGGATATCTGATAAAGCCCCTTCCATCGCCAGGTCCTGCGCCATTTTCTTTATTTCATATGGGGTAAATCCCATGACATCAGCATACATCCGAGTCATAACAGAACATACTTTTAAATTATTGAGGCCGCTGAAAATACTTTCTTTAGCAATTCGTAATACCCCTGTCAAAACAGCAAAAGCCAGGGATGCATTGCTTTTTAAAGCGTTGTTGAACCAAATCCGGAAATAAGAAATCGCTTTATCATAAAAACCGTGATCGTAAGCACATTGAATCGGTGCATCATATTCATCAATCAGGATAATGGTTTTTCTGTCATAATAGCGGCGTAAATAGTGGGATAAGTATAACAAGCTGACCTGATAATCTGCTTCACTTCCGGTCAAATCAAGGATGCGTCTATAATACGCCTGTTCAGACGGTTTCAATAAGCTGCCCTTCAGTAGATAGTCATGCCGTTCATATTCTGACTGCATCAATAAACAAAAGGAATCATATAAAGATTGCCAAGTATCATTCTGTACGCCTTTCAGCGTCAAAAAAATGACAGGATACTGGCCGCGATGCTTCATATATCCAGCACCATCTGAAGCAATATGCAATCCTTGGAAGAGCTCCCGGCTTTCCTTTTCTTTTTCAGCTGAAAAGAACCAGTCCAGCATACTCATTGTCAAGGTTTTCCCGAAACGCCGTGGCCGTATCAATAAGGTAACTTCACCATGACTATCAATCAGGTCCTTAATAAAATCCGTCTTGTCGACGAAATAATAGCCTTCGCGAACTTTCTGAAAATCATCTATTCCTACAGGCATACGGTCATTCATCACATTCGCCTCCATTCCGCGCCATCATTTCTTATATTCTAACAAAATTCTGCACATTTTCCAATTCTGGCCCGCCGACCCTTTCTCTGACTGTGACATCGTGGTATGATTTTGATGATAGGATTACGAAAGGAGTTATCATCATGACCAATACAGAAAAAGAACGGCAAAAAGCCATTACGACGGCCGGCAATCCGGCCAGACCGACCGGGGAAGCGGGGCAGCAGATGCTGGCGCGCATGAATGAGAGCCATGCCGCCCTTACGGCATGGGGCCTGTCCCATTTCCATTGGCGCGGCGATGAAACGGTCCTGGACATCGGCTGCGGCGGCGGAGCCAATCTCCATCGCATGAGCGCCCACATCACGACGGGCCATCTGACTGGCGTGGACTATTCAGCGACGTCGGTCCAGACCTCACGCCAGACGAATGCTGACGATATAGCTGCCGGAAAAATGACAGTCTGCGAAGGTTCTGTCGAAGCCCTGCCCTTTACCGACCAAACCTTTGACAAAATCACGACCGTCGAAAGTTTCTATTTCTGGCCCAATCCGCCGGAAAACCTGAAGGAAATCCATCGCGTCCTGAAACCAGGCGGCACGTTCCTGCTCATCGCCGAAATCTACGGCCACGACGGCCTCAGCGCTGACGTCCGGGAAAACATCGAACGCTACCACCTCTATAACCCGACGCCGGAAACCTTTGAAACCATTTTCCATGATGCCGGCTTCTCCTCCGTCCAGGTCCACATCGAAAAAGACCACCGCTGGATCTGCGTCGAAGGGCGGTAAAAAAAGAGGCTGTCGCGTTAAGACAGCCTCTTTTTGAGTATTAAGTTTGCAGTTTGTAGCAAATATTTTCAAATTTAAAGCCCTCTTCTACAAACTACAAACTCCGTACTACAAACTTTATTTCCAAAATTCTTCGGCTTTAGCGATGTTGGCGCGAATCGTAGCGCAGCAGGCTTTGAAGTCCTTCATTTCCTGTTCCGGCAGGTTATATTCGATGACTTCTTCGATGCCATTGGCGCCGATGACCGACGGGACACCGCAGAAGATGCCCGTTTCGCCGTATTCACCATCTAAAGGCGCGCTGGCTGCCATGATTTTCCGTTCATCCCGCAGGACGGCCCGGACCATGGTAGCTGCCGTCATACTGATGCCGTACTCCGTGCAGTGCTTGCCAGAATAGGTGACCCAGCCGGCATGGATGGTTTCATCCTGGACGCGGGCCTTATCGAAGACATAGGCCGGATTCTGTTCCAGTTCTGCCAGGGATTTACCGCCGAACTTGATGAGCGACCAGGGGACGATCTGGGAATTGCCGTGTTCCCCCATCATGTAGGCTGAGAAGGAATGATGATCCAAGCCGGTCTGCTGGGAAATGGCACTGACCAGGCGCGCGCTGTCCAGCCCCGTGCCGGTACCGAAAACATGACCTTTCGGAAGGCCGCTCTTCTTAGCGATGAGGTCCGTAATGACGTCACAAGGGTTGGTGATATTGATGATGATGCCCTGGAAGCCGCCGGCCATGACCTTGGGGATATAATCAGCGACCTGAGGCACAGTGAAATGCATTTCATCGTCGCGGTTCCCCGATGCGCAGAGCGTAATGTCGCCGATAGCATTGACGATGACGTCGCAGTCTGCCAATTCTTCATAGCTGGCAATCGTGTAATTGACACGATGAGGCATGAACATGACGGCATCCATCATATCCTGCCGTTCACTGACCAGTTTTTCCGACTTCACGTCGCATAACTTGACTTCATCGGCAATCCCGAGGACCCCTAAATTAAAAGCTACATGAGCCCCGACATGACCTAAGCCGATGACCCCTACCACACGTTTCTTAAAAGCCATACAAAACGCCTCCTGTTCACTATAGCATATAGAAAAAGTCTATTTATATATTATATCAAAAAAACACCCTCTTTGTCCGTTGTAATTACAACAATCCCTAGGCTCTCAATTTTACCTATTTATTTCATACTTTATACAAATCCAAAAAAATCCGGGCCTATAATGCAGTATGTAAAAATGTCAACTACGGTACAGGAGGCCAGGAATCATGACAAGCCCAAGCCGTCCAAAGCCCCCGCTGGGACGCTACGGTCCGCCAGGGAATCAACGACTTCATCGCGGCTTACGGCAAAGATTCGCCGAACTACGATAAAAACAATCATCCCTATGCCGTCTTCGATTTCGACAATACGACATCCATCCTCGACGTAGGCGAACAGTTGGAAGTCTGGCAGCTCGATCATCTGCAATTCGCCGTCCCGCCGACACAGATGAAGTCCGTCCTCATGACGGGGATCCCAGCTGATAAATTAGACGCCATCCGCGCAGCCGTTTCCTATTTCAAAGTCCCTGGCGTCAAAGATGTCCTGGCCATGACCAACAAAGTAGACGCCAATGGCCGTTACCTCAATCAGTACGATTACGACCTCCATCCCCAGACCCAGGGCGTCGGTAAAGCCGAAACACTGGCAAAAATCCTGGTACCGAAATACAAAGGCCACGGCCCCAGCTTCACGGCTATGGATTCCCAGGGGGATTTCAACTTCTGCACCGAATTCAAAGACACGAAAGAAGTCTTGGTCATCAACCGGACGCGCACCGATGACGCTGCCCTCTGCGCCGGCATTGCAGCTTACCAGAAAAAACACGGCATCGACCTCGCCGCAGCCAACAAAAATGGCGACAGCCTCTTCCTGATCCAGGGCCGTAACGAAAACAAAGGCGAATTCTGGAACGACGACAAGACCCTTCTCTTAGGCAAAAAGACGCATCCTACCTGTCCGATAAAGCCACCAAAGCCGAAACAGAACTCGAACAAGGAAAAACCATCGCCCAAGTATTGAAAGACAATACGAAATTAAAAGACAAATATCAGGGATATAAGACGCGGTAAAATCTGATTATCTCCTCAAAAAAAGGACTAGCACATGATATGGTCGAAACCTTCATGCGCTAGTCCTTTTAACTTTGATAGAGGCCTGACGGCCGGGCGTAAAGTCGTTCATCGAATTTTGGGGCCGACGGCCCCGCCGGTCGCAGACCGCAGTTCGCAGGCCGCCTCAGAGTCAAATGCCGCCTTGCGGCAACATATTCAGAATAACGACATCGCCTCGAGTGACCCTCGGCTCGTAAAAAATGCCCCGTCTGGGACCTTCGTTCATTTCTATCGCCTGATTGCGATTCCGTAGGGGACGTCCCAAAGGGCGTACCGCCGCGACTTGTGTGAATAGCCGGTGCCATGACAGATGCTCGTGGCTCGTAAAAGCCTGCCATTATACTCAGATGGGCTGTGATGAAATCTCGCAACGGGCCACAAGGCTCCCTTTATAGGGGAGCTGGCCGCCAAAGGCGGTCTGAGAGGTTAAAGGTCGGCCCCTATGAATGCCCCGATTGGGGCTATTTTTGCAGTCTGCTACCTGCGACCAGCGCGCTTCGTTTATTTCATGAGTTTATCACGGCATAGCCACATCTGAATCCGAGGAAAGCAAAAAGAGGCTGTCGCATTAAGATAGCCTCTTTTTGAGTATTAAGTTTGCAGTTTTTAGTTTTTAGTGAATGGTTTTAAATTTAAAGCTATTTTCTACAAACTACAAGCTTCGTACTACAAACTTTAAAGAGAAAGGGGCTTCGCATGATGGCAGAAACCTTCGTGCGACAGCCCTTTTCCATAATAAGCCTCAGCCGAAGACTTCAAAGATGACGATGAACAAGGCCATCAGTCCCAGGCCCAATCCCAGGGAATAGGCACAGAGTTTTTTTTCGATGGGCTGCAAGGGGAAATATTCGTCTGCATCCCGTTCGAGCTGTCCCGTATGGGTCGCAGCGTCTGTCGGGGTTACGGTTTGGTTGTAGTAATATTCGTCAGCCGTCGATGCGGCAGAAGTGATTCGCGATGCCATAGCAATTAATCCTTTCTATGATGAAGTTATAATGTCGGCGGAACAATGCCGTGATAGAAGATGTAAGAAATGAACAGGCCGACCCAGATGATGAAGCCGACGAGGGCTACGGCATAGACGCCGATGACACGGCCCAGGCCGGATTTCCAGAGCTTGCGTACATTCGTTACCAGGCCGATAGAGAAGAAGCAGAGGCCAAAGAAGACGGCCCGCAGGAGGTTAGCCTGTCCGGCGCCGGCTTTCGCAGCGTCGACGATGCCCGGCTGCAGCCAGCCAGCTGCAAAAATGACGACCAGGGCCAGGACGAAACCGATGATGAATTTCGGGAAGCGTTCCCAGATTTCCCGTTTGGAAACCTTGCCAGCCCCGGATGCGACGGCTGCCCGCGGGTCATTGAGATGGTAAATGGACCAGACGATAGCCAAGATGAAGGACCAGACGCCGATGAAAACGTCGATGAAGACCTTGGACGTCGTCGCAGCCATGAGGATCCAGCCTTCCTGGTAATTGACGCCGAATTGCTGGAGCGCACTGTTGCGGATGAGCGTATCTGCGATTGCCCCGGATGCGACGGCACCGCCATCACTCTTGACGACCAGGCCCAGCCAGGACCCGGCGACCATCGGTTCACTGGGCAGGAAATAAGCAGCTGCAAAGGGCAGGATGAGCAATTCTACGGCAACGAAGACGATGATGACCGATGCCAGGATAGTCGGGATGATCTGGCGCGCCTTGATGGCACTGCCCGTAGCAATCGCTGCGGCGACACCACAGATGGAAATGCCCGACGCCATGGGAGCTGCCCATTCCGGCGTGAATTTAAAGAATTTCCGGGCCACGAAATAGACGATAGGCCAGTAAATCAGGTAGGCTTCGACGACGGCGCACATGCCGCGGACGATGACCGTACCGGCCAGCCCCAGGGCACTGATGGCCTGGATGCCGATATTCATGCCCAAAATGACGATGCCCGTCTTGATGTACCATTCCGGTTTGGCAGCATCAGATAAGAAACGCGTCACTTTCGGGAAAAAATTACCGATGACCAGCCCGGCCAGCAGGGCAATGACAAAGCCCAATTCGCCAAGACTCAAGGACCAGCCGATGTTAAAAGCTTCCCGCTTATTCGGCGTCGCTGCCAGATAAGCATAATTGCCGATGACCGTCGCCGCCATGGTGATCCAGTAAATCACGGTATAACCGGCGACGAATTTCTTGACCTTCGTCCCCATGAAATACGCACCGATAGACGTTACGACCAGGGTAAATACATACGTCGCCACTAACGACCCGATACTGCCGAGCCAGGCAAACCCTTTCGACCCCGGCCCGACCGCCTTGGACGGGTCGATCCAGACACCGAACTTAGCAGCCCAGCCGAGCAAATCGATGTGCCAGATCTGTCCGGCACCGAGGACGACGATAAATAATCCGAGCCATACGGCCCACCAGTCTTCGCTTCGCAACAGGCCCGACCGGTTGACGGCCTGTGCAGATACTTCGTTACTCATACGGACACCCCTTTTACAAAATAAATAAAGACGTGCCGATGACAAAGCCATAAAAAAAGCGCGCCATCAGCTACAGATGACGCGCAAAATCCCTTCCATTTCTCGCTCATCTGCCGGGAAAACTCCCGCTGGAATTGGCACCTTCCGTCCCCACGGAGGTTGCCGCAGCATCATAGGGCCAGTCCCTCAACTGCTCTGGATGATTGATATTCATTCATCAAACATATAAAATGTTTACCCAAATAGTACACTATTAGGTATGTTCTGTCAATACTTTCATTTGAAAATAAAGTATAAAGTGAAAAGATTCTCAGAAGTGCCGACCAATTGGGAGATACAAGACAGTGGCCAGCTTAATCCGTTTCTGGCCCGAAATCCCAAAAGCCGGTCCCCGTTTCTGGGTCATATTTCCGCCGAATCCGTCCTTCTATAACGGGGCGCAATTCGATTTCTGCCGTGTACAGTACCTCTATCGATTTGATGTGCCCTGCCGCAACGTGATGTTCCCCATCCTGTTTATAAGAAAAAGCAGCGTGAGTATGATGAAAATAAGTTCCATCATCATCGCTGACGATATTGCCTGTCAACGAAACCAGCTCCAGCATCCCCTTCAGCTCTTGAACTTCAAAACTGCCCGTTTCTGGGATGAACGTCTGTATTTCTGCCGAACGGCACCCGCCGATGCCCGAAAAAATGGCCGATGCAATCTGTTCTTTCTGACAGATTCCCAGAATCGTGCTGATGATTTCATCCCCCTTATCCATCCGGATATAATAAGTTTCACCAAATTTGCGATAATCCATACGTCATGCCTCCTGTAATATCATAACCTACTGCCACTGTAAGACCGGCACCAGAAAAGAGACTTGTTAGTTCGTTTGTAGAGTACCCTCTCTATTGATCCATATAGGCTGCAATCGAAACGATTTTACCATTCTCCACACCAAAGCTCAATCCACACATTCCCGAAGGATGAGTGAAAATAAGTAATTTCTTCATAATAACGCCCTTCCCGTTTCACAAGCGCTTACAATTTTCCAAGAGTCTTCAACGCATAGAAACCACAGCTAGCCAATTGTTCCATGTGAGATTGTTGTTGCAAGCCGAATTCCCATTGATGCCACTGGTCTTCGCTTTCAAGTTTCCAAAAACCTAAGTCCGAATGAGGCCTATTGTCATAAACAAAAGTATACGCCGTACCGTCATCATCAATAACGTTGATTGCTGAACGGCTATAAGATTGAACCATCCCAAGATTAACAGCAGAGCTTTCATCTGCATAAAAGGCAAACACTGTATTTCCTATCAATAAAGTTCCAGTAAGTAGCAACATACTTACAATTCGTTTCATCATATGCCTCATCCTCCTTAAAAAGACTTACCTCTCAATCTCAATATATGCTATATAGATTCTACAAAAAACTTATAAAGTCCTGCAAAGGAAATTTGTAAATTCAGAATTAATGACACATCATGTGATTCGTGATTCATAAAGACCTGCCATTATATCAGAACAGGCTACGGTAAAATCTCACAGCGGGCCGCCCTGTCCGGGTCGGCCCCTACGCACAAGGCCGTTGGCCGTGTATATTTTATGTCCGGTGAACGTTGTTTCCATTTATCGCCTAGCTGCGATTCTGTAGGGGCCGTCCTGATAAAGGCGGGCAGCCACAGCTGTCCGTTTTGGCAACCGTCCTGCGCCTTCTTATGGTCGGCGCCTGACGGGCCAAAAAGGCCGCGTGAATTTTGTGCATAGCCGGAATTTATAACGAATGGCACATGGTCGTAATACAATCATAAGTTCGTCGCGGCGAAGCCGCATCGTAGGGGCTCACACGTGGCGAGCCCGCGTGAATCCTGTACGTAGCCGTAATTTATGACGAGTGGCACATGTTCGTAATACGATTTGAGTATCTCGCGGCGAAGCCGCATATGAAACCGAGGAAAAACACGCAGCTCGGTGTTCGTGATTCGTAAAGGCTCTCCATAATGTTAGAACAAGGTGTTGTTAAATATCGCAGCAGGCCGCCCTGTCCGGGTCGGCTCCTACGCACAAGGCCGTTGGCCGTGTATATTTTTACATTGCAAATCTACTCGGCTTTTGTAACCGCTTTTGTTTTATACGTATAAAAATGCACATTTTTTGTTCGAGAAATTTGGCAAAAATAGGCCCTAAAAAAGGTTTTTTAAATTTTTCTGGTACACTTTTGGAACTTTTGAAAAAAAGAAAGCCTCACAAACGGCTTGGTTAAGCGATTTGTGAGGCAATTTGCAACTATTCCCATTCAATCGTTGCGGGTGGTTTACTGGTGATGTCGTACACGATGCGGTTGATGTGGTCTACTTCGTTTACGATGCGGCTGGAAATTTTATCGAGGACGTCGTATGGGATACGCGCCCAGTCAGCCGTCATGAAGTCGGTCGTGGTGACGCCGCGCAGGGCCAAGGTGTAGTCATAGGTACGGAAGTCGCCCATGACGCCGACAGAGTGGTTATTGGTCAGGACGGCGAAGTACTGGTTGATATCGCGCTGCATGCCGGCATTGGTGATTTCTTCGCGGAAGATGGCATCGGCATCGCGGAGGATGGCCAGTTTTTCTTTGGTGATTTCACCCATGACGCGGATAGCCAGGCCCGGTCCCGGGAAAGGCTGGCGCCATACGAGGTATTCTGGCAAGCCCAGTTCGGCACCGAGTTCGCGGACTTCGTCTTTGAAGAGGTTGCGGAGCGGTTCGATGAGGCCTTTGAAATCGACGACAGCCGGAAGTCCGCCTACGTTGTGATGGCTCTTGATGACGGCTGCATCGCCGGCACCGGATTCAATGACGTCGGGATAAATGGTCCCCTGGGCCAGGAAATCGACGGAACCGATTTTACGGCCTTCATCTTCAAAGACGCGGATGAATTCTTCGCCGATGATTTTCCGTTTCCGTTCAGGGTCGCTGACGCCTTCGAGTTTCTTCAGGAAGCGTTCCGACGCATCGACGCGGATGAAGTTCATGCCGCTGTCCTTGAAGGCCGCTTCGACTTCGTCGCCTTCGTTCTTGCGGAGCAGGCCGTGGTCGACGAAGATACAGGTCAGCTGGCTGCCGACGGCTTTGGAGATGAGGGCTGCTGCGACAGAGCTGTCGACGCCGCCGGAAAGGGCCAGGACGACTTTGCCGTCGCCGACGGTTTCTTTGATATTGGCAATAGCCGTCTTGGCATAGTTGGCCATAGTCCACGAACCGGTGCAGCCGCAGACTTCAAAGAGGAAGTTATGGAGCATTTCCTTGCCGTGTTCCGTATGGAGCACTTCCGGATGGTACTGCATGGCATAGAGCTTCTTAGCCGGGTTCTGCATGGCAGCGACCGGGCAGTTGGCCGTGTGGGCTACGATTTCAAAGCCTTCCGGGATGGAAGCGACGTAGTCCTGATGGCTCATCCAGACGATTTCTTTTTCCTGCAGGCCTTTGAACAAAGGCGAAGCCGTATTGACATCGATTTCGGTCTTGCCGAATTCGCGCATGTCGGCGTGTTTGACTTCGCCGCCTAAGGTCTGGGCCATGAACTGCATGCCATAGCAGAGGCCGAGGACGGGGATGCCGAGATGGAAGACTTCTTCTTCGATCTTCGGCGCATTATCTTCATAGACGCTGCCAGGACCACCGGTAAAGATGATGCCCTGGGGCTGAAGTTCTTTAATCTTTGCAACTGCTTTGTGATACGGGTATACTTCACAGTATACGTGGTTTTCACGGACGCGCCGTGCAATGAGCTGGTTATACTGACCACCAAAATCGACAACGATGACGAGTTCTTTGGTATCCATTAAGTGCCTCCTCGTGAAATACTTTCTGCGGCAGCGGCCGCTGCCTAAATCATTCGATTATAATATTATAGCACATGAGGCAGAGAGTGACTAGTCACAAAGGTCTAATACTTCCATTCCCGGTACAAATCTTTGAGGATGCAGGCCCGGGTGATCATGCCGACGACGCGCTTGTTGTCCACGACAGGAAGAACCTTCAAGTGTTCCAGGATCATGACGGCTGCGACCTGTTCGACATCGGCCTTGGGCGTCGCGATCATGACGTTCTTGGTCATCAATTTTTCGCAGGGCTGATCCAGGAGGTTCTTGAATTCCTTGGCGTATTTGCCGACGCGGCTGGTATAAATTTTGGTGCCGATGAAGGGCAGGCGCGGAATGTGTGGCTTCGAACTGCGGTACATGAGGTCGGCGCTGGAAATGAGGCCGATGAGGTGGTCTTCTTCATCGACGACGGGCACAGCCAGCAGGCGATGCTTGATGAAGATGCGGAAGACGTCGCGGATGGGAATATCCGGTGTCACCGAGACGAAAACCTTTTCCATGACATCTTTGACGCGGACGACAGGGCGTTCCGCTTCCTTGTCTTCGCCCGGTCCCGGACCTTTATTGATGTTTTCAGCCATTGTCTATTCCCCCTTTCCCCTAGTCGTCGCCGTATTCACGGTACAATTCATCGAGGATGTTGCCGCGGGTGACGATGCCGACGATGTGCTTTTCTTTAACAATAGGAATGACCTTCAGATGTTCGGCCACCATGACGCCGGCGATCTGTTCGACTTCCGCATCCGGTGCGGCAATGATGACGTCTTTGGTCATCATATCTTTCGCCGTGCAGGCCATGAGTTTCTTGAACCCCTTGTCGTATTCGCTGATGCCGTTATAATAAATGCTGGCTCCCAAAAGATTGACATAGTGAGGGACATGAGGTTTGACCTTCTTGTAGAGCAAATCCGCATCGGTGACGATGCCGGCGAGCTCATCTTTTTCATTGATGATGGGAATGGCCGTAATGTGGTTCTTGACGAACATGTTGACCAAATCGAAGGCCGACGTTTCCGGCGTTGCCGTAACGAAATTCTTTTCCATAATATCCGATGCCGTACGTTTAAACATAGTTATCACTCCTTTTCCTTATATTATAAGTATTAGACATGAGACCCCCGATTTCCTGCTTGGGAGGTAAAAAAAGCGCTGTCGCATGAAGACAGCGCTTTTTTACGTTGGTCGTAGGTCGTTCATCGTTTGTCGTACGGGATGAAAAATATCAACCTATCACGATGAATGATGAACTACGAACGAAAAAATTTTAAGTCTAAAGGATTTTGCATGATAGCAGAAGCCTTCATGCGACAGTCCCTTTTAGTTGTTAGTGGTTAGCGGATAGTTTTAAATTTAAGGCACAGCGGGCCGCCCTACGAATAACGAGCCACGAATCACGAGCCACTATAAATCCAGCTTATTTCCCGCAATAGGCGATGACTTCGACTTCTACGAAGACGTCTTTCGGGAGGCGGCTGATTTCGACGCACGAACGGGCCGGCAGGTTCTTCTGGAAGTATTTGCCATAGACTTCGTTGACGGCGCCGAAGAAGTTGATGTCCGTCAGGTAAACCGTCGTCTTGACGACATCATCGTAAGAGAGGCCGGCTTCTTCGAGGATAGCGCCGACGTTCTTCATGCACTGTTCAGCCTGTTCGACGACACCGCCGGAAACGATCTTGCCTTTTTCCGGGTTGATGGCAATCTGACCGGATGCGAAGAGGAAATCGCCGGCTTTAATAGCCTGGGAATACGGGCCTACTGCGCCCGGAGCTTTAGTCGTGCTGATAACATTAACTGCCATGAGTATGCATCTCCTTAATTTTAATCTAACTGTATTATACATCGCAGGCCCAGGGAAAGCCATAGACCTGCGACAGATAATCACGATTCCGATTCAGTTTTGGCGACCGTCGCCGCATCTCCTCCAGCCCCTTCGATGAGGTGCCCTTATTTATCGTACTGTTTCTTGTTCAGGCCACAGGCGAACCAGGCGATGACGACGGCGGCAATGTAGACCCACGACGAGAAGATGGACATGCGCGTATCAGGATTGTAAATCATGCCGATGGTGACGAGAATCAGGAAAATGATGCAGAAGTAATTGGAATAAGGATAGAGCGGCGATTTGAAAGGATGTTTCGCCATGACTTCCGGTCCCCAGGCTTTGCGGAAATTTTTCTGGGCATAGGCCAGGACGAACCAGGCGACCATGCCCGGAAAAACGGAGGCACTGTATAAATAGAGGAACAATTTGGAGTCCGGAATGAGATAGTTGAGGATGACGCCGATAGCCAGGACAACGATGGTGACGGCAATACTGTTGCGCGGCACGCCGGTCGGTGACAATTTGGCGAAAATCTTCGGCGCCTGGCCGTTCTGGGCCAGCGTATAGAGCATACGGCCTGAGCTGTACATGCCGCTGTTACAGCCGGACAGGGCCGCCGTGAGGACGACGAAGTTGATGATGCCTGCCGCTGCCGAGATGCCGACTTTGGCAAAGGTCATGACGAAGGGGACTGCCGATATAGCTGACTTCATTCCAGGGATAGATACAGAGGATGATGAAAATCGAGCCGATGTAGAAGATGAGGATACGCCAGACGATATTGTTGACGGCCTTCTTCAAAGTATGTTTCGGGTCCTGGGCTTCGCCGGCCGTGATGCCGATGAGTTCGACGCCCTGGAAGGACGCGGCGACGACGCACATGGCCGCCAGCATACCGCCCCAGCCGTTAGGCATGAAGCCGCCGTTGACCCAGAGGTTGCTGATGCCGACGGGGACGCCGCCGTTGCCGAAGCCAAAGAGGATGACCGCCGCACCGACGATGAGCATGACGATGATGGTGACGACTTTGATCAGGGCGAACCAGAATTCAAATTCGCCGTAATATTTAACGGCCGCCATATTCGCCGCAGCGACGATGGCCATGCCGGCCAGGGCCGATATCCATTGCGGCAGCAATGGGAACCAGTAGTGGACATAGATGCCGACGGCTGTGATTTCCGACAGACCGACGACGACCCACAAGAACCAATAGGAGCAGGCAGTGAGGTAGCCGACGAAAGGACTGATATACTTATGCCCATACGTGGCAAAGGAGCCCGTAACCGGTTCCTGATAAAGCATTTCCCCCATGATGCGCATGATGAAAAACATGACGACGCCCGTTACGGCATAACAGAGCAATACCGACGGTCCCGCCATCTGAATGGTGTTGGCCGACCCCATGAACAAGCCGACACCAATCGTCCCCCCCAAGAGCGATCATCTCTACGTGACGCGGCTTCAGGCCGCGTTCCATTTTCTGCTGTTCCATGATCAGACCTCCACTACTTCAAGGTAACAAAATAATGATGGTCTTTGAGCATGGTCATCAATTTTTCAACGTGCTTTTCGTTGGCCGTTTCCAGTTCCAGTGAAACGGCGGTCATGCCCATGTCGATGCCGTGCTGGCTGCGTTCATGGGTGATGGAAAGGACGTTGGCATTGGTGCCGGCAATAAGGGTCAGGAGCTTGACCAGTTCGCCCGGTACGTCGGGGATAACGGTCTGGAAGAAAATCTTGCGCTGGGACTTGATCAGGCCCTGGTTGATGACGCGGGTCATATTATTGACGTCGATGTTGCCGCCGCTGACGAGGGCTGCGACTTTCTTGTTGCGGATGCCGGAAATCTTGCCGCTCATGAGGGCTGCTACCGGTACGGCACCAGCCCCTTCGGCAACGGTCTTGCCCCGTTCGAGGAGGAGCAGGATGGCGCTGGCGATTTCCGATTCATCGACAGTAACGATTTCATCGACGTATTTCTTGCAGATATCAAAAGTCAGGTCGCCCGGTGTCTTGACGGCGATGCCATCGGCCAGGGTAGCCTTGCCGTTGTAGGTGATGACCTGCCCCTTTTCGACGGATTCCTTCATGGACGGCATGTTTTCCGTCTGGACGCCGATGACTTTAATCTTCGGATTGACGCTCTTGGCTGCTACGGCCAGGCCGGAAATGAGGCCGCCGCCGCCAATCGGTGCAACGATGGTGTCGACTTCAGGCAGCTGTTCGATGATTTCCAGGGCAATCGTCCCCTGGCCGGCGATGACTTGCGGGTCATTGAAGGGATGAACGAAGGTGTAGCCGTGTTCCGTCGTCAATTCAACGGCTTTGGCAGCGGCTTCGTCAAAGAAGTCCCCGTAGAGGACGACGTTGGCACCGTAGCCGCGGGTTGCCGTAATCTTGCTCAAGGGAGCGTGTTTCGGCATGCAGATGACGGACTGGCAGCTGTATTCGCTGGCTGCCAGGGCAACGCCCTGGGCATGGTTGCCGGCCGAAGCGGCGATGACGCCTTTTTCCCGTTCTTCCGGTGTCAGGGATGCGACTTTGTTATAGGCACCGCGCAGTTTAAAGGAGCCTGTCCGCTGGAGGTTTTCCAGCTTCAAATAGACTTCGCAGCCAGCCAGATCGCTGACGGAATTGCTGTACGACAAGCCTGTCTTCTGGGCGACGCCCTTCAAGCGTTCCTGGGCATCTTTGATCATTTGTAAGGTTACTTTTTCTTCACTCATGGTATGTGCTGCTAAATAGCAGCGTCCCTCCTTCGTTAGTTAGAATAAATACGGTTTGCTTATGCCTTTACTATACGCCTTTATCTGTCCATTGTCAATAGAGTATTCGCGTATTTGTCCATTATAAAGAGACTCATGTTTACTGAACCAGAAATCATCATTGCTTATTTTGCATAAGCCGACATCGAACGATGCGAAAGGAAGAAGCTTCCTTTATGGCAGTTTCTTCGTGACTCGTAATCAGCAGTCAACCGTAAGCAGTCAGCAGTTAGCAGTCAGCCGTTAGTAACTCGTAAGCACTTTGCTAATCACTAGCCACGAACAACGAACAACAAAAGGTCCTGTCGCATATGCGACAGGACCTTTTCATATGGTGACCCCTACGGGATTTGAACCCATGTTCTCGCCGTGAAAGGGCGATGTCTTAGACCGCTTGACCAAGGGGCCATGGCTCCTCAAGTAGGACTCGAACCTACGACAAATCGGTTAACAGCCGATTGCTCTACCAACTGAGCTATTGAGGAATATCACTTCAAGCTCGTTCCGAATCGGAACAATTAATATTATACTTGAAGAGATAGAAAAATGCAAGTCTTTTTTACGAATTTTTTTGATGACTTTCTCCGGCCCTGCCCAGGAAATGGAAATAGGCCGTAAAGCAATACACGGCAGCGACTAAGCCGATGGCTGCGCCGGCATAGCCGATATACGGTAGCAGGCCATGGGCCGTGACCTGCCCGCCAATCCAGGTCCCGCCGCCGATACCGACGTTGAAGATGCCTGAAAAGATGGACATGGCCACCGGGGCTGCCCCCATCGGGACGTGGCGGATGAGTTCGGCCTGGAAGGTGACGTTGAACAGCGTCGACGCACAGCCGACGACCAGGCAGGCGGCGACCATCGTCCCTGCCCTGCCCGCAGCGGCCTGCCACAGGAGGAACGGGATGACCAGGCCCAACAGACCAGCCCGGATGACGCCATAGCGGAAATGATTGTAAAACCGGGAAAAGACGAAACTCCCCAGGAGGCCGCTGACGCCAAGGAGCATGAGCGTCGACGTGATGCCCTGGTCGCTAAAGGCAGCAACGGTCTTGAGAAAGGGCTCGATATAGCTGTACGCTGTAAAATAGGCCGTCGCGAACAGGACGGACAGGATATAGACGCTGATGACGACGGGATTCTTGAGCAGCTTGGGCAATTCGTCGCGGGAAAAAGAGGCGTCGCTGGCCAGCTTGGGAAAGACAAAGGCCAAATAGATGAGCACGGCTAAGGCCGTTACCGTAATGACCAGAAAAGTCATGCGCCAGCCGGCATAGAGGCCGATGACCCGTCCCAGGGGCAGGCCGAAGATCATGGCGACAGCCGAGCCAGTGACGATCATGCTCAAGGCCAGGGGCCGATGAGTCCGCGTGACCAGGCGCGTCGCCATCGGGGCCGCAATGGACCAGAAAATAGAATGGGCGCAGGCGACGCCGATGCGGGCTGCCATGAGCATGGGAAAATTCAGGGCCAGCCCCGATGCCAGCTGTCCCAGGACAAAGAGCCCCATCGTCCCCAGCAGGAGGCGCCGCATCTCCATCTGGCAGACGAGGAGCATGAGCGGCAGGGACAGCAGGGCCACGACCCAGGCGTAGACAGTGATCATAATGCCCGTCTGGGACTCGGTCATCGCGAAGGACTGAGAAATGTCCATGAGCAGGCCGATAGGCATGAATTCCGACGTATTGAAGATGAACGCCGACACAGTCAGGCCCAGGAGGGGCAATACATATTTCAGAGGAATAGCGCGAAACATGATTCATTCCTCCTTTGCATAGATTTAGAACGATTCCATCGTACGCTGTCCCCGGGAAAAAGTCAAGAGGGCAAAAAAAAGGCTTGTCGTTATACGACAAGCCTTTTTAAGTTGTTAGTGGTTAGCAGATGGCTTTAAATTTAAAGGCCGTCTCTGCAAACTACACACTACAACCTAATCTTACATCATGCCGGGCATACCGCCGCCCATGCCAGCCGGGGCTGCCGGAGCCGGTTCCGGTTTGTCAGCGACCAGGGTTTCCGTCGTGAGGACGAGGGCTGCGATGGAAGCTGCGTTCTGGAGAGCTGTACGGGTTACTTTAGCCGGGTCGACGATACCTGCTTTGACCATGTCAACGTATTCTTCTTTGAGGGCGTTGAAGCCTACGCCGTCTTCGGAAGCTTTGACTTTAGCGACGATGACCGAGCCTTCGAGGCCAGCGTTTTCAGCGATCTGGCGGAGCGGAGCTTCAATAGCGCGTTTAACCAGGTTGATACCGGTCTGTACGTCGCCGTCTTCATCGAATTCGTCGAGAGCCGGGAGGATGTCGATGAGGGTCGTGCCGCCGCCGGCTACAATACCTTCTTCAACAGCTGCACGCGTAGCGTTGAGGGCATCTTCGAGACGATATTTCTTATCTTTCAATTCGACTTCCGTAGCAGCGCCGACTTCGATGACAGCTACGCCGCCGGACATCTTAGCCAAACGTTCCTGCAATTTTTCTTTATCGAAATCAGACGTCGTTTCCGCAATCTGAGCTTTGATCTGAGCGACACGGTCTTTGATGGCCTGGGGATCGCCGTGGCCTTCGACGATAGTCGTTTCATCTTTGGTTACGCGGACCTGACGGGCAGTGCCGAGGTCTTCCATGGTAACGCTGTCGAGTTTACGGCCGACATCTTCCGTGATGACCGTAGCACCCGTGAGGGTTGCGATATCCTGGAGCATTGCTTTGCGGCGGTCGCCGAAGCCCGGAGCTTTGACAGCGACGGCTTTGAAGGTGCCACGGAGTTTGTTGACGACCAAGGTAGCCAGTGCTTCGCCTTCGACATCTTCAGCGATGATGAGGAGTTCTTTACCAGCCTGGACAACTTTTTCCAGAACCGGGAGCATTTCCTGGATAGAAGCGATCTTGCGGTCCGTAATGAGGATGTACGGTTCGCTCATGACAGCTTCCATTTTATCCGGGTCCGTTACCATGTACGGGGAAATGTAGCCGCGGTCGAACTGCATGCCTTCGACGACGGAGAGCTGTGTGCCCATGGTCTTCGATTCTTCGACAGTGATGACACCGTCTTTGCCGACTTTTTCCATAGCGTCAGCGATGAGGCCGCCGACTTCTTCGTCACCTGCCGAAATGGAAGCGACCTGAGCGATGGAAGCCTTGTCGGATACGGCGATGGAACGTTTCTTGATTTCTTCGACGAGTTTAGCGACGGCTTTTTCGATACCGCGTTTGAGGATCATCGGGTTAGCGCCGGCTGCGACGTTGCGCATGCCTTCCTGAATCATGGCCTGGGCCAGGATAGTAGCTGTCGTCGTGCCGTCACCAGCGACGTCGTTGGTCTTGGTTGCGACTTCTTTGACGAGCTGAGCGCCCATGTTTTCAAAGGGATCTTCCAATTCGATATCGCGGGCAATGGTGACACCATCGTTGGTGATGGTCGGAGCGCCGAATTTCTTGTCGAGAACGACGTTGCGGCCTTTAGGCCCTAAGGTAACTTTTACGGCATTTGCCAAAGCGTCTACGCCTTTGCCGAGAGCGCGGCGTGCATCTTCGTTGAACAAAATCTGTTTAGCCATGTTGAACACACTCCTATGTGAAAGTTAAGTATTTTTTAGTTTGATTCGAAATGATTTATTAGATGATAGCCAAGATGTCGCGTTCGCTGACGATCAAATATTTAGTGCCTTCGAACTTGACTTCTGTGCCGGCATATTTGGAGAAAATAATCTTGTCGCCTACTTTGACATCCAAAGCAACGCGTTTACCGTCGTCCTGCAGTTTGCCCGGACCTACGGCTACGACTTCACCCTGGCTCGGTTTTTCTTTAGCAGTGTCCGGTAAAAAAATACCGCTTGCAGTTTTTTCTTCCTGTTCCAATACACGGATAACTACGCGATCTCCTAACGGTTTTAACATTTTATATTCCTCCTTAAAAGTAAGTTGCTACTCTTTATTAGCACTCCATACTTCCGAGTGCTAACTTACAATATATATATTAGCCATTAAAGGTAAAAAAGTCAAGGCTTTCACCCTGACTTTTTCATCAAACGTTTTATTTTTTTTGACTTTTTATCTTTTCCGCACTGGCAATGACCGCCTCGGACACGGCTTTCAAGGATTTCCGGTTCTTCATGCTGTACTGCTGCAGCCGTCGGTAGGCTTCGTGTTCCGGTATATGATAAAGGTCCATGAGGCAGCCCTTGGCCCGGTCGACGGCTTTGCGCGTCTCGATGCGTTCGTTCATGTCATCGAGCTGCTGTGCCACTTCGCGCTGGTGGCGGAACTGGGAAATGGCGATTTCGATGGCCGGGAAGAGGTTGACCGGACTGACCGGTTTGACCAGGTAGCCCAGGACGCCGGAGTCCTTGGCCTTGTCGACGATATCCTGCTGACTGTACGCCGTGAGCAGCAGGACCGGTGCCAGCCCTTCGTGGCCGATCATGCGGGCCGCGTGGATGCCGTCCAAGCGGGGCATCTTGATGTCCAGGAGGACGATGTCCGGCTTTTCTTTGCGCACTAAATCGAGGGCCTCGACGCCATCAGCGGCTTCTCCGACGACGGTGTGGCCGGCATCTTCCAGCATTTCACATAAATCCATACGGATGATCGATTCGTCATCCCCTATTACAACGCGATATCCCATTGGTTATTCTCCCCTCTCTGGTAACGGAAAACGGATGGTGACGACGGTCCCTTCAGGCACGCCGTCATCGAAATCAATCGTCCCCTGCAGATCTTTTTCAATGAGCGTGCGCACGATGGCCATGCCCAGATGTTTGCGCCCCGTATCGACGGGTGCGTGGGACATGCCGACGCCGTCATCACAGACGATGATGACCCCGTCCGGCCCGTCGCGGCGGATGGTGACGGCCAGGAGGCCTTCCCGTCGGCCTTCAAAGCCGTGGATGATGGCATTGGTGATGAGTTCGTTCAGGACCAGAGCCAGGGATGTCGCCGCATCAGACGGCGTGGGCAGGGTGTCGCCGGAAAACTTCGTCTCCACGTGGCAATCCTTGCTGACCAGGCTGTGCGCCAGGAGGCCCAGCAGTTTCTGGGCGACGTCAGAAATGTCGATGTTCTCTTCATCGTGATGGGACAACGTCTCGTGGACCAGGGAAATGCTGAGGATCCGGTTCAGGCTCTCGTTGAGGACATCCCGCGCTTCGTCGCTCGTCGTGCGCCGCATCTGCATGCGCAGGAGGCTGGCAATGGTCTGCAGGTTATTCTTGACGCGGTGGTGGATTTCCTTGATGACCGACGTCTTGACCATGAGTTCTTCTTCCTTGCGATGCAGTTCCGTCCGCTCAGTCAGGATGGAAATGACCCGGCGCACTTTGCCGCGCTGCAGAATAGGGATGACCCGGCGGGAAACGACAGCATCGCCTAAGGTCACGTCATCGGCCAATCCCTCGGCCTGGGACAGGGCTTTCTTGGCACCGGTCAGGTCGAGGCGGGTATTATAGATATTGGTACCCGTAATGGCCCCGCGCTGGCCGCACATGTGCAGGATGCTGTCGGCCATATCGTCGGCATAGATGACGACGCCGTTGCAGTTGACCAGGACGACGCCATCCTGGATGGACAGGGGCCGGTACATGGAATGGAAATCCATGGGCACCTGCAAAGATAAGAAGGCTGTTTCCGTCAAAATCTCCCGATTGTCTTCGACTGTGCCGACAAAGGAAATGACGGCAATCGTCCCGCCGCCGTTATCGACGAAGGGATAAGCCACGATGGGCGCCATGCGGCCGTATTCGATTTCTTTCTCACCGCTCATGGCCGTTCCCGCCTGAAAGACCTGATAATTAAGCGGTTCTTCATAACGGGAAAAGGCAGCGCCAGGATCAGTCGTTTCCGTCTGCCTCCCCTTCTGCAGGAGCGGCGTCCGGTGCGCGGCCAGGACCAGCGTCCCCGCTTCCCGCCCGGGCACATAGACGAAGAGTTCCCGGTGCGACAAGTCGCTGGCGAACTGCAAGAGTTCTTCACTGTTCTGTAAAATATGGATCTGCACGGGCGACAAGGTGCTCCTTGTCCGGCAGACCGCTTCGAGTGTAGCCATAGAAGATTCCCCCATCTCTTCTCAGGATTAGTCCGATGTAATCGGCAGGGCCGGCTTGGCGTTGAGGGTCAAGTCGGCAAAGCGGCCGTCCAGGGCCATATAATATGCCCGGCAACCGATCATGGCGCCGTTGTCGGTGCAGAGTATCGGTTCCGGCCGGTAGAAGGCATAGCCCTTGTCGGCACAGGCCGCACTCATGGCCGCAGCCAGGCCGCTGTTGGCCGAGACGCCGCCGGCGACGGCGATTTTCCTGGCTCCGCAGTAGGCCGCGGCATCCATGGTCTTTTCGACGAGCGTTTCGACGACGGTCTTCTGGAAGCTGGCCGCCACGTCGGCGGCATTATAGGACTGGCCCCGCTGTTCCTGTGTGTGCAGGTAGTTGAGGACTGCCGATTTGAGGCCGCTGAAGCTGAACTCGAAATTGTGCTTTTCATGGAGGGCCTTGGGAAAGGCGATGGCGTCGGGATCGCCTTCTTTGGCCAGTTTGTCGATCTGCGGACCGCCCGGATAGGGATAGCCCATGACGCGGGCGATCTTGTCGAAAGCTTCGCCGGCGGCATCGTCGCGGGTCTGGCCCATGAGTCTGAACGAATTATAGCCATTGATCTGGACCAGCTGGGTATGGCCGCCGGATACGACGAGGGCCAGGAACGGCGGTTCCAAATCGGGATGGCTGAGGAAGTTGGCAAAGATATGGCCTTCCATGTGGTTGACGCCGACCAGGGGCTTATCGGCAGCAAAGCTGATAGCCTTGGCCGCTGCGACGCCGACCAGCAGGGCCCCGACCAGGCCGGGACCGTAAGTGACGCCGATATGGTCGATATCTGCCAAGGTGACGCCAGCCGTATCAAGGGCTTCCTTGATGATGGGCATGACGTATTCGATGTGCTGGCGCGACGCGATTTCCGGTACGACGCCGCCGAATTTCCGGTGGATCGGCACCTGTGTCGATATGATGTTGGAGCAGATGTGGCGGCCATCTTTGAGGACAGCAGCCGACGTTTCGTCACAACTCGTTTCTAAAGCTAAGGTATACATAGATTTCATCCTTTTTTCTATAGTGAATGGCCGAGCCATTGATACTTCTCTTTTTGACAATGCATGATGCACGCATCTTCCACAGGCTGGGAATAATAGTCCTTGCGGACAGCAAGGGCTTCATAGCCCAGCTTGCGGTACAGTCCCTGGGCCGGCGCGTTGGATTGGCGGACTTCCAGGAAGAAACTCGTGCAGCCTTCCCGGAAGAGGGCTTCCATGGCCGTTCGCAGGAGAATCTCGCCATAGCCCAGGCCCCGTGCTGACGGATGGATGGCGATGTTGGCCAGCTGGCCTTCATCGGCGATGAGCCAGACGTCGGCATAACCGGCGACGCTCCCGTCTTCCTTTTCCAGGACATAATAACGGGCTACGGGATTATCCAGTTCCGCTGCCAGGGACTGATGGGACCAGGGCACGGAAAAGGACGCCTCTTCGATGGCGATGATATCCGGCAGGTCCTCCCGACAGGCCTGACGGACCGTTACTGACATGGGGCACCGCCGTGGCGTTTTTCCCAGAGCACTTCAGCTTCGCTGCGGCGCAGGTACGACGGCGTCAGGGTCATGCAGTCATCGTAGTCACCGGCGGCAAAACGGACATTGGCTGCCAGGGCGACGCTGCCGGCACGGGGAATGACCATCGTCGGCGGCGCCATGCGGAACAAGGGGCTCCGGCCTTCGATATCCCGGCGCCCTTTGAGGGAGCCGTCACCGCAGAAGACGACGGGCTGGCCTTCCCTTTCCAGGGTATCCAGGACTTCCGTCCGCGGCGCGATGTAGATTTCTTTTTCCGTCGTCAGCGTCGTCCGGTCCCAGCGATAGACACCGGCATAGACATTGCCTTTCTGGGCGTCGATGAGGGTGCAGATGCGGTCAGAGACGCCGACGAAGTTCCAGGCCAGGCTGACCGGCGTCGTGACGCCGACGATAGGCACGTTCCAGGCAAAGGACAGGCCTTTGGCCGTGGCCAGGCCGATGCGCAGGCCCGTAAAGGAACCGGGGCCGACGGCAACGGCAACGCCGTCAATCTGGCTTTTCTTGACCGACGCCTTGTCGAGCATGTCGGCAATATGGGGCATGAGCTGTTCCGAATGGGTCAGCCGTGCCTGGATGGTGAGTTCAGCCCGCAGCGTGTCGTCATGGAGCAAGGCGACACTCGATACGAGGCTCGATGTTTCAATGGCTAAGAGCATATTTTTTTACCTCATTTTCTACAGCTTGCCAACGGCTGCCGTGGAAGTCAAAATGGAACAGGCGGTCCGTGGGACTCGTCTTTTCGATGGTGACGACAGCCGCATCGTCAGGCAGGCGGTCCGGGAATTTTTCCGACCATTCGATGACGGTCACGCCGCTTTCGAGATAGTCGTCGAATCCCAGATCGTCTAATTCATATTCCTCTTCCAAGCGATAAAAGTCGAAATGCTGGAGAGGAATGGTATTTTCATAATAATTCAGGATGGTAAAGGTCGGACTGACGACGACGTCGTCAATGCCCATGCCCTGGGCGATGCCCTGGACGAAATGGGTCTTGCCGGCACCGAGGTCGCCGCGCAGGGCCAGGACATCGCCGTCTCTGAGGACCGGCCCCAGGGCTTTGCCCAAAGCGATGGTGTCCGCTTCTGAATGAGTTGCTACATCAAAGCTCATGATATCCTCCTCCTAAAAATGGGTCCAGCCCGTCGGCGGCAGGACCTGTTCGCCCCCATCGTGGCGGAGCAGGACCCGGCCCGGCCCCTGGCGGACCGTCCCGATAGGCGTCACAGCCGGATAGACGGCCTGCAAAGCCTGGAAATCGTCCGGCGCCATGGTAAAGACCAGTTCATAGTCTTCGCCGCCGTTAAAGACGAATTTCCAAATATCCTTGCCCGATGCCGCAGCCCAGGCTTTTAGCTCAGCGCTCGTCGGAACCTGGTCCCGGTCGATGACCAGTTCGACGCCGCTGGCCTTGGCAATTTCATTGGATTCACTAGCCAGGCCGTCGCTGATGTCGTTCAGGCTGTGGCAATGATGCTGTACCAGTAAGCGTCCCAGGGAAATCTGCGGTTCCGGATACTGGTGGGCTTTCTTCAAATGTTCATATCCGTCCTGTCCGGCCAGGAGGACGTCGAGGCCGCCTGCCGAATCGCCGATCGTATGGGATACGGCGATGACGTCGCCGGCCTGGGCTCCGCTGCGCAGCAGGGCCTTTCCGGCTTCGATTTCGCCAAAGGCAGCGACAGTGATGACGACGCCTTCTTTGGACATGACCGTATCGCCGCCGAGGATATTGACTTCATACGTGCGGCAAATATCCTTGATGCCGCGGTACATGTCAATGACGTCATCGACGTCCATCTGCGGTGCCAGGGCTGTCGACAGGACGATATGGGTCGGCACGGCCCCCATGGCGGCGATGTCGCTGAGGTTCGAGGCTACGGCCTTGAAGCCGACGTCATGCCAGGTCGCCGTCTGACCGATGATGAAATGACTGTTCTGGACCATCGTGTCGATGACAGCTACCTGCTGCCAGCCCGGCGTCGTCGTGTAGACAGCACCGTCATCGCCGATGCCGACGGCGACGTTTTCCGGATGGAAGAGGGTATGATCTTTAATAGCATCGATGAATCCGAATTCACCGATATCTGAAATCTTCGTCATCTCCGAGCTCCCCTATTCTTCATAATCAATGTGGTTGTCTTCACACCACTTTTTGGCAATTTTGCGGAATTCCATGCGCTGGAAGGTATACCAGAACTGGACCAGGCCCATGTCCTTCAATTCCCGTTCCAGCTGGGAAACGGTCTTGCCCGCTTCGATGGACTGCTGAAAAGCCGCCCGCTGCTTCGGGTCTTTCATCATGGGGACAAAGCCCTTGATCATTTCCGGCAGATCCAGGTCGGCCTGGGTCGGCAGCTTGATATACGCATCGGGATTGGCTGTGACTTCATTTTCCGCCTTGTCGTCACCGGGGATTTCCGTGACCAAGGCCATATGGCCGTCATTTTTATTTAAATAGAACTTGAGATAGGGATTATTCAGTTCAAAGGCTTTCAATAATTCTTCGAGCTGTACTGTCATAGCTTACACTTCCTTTTCACAATTTGCGATGTCTCTATTATAGCATGGATAGGGCCGGGCCTAAAGTAGGCAAAAGAGGCTGTCTTCGTGCGACAGCCTCTTTTGGGGTTTTAAGTTTACAGTTTGTAGTTTGTAGTGAAGGTTTTTAAATTTAAAGCCACCTTCTACAAACTCCGTACTACAAACTATAAAAAAGCTCACGCAAAATGCGTGAGCTTTTTCCTATGGTGACCCGGTAGGGATTCGAACCCTAGACCTACTGATTCGTAGTCAGTCACTCTATCCAGCTGAGCTACCGAGTCATGTGGGAATGAAGGCGGACCTTCATTCCGTTTTTTCTGGCAGGGGCAGAAGGAATCGAACCCTCAACCAATGGTTTTGGAGACCACTACTCTACCAGTTGAGCTATACCCCTACAAAAATCAGCGGCTTCCTATCCTCCCAGGGGGCCTCCCCCCAAGTACTTTCGGCGTTTGCGGGCTTAACTGCTGTGTTCGGCATGGGAACAGGTGGATCCCCGCAGCTATCGCCACTGAATTATGTTATTCAGGCGTCGGACAAGTCCGAC
>CDZU01019992.1_pt1 | contig 27463 bp, 13 predicted proteins | sample 557441 | NCBI WGS metagenome assembly CDZU01 (sample SAMEA3182114, study PRJEB8094) | gut metagenome | biome: human; feature: gut; material: Stool; isolation source: human stools | place: Canada | collected 2013-06-10
GCCCACGGTAAGGATGTCACCCTTTTCATAGCCGGCGTTGTCGGACGAGCCGCCCTTGACGATGGTCATGTCGTCGTAAAGGGCCTGACCATTGTTGTCGAGATCACCCTTGACGGTGGTCGTTTCGACATCCTTCGCATCAAGCTTGCCGTTGTTGACGTAGCTGCCGTTGACGTCAAGCTTGTTGTCCGGATTGTCCTTCGAGCCAACCACGATGATCGAATCGGACTCGAAGCCCTCTTCATGACCAAGCGGCTTGCCTTCGGGAATGGCGGCGCCGTTCTGGCCGGTGCCGTTCATCACCACGTCGTTCCAGATCGAAACGCCGGTGTTCACGTGCAGACCTTCGACCGTGAGAACATCGCCCTTTTCATAGCCGACGTTCATGGACGCGCCGTCCTTGGCAATCGTCATGTCGTCGTAAAGGGCCTGACCCAGGTTGTCCAGCGTGCCGTTGACGGCCGTCGTTTCCGTTTCAGTGGCGTTGACGATGCCGTTGTTCGTGAAGGAGCCGTCGATGTCGAAGCGGTTGAAGTGGTCTTCAGCCGTACCGATCTGAAGGATCGTGTCGGACTTGAAGTCGTCCTTCCAGCCGACGAGACCGCCCTCGGGAATCGCAGCGCCGTTCGTGCCGGAACCGTTGATTTCAACGTTGTTCCAGATGGAGACGCCCGTATTCTCGTGCTTGCCGTCAACCGTAAGGATGTCGCCCTTCTCGAGACCCTTGTTGATCGAAGTGCCGTTCTGGCCGACCGTCAGGTCGTCGTAGAGGGCCTGACCCAGATTGTCGAGCCTGCCGTTGACGAAGCTCTCCTTCACCGCATCGGCAACGAGAATGCCGTTGTTGGTGTAGGAGCCGTTCACTTCGAACTTCTTCTCAACATTGGGTTCGTCCTTCGAACCGATCACGAGCTTGCTGTCGGAGGTGAAGTTCTCCTCCCAGCCGAGCGGAGCGTGTTCGCCGATGGGCTTGCCGTTCGCGCCGGTGCCGTTCATCTCGAACTGGTTCCAGATCGACGTGCCGGTGTTGGTGTGCGTGCCGTCGACGACGAGAACATCGCCCTTTTCAAGGCCGTTGTTCACCGACGTGCCGTTCTGACCGATCGTCATGTCGTCATAGGTCGCCTGACCCATGTTGACCAGACTGCCCGCAACCGTCGTCTGCTCGACTTCGGAAGCGTTGAGCTTGCCGTTGTTCGTGAAGGAGCCGTTCACGTCGAACTTGTTGTTCGGATCGTCCTTCGAGCCGATCTGAAGGATCGTGTCGGACTTGAATCCGTCCATGTCGCCCGTGATGCCCGTTTCGGGAATCGCCGTGCCGTTCGTGCCGGAACCGTTGATTTCAACGTTGTTCCAGATCGACGTGCCGTAGTTCTCGTGACGGGTGCCTTCGTTCACGACCAGGTCAAGACCCTGTTCGGTGCCCTTGTTCACCATCGAGCCCGATTCAAGCGTGACGTCCTTGTAGGACACGGAGCCCTTGACGTCAACGGAGACGTCGCCCTTGAGAGCGAGATCCTTGCCGACCGTCAGGCCGCCGCCCACGTGAATCTGCGAGCCGTTCGTGAGCAGATCGTTGGTGTGAAGGATGGAGCCTTCCGTCACGTCGATCCTGCCCTTGCCGGCGTCGATTTCCCAAACGGCGAATTCGCCGTTCTTCGTGACGAGCTCACCCTTGTCGCCGAGCGTGGCGGAGTTCACCCAGCCCACGGTGGGATTGACCACGCCGTTGGAGCCCAGCGTCAGAGTGCCGTTGTTGACGTCGACATGACCGCCGTCGGCAGCGTCGACGAGCAGCTTGTTGGAGTCGTCAAAGCCGGTCTGCCACTTGAAGTCTTCGGGGCGGGCCGTGCCGACGAGCACGAACTCCTTGTCGCCTTCGATGCGGATCTGATCGGCATTCGCGACGTTCTTGAAGCCCGTCGAGAAGTTGATCTGATTCTCACCCTTGCCAGCAGCGCCTCCGATGACGAGGCCCTTGTTGGCATCGCCGTCAGCCAGCGTGTTGTTGTGCAGCGTCGTCTGGTCGAACACCACGCCCGGATCGAGCACGTGGGAGTTGCCGAGCTTGAGCTGCTCTTCTTCAAGACGCTTGGCGGTGTCGATCGTGAAGTCGCCCATGAAGTCGCCCAGATAGTGCTGCTGGACACGCTTGTCCTCGCCGATGAGACCGGCCTGAGTAAGCGAGTTCGAAACACTCGAGACGAGTTCGATCGACCAGTCGTCGTCATCAAAGGCGATCATCGAGCCGTCCTTGAAGGCAAGGCCGTTCTTGATCGAATCCTTGACGCCGCCGACCGTGGTCGTGGCAATGACGTCCGTGATGATGTCGACGACGCCCGTTTCGGGATCAAGCGCTTCAATGTCGATGACGGAGGTCGCCACCTTGTCGAAGAGCTGGTCGAGAGACGTCTGGATGCCGCCGCCAGCGCCGACGGTGATCGTCTGGCCCGCGCCGCTGTCAGGCGTCAGGTTGATGTGCTCGACGTCGAGAACGCCGCCGGAGGCGATGTTGATGATCGTGTCGGACGTGACCGTGTCAACCTTCACGACGACATACGGATCCTTCCAGTTGACCTTCTGGTCGGCCGGAAGTTCGCTGTCCGGACCGATGACGGGCGCATGATCCTTGTGACCGATGTTGACCGTGTTGTGTCCGAGCATGCCGGAAGCCTTGCCCGCATCATTCTTGATGCCGGAGGCGTCGAACTTGCCGCCCTCGAAGTTGAGGGTGGAGTTCTCGAACCAGCCCTTGTCGGCCACAATGGCGCCGCCGGTCATGGTGAAGTCCATGCCTTCGGCTTCGGTCAGATCCTTGATGTGGAGATTGCCGCCCGAGACCGCGACGGAGCCCGACGTGCCGGTGAGCTTGTCAACGTTGGTCGTGCTGCCCGAGGAGAGCAGACCGCCCTTGTTGAGCGCAATATGGTCCACGTTCAGGACGCCGCCCTTGTTGGCGAGCGTGCCGTCAAGCGTCGCGCCGGCCTTGATGTCGGCCGTGCCGGCCGTGATCGTCAGATCGCCGCCCGCAGCAACGTTGAGTTCCTTGCCAGCAACCGCAAGCATGCCGGAGGAGGTGTTGGCGCCCGTGAAGGACACGCCCTGGTTGAAGTTCGCCGTGCCGGTGTTGTTGAGACCGGAAACGTCGGCGGAGCCGTTCGTGACGAGAGTGCCTTCGTTCTTGAGGGAACCCACGACCTTGAGGACCTTGTCAGCCACGATGTCGCCCTTGTTGACGAGCGCAGCCGACAGAACCGCATTCTGATGGAGCGAGCCCGCAGCATCCACGGTGATGTTCGAGGCTTCGGAACCGAACGTGCCGGTGCCGATCACGCCGCCCTTGGAGATCGTGGCGTCGGCAAAGTTGATCGTGCCAGCGTTTTCGACAAGATCGCCCTCGCCATTGACGACGAGACTGCCGGTGCCTTCGACCGTCTTGCCTGCGTCGACCTTGAGACCACCCTTGTTGATCGTCAGGTTTTCAAACCCGGCGGCCGTGTTCGAGGTGTGATGCAGCTTGCCGCCCGCAATCGTCACGGTGCCCGTGCCGATCAGTTCACCCGCATTGGCAAGCGTGCCGGATGCAAGCGTCGCACCCTCGAGCGTGGTCTTGCCGTTGTTGGTGAGGTCGCCCTTGAGCAGACCGCCCGCAACCGTCAGATCGCCCGTGTTCGTGCCAGTCTTCACCGTCACGTTTTCAGCCGTCACCGTGCCTTCGTTCGTCAGAACGTCGGCTTCAAGGTTCGTGATGCGGTCGATCGTGCCGTCGGCCTTCACCGTCACCCTGGACGTTTCGGAACCGATCGTGCCCTTGCCGGACAGGTGGCCGTTGTTGACGGTCATGTCGTTGAAGGCCAGCGTGCCGTCGATCGTTGCGGTCGTGCCCGCGCCGTTCATGACGAAGGCGTTGCCCGTCATCGACTTATTGGCGTCGACCACAACCGAGCCCGCATCCGCCGTGAGCTTGTCAAACACGGCTTCGATGTCGGAGGACTGCTGGAGCTTGCCACCCGAGAGCGTCACGGTGCCGGTACCCGTCATGGTGCCCGTGACGTTCGTCACGCTGCCCTTGATCGTGGTGCCTGCCAGATTGAGCTTGCCGTTGTTGGCAAGTTCCCCCGTCTGGGTCTTGTTGATCGTGAGCGTGCCGGTCGAGGCGTTGGTGCCTGCGGCAGCGTTCAGATCATCAACCGTGGTCGTGCCGTTGTTGAGGAAGGTCTTCGCAACGAGAGCGCTCTGCGTGACCGAACCGTCGACATCGACCGTGACGTTCGAGGAGGCCGTGCCGAGCGTGCCGGCGCCGGTGATCGAACCCTTGGTGACGTTGATGTTCGCAAAGTCGAGGAGGCCTTCGTTGATCGTGGCCACATGAGCCTTGTCGGTACTGTTGAGCGTGAGAAGGTTGCCCTTGACGACCTTGGCCTTGTCAACGCGCAGCAGGCCGTCGGTCACGTCCACGTCGGAGACCGCAAGCGTGGTGTCCGAACTCTGATGAAGTTCGCCGCCCGTAATGCCGAGCTTCGGCGCAATCGTCATCGAACCCGTGTTGTGAACGAGCGCACCGTCGTTGAGAACGGTCGAAAGCGCACCTTCAATGCTCAGCGTGCCGGCGTTTTCAAGATTGCCGGCAATGGTCGTCGCAGCATTGGCGCCCTTGATGACCGCTTCGCCCTTGTTGTCGAACTTGCCGCCCGTCATGACGAGCGCATCCGACGTGAAGGCGCCTGCGTTTTCAATGGAACCCGTGCCCGCGACGGTGGTCGTGCCGGCCACCGTCGTGGTGCCGCCCTTGACGTTCTCAACCTTGCCTGCATTGACCGTGAGGTTGTCGTATGCAGCATCAGCCTTGTTCGTCAGCGTCATGCCGGCAATCACGGCTTCGCCGACGTTGAGCTTGCCGGCGTTCGTCATCGTACCGCCGTTGCCCGTCATCGTCGTGAGGGCCAGCGTGCCGAAGACGAAGGCGTCGGAGCCCGCTTCAGCGGTGTAGCTGTTGAAGGTAAGCGTCGTGTCGGTGTCTTCCACCAGGAGAGAGCCGTTGACCGTCGTCTTGCCGTCGCCGCCCACGTAGAGGGCGCCGCCGTTGTTGGTGAGGTCCTCACCCTTGAAGTCACCGTGACGGGCGCGGATCACGCCGCCGTCAGCCAGCGTCACGTTGTGGAGTCGACCTTCGGTCTTCTCAGCTGTGCCGTAGGAACCGAGCGTCATCATTGAGCCCTTTTCGGCAACCGTCAGATCGCCGTCGAGCATTTCGAAGTCGGGATTGCTCGCAGACTGCAGCTCGCCCACAAGGACGAAGTGATGCTGGTCCGCAACCGTCATGCCGCCCGTGGCGCCCGTCACCTGCTTGAAGCCGATGTTGTTGTCGAGCACGTTGGCGTCGGACGGCGCAGCATCCTTGGCGCCCACGTAAAGCTTGTCGTAAGACTGGCCGCTCGTCACTTCATTGACCAGCGTTTCGCCCGAGAACGTCGCGTATGCCGTCGCACCGTCGCCGTCCTTCGCACGAACCTGATTGGCCAGCGTCACGTTGAACTTCTGGCTTGCCTTGCCGTTGAAGGCGACCTCGAGCTGGCCTTCGTGGCCTGCCGTGTCGACGTCATCGTCGTCGAGCTTCTTGAGCACGTCCGCAGCGAGCGTGGCGGAATACACGCCGTCGTCAAATGCGACCGTACCCCAGCCGAAGTTGATGCCCGTGGAGACGGCCGTCTTGATGTTGCCCACGCCGGTCGTGACGTTCACGCCTTCGAAGTCAACCAGGTCGTCCGGAGTCGAAGCATCAATGTCGAGCGCCTTGTGTTCGACGCCCTCGAAGATCTGATCGAGACTCGTCGCAAGACGGCCGCCGTCGAGCTTGACGGTGTCCTTCTTGATGCCGTCAAGAGCAATGACGGACGCATTGAGCTGACCGCCCTTGGCGATGACGACGTTCGAATCGGACGTGAGCGTGTCGAAGGTGAGCGTGGCCGCCACCTGATCGGCAATGCCGTCACCCACCTTGTAGGTGTTGCCCGTGCCCATCGTCGCGTGACTCATCTCGCCCTTCGCAACATTGACGTTCGAGTTGGAGAACCAGCCGTTGGCAGCCTTGACCGAACCGTCGTTCTGCGTGAACGTGATGTTGTCCGCTTCCAGCGTGCCGACGTTGATCGAGCCCGTGTTGACGAACTGATTCGTACCCACGCCCTCATGCTTGAAGACGAGCTTGCCGTCGCCCATGATGGTGCCGGCATTCGTCATCGCGCCGCCCATCGTCCACGTGCCGGCATTCTTGATGACGCCGGTCGCGGCGATCGTGATGCCCGTGCCGTCGACGAACTTATCGGAGATGCCCGTCGTCACGTTGCCTTCGGCGTTGTTCGTGTATTCGCCGGCAATCGTGCCTTCGGCGTAATACGCATCACCCGTGTTGGTGTACTTGCCACCTTCATTGAGCGTGAGCTTGCGCTGTATCGTCACGGCTCGCGGAGCGGCAGCAAAAGTGCTCATGGTGCCGACGGGCGCACGGCCGTTGATGAAGTAGCCGCCGTTCTCAACGACCATTTCCTGAGTGACCAGATCGCCGGTGTTGTAGAACTCACCCGTGCCGACCGTGATCGTCTGCGCATCCGTCAGACCAGTGTTGTAGTAGACGCCGTTCGAGTCGACCTCAATGTTGGTCTGCGAGGCTTGCGCACGCGCCTTGGCGTTCGAGGCCACCGTGCCGCTGTTCTTGAAGAACGCGCCTTCGGAGACGGAGACCCTCTCGAATATCAGGTTCGAGCTGTTCTCGACTTCGCCAGTGGACTGGGCGACCTCAAAGACCTTGCCCGAGAAGTCGGCGTTGTCGACGTTGGCCAGATAGCCGTTCACAAGGATCGTGCCCACGCCGGTGATGCTGTGGGTCAGACCGGAATTGTCCAGACGACCGGCAGAACCGACGGTCATGTTCTTGTCGAACAGATTGATCGTGCCCGTATTGCGGAGGACGCCGGTCAGCGTCGAGTCGTTGCTCGACTCGATGAGCCCCTGGTTGTTGAGCTCGCCGGTGATCGTCATCGTGTTCGTCTGAAGAACACCCGTCTTGGAGTTGGTGAGGGCGCCCGTGACGGCCAGATTGCCGGCCAGCGTCGCACGGCCCTCGTTCATGAAGGTGGACATGGTCTTGTTGAGCGCAGTGTCGCCCGTCACCTTCATGGTGCCCTTGTTGGTCAGTTTGCCCGAGAGCTCAATGCCGTTGTTGACGGTCAGGGTCTTGTTGTTCGTCACGTTGGCATCGGCGCCAGTGATCCTGTCGACGGTGAGCGTCGCATGATTGACGAGGGCGCCCTGATTGACGTCCGCCGTGCCCGCAATCGCGTAGTCGCCGGTGACGACCTCGAGCGCGCCGCCGTCCTTCACGAGAATGTCGGCGGTCGTACCCTGCCACTCATCGGCATTCTGAAGACCGACGCTACCGAGGCGCAGCTTGGCGCCGGCGCCCGTCACGGTCGTCGGAGCCTTCGTCATGGCATAGGCCTTTTCACCCTTCTTGCCGACGAGTACCAGTTCCTTGGCGTCCTTCACGGTCACGCTTGCTGCATCGTTGACGCCGGCAAAGCCGACGGAGTGCAGCACGCCGTCGTTGCCGACGGAAACGGCCTGACCTTCGCCCTGAAGGTCGCGGTCGACGTAGACGATGTCGGAGAGGCCGATGCCTGCGTCATGAAGCTCGTTGACCTTGGCGGTGTTGAGCACGCTGTTGACACTCACACCGGCAATATTGCCTTGGAAGACAAGCTGAGTTGCGTCTCCAAACTTTTCTTTGAATGCCTTCCTACTCCCCGTAGGCGATCCGGCCATTTTCACCTAAAGCAGGGGAGAGGAGAAGACGTGTTCTCCCTCTCCTTCTTCTACTTGCGCACTGGCGAAATCCCTCGATTTCACCCCTCTGGCACACCCCGCCAACGCGTTCGCTTTAACGCTGCAAGCTAAACACTTGACTGACAGGAACGCCTGCAACAGTAAGGACAGCAATAGATTAGGCCCCTCCTCGCGGGCCTGAAAATTCCATTTTTAGCATTCATTTGATGTCTCACTACTCTGTTTTGAGGACACTATGAATCGAATTTTCAAAAAAATCTGGAACAAGGCCAGAGGCTGCTATGTGGCCGTCAGCGAATGCACGGGCATAGGCCAAAGCCTAGGCTGCGCCAGTGTTGCCACACTTGGAGCGGTCCTGATTATGGCGGCTTCGCCTACCGACGCGTTGGCGGACAATCGAAGCTGGTCGGGCACGGCAGAAGGCGAAACCAGAAATCTCGGCTATGACCGCTGGATTCTGGAAAGACAAACCAATGTCTGTGAAAAAAACAGCGTAACCAACGTTTTTGGCTGGATCGACTTGACTGGGTGGGACCGCGTCGAAAATCACGGCACCATCAACCTCAAGGGCGCAAACCGAGATCATTGGGGTAACAGCACAAACGACATGTCCCTCTACATTGGCCACAATGTGGACTGGGTGGCCAACTACGGGACGATCAACGTTGAAAAAGTTTCCGGCATCTTTCAGGCGAGCGGAGCGTTCTACAACAAGTCGGGCGGCGTTACCGAACTGTACGGCTCTCACCATTCTCGAAATGAGGAAGCCAAGTTCATCAACGAAGGCACCTACAACATCCATAGCTCGGGTTCCATCGTCGCAAACTCGAAAATTGAAAACAGCGGCACGATGGACAACAGCGGCGACGTGACTGCCAACAAAGGGCTTGACAGCACGGGCCGCTTTTTGAACAGTGGTTCCCTCTCCGTTTCTGGCGCCTCCGACATTTCGTCCGTCACAGGCAGCGGTTCGACCACCCTCCAGTCCGGCACGATCCGCGTGTCTTCTCTCTCTCAGTCGAGCCTCAAGGTCGGATCCAGCGCCAACGTTTCCGCCTCGAACGTCAACACGAGCAACATTACCAATGCCGGGACGTTGAACGTCACCACTCTCGACAAGTATTCGGGCATCTCCTACACGCAGACCAGCGGCTCGATCACGGTTGCGAACAACTGGTTTGACAAGTCCACCCTGAACATCAGGGGTGGGGCGCTTTCTCGCGCTCAGCTCGGCGTCAATACGGTCAACCTCTCGGCAGGCACGTTGACGGGCTCGCTTTCTCAGGGCACGTCTCTCAACCAGACGGGCGGCACCTACAACGGCACGTTCGACGAATTCTTCGTTCTGACGTCCGCTGCCCCTGACGGTCTCAACGTCATCAGTCTGAATGCAGGCGCTCCTGAAGAAGTCCGAACGGCCCTGACCGACCTTTTCACCAAGTACGTGCCGGGTCATGTAGCCGAAAGCCTTGCCGACCGTGCCACCTTCAATGGCGGAAAGGTTGTCTTGTCTGGCGTTACCCTGACGACGACGCAGCGCGACGACCTGGTCAACGCATTCAAAGAAAAGCTTGTAAAGGTCGGAGTGATCGCCTGAGTGCTCTTACGCGAGAGTCCTCAGACGATCATTCCGATCGGATAAAAAACCTAAAGGGGATTTCATGAACAAGATTTTCAAGACAGTCTGGAACCGAGTTCGACGGTGCTACGTGGCCGTCAACGAAACGGTTTCTGGTGCCGCTCAGGCGTCCGGGAAAACGGCTGTGACGATCGGCGTTGCTCTGACTGTGGCAGGTGCTGCTTCCACCAATGTCATGGCGGCCGACACAGTAACGGATTCTTCCATCAGTGGGTCAAATCATTATGGTGACGTTGTTTTTGGTGGAGGCGTCAACTACAAGAACAATGTTGAATTAACAACGAACCTTGCTAAAGATCTGCCGATTGGAACCGAATACGAAACCACGGAGCACTATGAATCCGACATGTGGTGGTACATCAAACATTCCGAAAAACTGATGCACATTCACGATTGGGTATCGGACCCCCATTCTCGAGAACATCGACTGTGCGGGTTCGAACTGCCAAATTCAGAAGTCACCATCTCAAATGGCAGTTCTATTACGGCCAATACGTTGACTATTGGAAAGAGCAGGACATTTCTTTCCGGGACAATTGATTTTGTTACTTACATCAAACGCGATCTGCCTAGCGACTATCCAGAAACTTTCAGAGTCTGGAGGGTGACCGATTATGGGTTTAATCTCGCGGAAATTAACAGAGCTGTAGAAACCGACATCAATCTCATCAATAACGGCGGTTCCATTGCCACTGGGAAACTCATTTTCAGCACTGAGAACAATGCCTACACTCAGAATTCCGGTGCTTTGTCCGTTGGTTCCTTCTCCGGTGGCGGGACCGCCACGTTCAAGAGCGGTTCGCTTGATGTCGACACCCTCACGAGCGATGTGAAGCTCACCACCGAAAACACGAGGATTGATGCCGACACCATTGACTTGAATTCCAAGACCTGGACGTCCAGCAACAGCAATCTTTCGACTGGTCTGGATCAGGTGGCCAACTTCCAGCAGATCATCGCCAAGGCTCAGTCTCTTTTGATCGGGTCCAATGACGCCTCTCGTGCGTTGAATGCCTCGGTCATCAAACGCAATGAAAGCGTCAACGGTCTCCTGTCAAAGTTCAAGAACAATGTGACCTGGTCCGGAGGCGCATTCCATTTCAAGGGCACCTACACGCAAACCGTGGCCAATCAGGCCCGCCAGCTTATCCGTGGCACTTACGGCTCCAATGTTGGCGTGTCCTTCGAGCAGATCGTCGATGATCCGACTCCTGCCGACATCACCAACGGTTTGACCGCCGCCATTGCGAACGCCATCATGATTGAAAACGGTACCAATGGGGGCGCCGTCTTCACCGAGCACAAGCTCAACGCGCTGGCCAATCCCATTACGGTTGGTGCAACCAAGGGTGAAAACAACGTTGACACCTCGATCGGCTTCGTCTCGGTCAACGGCAAGTCCGACGTATCGGTGACGGGCGCCAAGGAACTCGTTTTCCTTGGTGAGGGCAAGGGCTCGACCATTGCTGAAGGCAAACTCATCGCGGACAACGGCACGCTGCGCCTCGGCACGAAGAACACCCGTGCAGTCGTCGGCGGTACGGTTGCGGACGTCGACCTCCTCAACAACGGAACCTTCATGGTCGAACGAGGCACCTTTGTTGCCAAGGATGTTGCCGGCGAAGGCAATGTTCTGGTGTCTTCCGGCGATCTGACGATCGAGAAGCTCGACATCCAGGGCCGTCTCACGAACAAGGGCAACCTGCATCTTGCCGGCGTTACGACGTTTGAGAACGGCGCCAATACGGGCACGCTCTGGTCCGGTGACGCTCTCATCAACGGCACCTTCTCCAATGACGGCGGACACTGGCATCTCGCCGACAAGCTGCGGTTCGGCGAACGTGCTGAGGTTGCGAACGGCTCCGGCACGCTCGAAACGGTCTTCGGCAATCTCTTTGACAACGGCACTGGCGCCGAGCAGGACCCGCTCAACACGATCAGTCTCAACGCGTCCGTTCCCGAAGAGTTCAAGACCGTCGCCACGGATCTCTTCACGCACTACGTGCCCAGTACCGTCAAGGATGATGTCCTCAAGCACATGACGTTCGCCGGCAACGGCAAGGTCATCATTTCGGACGCCAGTCTGACGACGACGCAGCGCGACGACTTGGTCAAGGCATTCAAAGAAAAGTTTTCTGTCTTTCCCAGAGTGTTCCGCTCTTGAAGAGCATTCCGGAAAGGAGAGAAACAGCCATGAGCAAAATCAATCCCAACGTTCTTCCGCAACGACGCTCGAGCCGCAATCCTGCAGACGAATATCTGGAAGGCCTTGGGTCGAAAAGGTCTGCGGTCACGATGCGGTCCTGTTTGAATCGGGTGGCGAGGATGTTCGGTTATGAGTCGTTTCTGGACTGCGAATGGGGCGCCTTGCGTCGAGTTCACTGCCAGCGCGTCCTGCAGCGGCTCAAGAACGAAAGGCTTGCGCCTGCGACGCTCAACGTCTATCTGGCGTGCCTGAAGGGTGTGGCCAGAGCGGCGTGGGTGGCCGATCTGATGCCCCAGTCCGCGTACCTCAAGATCTCGGACATGGCGGCGGTTCGGTACGAGCGTCTTCCGGTCGGGAGGGCTCTCAATCTGCGGGAGTGCAAGCGGCTCCTCAACGTCTGCGACGACGGCACGATCTGCGGCATTCGGGACAAGGCGATACTCGCGCTCATGATGGGGTGCGGCTTGAGAAGGACCGAAGTGGTGGAGCTGGCCTATGCGAACTGGAACTGGGCGGAGGGGACGTTGACGCTCATCGGCAAGGGGAACAAGGAGCGCCGCGTTTATCTGCCCGACGACCTTCAGGGTGCGCTGGCCGACTGGGCTGCAAGACGCGGGGACAAGGCGGGACCGATGTTCTGGCGGCTCAAGTTGGGTTCAGGGAACCTGTTCGAGGAGGTCGGCCTGCATCCGGGGTCGGTCTACCGGCTCCTCAAGGAGCGCAGCGGGCTGGCCAATCTTGGAGGCGTCACGCCGCACGATCTTCGCCGCACGTTTGCGACCAGGATGCTGGAGAGCGGCTGCGATCTTTTTCTGCTCCAGCGTGCGATGGGACACGCGTCCGTGACGACGACGGCCAGATACGACAGGAGAACGGAGAAGTCGCGTGAAAAGGTCTGCAGGGGGCTGCGGTTTTGAGAGGAGAAAAAAGGGACGCTGGCGCGGCGTCCCTTTGGGAAGAATCGTAGGCGAGGAGATTACTCTTCGTCTGCGTCGAGCGAATACACGCTCGAGAAGTCGATGTCGCGGGCCACGAAGATGCCCACGCGCTCGCCCTGGTTCTTGGTGAGCGTCGGCGGGATGTTGCCCGCCTGCTGCATGGCCTGCTCGATGATGGCCGACATGTTGTCGGACGTGTTGGTGTAGTAGTTGTTGTCGCGTCCTTCCTGAGCCTTGGCCGTTGCGAAGTCGAAGCCGTCGGAAATGATGGAGAAGAGCAGGGCGTTGCCGAAGCGCTTCCACCAGTGGTGGTCGACGTAGCCGCCGACACCGCCGCCGCCCAGCGCGTCGGCAGCAGGGCTGTCAAGCTTCACGACCATGCCGGTCGGGGTTCGGACTTCGGTCCAGAGCAGGAAGATGCGCTCGAGGCCGTTCTGCACGGAACCACGGTACTCGCCGAGGGCGCGGCTGCCCTTTTCGATGAGCACGGTGCGTCCGTCCATGGAGTAGATGTTCTGCGGGATGACGCAGGCGGTCATGCCGGGGACGGTCGTGTCGAGCCTGGTTTCGAGAATGCAGTCGATGAAGGTGCCCTTTTCCACCGTGAGGTGGCGGTTCTTCACACGGCTCACCTTCGATGCCTGAGTCCTCGTGCCGGTGAGCATTTGGTTGAACTTCTCGCCCAGCAGGCCGGTGTCGGCCTCATCGGCAGCGGATGCGTTCGTACCGGCGAGCGGAATGCCCGTATTGGCGATCTTGTTGCTGACGTCGCTCCTGATAGTGCTGCCCATCATGGGAGCGGCTCGCTGCAGGTCGGCCAGAGACGGGCCTTCCTTCACGGGCTGCGCGGGCTTTTCCTGCTGAGGCTTGACGACTTCAACCTTGACGGGCTTGGGCGGCTCGGCAATGATCGGGCGCTTGAGGCGTTCGGCGCCTTCGTCCGCTACGGGGAGGGGATCCTCGGCCGTGGCGTTCTCGTAGGAGGTCTTGTTGATCTGCTGGCGTGAAGTGTTGTAGGCCGAGGCCTTCTGTTCTTCCACGACCTCAACTTCGGGCGTGCGAATGAGGAACCACCAGACGCAGAAGCCCACCAGGGCTGCGACAGCGCCGAGGGAGAAGAAGAGCTTGACGCCAGTCATGAAGCCGTGGTTGCCGGCCGTGAGGGACGCCTGTCCCTGAACGTTCTGTTCTTCGGCGCGAAGGGCCTCGCCCTGCACGTCGATGTCGTCGGGCATCGGGCGGTTGGGGTCGGGCTGCGCGCTCATGTCGTAGGTCATGGCCGACGGGTCAAACTGCGGCTCTTCTCGAAAATGCGGTTCCTCTCTTTTTTCATTACTCATGATCGGCTCCGGGGGTGAGGTTGCGGGTCATGCCTGGGACGGTGCTTGCGTCTTCAGGGTTGCGCACGTGCGTGCCGTAGCCTTCGTTGTAGATGCCGACGACGCCGGAGCCGGCGCGAAGGCGCAGCTCCGGATAGACGCCGCGAATGATGAGGGCGCCGGATTCGTCGATGTGTCGGTTGACCAGCGTTTCGCCGTCGTCGCCGAGCACGCGGTAGACGGCGGGGAAGTCGCCCTGAGAGGTGAAGCGGATGACGGTGAAGAGACCGTCGTCATAGACGGCCACGGGTGCGATTGCCTGAGACTGGTCGGACCTGCCGAAGTTCATGGTGTACTTCCAGTTGAACTTCGTTTCGGGAGCGTCGGGGATGGTGGGCGTCATGTACGGGCTCACGGCAGTCGGGTCGATCGTCTTCTGCTCGAGGCGGGCCTTGCGCTTGGCGGCCTTTTCCCGGGCGACCTTTTCGGCTTCGGCACGGCGCTTTTCCTCTTCCGGGTACTTGAAGAGGAGGTGATAGGTGGCCTTGGCCTTGTTCCAGGTCAGTCGCACGTCGAAGACGTAGGTGCGGCGGTTGGTGATGACGACGAGGTTGGTCGTGGCCTGCTCAGCCTTGGGCTTGAGGAAGAACTGGTTGCCTGCGGTCGAGAACTCCCATGCGGTCGAATAGCCGGAGCCGTAGTTCACGACGGTTTCGCCCGGTTCGAACGTGATGGTCGTGATGAGGCCCGTCACCGCATTGATCTGGGTGACGTTGTTGGGGGAGTAGTCGACAAACTGCATGCGTTTGTCCTCTTTGGCGGGCGTGGGCCAGCTGGCGGCCTGCGCGGCGGATGCGCCGAGCATGAGGCCGAGCCCGATCACCATGAGGGTTTTCTTGTTGGGAAGCATCAGCGCATCTCCTTGTCAGTGCGATAGCTCGTCACCTTGAAGCCGAACGGATTGATGAGACGGCGGCGTTCGGAGACGATGTAGGTGGGGTCGTATTCGTAGCCGATCGTGGCCTGCAGGTACTCGCGCTTTTCTTCGGTGAAGCCCTTCGTGACGAGGGTGCGCTTGACGAATCGCACGGTTGCGATGCCGTTGCCTGCGGGAATGATCGAGACGAGGTCGATGCGGATCACCTTCGCGTCCTTGAGATCCACTTCCATGGTGCCGGGACGGTCGCCGTGGTGCTTGGCATAGTCTTCGAAGATGTTGGGCATCGAGAGTTCGCGCACGCGGTCGTACTCGAGGTCGACGGTGCGCCAGTCGTAGCTTTCGCGGGCCTTGACGTACTCGGAGAGCCAGTAGCGGTCCATGATTTCGGATCGCGGAACGCTCTTTTCGGTGGCGATGTCGACGATGTCCGTCATGCCGGTCGACTGGTCGACCTTTATGACGAACGGGAGGGTCTGCTTGAGCGGCATCATGGCGATGATCGCGCAGGTGAGGCCGAGGGAGACGACGGAGACGAGCTTGGCGCAGCGCCAGGCCTTGGCCTCGCTCTTGCGCACGAGTTCGATTTCGGTGGTTTCCCACGAGATCTGGCGCTCGAAGACCTTCGGGCTCGGACGGTTGGGATCCTGAGCGGGCGCGGTCTGTGCCTGGCCTGCGGTCTGATACTCACCGTTCAGGGCGGGCGCCTCCTTGGGGTCGCCGGCTTCCAGAGGCGGAAGGCCCTTGCGCTTGCGAACGGCGTTTTCACGCTTGATGCGGAGGGTTTCGAGGATGTTCATCGACGGCCCTCCTGCCTGAAGGTGTTCGTGTTTTCGATGTTCGGATACTGTTCATTGGCGTTGCCGCTCAGGTCGATCTCCTGATGCTCGACCGGCTGGCCATTGATCGCGATGCGCTCTCCCGAGGGCATCGGGGGTCTGGGGGCGCCGCAGCCTGTGACGATGAGCGACGCCAACGCGGCCAGACACGCGACCTTCATAAGATGATTGGACATGTTGTCTCCGTTTTTATTACTTGTTGCTGTTCGGATTGAGTCCCTGAACGGGCGGGCGGGTGCCGCCGTTGTTCAGGGCGTCGACCGCCTGCGAGCCTGCATTCGTCGGGTTGTGTGCGGATGCGGGTGTGGCATTCGGCGCCTGCGTCATGCTGGGCGCCTGCGCAGAGGGTGCGGCCCCCGTGTTGAGGGCGTTTGCAGCAGCCGCTGCTGCGGCTCCTCCTGCGGAACCCGAGGCGGGTGCGGAACCCTGAGCGGGATTCGCGGAACCCGTCATGCCGGGGGCCTGTGCTGCGGGCGCGGAACCTGCGTTGAGGGCATTAGCGGCTGCGGCCGCTGCGGCTCCTCCTGCAGAACCCGAAGCGGGAGCGGACCCCTGAGCGGGATTCGCGGAACCCGTCATTCCAGGCGCCTGAGTTGCGCCTGCAGAACCCGTGTTGAGGGCGTTCATTGCTGCGGCTGCGGCGGAGCCCAGACCGGAAGCAGCGGCGCCTGCAACAGCCGCACCCGTGACGCCGTTGGCGGCGTTGACGGCGGCGTTCTGAGCGGCGTTGGCTTCAGACGAGCCTGCCTTGCGAAGCGACCCGGGCACGTATTTGGCGTGGTACGCTCCCTGAGGAATCGTCGGCTGGTCCGTGGAGCCGCCTTGCTTGGCCGGAGAGCCGCTGGGACCACCCTTGGGCGTGTTGCTGCCGAAGCCGCTGTGCGAGGTCTGACCAAGGTTGATGCTGCCCTGATTGAGGTCGTAGCCCTTCTGGCCGGTGGAGCTGAACTGCGTTCCTCCGGAGGCGGTGCCGCTCACGGACGTCTGGCCGGGTTTGTTGGCCGTGAACGTGGACATGGGCTGAGCGGGCTTCATGCCGGACGTATTGTTCACCCCTGCGGTTTTGCCGAGGCCCATGGCGGCCCTGAGACCTTCAATGCCGCCCTTGTTCGCGTTGTTGATGACGTCCTTCGTGTACTGGCCGAGCCGTTTGCCTTCATTGCCCAAGTAAGAGAAGGCAGCGTAAGGCGCCATGGCGACATTTCGAGCGGTGTTGGCTGCGTTTACGACGGACATGGTGTCGTTGCGCGCCTGAGTAATCACCGTCGAGGCGGACACGATGCCGCCTGCACCGATGAAGCGGCCGATGAGACCCTGAGCCATGGCGGGGATCTGGCGAAGCACGAAGCTCATGATGACGCTCATCATCGTGATGACGAAGAGTGCCTCGTTGACCATGTTCCATGCACCCTGAGCGTTGCCGTCCTCAAGCAGCTTGAGCGCGTCCTGGATGTTGTTCGAATAGCCGTCGAAGATGTGCATGAAGAGTGCACCGAGCACAAGCACGAGAATGAGGGCAAGCGTGTAGGCCAGAAGCGTCTTGAACCAGTTCTGCAGGAATTCACGGGTGAGCGGGAAGATGCCGAGCGCCATGAAGACCGGCGTGAAGGCGATCAGGATCGTGATGACGATCTTGTTGAGCACGAAGATCGACGTGATGGAGAAGAAGAACCATGCGCCGCCCGCGTATGCGACGAACCAGGAGAGCGCGCTCGCCATGCCGAGGCCCGGAGAGTCCCACGGAATCTGGTCAATGGCGGCCGTGACCCCGTCGAGCCCCGTGGAGAACTTGTTCCACTCAAGATCAAGCCAGTTCCAGGGGGACGTCAGAAGCGCCTGAGCTTGGGCTGCGTCGGGAAATTCCGGCATGTGACTCACGAGGAAGCTTTCGAGCCACATGACCACGCCGTTGGCAAGTTCGAAGGTGTAGATGGTCGAGATGCCCAGCGTAATAATCAACGCCATGATCCCGACGTTCATAATCAGGTCTGGAAAGGCGTCCTTGGAACGCCCGGACATGATGAGCCAGCCCTTCACGAGAAAGTAGAGAAAAAGCCCTGCGGGAAGAAGCGCCAGCACGTCTGCGACAAAACTGTTGACCACAGTTCTGGCGAATGTGTCGAACATGTCCTGCAGGCCGTTCCCAAGACTCAGAAAGATGGATCCGGTTGGAGTTTCGGTAGCCATGTCGAAAACGTCTCTTTATTCTCTGGGCGCAAACGCAAAGGAAATGCGCTCGCGTTGCTGAAGCTTGATGAGGTCCTGCTCCGCCTTGAATTCACGCTCGACCGCGTCCAGACGCACCTTTTCGGTTTCGAGCGCGTTCTGTTCGTGGGAGATGCGGGCCTGAACTTCGGCAATGCCCTTGGCGTCCTGCGCCAGCTCGATCATCTTGCGGAGTTCGTTGATGTTGTTCATGTGGGACAGGGACGTCTGAGTGGACATCTGCCATGTGGCCCTGCGGTAGGCGGCCATTGCAGCCTGACGCTCACAGGCAAGACGCGTGTCCGGATTCTTCATCCTTTTGCAACGCTGGCCGAGCCCGTAGGTGTTGTAGTACTGGGCTGCGTCGCCCGAGAGCGCGGACGCACCCGTTGTCCGGATGTTGTTGAAGTCGTTCGCGATCCTTTTCGTAATGAACTGGTACTGCTTCAGATCGCTGAGCGTGGACCCGAAGCCGCGATTGCCGGTGAAGTTCTGGTGCGTGGTCTTCAACTGGTCGAGATGGCGCACCAGCTGGTCGTACTGCTGCTGCAGCTGGATGAGCTGCTGGATGGCCTGCGCGATGGCCGCGACGTCGATCACGGGCACGCCGCCCGCATGAACGGCAGGCGCGGCTGATCCAAGAGCAATGGCAGCGCTCACCGCACCAGCAAGGGCCGAGGTCTTGAGGCGGGCTAAGAGTTGCTTGGACAAGAGGGTTCTCCCAAAGAAAGGCAAATATTCGTCAGTCTGACAAGGCTCTTGTCTTATTTGTTAAAAAGAAATTCCAAAAGTTGTTCATCCGTCCGATTCCGCGAAGCCCTTCGCATTTTTCGAAAGCTGGCTTTGTGGAAAAAGTGCGTGGTTTTCCCCGCGCATCTCGTGCGTTTGTCACGCCGCAACTTGGTTTGGAGTAAGTTAAGAAAGGACCGCAGCGACGGCCTGCGGTTTTCCCCTCAAATCCAAATTCTTTTTTCGGAGACCGGCGTCATGTCGATCAAGAGTTTTCTTACCTTCCGCAAGGCGCAGACCCACAAGGAACGCTGGGACCAGCTGCTTGTGCGCGAGTCGCTTCGGTACGGTCCCGAGCTGTACTGGCAGTTGACCAAGACGTTCGGCATCGCGTGGGTCCGCAACTGCGTGATCTTCTGGCTCTTCGCCATGTTCACGCTCCAGCTCTTCAGTTCCGCACCCTGGCATCTGCCGAGTGCGGCCAGCTTCAGGATGCTTGCATTCGTCTCGGGCTGGCTTTTCGTGCTGGCGTTCCCCGTTTCGCTCGTCATGAGCTATCTGGCCAAAATTCTTTACCTGCCCGCAATCTTCATGAACCCCGTTTCGCACCTCGTGTTCATGCGCGTCGACGACATTTCGGTCCTTGCGCTGGTCGAGCAGTTTCGAGGCGTCGTCCGCATTCGCGCCATGGATGCGCTGATTCGTGAGATCGAATCTGGCGAGCAGCCGTTTGGGGAAAAAGCAACCCGCAAAAGTAACAATTGTCGGGCACCTGAATAGGTGATACATTCAATGTTTTAGTGTTGATCCCGCAGGCGATTTTTTTGTCCGGGGATCCTGTTTTTTTTGGAGATACTTCATGCGAATCAAGTTGATGGCGATCTTCACGGCGGCTGCGTCCACGTTCGTCCTTTCCGGTTGTGGTGACAATGTCACCGATCCGACGCCCGAAAATTATGCGAAGGCGATCAATGCAGGTTTGGAGAAGCGCGGCTGCCTCGGCATTGGCTTCGCGAGCAACAACCTCTATTCCCATGACGATGTCTTTCCTGTGAAGATCGACAGGGATGGCAAGGATGTCGAGGTCGCCAGAGCGCTTGAAGCGGCCGGACTCGTCACGCTCAAGGCCGACAAGGCGCATCGCATGTTCGATATCGTCACGCGCCCGCTCCGTGACGTCTACACGGTCGAACTGACGGAGGCCGGCAAAAAGGCGCTCAAGTCGGCTGATCGCCGTTATTTCTGCATATGCGATCGCGAAGTCGAACGCATCGAAAGTGCGGAAGATCCCGTCGAGGTTCGCGGCAGGCGCTTTGTGAAGGTGACGTACAGCTGGAAGGCCGTGAATGCTCGCGACTGGACGAAGACGGAAGCTGCGAGCGCACTGCCTGAGGTGAAGGAGACGCTGGCCGGAGGCTCCGGCATGAGAATCTCCCTCAAGCTGATGAAGGAGGGTTGGGTGTGGTGATCTAAATCATCACGCACTCGGCCCTTTTGTAACAGTTTGTCGGATCTCGTGCGTTAGTCACGCACGCAGACCTCCGAGGCTAACCTTGGCTTGTCGCATCGGCGGGCGCCGCGCGAAACAATTTTTCCAACCCAAAGGTTTTTTCATGAACGATATCTATCGAGTGATTTGGTCTGCGGCCAAGCAGACCTACGTTGCCGTCAACGAAAAGACAGGCACGGCCGCCTCTCGCGGCAAGGCCGTCAAGGCCGTCGTCACGGCTGCGGCCGTTGCCACCGCCGCACTTGCCGGCGCTGCGGGCGCCGAAGTCCTGGATACGGGCGACCATGATGCGGTCTACTACGAAAGCAACCATCTCAACGACTTCTTCAAGCCGAGCACCAACAAGTTCACAAACGGCCTCGAGCTCTCCGAAGACAAGGTCCTGAGCGGCATCACGGGCGCAGCCACGTCGGCATACGTCGCGGGCGGACACAGCCTCACGCTCGCGGGCGACAAGGTTGACCTCGGCAACGTGAATCGTCTCGTCGTCATCGGCGGCTCCGGCCTCGATCAGGCATCCGTTCTCCAGATCGGTTCCACGGACGGCGCGAAGACCACCTTTGCCAAGAAGGTCAGCGAGATCTTCGTCAACATGACGGAAGACGGTCAGGGCAAGTTTGACAAGGCGGACAAGTCGGGCGTGATGCGCGTCGACAATGCCGCTCTGGAAATCGGCACGCTTCATGCGGGCGACGACATCGTTGTCGGCAGCACCGCCGAGGTCACGGTCGATACGATCAAGTCTGGCCTCCAGTCCCCTTATGGCGGTGAATGTCTCACGAACGAGGGCAAGCTCAACGTCGGCACGTATGAGAGCGCCGTGAGTCAGCACGTGGGCGGCATGCGCCCCTTTGCCAACGGCCTCTTTGCCAACAACGGCACGGCCCGAATCGAGAACTTCGCGGCTTCCGCCGTTCGCATCCATAACAACAAGGACCTGACGATCAAGACCGCCGTGCTTTCCACGGGCGAGCTCTCTGACGGCAAGGCGCCGAGCGACACCAACCTCTCCGTCAACAAGGGCAGCTTCGTCGTTGAGGAGAGTCTCTCGCTCGTCAAGGACAACCGCATCATGAACGACGCGCACCTCACCGGCATGCTCAGGAATGCTCGGGGTGGTACGGTCACGGTCGGCAAGGCCGACGGCGCCAACGGCGTGGTCAACAACAACGGCGTCATCATGAACGAGGGTGCCTTCAACGTGAACGGTACGCTCAACATCGGCACCGAGGCCGACCATGCGGGCATCCTCATCAACGACAAGACCCTGACGGCCAGGAACGCCAATGTCTACGGCGTCTTCGAGAACCATGCCGGCGCCGAAGCGACGTTCGACAACCTGACGATTCATGACGCTCATGCGTTCGACGGTCCGGATGCGAACAAGGAATTCCTCCTCCTTCGCCAGAGCGGCAACAAGGGCACGATCAGCGCCAACCAAATGACGGTGGGTGCGCTCTTCTCGAACGACGGCACCCTCAAGGGGCATGGCGACAACAGCGCTCTGGTGCTCAATGAAGACTTCACCAACGCAGGTTCCAGCGCCGAACAGGGCCGCATCGAAGGTTTCGACGAACTCACCGTGGCTGCCGGCAAGACCTTCACGAACTACCAGACGGTCGCCGGCATCGGCAACGTCACCGTCAACGGCAAGCTCTACAACGTGCGTGCCGAAGGTACGGACAACCTCGGCAGCTTCGGCGCGAACACCATGACGGTGGCCGCAGGCGGCACCGTGGTTGTGGGCGGCGCCATTGAGCTTCAGGGCATGACCGTCAAAGGTACCGTGACCGATCAGGATACCCTGCACGAAGGCAACAAGGCGGGCGAACTTCGCGTCGAGAAGGCGCTTGAGCTCAACGACGGCGGTTCGGTTGCGCTCGACAATCTCACGGTCGGTCAGGTCTCCGTCAAGGGCGGCAAGCTTGACGTCGACAATCTGACGATCGTCGGTAACAACGACGCCGTGAGCAACCTCGGCACGGATGCGACCTTCAAGAATCTTGGCGTCGTGGAAAACGGCAGGCTCGAGCACGCGGGTGCGCTTACGGTTTCCGATCGCTTTACCGTCGAGAACGCCGTTGCGCTCTCCGGCAAGCTTGATGCCAATCGTCTCGCCATGTCCGAGAAGGGCAGCCTCGAGCTCAATGCCGACGGCACGATCGCTAAAATGGAAAAGGGCGGCCTCATCACCCTCGGCAACAATACGACGCTGACGATCGGCAAGGGCAGCATGGCGGGTTCGCACCTCGTCTTCAATACGGGCGCTTCGCTTGACTATCAGGCAGGTGCCTTCGAAGGCGCTACGCTCGAATACAAGAACCACAACGCCACCATCGCCAAGGGCGAGGGCTACGGCAAGAACCACGTGATCCTCGACAAGTCCACGGTCACGTTCGAAAACGGTGCGGTCCTCACCAAGGACGCGACGATCGAACTCAACGCGGGCAGCACGATAGCCGCCGGCGCGATCGACTTCACGCAGGGCGAAGGCAAGCTCACGATGGCGGGCGGTACGCTTGAGACGAACTTCGGTCAGATCTTTGCGTCCGTCGACAGCGACGGCAAGCTTCCCGCCGTTGACGAAGACGGCAACGCCGTCGAAATCCCGATGGGCGGCATCACGGGCGTGGGCGCCGTCAAGGACGAAATCAAGCAGGGCATCGAATACAAGTCCGGCACGTTCGCCTTTGCCGACAACGGCTACACCCAGAGCGCCGTTTCCAACGTCATCACGAACCTGCAGACCGCCTTCGGCTCTGGCATCTCCGATGCGACCGTGGCGTTCAATGGTCAGGCCGACGCGGACTCCAAGTTCGACGTGGCCTTCATTCAGGGCATTCAGAACAACACCAACGGCCTGATCTTCTCGAACCTGGTGCTTGATGCGACGGGCCACAATGAGCTGATCTTCGGCAAGGAAGACGGCGAAATCGCGGGCAACTGGGGCTTCAAGGGCATCGACACCGTAGAAAGCGTGACGGTCAAGGACGATCAGAAGCTCATCCTGGTGGGCGGCACGTCCGAAGACTACAAGGTGCTCGAAGACTCGCAGCAGGGCGGCACGATCAATGCCACGGACGGTACGCTCCAGCTCGGCATGTCCGGTGCGGACACCATGGGCATGGTCAACACCGTGCTCGGTCACGTCGTCGTGGCGGGCGGCAAGTTCGCCGTGAACGAACTCGGGGACAACAGCCAGTCCTCCTCCGCGACGGTTCTCGGCGGCGCCACGCTCACCATCGAAAAACTGACGGCAGAAAACAATGCGGTCTCCGTTGGCAAGGACGGCACGCTCAACCTCACGAACGTCACTCACGCGCTCAAGTCCTATGAGAACTACGGCACGGTGAACGCCGGCGCTCTGCAGATCAACGGCAAGTTCAAGAACGCGGGTACGCTCAATGCCAAGTCCCTCGAGTCTCTGAACGACGTTCTCTCCACGTCCGGCACGGTCAACCTGACCGCTGACGACGGTGCGGACGCCGCGACGGCGATCCTCACGGGCAAGTCCCTCAACAACGACGGCACGCTCAAGATCGTCAACGGCAGCGCCTCCCTGACGGCCGACCTGACCAACAGCGGTACGATCGAAGCCCTTGACGGCACGATCAATGTCGCGGGCAAGTTCACCACGACCGACGGTTCCGTCAAGGCCCAGAAGCTTCTGGCGACGAACGGCGCGCTCATCGAGGGCGGTCTCGTCGAGGCGTCCGTTGCCGAAGGCACTTCCTTCGTCACCGTCAACGGCGGCGAACTCCGAGCCGATGCATTCGCGGGCGACAAGCTCACGATCGGCGAGAAGGGTGCCGTGAAGGTCGGTGCGCTTGAGGGCGACACCGTGCTGGTCAACGGCGGCACGCTCGAATTCGTCGATCATGACGAACTGGTTCTGGCCGATCCCGCTCAGTTCACCAACACCGAGACGGGTGTCGTCAAGGGCCTCAAGACCCTGACCTTCAATGTCGACGGTGAAAACGCCGGCAGGATCGAACTCAAGGAAGGCGGCACGCTCACGGTGGCCGACGGCAAGAAGCTCACCAACAGCGGCGCCATCACCGGCATCGAGACGCTCGACGTCAACGGCACGGTCAAGAACCTCGGCGAACTCGGCGTGAGCGGCACGACGACGCTCGGCCAGCTCGGCCTGATCGAACAGAGTGACGATGCGGTCTTCTCGACGAAGAAGCTCGTCGTCAACGCAGCCGAATTCAAGGGCATGAGCGGTACGCTCAAGGTTGAGGACGGCATCACCTTCGCGGGCGATGCGCTGGTCACCGTGGGTGACGGCTCGAAGGAACTCGTGCTCGGCGCCGAAGGTCTCAACGGCGAACATGCCATGACCTACAAGGTCACGGGCGGCAAGGTTCTCACGTTCGGCAGCGAACACGGTCTCGTCGACAAGCTCATTCCAGCCGACGACTCCATCAAGGGCGCCTCGGGCTATCTCGTCGCGGACAAGACCGTGACGATCGGCACGAAGGGCAAGGTTGTGATCGGTTCCGAACCGACCACCCGTGCGGGCACTCCCAATCTCTACGTTGACGGCTCCTCCGTGACCGTTGTCGACGCCTCTGCGCTCACCGACGGCGTGGCCTTCAAGGCCGACAAGACCAAGGGCGACGTGACGGCCGACATCGTTGACGGTGCCCAGGTGGTCGTGACGCGCGTCGAAAAGGACGGCGACATCACGCTCCTCGACGGCTTCACCATGGGTGACAAGACGGTCGACGACAAGGGCGCCTGGATCGGCGGCTGGACGGCCGAAGATGCGATCTACGTCAACGACGGCTCCGGTCTTGACTACGACATCACGACCGAATTCGCCGACGGCAAGCTCGTGGCCAATCTCCAGATGGCGGACGTCTCCACCGTCTACACGGATCTGGCGATCAAGGACATTGCCAATGCCGCGCTGCGCAAGGGACAGAAGGGCGGTGACGTGACGCTCGTGCAGAACGTCATCCGCAACGACAAGCTCACCGTTGCCGAAAAGACCGAGATCCTGAACTCCGCTTCCCAGATCGGTGCGACGCTCGGCGCCAACGCGAACTTCTTCGCTGATGCGACGAACCTGATGGCGACCGTTGAAGAGCACGCTGCCGTGACGAACCGCGACATTGGCCAGACCCGTCTCTGGGTCAAGGCCGAGGGCGGCAAGTACAAGCAGGACGGTCTCAAGCTCTCTGGCAACATGGAATCCGGCTACGACACGAATGCCTTCGGCTTCACGTTCGGTGCGGACCATGCGGTTGCGCAGAACATCCGTCTTGGCGGTGCGTTCTCGTACCTTGACGGCTCCGCCGACAGCGACGGCCATGCGGTCTCGGGCGAAAACGACTACGAAACGTTCGGCCTTCAGGGCTATGTCGCCTGGAATGCGACCGACCGCGTGAACCTCATCGGTTCTCTCGGCTGGTTCCATACCTCGAACGACATGACGCTCAAGAGCCCGCTCTTTGCAGGCTCGAAGGTGACGGCCGATGCTGATGCGGACGCCCTCACGTTCGGCATCCGCGCCGAGTCCGCCTACGATGTCTCTGGCTTCACCGTGAAGCCCTATGCGGGTCTGCGCGCCGTCTACATGATGAACGACGACTACACGACGAACGTCAACGGCGAAGCGGCCTTCGGCAATGACGTGGACAACACGTTCACGCTCCAGATGCCGATCGGCGTGGCCGTCGAAAAGGCGTTTGAAGCGGGCTCTGGCTGGACGGTCGTCCCGACGGTCGACGTGTCCGTCATCCCGCAGTTCGGCGACACCGACTACGACACGACGGTCACCGGTGTCGGCACGGGCGTCTCCCAGACGCTCAACGCCGACATGGCGGGCGACGTGCTCGGCCGCGCCAAGCTGGGTCTCCATGCCGTGAAGGACAAGGCCGACTTCTCGGTCTCCTACGGCTTCACGGGCGGCGATGCTGGTCGTGAGGACCACAGCTTCACGCTCGGCGTGAGCTATCGCTTCTGAGTCGTGAGTTCCGACGGGGGATGAGGTTTTCGAACCTTCTCCCCTGAGGGCTCAAAAGCAAACGGCCGCTCGAGGAGTTCGCTCTTCGGGCGGCCGCTTTTGTTTCATTATGCCGAAGCTCGAATGATGGATTCGGCGCTGGGATAGTAGGCGCGTAGAGAGAAGGCTCGGACCAGGGCTTCGGGGCCGGGCCTGTTGTGCATGCGCACGAGCCGAAGCATGGCATTGACGGTGATCGCGCAGACGGGGCGGCCGTACTTTTGTGTGCATCGCTCCAGCGTATTCAGAACGGATGCGGCGTCCTTGCCGTCGAAACCGCCTGCGATGTACATGAAGAAGCTCGAGGGCGCCCGGTCTAGGAATTCCGCCCAGCAGTCCTTGTAGTAGAGGGAGAGCTTGTTCGTGTCGTTGGTGTCCATGCCGTATCGCGACGTGGCCTTGGTGTCTGCAAAGCCGCAGGTCTGCATCGTTGAGGCTTTGATGCGGATGTCGGGATAGCCGCCGTCCCTCGGCGCCTTCTTCTGGCCAATGTGCTCGGACTCATCGAACCCCAGACGGATCATGACGGATGTCATGGCCTTCTCCAGCAACAGCCATTCCTTGCCGCCGGAGACGGACGCCTGTCGCACGATGTCGTCCTCAATCGAGGGAACGGACGACAGGAGCGGGTCGATGACGCTGGAGATTTCCGCTTCGGGACAGCCTCAGCGTTTGGCCTCGGTGGAAATGAATGCCGCGACGTCGAAGCCGAAGGGGTTGGCTGCGTGCCCCTGAATAAAGGCCGCCTGCACGCATGCAGCGAGCCCGTTGACGGCACGTGCGGCCGACAGCGTTCGCGAGGCCCTCGTTTTGTCGTAGCGCCCGTAGCGTTGCTGTCACGCCTCCTGATGTTCGGGGTCAAGGGGTTCGATCCTGTCACCCTCCGCAAGCCATCCTGCGACCTCTGGGAGCGCCACGGTCTGCTCCGAGAGCTCGATGGCACCCTTGATCCGCGTGCTGCTTTCGGCGAGCTGTGCAGCGATCAGGTAGTTGCGTGCCGTATTGCCGATCTCCAGCGCGTCCTGGAGGCCTGTTCGCCAGTCGGCCTCCTCGTCGTTCGGGCGACAGCGCTTCGATGTACGAAGGTCGTCGACGGAGTCGATCTGGCTGCGCAGCGACCGGCCGGTGCGCAGGCCGAGGATCTTCTGCACGCATTTCTCGAAGTCCGCGTTTCGTCTTCCGTAGATCACGGGGATTGCCAGATCCTCCGCCGTCAGGTAGTGCTCGAGACGCGCATCCTGAAGGAGCCTGATGAGAAAGACGAAGGGCTTCACCTTCATGTCGGG
>CDZU01003352.1_pt1 | contig 27330 bp, 29 predicted proteins | sample 557441 | NCBI WGS metagenome assembly CDZU01 (sample SAMEA3182114, study PRJEB8094) | gut metagenome | biome: human; feature: gut; material: Stool; isolation source: human stools | place: Canada | collected 2013-06-10
GCCCTTGGTAGATTTCGGCAAGAACCTCAGGGGCTATGTGCAGGGCATCATTGCAGCCGCGGACTTTAAGATCAACACCTCTGTACTTGAAGGTGTCAACAATAAAATCAAGCAAATTAAGCGACGAGCTTATGGCTTCCGAGACGATCTGTACTTTTTCTTAAAAGTCAAGGCCGCGTTCCACGGACTTCCGAGATGAACCTTTTTTCTTTGGGCCTTGGATTCGTCAGATCGTGTTGATCGCGGCGGGGCCTGCCTTTTCGCGTTCGCGCGCGTTCTTCGGACGGGCGGTTGGCGTCACGGTCAGCGTGAGGGTCTGCGCGCCTCGCACCACCGTCAGCTCGGCGGGTTCGCCCGGCTTGAGGCGGGCGATGAGCTGCTGGAGGCGGTTGACGCCGAGGATCTCCTCGCCGTTGAGGCTCTTTACGATGTCGAATGCACGAAGGCCCGCCCTGCCTGCGGGGCTCTTGCCGAGCACGTGACTCACCATCACGCCTCGGGTGACGGTGAGACCGAGGTCCATGGCGAATTCACGCGAGAGCTGGCGGGGCACGAAGCCAAGATAGCCGCGTTCAACGGTTTTGCCCTCCATGAGGCTCGGAAGCACGCGGCTGATGATCGAGCTCGGAATCGCAAAACCGATGCCGATGAAGCCGTCCGACTGCTCGGGCGAAAAGATGGCCGTGTTGATGCCGATGAGCTCGCCCTCGGTGTTGACGAGCGCGCCGCCCGAATTGCCCTGGTTGATGGCGGCGTCCGTCTGGATGAAGTCCTCATAGCTGTTGAGGCCGAGCCCGTGGCGCCCAAGGGCCGAAATGATGCCCGAGGTGACCGTCTGGCCGACGTCGAAGGGGTTCCCGATGGCAAGCACGGACTGGCCGACCTTGAGCTTCGAGGTGTCGCCGAGACCGATGAAGGGCAGGCCGCTCTCGCCGGAAATCTTGATGAGGGCAAGGTCGGTTTCGGGGTCGCTGCCTACCAGCACGGCTTCAGCCTGTCCGCTGTCGGGCAGGCCGACATAGAGTCCCTGGATCGAAGCGACGACGTGGTAGTTCGTGAGCACGAAGCCGTCGGACGAGACGAGGACGCCGCTGCCGAGCGTGTTGAAGTCCTCTTCAGGAAGGCTGTTCCAGTTGGTGCCGATCTGCTCGGCACGCTTTCCCGGGGTGGCATGCCGTGCAAAAATAGTGACGACGGCGGGAGCCGCACGTTCGACGGCGCTGCTGAAGTCGGGAATGTGCACGGCCTCCTGTGCAGGCGCGAACGGACGCCAGTCCGTGACGGTGATCAGACCGACCGCAATGCCCGCCGACACGGTGACGGCTTGTGCAAAAATGAGCCACAGCTTTCGGATCATCGAACGGAACCTCCGAGCGGAAGGCTCAGGAACAGCAAATGGGAGTAGATCATTATGCAGACTCAAGCCCTGATTGAACATTTAAACGCTTATCTTAACGCGGCGTCATTCAAAGACTACGCTCCGAACGGCCTTCAGGTCGAGGGAAAGCCCGAAATTCATCGCATCGTGCTTGGCGTCAGCGCAAGCCAGGCGCTCATCGACCATGCCTGCAGCATGGGGGCGGACTGCATTCTCGTGCACCACGGTTGGTTCTGGAAGGGCGAGCGCTCCGAAGTGGTCGGCATGAAGCAGCGCCGCCTCAAGGCGCTCCTGAAGAACGACATCAATCTCATCGCCTATCACCTGCCTCTTGATGCGCATGAGGAGGTCGGCAACAACGCCGAGATCGCGAGGGTGCTCGGACTCGAGATCGAGCAGAGGGCGGGGAGCCTCGAACTTCTTTGCGTGGGCCGCCCGAAGGACGGTTCCGTGCCCGTCGAGGCTTTCGTCGAGCGCGTCGCCGCAGCGTTCGGGGGCATTCGCGTGCGCGTGGGCGAGGCCGGCGCCGAGGTCCGCCGCGTGGGCTGGTGTTCGGGAGCAGCGCAGGACGAGCTCGTCGAGGCCGCCTCTCTCGGCTGCGACGTCTACATCTCGGGCGAGATCTCCGAGCGCACGACCTACGAGGCAAGGGAGAACGGCATCCTCTACCTCGCCTGCGGCCATCACGCGACCGAAACGCTCGGCATCCGCGCCCTCGGCAGGCATATCAAGAACCTGTGGCCCGAACTCGAGATTTTCTGGTTTGATGACGAAAATCCGGTCTGACCTTCCTGCTTGAAATCCGGTTACATTTCTCCTAATGACTAGGGTGACAGTCGAATATAAAGATGCAAAATCAATACAAGTAGAAAAGAGTGGGCGCTTCCGCTAAAATGAAAAATCCAGTGCTCTTCGATTCTCGAAGAGCGCATCGACAGTGTGTTCAAAGGATAAGATCTTATGATGGTGCTTTACTCGGGCATGACCTGCCCGTTCTCTCACAGCTGCCGCTTCGTGCTTTTCGAAAAGGGCTGCGAGTTCGAGATTCAGGATATTGACATGTTCCAGCCGATCGATGTCAGTTCCCTCAATCCTTACGGTGAAGTGCCGATCCTTCGCGAACGTGAGCTGACGCTTTACCAGGCCGAAGTGATCAACATGTACATCGACGACCGCTTCCCGCATCCGCAGCTGATGCCGCCTGATCCGATGCACCGCGCCCGCGCCCGTCTCTTCCTCTACATTCTCAACCGCGAGATATTCTCCCAGGTCCGCATTCTTGAGAACCGTACTCTGAGCGAAGAGATGCACGACAATGCCCGCCACAAGCTGCACGACCAGCTTTCCGTCATCGGCAGCCGTCTGACGAACGGCATGTACCTGCTTGGCGAAGAGTTCTCGTTGCTCGACATCATGCTCGCTCCGGTGCTCTGGCGCCTGTCCCACTACGGCATCGAGCTGCCGCGCAGCGCTGCGCCGCTGATGACCTACGGCGAACGCCTCTTCTCGCGCCCTGCCTTCATCGACTCGATGACGCCGTCCGAGCGCGTGATGCGCCGCTGATCGGCTGAGGCAGTGCCGGGAGGCAAAGGTTCCCGGCGCGCCCCGATTCTCAGGGGAACGGCCGCCGGCCCCTAGTGCCGCCGGCCGTTTTGCTTTGATCTCGCACTTCTTTTTGGAGGCATCCTTCAAATGACCACTCAGACGACGGAACCGAGGCCGATGAAGCCGTATCTGATCAATGCGGTTCTCGACTACTGCCGCGATACGGGTACGACGCCCTACGTCATGGTGGCGGTGGATCATGCCTGCCGCGTACCGCAGGAATACGTGCGCGACGGCCGCATCATCTTCGACCTCACGGACGAGGCCGTGAACAGGCTTGCCATTTCGGACACCGAGCTCACCTTTCAGGCCCGCTTCGGTGAGAACAACGAGATCTTCGACGTGCTTGTGCCGCTCAACCGCATCATCGCCGTGACGCCTCTCGAGTGCCAGCAGTTCGCCCTTCATTTCGAAGTGACGGAGACGCCCGTCGAGGAGCCCGAGGAGGCGCCTGCACAGCCCGCCCCCGGCGTTCGCCGCCCGATGCGCGTAAAGTGATGCTCGGAAAGCAGGAAATGCTATAATCAAATGCTTTTCAAGCCTCTTTAGCTCAGTTGGTAGAGCAACCGCCTTGTAAGCGGTAGGTCATCTGTTCGAGTCAGATAAGGGGCACCAAACACTAGACCCGTACCGTTCGCCACGGTGCGGGTTTTTCTTTTGCCACAGGGACTTTCGAGCTTGTCTCTCTGTTTACTCGTTCGCCCGCGTTCGCGCTTGACCTGTAAAGACCGATGCTTTACCGTACCAAACATCGTACCAAACACGTTTGCCGGACAAGGCACCGTACCAAACGCGACTACTCCCGAAACTTGGTACGGATTCTTCAAGAGGTTGAGCAATGGCACGAGTGGTAAAGGCGCTGGGCGTCAAAGAGGTTGAGAAGATTTCCAAGATGCCCGGCGTGCATGCTGTCGGCGGCGTCCCGGGCCTCGCTCTGAGAGTGTGGGCGAGTGCTGCGGGCTCCGGGTGCGCGTGGATTCTTCGCACTGAGTGCAAAGGCAAGGAAACAAAGGTGACTGTTGGCACCTATCCGGAGATGGGGTTGCACGCGGCGCGGGCGAAGGCGGCGGAGTTTAAAGCTAGTTTGCTCGCCGGGGTCAATCCTGTGAAGGAAGCGAGGGCGAAGGTAAAGGCTGAGAAGAAAGCGGAGGAGGTTGCGCGCCTTCAGGCGTTAACAGTCGGGGACGTGCTAGATGAATGGCTTGCCTACAAAGTAGAACACGGCACATGGGGCAAGGGTATCCATGAGAAAGCCGAGGCCGTTGCTCATAAGGAAGGAAGGCGCATCAGGCAAAATGCCGCCTTACTGCTGGGCGTGCCGGTGGCCTCGTGTGAACCTGAGGATGTAGTGAAGGCAATTGAGCCAATATGGTGCTCCAAACGTGCTACGTGTGAAACAGTCTGTTCGCACCTTCGCGGCCTTTTTCATTGGGCAATGACCGTGAAGAAATGCCGCCCGCGCGGGATCAATCCAGCGGATAGCCAATGGCTTACACCGCTGCTCCCTGCTGAGAACAAACGAAAACAGGAGGAGCATTTTCCGGCGCTTGATCCCGACCAACTCCCGCAGCTAATCAAGGCGCTCATGGCGCTGGGGAGTACGTCGGCTTTGTGTACCGCGTTTGCTATCTTGACCTGCACGCGCTCCAATAATGTCCGTTCTATGCGCTGGGATCAAATCTCGGAGGACGGGCAGTTGTGGAGCATTGACGCAATCGACATGAAGGTGACGGCGAACGGTCAACACCTAATCCCGCTCAGTGCCGAGGCGCAAAGGATCATCCAGCACCAAAGGGAATTTTCTCTTTGTTTGGATTCTCCCTATGTGTTCGGCTCCTATCGCAACAATGGGGCACCATTGAGCAACATGACGATGAACGTTTTGATCCAACGGCTTCACTCCAAAGAGGTAGCGGAAGGCCGAGAGGGGTGGATTGATCGCAAGCAAACAAAGGACAAAGGGAAGCCCGTCATTGCTGTGCAGCACGCCATAAGCCGGGCCACATTCGAGACGTGGGCGCATGGTACGCGACAGGATGAGCGCGCCGTGGCGTTGATCTTGCATCATGACGTTGATCCCCGGCTGAAAAGCGCCTACGACAGGTCAGAGGATTTGCCTCACAAAAGGAAGGTGCTAGATGCGTGGGGGAAGTTTTGCTTTTCTGAATGTGAAAAGAGTCGTGAGGATTGAGCGGGGACGCGCTCCCGGTTTGCTCCTACGGTAGGGCCCTGCACTTCGGTGCGGGGCTTTTTTGTTGCCGGTGGTTTGAGCCGAGGCCGGAAGTGCGCGAAAAGACGGTTTATTTTGGCCTTTTCGGTTGGTGACACTGTGGGACAGGGAAAGACGTGGAGCGGGTTCGGTTTAGGTGCGGTTTAGGAGTGGTTTAGGATGGTTGGAGAAGTAATAAATAATAAGAGAGAGAATATCCAATACATATCTATATCTATACCTAGGAAGTCTTAACCTATTGCCCATGAGCACGCCTCCCGGCTAGTCTTTCTTGCTCATGCGGCCGGATTGCGTGAAGGGGGGAGCATGGAAAAGCGAAAGACAGGTGCGGGGAGCCGCTGGGCGAAGGGGCGACGCCGGGAGCTTGAGAAAGGGCCCTCCCTGTCGGCGTGGTTGCGTTGCTATGCGCAGGATGAGCAAACGGCCGAGGAGGCAGTGAGACGCGCTCAGAACGCACAGGAGAGCGCACAGAAGGCCAATCCATTGGCGAGAGACATTCGGAGAACGTGAGCGATTGGAGCGGGCGCAAGAATGGCGTCGGCTGGTCGGAGGCTTGTTGAAAAAAGTTGAGCCCGTTTGACTCGTTCCCGTGGTCGGGTTATTGAAAAATATTAAGCATGAACCCCGAGCAAACCCCGAGACAGGCGGTTATCAGGGTGGCGTCTAACAGGGCTTCAAATCAATCGGACGCTTACAGCCGCAACGGTTTGAGGATGGCGCCTATATTGCGTTGAACCTGTGGTCGGTGTCGGCTATTCGTTGGCGTCATCTCCTACGCTTCGAGACCGTGTTCAGGCCATGCGATTGTGGTCTGACCTGTGGGGTGCCTGACTTTCTCCACCAGTCCGCGCGCGCGCGAGGGTAGTGCGAATTGATCTGCATGGAACGCCCTCGGAATGTCTTTGCTATGCTGTAGGGATGAGTGACGCTCTGCCGGGAGTAGCTATCCGGCAGGCCGCTAAACAATCGTCCCGCTTGGCGGCGGCGTCACTCTCCTACACATTGAAAGCGGGCGAAGGGGCGAACGATGCTTGATTTATCCGGGCCGGATGTCTGGCCGAGCACGATTGCAAAGGTCGGGGAGTGGTCACGACAACCATGCGTCCGAGAAGGCTTCCTGACCTTGTTTGATGCGGCTTGCCTGATGGCTGCAGAAGGCTATGGCGGCATATTTGAAACATGCTCTAAAGCTACTCAAAACGAAATCCTTGGGCTTAATGAGGCCTTAGAGCGGTCTGTTGATGACCGAAGGGCACTAGAGGGGTACTTGCCGGTAAATCGGTTTGTTAATGGCGAGTATCAGGATGTTTATCCGCTGATTGCCTTCAAGTGTTGGGCAGAGCGCACGGGATACGGTGACGGGCGATATTTTGCGAAGGCCGCAGCGCCCGGCGGCAGTGCTCCGACCGGCGGCGTGCCGAGTGAGGGAGAGGCACCGAAGAAAAACCCGTTTCAGTATGTCGGGCCTTGGGCCATTGAGAAAAATACCCCGCGATATGCTTTGCTTAAACGCAAAAAGAGCCTGACGGTTTACGAATTTGCCTGCCTCTATTGCGGCATAGATCCAAATGAACAACTGCCGGATGACGTTTACAAAAGTTATGTAGAGCCCTTGATTGATTTCTTGGGTGAGCACATGGAGTTAGAGGATGACGTGCCGTTTTAGCTCTAATTATTTGAAGGCTTCATTTATGGGGCGCGTTTGGATCTGTGAGTCTTTGATGAGCTCTTTCCGCATCGAAGAGATTGAATTTCCTGTAGATGCCTTCAAGGATTTTCTAAGGGCCGAGGGCCTTCCGATGCCGGACTTTTGGAAGGATGGCCCGGGCACTGCCCTCAAGCCTGCCCCGGCAGCCTACCCGGTGACGGTAGCACCTTCGCAGCAGGATGAATGCCGGGAGGTGGAGTCCGCGCCTGTGGCCGCAGCGCCTGATGATATGGAGGTTGTTCCCGGCGTCACTGTGGGGAATCTACGGGCAATGATTGACGAGAAAAGCTCTGCATACTGTCCCCGGTTATTGGCAGCTATTCAAACAAAAATAGCCCTCATGCCTAGGGAAAGCGTCTTACGGAATGATACGGTTTATGAAAGATATGCAAAAACAGAAAGCGTGTCCCGACTAAAGGCTTTGGGCGTGGTGAATCCGAAGGATAAAAGTAGGAATCCTGACCCGGCCGATTTAGATGTGAACGCCGTTGCGCGCATTCTTTGCAGGAAACATAAGAAGAAAGAAGGACACCCGGGAAGCCTTTGATTTGCCTGTGCTAGTGGATTAGAACCCTTGAGAGTTGTGCGGCTCTTGAGGGTTTTTCTTTGTAGGAATGGACGAAAAACTATTGAGAAGAATATTCCTGAAGGGCCTTTCTTGAGAATAGTTTTGGATGCTTAGATGTGCCTTGTGGACGGCGCAGGGTTGCGCAGTTCGAAACGCTCTAAGGAGTCAAAACGATGGCAAAGAAAAAGCCTACTGAAGAAAAGAAAAACGAGGTTAACGGCCTTGACCAAGGTCGACCGGCGCAGCATTCGGAGAAGGCGGGATTTCCCTTCTTTTACCTCCGGCTTCGCATGGTTTGCGAAATCACCGGTCTTTCCAAAACGACGGTCTACGAATACTCCCGTAATGATCCGGACTTTCCTAAGCCCGTGAAGCTGGGTGCGACTTGCACGGCATGGCGCTCCGATGAGCTGGCCGCGTGGATGGATTCCCGTCCGCGTGCTCTGATGGAGGGCATGGCATGAGTGAGTGCAAATACCTGGTCTCCCTCTCCGATGTGGCGCACGCTCTTAAGCTGCCGCCGTCGGCGCTGCGCAAATCCTTCTCTCGCTTCCTTGAGGTCATGCCTGATGCTGAGGATCATGCCGAGCTGGTTGAGGAGACTACCCGAGGCGGCTTCGGTGGCCGATGCCTGACCTATCGCGTGGACTCTGTGGCGCTGGCCGCGTTCATGTATTGGCGTGAGCATCGTGGCCGCCTGCCTCGCATCTTTGGCGTCGTGAGGCGCGTTGTGGAGGGCGGGCAATGCTGAGGAAAGCAAAAGGTCAGGCCGTGAGGAGTGCCGTAGCTTCTGAGTTTGCCGACAAGGAAAGCAACGGTGCTCTGGTAGACGGCCTGAACGTGAAGAATAGCCGGGCATCGGCGCCTTGTGCAATGGGCCGCTGGCGTGCTATCCTGTCCGTACTCGTTCGCAAGAATGAGGGCAGGGGTAGGAGCCTGCTAGTTTGTTCTAGGCGCATTGTCGCCACGTCCCGTTTTGCACGTGGCGTTTCTTTTGGCGGCAATCGCATCCATGGCCTTAATGCGCCCGCATTCATCATGGGCGCATTGCATCCGCAGATTTTGACGGGTGGCCGTGGGGATGGCTTTCGAGCCTACCGCTTCCTAGAACACGGTACTTCCTACTCCCCACGGCCTGCCCTCCCCGTAGGAAAGGGAGTGCAGCTCTTACAAGTTGTTCTAGGAGCATCCGCCATGATGCGAACTCTAAGCCGTAATGTATCCACGGCATTCTCCTCCATACCTGAACCTACCTTCCTGCCCGTCCAGTCGTGCCGCAAGCACGTCGAGGAGCGTCCGCAGGTCAACACCTTTACCGATGTGGCCGACAGCGCCGAGGGCCTGCTACAGCGCGCTCAGGCCGCATACCGTGAAGCCGCCTTTCTGCCGTCCGCTGTTGCTCGTGCCGAGCTTCGCGCCCGGGTCTCCGACTACCTGGCCGAACTGATCGCCTTCTGTCGTGAGGTCGAAAGCCTTCCCGTCGGTCAAAACCTGAAGGAGGCGCGTCATGGCTGAACTCAATCAACATGATGAGATCGCCGGGGGCGTGGATCGTGGCGCATTCCAAGCCGTGATGAACGCCATGGCTTCTCGTGATCCCAAGCGTGTGGCCCTCGCCGAGGGTGATGCGTTTACCGCCCTCCAGTCGATCGGCTCGATGCTCAATGTCGTGGCGGATTATCTCTATCTTCGTGCACAGAATCCGAATGGCGTTTTGTATGCCACTGAGGCAGAGATTGCCGATGCGGTGTATTCGCTTTCGGATTTGACCTCATGCGTGCATTCGTCACTGAATGAAGCTGAGAACGCCCGGTACATGCTTCGGCACCCGCGCAAGAGCGAAGGCAAAACCCCTGTGAACATGTCTAAGGAGGGCTGATATGAGTCCTATCAAAGACCGAAGTGTATCCACTGAAAACGCACGTGGTGCGCTGGTGACTGAGTACCAACGGTATGAGGAAAGTGTCCTACGCGAAAAGTCCTATGCGCTGAACATGGCCGACCGTGAACTCATTCGGCTGGCTGTGTTTGATCCTCATGGCGTAAATGACGCTCGGGAACTCATTGCCACGATCATGGCGGCCATTGATGAGGCAGTCGAGATCAAGACGATCGAACGCTTGAGCCGCTGGGAAGAATCCGAACGCCAAAAGGAGGGGAACCATGATTAATCATTCCGGACAGTTTGAACGGGTAGGCGGGAAGGGCCATTTTCTCCCGTCTCTCGAAGAGGCGGCGCAGGCCGTGAAGGTTGATATTTCCCGTCTCCCTAGTGGCCGAACGGGCAGCCATTACCTCCCGGCTAGTGCGTTGGGCGGTAGCGGCCTTAATGACGCCGGCCGTGTGAGTTTTCACAGTGATGGACGCGGCGGCAATGTGTTCAATTTCAAAACTTCCAAGATGGCCGTATGGCGTGAAGACGCCGGGCAGCGCCTTTCGGCGGTTGAGAAGCGCAGGCTTCAATATCAACGGGAGGTTGCTGAGGCCGAAGAGGCTGAGGCCGAAAAGGCCCGGGCTATTGATGGCCATTACACGGCGGAATTGATCCTAAAGGCTTGCGCCCGCGTTGATGAGCATCCGTATCTAACGCGAAAGCGTGTGCGGCCCGTCGGGCCTATGTATGAGGCTGATGTAGCTGTAGCTAATGCCGTACTGGCTGAACGCGGGTACCGGACAGACTGGGGCTATCAACGAATTGGATACCGGAACGATGACGGATGGCACCCAATGACCGGCCGCGTGCTGGTGGTGCCGATGTGGAATGACGGGCAGTTAGGGACGCTCGAATTTATTGATGCCGTTGGTCACAAGTCCTTCCTACCGAAGGCCCCGACGGCGGGGGCGTGGTGGTCTACCCGCCTCATTGGGGAGTCCATGACAATCGGCATTGCTGAGGGCGTGGCCACGGCGTTAAGCATTGATCTCGTGCGGGGCATTCCATGCGTAGCTGCTATGAGCTGCGGGAACATGCCGCGTGTAGCCGGATGGTTTGCCCGTCATTGTCCGGGCCGGGAATTCCGCGTTTTCTCTGATATTGGTAACGGCGAGGATGACGCTCGTAAGGCGGCCGGACTCTGCGGCGGCAGGCTTGAGCTTCCGACCTTTTCCGGCGAATTGCTTGAGGCATTCAAGGAAAGGACGGGGACGGATAAGGCCCCGACCGATTGGAATGATTACTACGTAGCTACGGGAGAATTGCCGTGAAGCTGATCGAAAAAAATCAGGCCGACACTCAAACGAATGCGGCCTGCGAAGCGGAAAAATTTCCAAACCCTGTTGATGACATTGTACCCGGGTGGAGCCTTGATCCGGTGACGGGAGAGCGGTTTTTTAAGGAATTGTAAAACAATTACTAGGAGCGTTAGCCCGCCAGACGTGGTATCATAGAGTCCTAATTTGAGGGGGCTGTATGAGCGGAGAGATGACAATCTCGATTTCGGCTGATAATTTCAAAAGATTCAAAGAATTGGCAGGACTCAACGAGAAACAGTCCAGACTGTTCTTCGGCCTGTATTCCTTGAATTTAGGCCGTGGCGGTCCGAAGAAGGTGGCCGAGCATTTCGGCGTCGGCATCAATACTGTTCGTATCGGCTTGTCCGAATTCAAGGGCGAAGAGTCTCTCCCTGAGTCGCATCGTATCCGCCGCCCCGGAGCAGGTCGCAAGGCAACTGAGGATGCTCAGCCGGGGCTGAAAGAGGCAGTACAGAAAGCCTTGGAGGGCAACTCCTACGGTGATCCGGAACGAGTTCTGTTCTGGTCAACGTTAAGTCTGAGAGACATTCAGGCGATCATTGAAGGACAGGGCTTCAAGGCCAGCCACGTCACTGTGGGCCGTTTGATCAGCAATCTCGGCTACAGCAAGCAGCAAAATCAAAAGCTGCTCCAAGTCGGCGAACCTCACCCTGACCGGGATGCACAGTTTCGATTTATCGAAGCAACGGCTCAAGCGTATCTGGCTGAGAATCTGCCCGTGATTTCGGTCGATTGCAAGAAAAAAGAGCTTCTTGGAAACTTCAAGAACAACGGGAGGGAGTATCGAGAAACTCAGGATCCCAGACCCGTATGGGACCATGATTTCATGATCAAGGAACTGGGGAAAGTGGCTCCATATGGGGTCTACGTCCTCAATGACAACACGGGATTCGTCAACCTGAGCAAGTCAAGTGATACAAGTGAATTCGCGGTTGAAAGCATCCGAGCCTGGTGGTTGCAATACGGTCGCGTCAATTTTCCCAATGCTAAAAAGCTTCTCATTACCTGTGACGGAGGCGGAAGCAACGGGTGCCGAGTTCGCTTGTGGAAAGAACAGCTTGCGGTGTTTGCCGAAGAGACCGGCCTTGAAGTGATGGTCTGCCATTTTCCGCCCGGTACGTCAAAATGGAACAAGATCGAGCATCGTCTGTTCTGTTACATAAGTCGTAACTGGGAAGGCAAGCCTTTGATCGACATCCAGACCATGGTCAACTTTATCTCTAACACGACCACCAAGAACGGTTTGTCAGTCGCCTGCCAAGTCGATCCCCGTGAGTACGAAAAAGGGAAAAAGATATCCGATGAGACCATGGCTGCTATTGACTTGGAGCCGGTCGGAGAATTTGGCAAATGGAATTACAAGATCCGGGGCTTTTTGCCTTCTTCCGACACCTAATTATTGTTTAACGGATCCTAAGTCTCCGTTGGGCACTACCTTTTTTTCCGGTTCCGGCGGCCTTCGTGCGGCCGAAGGCGATAAAGCACCGGCCTCGGTGTGCGGCTGGATTGAGGTAGTTGCTGAGGGGTGCAATCGTGACGGGAATGGCTTTAAGCGCCTTGTACGATTCAAGGATAGGCGCGGCCGTGTGCATTCCCTGATGCTTGACCTTTCGGACATTGGCGGTAATCCTAGCGCGGTATGCAAGCGCCTATTAGATGACGGGTTGCCCTTGTACAGCGTCAAGCAACAAACCGGCAATGCTTGGTTGGTCGACTTCCTGTTGAATGCGCCGGTTCAGCATCAATTCACGGCCGCCGATTCTTACGGATGGTTCGAGCGGGGAGGCGTGTTTGTTCTGCCTGCCGGGGCCGTCGGCATTCCTTCTGACGGCGTGAAGGTGGAGCCGCCGGGCGACGATACCGGAGCGCCCATGTATTCGCAGGCGGGGACGCTTGAGGAGTGGAAAGCAACCATTGGCATGGATGCCCGGCATTCGTCCCGTATTGCCTTCGCTATCTGCATAGCGTTTGCGGCCCCGTTGCTGGCCTTCACTGATGAAGGCAGTGGCGGCTTTCACTTCGTGGGGAAATCCTCTCAAGGCAAATCTACGGCCATGAAAGCGTTGTGCTCCGTGTGGGCGCAGGCCGTGGAGGGCTGCGGGGAACTGGCTTCGTGGAGGTCTACCGATAACGGCTTGGAAGCCGTGGCAGCCGCCCATACCGATTTGCCGTTGATCCTTGATGAGCTGAAACAGGCCGAGAGAAGCGTCGAGCAGGCGTTGTACATGCTTGCAAACGGCGCAGGAAAGCGCAGACAAACGCGCGGCTTGAAGGCTCAAAAGCCGCTGACGTGGCGCACGCTTTACGCGAGTACCGGGGAGCTGACGGCCGATGAGCTTGCGGCTCAATATGGCAAAGAGGTTGCCACTGGGGCCAATGTCAGAATGGCGAACATTCCGGCGGTGCCGGAGGGAGGCGCCTTCGGCGTGTTTGAGACTGTTCCGCAGGGCATGACGCCGGAGGCGTTGGCGGAGTCGTTCGCACACAATGCGGCCCGCGTCTATGGAACGGCGGGCCCGGCTTTCCTAGCTAGGTTGGTGGAGCGCGTCCAGTCTCTCGGCGGGGCCGAGCGCATGTCCGAGGAGTTGCGTCGAATGATGAAAGAGTGGATTGATGCCAATGGGGCGGATGTCCTTTCCTCTCAAACCCGGCGAGTAGCAAAACGGTTCGCGCTTGTGGCGGCAGCCGGGGAGCTGGCCGCAGCCTTCGGCGTCCTTTCGTGGAATCAGGGTGAGGCGTCACGGTATGCCGTCGCGTGCTTCCGGTCATTCCTTGCGGACTTTGAAACGAGCGAGGATCGGGCCTTGCGTCTTTGTGAAATACCCTTCCAGCTCATTGACTCCTATCCGGAGAACTTCTCTTACCACTTGCCGAACGGCAGCAGGATTGAGGCCAAATACACAACGCCATTTTATGGTGACGTGGTCTCTGATATGCCGGTAGATGGCGGGGAGGGGCGCGGGGCTCCCGCGCTGGTGCTCATGACGGGCGAAGGATGGAAAAGGGCGTGCGGTCGGAATGCTGCGGAAATCGGACGGGCAATGATGGCCATGGGCTATTTGCTTTCCAACAATGGCCGGAAATTCCAGCATAACGGCAGTGCTGATACCTTTCTCGGTATTCCTATCCACGGAAGATACATTTTTATTCGTGAGGGTTCATACTCGGCGAAGGTGGCGGATTTCCTAGCGGAAACCTATTTTTCAAAGGGTGCGGTTTATGAAATGCGCAAAAAAGCCATGAGGAGGAGCGTCGAAACGCCTGTGGCACAGTCTGATAACCCGATAAACCGGGTGAAAAACAGAGGGTGTCCCCGAAACGCCTGTGGCACAGGCTCCTAAACCGATAAACCGGATAAACCGCAAAAATGACAAAGACCTAGGGTGTAAGGGGTAAAAATCGGTGCCTCTCGGCTTGATAGCTGAGAGGCATTTTTTATGTATCATGGAGATAGGCCGGAGCATGATGCGGATGCCCGGGTGCAAAACAACTCACAATGAAGGGGTGACTGTAGGAGACGGTGGCCTATCGTGGTTGCCTTCTCTTGGCAATGCCGCCTCTCCAAGACCTTGATACGGCCCTAGAGGAAAACCCTAGTTTCGTGCCGTTTTCGGAGGGTGACGCGCGCCGTACCGTACCAAATACCGTACCAAAATAGCCTGTTTCTCTTGAAACCGTTGCGGTGCAACGATCTTATATGCAGATAAGGCACCAAATTCGGATCCCGTACCGTCTCAGGCGGTGCGGGATTTCTTTTGCCCAAGGGCCGACACAAGAAAGGCCCCGCCTGTTTGTGCGGAGCCTTGAATCGCGGTCGACCTGACTCAGTCGTCGGCCTTTCGTCCCATCGTCACCCTGTCGTTTCCGCCGTAGTCGCGGACGGTTCGGACCGCTGCTAGACCGACGGAGCGGAAGAGTGCGGCGACGTCGGGGGCCTGGTCCCAGCCGTGCTCGACGAGAAGCCAGCCGCCGTGGCGGAGGTGGCTCATCGCATGGGCTGCGATTTCCTCGAGGCAGGAGAGGCCGTTTCCACTGTCGGTCAGGGCTCCCTGAGGTTCATGACGAAGGGCGGGCAGATGCTCGTCGTCGCTGCGGATGTAGGGGGGATTGCTCACGATGAGATCGTAGCGTGCGCCTTCGGGGACGGCCTCCCACCAGGAGCCTTTGCGGAATTCGACTTCGGCGCCCAGCGCCTCGGCGTTGCCGCGGGCAATGGCGAGAGCCTCTTCGGAGACGTCCGTGGCGGTCACGCGCGCCCCGGGGCACTCCTTGGCGAGCGTCACGGCAATGCAGCCGCTGCCCGTGCCCATGTCGAGGATCTCGGGCTTTTCGGGGGCGACGATCAGGGCCTGCTCAATGAGGACCTCCGTGTCGGGACGCGGAATGAGAACGTTGTGGTCGACCGTGAAGTAACGGCCGAAGAACTCCTGACGGCCGGTAAGGTAGGCGACGGGCACGCCGTCAAGGCGCATGGAAACGTAGACGTCGAACGTCATGAGCGTGGTGTCGGGAAGCTCTTCGTCATCGTGGGCGATCAGATATTCCTTGGGCTTGCCCAGAATGTGGGCGAGAAGGATCATCGCCTCGAAGCGCCCGATCTTGGGGGTCGCTTCGCCGATCAGGGCGCGGATGGTGTTGAGCTTGACTTCGTTCATGACGCGATACGTACTTTGTTAGGCCAGCGCGGCGAGCTGCTCCGCCTGGTGCTGTGTGGTCAGAGCCGTGATGATCTCCTCGAGATCACCGTTCATGATAGCCTCAAGGCGATAGAGCGTGAGGTTGATGCGGTGGTCGGTCACGCGGCCCTGAGGGTAATTGTACGTGCGGATTCTTTCGGAGCGGTCCCCCGAGCCGATCAGGCTCTTGCGCTCGCTCGCCTCCTTGGCCTGCTGCTCGGCCACCTGGGCGGCATGGAGGCGGGAGGCAAGGACGGCCATGGCGCGCGCCTTGTTCTGGGTCTGGCTTCGCTCGTCCTGACACTCGACGACCATGCCCGTGGGCAGGTGGGTGATTCGGACGGCTGAGTCCGTCTTCTGAACGTGCTGGCCGCCGGCGCCCGAGGCACGGAAGACGTCGATGCGAAGGTCGGCTGGGTTGAGGTTCACTTCGCCGATTTCATCAAGCTCGGGCAGAACGGCGACGGTGCATGCGGACGTGTGGACGCGCCCCTGACTTTCGGTTGCAGGCACGCGCTGCACGCGGTGACCGCCGGACTCGAACTTGAGCTTGGAATAGGCGCCCTCGCCGATGATGCGGACAATGACCTCCTTGTAGCCGCCGAGCTCGCTGTCGTTCTTGGAGACGATCTCCGTCTGCCAGCGGTGGTCTTCGGCATAGCGCAGGTACATGCGCAGAAGGTCGCCCGCAAAGAGGGCGGACTCGTCGCCGCCTGTGCCCGCACGGATTTCAAGGAAGATGTTGCGGCTGTCGTTGGGGTCCTTGGGCAGAAGCAGGATCTGAAGCTCGTGCTCGATGACTTCGAGTTTCTTCTGGGCCTCCAGAATCTCCTCCTGAGCGAACGCCTTCATTTCGGGGTCCTCAAGCATTCCCTGAGCAGTGCTGATGTCCATGTCGACGGACTCGAGCTCGAGATGCTTCTTCACGACGGGCTCAATGTCGGCACGCTCCTTCGTGAGTGCGCGAAACTTCGACATGTCGCTGGCGCAGGCAGGGTCGGCGAGCATGCCGTCGATTTCCTCGAGACGGCGGGCAAGCTGGCGGAGTTTGGAACGCATGTTGTCGTTGATCATGATGGCGTTGTCTGTCGATGAAGGCGTGTGGGCCGCAGTCGTGCAGCCGGAGAATTCAGGCCTAAAGAATATCAAAAAAATAAGAGGAACCCGCAGGTTCCTCTTGGTGTGTCAGGGTTGTCCGCCTCAGCGGTCGTGACGGCGGTAGAAGCGGTTGAGCAGGCGCTCCATGAGATCGCGGTCCTCGTCGTCGAGGCCCTCGCCGTTGCGCAGCAGGATCGTCGGATCGTGCGTGAGCTTGTTGGTGAGGCCGTAGGCGAGCATCTGCAGGACCTCCTCGGGGCTGTCGCCGTGATGGAGGTGGCGCAGGGCGCGCGCGAGCTCGGCTTCGGCAAGAAGGTGCGCTCGGTCGCGAAGCGACTGAATGAAGGGGACGGTCTCGCGCTGGCGGAGCCATTCGGCGAAGTCGCTCATGCGCAGGCTGATGATGGTTTCGGCCTGGGTGATGGCGGCCTGTCGGCTTGCCATGCCCTGGTTGACCACCTTGCCGAGGTCGTCGACGGTGTAGACGTACACGTCGTCGAGACGATCGATCTCGGGCTCGACGTCACGGGGAACGGCAAGGTCGACGATGAACATCGGACGGTGCTTGCGTTCATTGATGGCGCGCTCGATCATGCCCAGACCGATGATCGGCAGGGCGGAGGCCGTGCAGGAGACGATGATGTCGTAGCCGGCAATCTTCTCGGGCAGGTCGGCAAGACGGATGGCGTCGGCGTGCACGGTGCGTGCGAGAACCTGACCGCGCTCGAGCGTGCGGTTCGCGATCGTGATGGACTTGGGCTGCTGCGCGGCAAAGTGGGCTGCGCAGAGCTCGATCATTTCGCCCGCACCCACGAAGAGGACGCGCTCGTCCTTGAGGCTGCCGAAGAGACGAAGCGCCAGGCGCACAGCGGCGGCCGCGAGACTCACGGAGTTGGCGCCGATGGCGGTGGCGGTGCGGACTTCCTTGGCAACCGTGAAGGTGGACTGGAAAAGATGGTTGAGCATCGTGCCCAGGCCGTGTGCGTCACGGGCCATCTTCTCGGCCTTCTTCATCTGACCGACGATCTGTGTTTCGCCGAGCACCATGGAGTCGAGGCCGGAGGCCACTCGGAAGGTGTGCTTGGCGGCCTCTTCCTGCGTGAACGTATAGATGTGAGGCTCGAGTTCGGAGCGGCTGACGTTCTTGCGTTCGCAGATGAAGCCGAGCACGGAGTCTCTGGCGGCGTCCGTGTCTTCGGCGGCGCAGTAGATTTCGGTGCGGTTGCAGGTGGACAGAATGGCGGCTTCGTGAATGCCGCCCATCTGCGTGCTGGAGAACCGCTCGCGCATGTGGCCGATGGTTTCGGCGATTTCTTCGGGACCAAAGGCTACGCGCTCGCGGACGGAAACCGGAGCGGTAGTATGGTTGAGACCTATAGCAAGAAGATGCATCGCGTCGGGGATGGGAAAGAGGAGCGCAACGAAAAAGTTGCAACAATGTTTAATAATGCGCGAATTATATAGGGCTCAACGTTGTGTATAGCTTAAGAAGGAAGCACTTGCAGGAGGAGCGTCATGCGTGATGAGTGGGCGGATCCCGCGGCGGGTGAACTGGCGCTGGCGGCCAGGCGGGCCCGCGAGGAAGTGAAGCGGCGCGCGCTTTTGAGCGCAGGCGCCGTGCTTGTGCCGCTGCCGGGGCTCGATGTGGCGGTGGATGTCGGCGTGCTGGTGAGCATGATGAACGCCGTCAACCGTGCCTTCTGCCTGAGTCCCGATCAGATCGAGAGGCTCGGCATGGAGGAGCGCGTGGCGGTTTACGAGGCTCTTTCGGGCGTCGGCGCCGTGATGGCGGGCAAATCCGTGACGGGCGTCGCGGCGCTTACAATTGCGAAGCAGCTCGGCAGCCGATGGTGCGCGGGAAAGACCGCCCGCTGGGTGCCGATTGTCGGACAGGGTGCTGCGGCGGCTCTCTCCTACGGCCTCGTCAAGTGGCTCGGAGAGCAGCACGTCCGTGAATGCCTTGCGGTGCGAAGCCGCGTGGCCGCACTCCTGCCTTATGAAAAGGACAGCTTGAAGAAAAACGCACAACAATCATGAGTGAAACGAATGCAATGCAGCCCGCCCGCAGGGGCGCGGCCATGGTTCTCTTTTCCGGTGGCCAGGACTCCACGACGTGCCTTGCATGGGCTCTCTCGCGCTTCGAGAGGGTGGAGACTCTGGGGTTTGACTACGGTCAGCGCCATGCGGTCGAGCTCGAGTGCAGGAAGACCGTGCTCGAGAAGCTCCGCGCCTTCAGGCCCGAATGGGTGCAGAGGCTCGGCGAGGACCACATGCTGGACATGGGGCTTCTCGGCCAGATCAGCGACTGCGCGCTGACGCGCGAACAGGAGCTTCGCTTCATGGAGAACAACATCCCCAACACCTTTGTGCCCGCAAGGAACCTTCTGTTCTTCACGTTTGCGGCCGCGCTCGCTTACAGAAGAGGCATTGAAACGCTCGTGGGCGGCATGTGCGAAACCGACTATTCCGGATATGCCGACTGCCGCGACAACACATTGAAGAGCCTGCAGGTCTCGCTTTCGCTTGGCCTCGATGCGCCGATGGTCATTGAGACACCCCTCATGTGGCTCGACAAGGCTCAGACCTGGATGCTGGCGGAAGCGCTTGGTGGCAGGGAACTGGTCGACTTGATCCGTCTTGACACGCACACCTGCTATCTGGGCGATCATGAGCACGTTCATGAGTGGGGCTACGGCTGCGGAACGTGTCCTGCCTGTCAGCTTCGCGCAAAGGGCTGGGAGCGATATTGCGACCGATGACGGGCTGACAATCGGGGAGGAATCCTTGAGAGAACGGACGTGGCCGGGAGGCGCGTCCGTTTTTGCCGTCCGGGCGGAGGGAAGGGGAAACTGTGGATACAAAAAAAGCAGGCCGTCTTCACAGTCTGCTTCTTGCAGTATGGTGGCTGGGGACGGAATCGAACCGCCGACACGCGGATTTTCAATCCGCTGCTCTACCAACTGAGCTACCCAGCCGCGCAAATTAGACGACCATTATATGCCCGCCTTTCGAAAAAGGCAATAGTACGGTCGTAAAAGAGGTGGATTGTACCGTAAATTTGGTATGGACGGCGTACTTGCTCGATGCGGGAGGGCAGGCGAAGCGCGTGTGGTGCAGTGGACTGCGCGGATAATCCGGTCCTGAGCGGTTTCCAGAAAGGAAGGTTATGAATCTGAAGAACATGACCAAGTCTGCTGAAGGTACTGTTAAGGATCCGGGCAGGAACCTAAAGCAGAAGAGCGGCTTGAACCGTTCTTTGGCACGCGTTGCGCCCTATGGTATGAGGATGGCCATCCAATGGGCCTTGTTCAAGGCCGACGGACGGCTCATCCTCGTCGATCCGAAGTACACGAGCCAGACTCGTCCCAGGTGCGGATACACGAGTTCAACAAATCGACCTGCGCAGGCGCATTTCGGTTGCCAACTTTGCGGCTGCACTGAAAACGCGGACGTCGCAGGTGCACTCAACGTGCTGAAGAAGAGCCGGACAGGCTCAGTTCGCCCGTCAAGTGAACTTGGCAACAAGTCAGCGGCAGGAACCGTCCTTTTCTTCGCGTCTTGACGCGAATACGAGGAAACCCGGGTATTCACACCCGGAAGGATGTCAAAAAGAAAGTGTTGAGGCGCGTGCCGTTCGGGTAGACTCCGAGAAGGCGGTTCAGCCCGCTCCGACAATTGATCAACGAAGAGATCTTGAAGAACATCATGCTTAAGAAGAGTTTGTTTGTAGCCCTATGTGCGGGCCTTGCCGTCACCGTCTTTGCAGCAACGCCCCAGAGTGTCGAGGATGCGCTCATGCAGACGACCGGCCTCAAGGCGGACGCTGTCCAGAAGTCGCCCGTGCCCGGCATGTGGGAGGTCGTGGTTCAGGACAGGGTGTTCTATGTCGATGATCAGGCGCGCTACGTGCTCTACGGCAGCCTGATCGATACGGTCAAGCAGACGAACCTTACGAATGAACGTCTTCGCGAGCGGTCTCGCGAGCGCTGGAAGGAATGGCCGTTTCAGGATGCTGTCAAACAGGTCTTCGGCAAGGGTGAGCGCGAGGTTGTCGTCTTCTCCGACGCCAACTGCACCTACTGCCGCGCCATGGAGTCGGTCTATGCTCAGGTGGGCAACGTGACGGTCTACACCTTCATCACGCCGATGCTGCGCGGAGAGACGAATGCCCGCGAGATCGTTTGCGCCAAGGATCGCGCCAAGGCCTGGCATGAATGGATGGGCAACAATGTGCGTCCGAACTCCGTTCTGGCGGGTTGCGACACGAGCATGCTGCAGCGCAACCTCGTGCTGGCCAATCGCCTCAACGTGACAGGCGCGCCGACCTTCTTCTTCAAGAGCGGCGACAGGGTGACGGGCGCCATGGCGGCCTCTCAGTTCGAGAAGCTCGTCTCGACGGTGGAATAAGCCTCGAAGTTTTTGACGACAAAAAGGGAGACGTTTCGAACGCCTCCCTTTTTGTCTTTGCGGCCTGCCCTTCGGCGTCAGCGGCGGACCATGATGTCCTCGGGCTTCATGCCGTTGGGTACGAGCACCCAGGAGAATGTGTTGCTCTTCTGGCGGCCAGCAGCCTCGCCGGCCTTGTCGCCGAATCCCCAGAAGTAGTCGAAGCGGATGATGCCGCGAATGGCGCCGCCCGTATCCTGTGCGATGACGGGGCGCACGATCTTCAGAGCGGGGGAGGCCTGAGAGGCGTCGACGATGAAGGGAGTGCCGAGGCGCCAGTAGCGAAGATCGACGGCAACGCTCGCTTCAGGCGTAAGGGGCACGCCCTGAGCACCGAGCGGGCCGAGATCGGGGGAGCCTTTGCGTTCTTCAAAGAAGACGTAGCTGGGATTCTGGGCGAGGGCCTCGTCAACACGAGAAGGATTTTCACGGGCCCAGCGACGGATGCGCTGCATGGAAAGCTCGTGGCTTTTCAGATGGCCTTCGCGGATGAGCCAGGTGCCGATCGAGTGGTACTTGCGGCCGTTCTGGTCGGCAAAGCCCACGCGCATGAAGGTGCCGTCGGGGAGCCTGATGCGGCCCGAGCCCTGAATGTGGAGAAAGAAGGCGTCGACGGGATCGTTCACCCAGGCGATGGCGCGGGGCGCAAGATCCGTGCGTTTCTGAATGGTTGCGCGGTCGTCATAGGGCACGACGCGTCGGCCCTCAAGCTTTCCGCGAAGGCGAAGCTCCTTCAGCTGCGGGTAGAGTTCGGCAAGATCGATGACGAGCAGATCGTCCGGCACGCCGTAGATCGGATGGGTGAAGGGAGCGCTTCGCGTGCGGCTGCCGAGCAGCTCGGGCTCGTAGTAGCCTGTCATCAGGCCCGTATCCTGAACGAGCGTCGCGTCATCATTGGCGACGAAGACCTTCCAGGGCGTGAAGTTCGCAAGGAAGAAGCGCTGGGCGCCGATGGGGTCGGTCGCGAGCGCACTTCGACAGACGTCCTCCCAGACGGGGCCTGCCTGCATGACCTCGCAGGAACGCTGGAAGGCTGCGAGTGCAGGCTCCCAGGTGTGGTCCTGAATCTGAGGCAGGCGGTCAAACGAACTCTCCTCAAAGGCGACCTCGGGATGAGCGGGCGGTGCGGGCTTGACCGGCGGCTCGGGCGTCGTGCAGGCGGCAAGGAGCAGTGCAGCGGCAGGCGCCGCAAGGCGGATGAGTCTGGAGAGCATGTTGAGTCGTCTGGAAAGAGAAGGTGGATCGAGTCGCGTGCGTTGATTCTAGGCGAAAAGATAGGGACGGTTGAAAAAAATGAAAGGTGCGGGACGGGCCCTGAGTCCGACGACGGCTCTCGCTATACAATGAACCCTGTCAACATTCGTCACCCGCATTCCATGCGGAGAAGGAACTTTCAATCATGCGACTTTGCCGAATTGCCCCTTCCATTCTTTCCGCCGACTTCGCCCGTCTCGGGCAGGAGGTGAGCGACGTTGTCGAAGGCGGCGCCGACTGGATCCACTTCGACGTGATGGACAACCACTACGTTCCGAATCTGACCGTTGGCCCGCTCGTGCTCAAGGCAATTCGTCCGTACTCCAAGGTGCCCGTGGACGTGCATCTGATGGTCGAGCCCGTTGACGAGCTCGTGCCCGCCTTCGCGAAGGCAGGCGCCGACATCATCACGTTCCATTGCGAGGCGTCGAGGCATGTCGACCGCACCCTGCAGCTCATCCGTGACCACGGCATGAAGTCCGGTCTCGTCTTTAATCCTGCAACTCCGCTCACTTATCTCGACTATGAGCTCGATCGCATTGACGTGGTGTTGCTCATGAGCGTGAATCCCGGCTTTGGCGGGCAGAGCTTCATCGGCGCGACGCTCGACAAGATCCGTGCCGTGCGTGAAAAGCTCGATCGCTACGAGGCTGAAACGGGCCGTCGCATCGCGCTTGAAGTAGATGGCGGCATCAAGCCTGCCAATATTGCCGAAGTGGCCCTCGCGGGTGCCGACACCTTTGTTGCCGGCTCCGCTGTTTTCGGGGCGGGCAATGCGGCGGGTTATGCCGACGTGATCTCCAGAATGAAGGCTGCCGTTGCGGCGCTGGAGTAAAGAATGCGACTGGTCAAGGCTGTTCTGTTCGATCTGGACGGCACTCTGGTGGACTCTCTTCCTGAGTTGTACCACGGCGTTCACACCGTATTGTCGGACATGGGGCTCAAGGCGCCGTCCCAGGAGGCGGTGGGCGCCATGATCGGCAGGGGGATCCTCGTGCTTGTTCAGCGTCTCTGTGCCGCTCTGGGCATTGCCGTCGAAACCGAGCAGGGACGCGATTTGTTCGATCGTCTTCTCAAGGCATGGAGTGAGTCGGGCGGCAGGCACATGGCTTTCTATCCCGGGGTGATCGAGGGCGTCGAGCAGCTCAAGGACAAGGGTATCAGGGTGGCGCTTGTGACGAACAAGCAGAGAAGCCTCACGGTCGAATTCCTCCAGTCCCGTGGACTGGAGAGTCTCTTTGACACGGTGGTGGCGGGTGATGACTGCCCGAACAACAAGCCTGCTCCCGACATGCTGATTCGAGCCATGACAGAGATGAACGTCTGTGCGTCGGAAACCGTCATGGTGGGCGACAGCCGGAACGATGCGCTGGCGGGCCGTGCGGCGGGGGTTTCGGTGGCTCTGGTTGAGACCGGATACAACGAGGGCGTAAGCATTGCCGACTGGGCCCGAGAGGCGGGATTCACCCGCGTCTATCCGAGCGCAAGAAAGGTGTGCGAGCGGATCGTGGCCTCAGGCAGACTGTAATTTGTTAAAGGCGCGGATCCTGATCGATCCGCGCGGATGAATCCGGAAGGATCGACGTCAGAGAAATGGATCTGAAGAGAATTTTGCTTTGCGGCCTCGTGCTGGCCGCTGCATCCTTTGCGGCGCACGCTGCCTCTCCCATGGTGGAGATCAACATGTGCTACCAGAAGGCGGGTGATGACGCCGTGAAGATCGGCGCCTGCTTGGAGCAGGAGAGCAAGCTTGTGCAGGCGGAGTACAAGGATGCGGTCGAACGCGTGACGGTTGTCGCGAAAGCCTGGGACAAGCCCAATCGAAACAGGACGCGTTGGGACAAGCTCATGAGGGCCAATCAGGCCTTCGACAACTTCATCAAGCGCGAATGCGACTTCGTGAAGAATACGACCAAGGGAAGCAGTACGCAGGAGAACAATGCGGCGCTTGCCTGCAGGATCAATCTCTACCGCATGCGCACCGACATGCTTGAAAACCGCTACCTGAGTTCGGCAAAGCAATGACGGCGAGCCTGTTTTCTGAAGGCGTCATGCCGGACATGACGTTGCCTGCGGATCCTCTGTGGCATGAACTTGTTGAGGCCTTCATGGCGACGGACAAGGGAAGGCGAGCCGTGGAGCGCGTGGCCGAGGATGTGGCGGCAGGGTATCAGGTTTATCCGCCTCGTGTATTCCGTGCCATGGACGAGACGCCGTCGAATGGGGTCAGGGTCGTGATTTTGGGGCAGGACCCCTATCACGGTCCGGGACAGGCCGAAGGGCTTTCCTTTTCCGTGCCCGCAGGCATCAAGGTGCCGCCGTCGCTTCGCAACATCAAGAAGGAGTTGCAGAGGGATCTGGGCGTGTCCGTGACTCAGCAGGGATCGCTTCTGTCCTGGGCGCATCAGGGGGTGCTCCTTCTGAATGCCATTCTGACGGTGAGGGGAGGAGAGGCTGCTAGTCACCGCTCCCTGGGCTGGGAGACGCTAACCGACTCGATCATTCGGGCCGTGTCGGAGACGGCGCCGCATGCCGTTTTCATGCTTTGGGGCAATTTCGCTCAGGGCAAGCGCGCTCTCATCGAAGAGGAGAAGCATCTGGTCCTCTGTGCCAATCATCCGTCTCCGCTTTCAGCGTTGCGGCCGCCCGTGCCTTTCATCGGGTGTGGTCACTTCGGCGCCGCCAACACGTGGCTGGCGGAGCATGGCCTCAGGCCTGTCGATTGGACGATCTGATCCATGCCCGGCCGAATTCGGTGGGGTTTTTCATTTTCAGGGTGCCGGGTTGGGGAAGAGGATTGACGGGAATCTCGATTTCGGCGCTTCGCAGCAGGTGCTCGCGGAAGTAGTGAATGTGCACGGTTGAGCCCTTGGCCTGAGCAATCATGCGCTCGATGGTGGCGGCGTCGGCTCGAAGGCCGTTCACGGCAATGATTTCATCGCCTGCGAAGAGACCGGCCGCATAGGCGGAACCGCGACTTTCGGCGTAGCGGACGCGAAGCCCGTCAAGCTGAAGGCCGAGGTGCATTCTGGACGCAGGCGTGTTCTTGTCCGCTTCCTCCGACATCCCGAGGGTGGACAGGGCGCAGCGCCATTCGTTCTCCCAAAGGGTGCGGTCCGAGGACGTGACGAGTTTTTTGAAGCGTTCGGCGATGGATGCGACGGGGATGCGTTCAAAGAAGCCGCCGTCAGGAAGGGATCTTGCCTGCGGGTCGGCAAGTGCCTCGTGAAACCAGGTCTTCAGCACTTCATCAAGGGAGAATCCCGCCTTGCGGAGGGCTGCGTCAAGCATGAAGGCGAGGACGGCTCCCTTTCCGTAATAGGAGGCCTGACAGTAGGCACTGTCGGGCGTCTGCTTGTAGAGGTGCGTCCATGCGTTGAAGCTGGCGTCTGACAGGGACTCGACGTGGAAGCCCTCGCGTTCGCGAACACGGTTGAAGCGTGCGGAGGTCAGGGAGAGGAGCTTGTCTTCGTCCAGTACGCCCGCTCTGAAAGGAAGAACGTTCTCGTAATAGGTGGTGAAGCCTTCGAAGACCCAGAGGTCGTGGGTGTGGCATTCGCGCTCGAGCTTGTAGGGCAGGAAGGATGCGGGACGAAGATGCTTCACCAGCCAGGCATGGAAGTATTCGTGAGCGAAGACAGTGAGGAAGTCCTCATAGTCTTTCGGACGGGAGGATTCGCTGGTGCCGGGAAGGGCCAGTGTGTCTGTCTGAAGCACGCAGGAGGCTTCGTGTTCCAGACCGCCATAGAGACGGGGACCGATTTGGATGTGAAACAGATACTGACGGAAGGGGGCGGCGCCCCAGAAGTCGAGGACGGTTTTCAGAATGGCTTGTGCATCCTGCAGGATGAGGTCCTTGTTGAGAGTGGAGGAGCCGGGGCCGGTGAAGACAAGCGTGTGGGGAATGCCGCAGACGGAGAGGTTGAGAATGCAGTGTTCGCCCTTTGCAGACGTGAAGGTGACGGGGGCGTCGAGAAGCTCCTGGGTGCAGGAGGCTGCAAAACTGTGCGTGCCGATGGGTTCAAGACTGCAGTGAGGAACAAAGCGGCAGTCGGAAAAGTCGAGAAGGCAGGGAGCGTCGATGCCTTCGGGGATGAGAAGCACGGCTGCCGGATTGTAGAAGCCGCGGATGTCGTCGAGCCAAGCGTCGTGAATGCCTACAGAATAAGTGAAGGCTTCCCATTCGATGCGAAGGGTGGCGCCGGGTGTCAGACCCGAGACGGTCCAGTGGCACTTGTCCGTCTGGACGAGTGTGCCTGTGTTGGAGCGGGGGCCGCGGATGCGGCCTGCGTAGTCGCGAATGAGATAGCTGCCGCTTGTCCAGGAAGGCATGTGAAGTGTAACGGCGTCTTGCGGCGGCGTCAGCTCGAGCGAGACGCGCAGCAGGTGGGCGTGAGGATCCGGTGTGACTGTATAGCGGAACATGAAGGTCCTTCAAAAACTTTTTTCGACGAGTCTTGACAACTCAAAAACTCTTGTGCATAATACGCCTCCTGACTTCTTCGGAGGTCGGATGAAAAGTCGGTCAAGAAAATGACTTGACAAACGGAAATTGGTTCTGTAGAATCAAAATCCTACGCTGTTTAAACAGCGAGTTCTTTAAAAATTTGATCAACGAACCGATAAGTGTGAACATCGGCAGTTTCAAGGGTGACTTTCAGAGGCACTCAAAAAAACTTACGAAGTTCGCGCTTTGAAGGAAAGCCGAAAGACGAAGGTTAATTCCTTCTCTTTCAATTCCGGCGAAGAGCGACAAACAGAGATTGAACTAAAGAGTTTGATCCTGGCTCAGATTGAACGCTGGCGGCATGCTTTACACATGCAAGTCGAACGGCAGCACAGGGAGCTTGCTCCCGGGTGGCGAGTGGCGCACGGGTGAGTAATACATCGGAACGTGTCCTGTTGTGGGGGATAACTGCTCGAAAGGGTGGCTAATACCGCATGAGACCTGAGGGTGAAAGCGGGGGATCGCAAGACCTCGCGCAATTGGAGCGGCCGATGCCCGATTAGCTAGTTGGTGAGGTAAAGGCTCACCAAGGCGACGATCGGTAGCTGGTCTGAGAGGACGACCAGCCACACTGGGACTGAGACACGGCCCAGACTCCTACGGGAGGC
>CDZU01022375.1_pt1 | contig 26326 bp, 10 predicted proteins | sample 557441 | NCBI WGS metagenome assembly CDZU01 (sample SAMEA3182114, study PRJEB8094) | gut metagenome | biome: human; feature: gut; material: Stool; isolation source: human stools | place: Canada | collected 2013-06-10
TACCCTTCTACGTGCGCATACATGCGCGCCCGCAATATAATTATGTGTGTTCGATTTTCTTCCTGTTCTGTTGTTTTCAAAAAGTACTTGTGATGTCCTGTTGTAAATCAGCGTGTTACAAACAAGTTTCAAAAAAGTGTAAGAAAAATCAGATGATATGTTTGGCAGTTAGGTTTAAACCGCCTACCTTTGCACCCGCAATCGAGAGAGATGCGGCACTGAAACAGTGTGTGACTGACTTGGTGAGACAAACGTAGGAGAGTTTCTCCTTTATAAAGGATTCTGCACCCGATATCTTACCTTAGCCGGGCTAAGGGAGCGAGAAGGGATAAGACCTTTTGGAGCATGCAACCAACCGCCTGAAAAAAAAGTTCAAAAAAACTTTCGAAAACATTTGGTGGCTAAAAATAAATCTCTTACCTTTGCACCCGCTTTTCAAACGAAAGCACAAAAGAAGAGTTCTTTGAAACGATTATAGATAAACAAACAAGTAGTACAAGTCTGCATGTTATATAATATATAATGTGTATGAAAACAGAAACCGTCAATTATAGATTATTGATAGATTTGGTTCTTGAGCAGATTATCAACTTACGTGTTGAAAAATAATATTTTTACAATGAAGAGTTTGATCCTGGCTCAGGATGAACGCTAGCTACAGGCTTAACACATGCAAGTCGAGGGGCAGCATGGTCTTAGCTTGCTAAGGCCGATGGCGACCGGCGCACGGGTGAGTAACGCGTATCCAACCTGCCTTACACTCTTGGACAGCCTTCTGAAAGGGAGATTAATACAAGATGTTATCATGAGTAAGCATTTTCGCATGATTAAAGGTTTACCGGTGTAAGATGGGGATGCGTTCCATTAGATAGTAGGCGGGGTAACGGCCCACCTAGTCTTCGATGGATAGGGGTTCTGAGAGGAAGGTCCCCCACATTGGAACTGAGACACGGTCCAAACTCCTACGGGAGGCAGCAGTGAGGAATATTGGTCAATGGACGAGAGTCTGAACCAGCCAAGTAGCGTGAAGGATGAAGGTTCTATGGATTGTAAACTTCTTTTATACGGGAATAAACGAATCCACGTGTGGATTTTTGCATGTACCGTATGAATAAGGATCGGCTAACTCCGTGCCAGCAGCCGCGGTAATACGGAGGATCCGAGCGTTATCCGGATTTATTGGGTTTAAAGGGAGCGTAGATGGGTTGTTAAGTCAGTTGTGAAAGTTTGCGGCTCAACCGTAAAATTGCAATTGATACTGGCAGTCTTGAGTACAGTTGAGGTAGGCGGAATTCGTGGTGTAGCGGTGAAATGCTTAGATATCACGAAGAACTCCGATTGCGAAGGCAGCTTACTAACCTGTAACTGACATTGATGCTCGAAAGTGTGGGTATCAAACAGGATTAGATACCCTGGTAGTCCACACGGTAAACGATGAATACTCGCTGTAGGCGATATACGGTCTGCGGCCAAGCGAAAGCATTAAGTATTCCACCTGGGGAGTACGCCGGCAACGGTGAAACTCAAAGGAATTGACGGGGGCCCGCACAAGCGGAGGAACATGTGGTTTAATTCGATGATACGCGAGGAACCTTACCCGGGCTTAAATTGCAACCGAATATGGCGGAAACGCCATAGCTAGCAATAGCGGTTGTGAAGGTGCTGCATGGTTGTCGTCAGCTCGTGCCGTGAGGTGTCGGCTTAAGTGCCATAACGAGCGCAACCCTTGCCGATAGTTACTAACAGGTTATGCTGAGGACTCTGTCGGGACTGCCATCGTAAGATGTGAGGAAGGTGGGGATGACGTCAAATCAGCACGGCCCTTACGTCCGGGGCTACACACGTGTTACAATGGGGGGTACAGAGGGCTGCTACCACGCAAGTGGATGCCAATCCCAAAAACCTCTCTCAGTTCGGATTGAAGTCTGCAACCCGACTTCATGAAGCTGGATTCGCTAGTAATCGCGCATCAGCCACGGCGCGGTGAATACGTTCCCGGGCCTTGTACACACCGCCCGTCAAGCCATGGGAGCCGGGGGTACCTGAAGTGCGTAACCGCAAGGAGCGCCCTAGGGTAAAACTGGTGACTGGGGCTAAGTCGTAACAAGGTAGCCGTACCGGAAGGTGCGGCTGGAACACCTCCTTTCTGGAGAGGACCATCTGAGGTTTTTGTCCTTGTACTACGCGCTTTGTTTATTCATTATAAAGAGAAAGAAGAAGCCGAGTCTAAACAAAGGTAGACTAGGTTGAACCTGACAGTCCTATAGCTCAGTTGGTTAGAGCGCTACACTGATAATGTAGAGGTCGGCAGTTCAACTCTGCCTGGGACTACGAACTCAGTAAGTTCGGGGGATTAGCTCAGCTGGCTAGAGCATCTGCCTTGCACGCAGAGGGTCAACGGTTCGAATCCGTTATTCTCCACTCTCTCTGAAAAGAGAAACGATCTATGACATATTGTACAAGCAAAACAGTAATTTTAGTAGTAAAAAGCTAAAAGTATATATCATCCCGCACTGGCAACAGTGTGCGATAATAAAGAAAGTAAGCAAGGGCGCATGGCGGATGCCTTGGCTCTCGGAGGCGATGAAGGACGTGATAAGCTGCGATAAGCTTCGGGGAGGTGCAAATAACCTTTGATCCGGAGATTTCCGAATGGGACAACCCAATATCTTGAAGAGATATTATCCAACTCAGTTGGAGGCTAACGCAGGGAACTGAAACATCTTAGTACCTGCAGGAAAAGAAAATAATAATGATTCCCCCAGTAGTGGCGAGCGAACGGGGAATAGCCCAAACCGGTTATGTTACGGCATAACCGGGGTAGTAGGACTACGGCATTGCATGAAAACAGCAGAGAAGAACTTTCTGGAAAGAAAGACCATAGAGCATGATAGTTGCGTATTCGAATGTTGTCGAAGCATAGTAGTATCCTGAGTAGCGCGGAGCACGAGGAATTCTGCGTGAATCAGCCGGGACCATCCGGTAAGGCTAAATACTCCCGAGAGACCGATAGTGAACCAGTACCGTGAGGGAAAGGTGAAAAGCACTTCGAACAGAAGAGTGAAATAGTTCCTGAAACCGTGCGCCTACAAGCGGTCGGAGCAGCGTAAGCTGTGACGGCGTGCCTTTTGCATAATGAACCTACGAGTTACCGTTGCCGGCAAGGTTAAGGGTCATGAGGCCTGTAGCCGAAGCGAAAGCGAGTCTGAACAGGGCGTATAGTCGGTAGTGGTAGACGCGAAACCAAGTGATCTACCCTTGAGCAGGTTGAAGTCCGGGTAACACCGGATGGAGGACCGAACCAATAAGCGTTGAAAAGCTTCTGGATGACTTGAGGGTAGGGGTGAAAGGCTAATCAAACTTGGAGATAGCTCGTACTCCCCGAAATGCATTTAGGTGCAGCCTTGACCATTACTAATGTGAGGTAGAGCGACTGATAAGATGCGAGGGCTTCACCGCCTATCAAGTCTTGATAAACTCCGAATGCGCATTAGTTTGAGGTCAGGAGTGAGGGCATGGGTGCTAAGGTCCGTGCCCGAGAGGAGAAGAATCCGGACCACCTGCTAAGGTCCCGAAATAACAGCTAAGTTAAACTAACGAAGTCAGATTGCTAAGACAGCTAGGATGTTGGCTTGGAAGCAGCCATTCATTTAAAGAGTGCGTAACAGCTCACTAGTCGAGGAGTTTGGCGTGGATAATAATCGGGTATTAAGCTGTTTACCGAAGCAGTGGGATCATATAATGATCGGTAGGGGAGCATTCCACTCTGCGTCGAAGGTGGGGCGTGAGTCCTGCTGGAGCGTGTGGAAAAGCAAATGTAGGTATAAGTAACGATAAAGGGGGTGAGAAACCCCCTCGCCGCAAGACTCAGGTTTCCTGATCAACGCTAATCGGATCAGGGTCAGTCGGGTCCTAAGGCTCAGCCGAACGGCGAGGCCGATGGCAGAACCGGTTAATATTCCGGTACTACCCTTTGGGGTGACGTGGAGACGCAGTCGTGACAATGCCGCCAGCTGACGGAATAGCTGGTTAAAGGGTGTAGAAGTTGATTGTGGCAGGCAAATCCACCACAAGATTCGAACCTGACAGTATGGAGCGTCCTTCCGGACAATCCAACAGTGCATGTAATCATACTGCCAAGAAAATCCGCTAAACATAACCTTCAGGGTACCCGTACCGCAAACGGACACACGTAGTCGGGTTGAATATACTAAGGCGCTTGAGTGATTCACGGTTAAGGAACTAGGCAAATTAACCCTGTAACTTCGGGAAAAAGGGTCCCTACCCGTTATCGGGAGGGCGCAGAGAATCGGTCCAGGCAACTGTTTAACAAAAACACAGGGCTGTGCGAAGTCGAAAGACGCTGTATACAGCCTGACACCTGCCCGGTGCTGGAAGGTTAAGAGGAGATGTCATCGCAAGAGAAGCATTGAATTGAAGCCCCAGTAAACGGCGGCCGTAACTATAACGGTCCTAAGGTAGCGAAATTCCTTGTCGGGTAAGTTCCGACCTGCACGAATGGTGTAATGATCTGGACACTGTCTCAACCGTGAGCTCAGTGAAATTGTAGTATCGGTGAAGATGCCGATTACCCGCGATGGGACGAAAAGACCCCGTGAACCTTTACTATAGCTTATCATTGAATTTGGGCACGTGATGTGTAGGATAGGTCGGAGGCTTTGAAGCAGGCACGCCAGTGTTTGTGGAGCCGCTGTTGAAATACGACCCTTCATTTGTTTGAGTTCTAACTCGTAATACGAGGACACTGATTGGTGGGTAGTTTGACTGGGGTGGTCGCCTCCAAAAGTGTAACGGAGGCTTCTAAAGGTGCCCTCAGACCGATTGGTAACCGGTCTCAGAGTGTAATGGCATAAGGGCGCTTGACTGGGAGACTAACAAGTCGAGCAGGTAGGAAACTAGAGCATAGTGATCCGGTGTTTCCGCATGGAAGGGACATCGCTCAAAGGATAAAAGGTACTCCGGGGATAACAGGCTGATCCCTCCCAAGAGCTCATATCGACGGAGTGGTTTGGCACCTCGATGTCGGCTCGTCACATCCTGGGGCTGGAGAAGGTCCCAAGGGTTGGGCTGTTCGCCCATTAAAGTGGCACGCGAGCTGGGTTCAGAACGTCGTGAGACAGTTCGGTCTCTATCTATCGTGGGCGTATGAAATTTGCGTGGCTCTGACACTAGTACGAGAGGACCGTGTTGGACAGACCTCTGGTTTACCGGTTGTGCCGCCAGGTGCATTGCCGGGTATCTAAGTCTGGATCGGATAAGTGCTGAAAGCATCTAAGTACGAAGCCGGCCACAAGATTAGATTTCTCAGGGTCGTTGTAGACTACAACGTTGATAGGATGCAGGTGTAAAGATGGAGACATCAAAGCCGAGCATTACTAATTGCCCGTTCACTTTCTTTATATGCCGGATGTTGTATACGTTTAGCGGTTGCTATGAAATGAAATTACGATAACAGCTTATCAATATGTCAACCTTCTTCAGGTGGCTATAGCACAAGGGTTCCACCTCTTCCCATTCCGAACAGAGAAGTTAAGCCTTGTCACGCCGATGGTACTGCGTAACAGTGGGAGAGTAGGTAGCCGCCGTTTTTGATGGAAGCCTCCGAGTCATTTGACTGACTCGGAGGCTTTTTTTGTGTTTATACTGAGTTTCCGACTTGGAAGGGGTAAAAAGGCTATTTGAGTACTATAAATGTATATACTCAGGACAATATTGCTACATAAAGAATACCTGAAGCTTTAATTTTGTAGCAATAAAAAAACTATAAATATTATTATGAATAAACGAATAGCATTTTTGTTGTCTTTGTGCTGGGTGGTATGTTGCTCTTATGCACAAAATTCTTTTTCAAAACATGAAGTAAGACAAACAATGAGGCGTGTTGCCGACTGGCAAATTGCCCACATGAAAGAAGTTACCTATGATCCGTTGAATTGGGTAAATGCTACGTTTTATCTGGGCTTGTCTAAATGGGCATCCGTGGCGGAGCAGGAAAATCAGGATGATTTTTATTTTAAGTGGTTGCGGCGCTTGGGGGCACGCAATTATTGGCAAGTGGATAAACGGATGTATCATGCAGATGATATCTGTGTTGCACAAACATATTTGGATCTTTATCGTAAATATGGAAAAGAAGAGATGCTGATTCCTACGAAGGCCCGTACTGAATGGGTGATGGAGCATCCTTCTAAAGGATCTTTCTTATTGGATTATGGTGATGCTTCCACTTTAGAAAAATGGACATGGTGCGATGCATTATTTATGGCTCCGCCGGTTTATGCCCGTTTGTATAACATTACCGGTGATAAGAAATTTCTCCGTTTTATGGATAAGGAGTATAAAGAGACTTATGAGTTCCTTTATGATAAGGATGCCCGTTTGTTTTATAGAGACCATCGTTACTTTACTCAAAAAGAGGCCAATGGTGAGAAGGTGTTTTGGGGGAGAGGAAACGGATGGGTATTGGGTGGACTGGTCGAAATTCTTCGTGAACTTCCTGCGGGAAATAAATACAGAACTTTTTATGAGAACCTGTTTGTGGAACTGGCTACTCGTGTAGCCACCTTGCAACAGTCTGACGGCTTTTGGAGAGCCAGTATGCTGGACCCTCATTCTTATTCTTCTCCGGAAACCAGTTGTTCCGGTTTCTTTGTCTATGCTTTGGCATACGGCATCAACGAAGGATTGTTGTCGAAAGAAGAATTCCTTCCCATAGTGGAAAAGGGCTGGAAAGCTTTGGTAGGGGCAGTAGAGGAAGATGGTAAATTGGGCTATGTGCAGCCTATTGGTGCTGACCCCAAAAAAGTAACCCGTGAAATGACAGAGGTGTATGGCCCGGGTGCATTTTTGCTGGCAGGGACAGAGGTTTACCGGATGGCAAAAGACGAGATACATGGAAATAATATTTCGGCAGAACGTATTCGTGAGATAGCCGACATGTTACCGGAAAAACCGGAAGGTATCGGAGTAACTTATAAAGATCGTACTTATTGGGATAAGATGAAGAATACTCCTGAAGCTCGAAAATTAATTGAAGAGGCTCATACCAGCCTGAAGGACGGAATGCCGCCTTTTGTAGATTCGCTTTATTTGCATCTTAATAAGACCGAGATTCGTCTGCCGGGAGAGAACATGATGAATGCCCGTTATCAATATTTGTGGCGATTGGTATTGGCGGAATGTTTGGAAAATAAGCGACGGTTTATTCCGGCGATTTGTGAAGGGGTGGAAGAGCTCTGTCACCAGAAGCCTTGGTCAATTCCTGCACATGACCGTAACTTGCATAACTATCATGGAACTGATTATTATGTGGATTTGGTTGTTGCTACCGCCGGAAATACATTGGCGCAATGTATTTATTTATTGGATGACCGCTTGCCGGCCGAAACGAAAGCTTTGGCGATGTGTGCTTTCCGTGAGAAGGTGTTCCGCCCTATCTACCGTTGTTTGGAAGAAACAAAACCTTTTTATTGGTTTACTGTCACGAATAACTGGAACTCGGTGTGCTTGGCCGGCGTGACAGGAGCTGCACTTGCTTTGTTGCAGGACAAGGAAGAGCGTGCTTACTTTGTGGCTGCTGCTGAGAAGTATTATGTATATGGAATGAAGGGATATAGTGATGACGGATATTGCAGTGAGGGGGTAGGATATTATAATTATGGTTTTTGCTCGTTTATCTTGTTGCGTGAAGAAATTTGTCGTGCTACGAAAGGGAAGATTGATTTCTTCCGTACTCCTAAGTTTGCCCGTATTGCACAATATGGAAAGAAGATTCAGATCATGAATCAGGTTTGCCCTGCCTACGCCGACTGTCGTGCAGGTGTTTCACCTTCTTGGTTTATTACAAACTATTGTGATAATGTGTTGGGTACAGCTCCTTATGAAGAAAAATATGAAATACCCGGTATGGATAATCTTTCATTGCACACCATCGGCATGTTCCCCCATCAGGCTTGGAAAGTGGAAATGACTCCCGAAATACAAGAGGTATTGAAGGCCGAGGCTGATGAACTTCATTCTTGTTATGATGAAGCAGGCATTATTATTAGCCGCCCTGCTACCGGTTCGACTTGTCGTTTGGGCGTATCTGTAAAGGGAGGGCATAACGCGGAAAACCATAATCATAATGATGTGGGTTCTTATGCAGTAGTGATGGGTAGTCAGACGATGGCAGGCGATATGGGTGGACCTTTCTCTTATCCCGGTGACTATTTCAGTGGAAATGCTTATAAATATCCTATTAAAAATTCATTTGGTCATCCCGTTCCCTTTATCAACGGACAATGTCAGGTGTCGGGCAAGAAGGCTCAGGGAGTGGTGTTGAAGAAAGAACTGACTGGCGGCACAGATATCTTTCAGATTGATTATACATCTGCTTATGCTACTGCGGTACCTGAACTGGAAAAGCTGATACGTACCTTTACTTATAATCGTGCCGGAGAAGGAACGTTCGTGATTGAAGACCGTTTTGAAGCAGTGTCAGGAATTTCTTTTGAAACAGCTATTACTACTCGTGCCGACTGGAAGATGATAGGAAATAATCGTTTGGAGTTGGTGCTGGGAGGAGAAAAAATGACGGTGGATATTGAAGCTCCGGGTGTGGTAGAATTTGATTCGGAGACTGTTGAAGTGAACTCTCCTGCTTATACGCGTATCGGTATTCGTCTGAAGAAACCGTTGCAAAGCGGTAGTGTCCGGCTGATAATGTATCCTTCGCGTCCATAGTTATGTATAAAATAGTCCGTTCGGTTAATTTATGTACAAAGAACTCAAAAAAAGGGTATGCTCTAGTGAAGGGCATACCCTATTTTTGTACTGTTAAAAAGTTTACTACTAACGAATTTTAAGCTATTATTATGAAAAAAACATCGAAACGGATTTCTTTGCTTTTACGAAAGAAAGGATTCTTCATGTGCACTACATCAATGCTGTTGGCAAATGTGAGTGTATTTGCAAGTCCGGATGCAGCGAAGACATCTTTGCTGCCGGCTAAATCGGATGTGGCATCAGTGGCCATTGTTGCGCAACAAGGTAAGACTATTACCGGTGTGGTGATGGATTCACAAGAGTCTATTATCGGTGCAAATGTGATGGTAAAAGGTACGACAAACGGTACGATAACCGATTTTGAAGGAAAGTTTACCCTGAGCAATGTACCTGAAGGAGCTATTCTGCAAATCTCTTATATCGGTTATCAGAGTATGGAGATTAAAGTTGGAAATCAAACTAGCTTTACTATCAAATTGAAAGAAGACAGCCAGGCTTTGGATGAAGTAGTGGTTGTGGGGTATGGTTCGCAAAAGAAAGTGAATTTGACAGGTTCTGTGGGAACTGTTGATGCAAAAGTTTTGCAATCACGTCCCATCACTTCGTCTACCAGTGCATTGCAGGGGACTATACCTAACTTGCAGATTACGCCGAGTAGTGGTGAGCCGGGTACCGGAGCAACACTGAATGTGCGTGGTACTACTTCTATAAATGGTGGCAGCCCATTGGTATTGGTTGACGGTGTGGAAATGGATCTTGACATGATTAATCCGAATGATATTGCCAACGTTACGGTCTTGAAGGATGCGGCTGCATCTGCCATCTATGGTGTACGTGCTGCTTATGGTGTTATTTTGGTAACTACGAAAAATGCAGGTTCGGATATGAAGACTACTGTATCTTATTCCGGTAACGTGGCATTCTCTAAACCGACTGTATTGCCGGAGATGGTCGACACAAGTTGGGAACATGCCGAATTTGTAAATCGGGCAATGACAAATGCTAATTTGGATGTGATGTATAATCCGGATACAGTGGAAAAAATGAAGAATTATGCTAATGATCCGGCTAATAATCCTGAATATGAAGTGCTGAACGGTACTATGTATTATTATGGTCATTCTGATTGGACCGATTTAATGCTGAAGAAATATACTCCTTCTCATCGCCATAATATAAATATTTCGGGAGGTAATGAAAAGACTAAATTTTATACTTCTGTAGGTTATGTAAATCAATCTGGGATGTATAAAGTGGGGGAAGACAGCTATCAGCGTTTGAATACTCGTTTGTCTGTAGATAATCAAACGACTCCATGGATGAAGCTGGGGGCTAAAGTATTGTATAACTATACTACTACCGATAAGCCTCATAAATATAAAGATGATGTTTGGCAGCAGATGGTATTTTCAACTCCGACACGTATGGCTCGTCCGTGGGGAGGTGATGCACGTTATCCGGAACTTGACCAATATGCCGGTAAATATTTCGATGACCAGAATCCTATTTCTTTGTTGGAACAAGGAGGTCGTGACAAGAAGAAAGTACATGATATCTGGTTGACAGGTAGTGCGGATTTTACTTTTACGAAAGATTGGCATGCACGTGTGGATTTTACTTATAACCTGAATTACAGCCGCAGTGCCGAACATCGTAAGAAAGTGGATATGATTACCAATGCTTTTGTTGAGACGGAAGGTAATACCAATAACAACAGTTATTCGTGGGTGAACGGTAATAAAGATTATTATTCTTTCAATGCTTATACAGACTACGAACACACTTTTGCAGAAAAGCATTATGTAAAAGCCATGTTAGGTTTCAATCAGGAATTGACTAAGTATAATACAACTACTGCTACCCGTCAGGACCTTATATCTCAGGATTTACCTTCAATGAGCTTGGGTACCGGTATGCAAACTGTTAGTGAAAGCGGTTATGAATGGGCATTACGCGGCGGTTTCTTCCGTTTGAATTATATCTATAATAACCGTTATCTATTTGAAGTGAACGGCCGTTATGACGGAACTTCCCGCTTCCCGTCCGATAATCGTTTTGTATTCCTGCCTTCATTCTCGGGAGCATGGCGTGTTTCGGAAGAAGCTTTCATGGAATCTACCCGTTCTTGGTTGGATAACTTGAAGGTACGTGCTTCATACGGTATCTTGGGTAATCAGTTGTTGACAGCCAGCAGTTGGTCGGGTAACACTAAATATTATCCGTATATCCCCTTTATGGCTTCGGGTACAGCAGGAAACTGGCTGTTTGTAGACGGTGAGAAATCTTTGTATATCAATCCGGCAGGCTTGGTATCCAGCGACTTGACTTGGGAAAAAGCTTCTACCTTTAATATTGGTCTTGATTTTACAATGTTGAACCAACGTTTGGACTTCTCTTTTGACTGGTATCAGAGAACAACATCGGATATGCTTGTTAAAGTGGAATATCCTGAAGTATTGGGAACAACAGCTCCTCCTGCCAACAAAGCGGAGCTACGCACTCGCGGTTGGGAAGTATCCGTTAAATGGAATGACCGTATTGGCAATGACTTCTCTTATGATTTAGGCTTTATCCTTTCGGATTCACAGGCTGAAATTACTAAATATGAAAATCCGAGTGGAACATTAAGTGACTATTATGTAGGTCAGAAGATTGGTGAAATATGGGGATATGAAACAGAAGGTTTCTATCAGTCGGACACTGATGTGCAAAACCATGCAGACCAGTCTAAGTTAGGTGCTAACTGGGTTCCCGGTGATATCATGTATAAAGATCTGGATGGAAATAAGAAGATAAACAACGGCTCGAATACATTAGATGACCATGGTGACTTGAAAGTAATCGGTAACACTACTCCGCGTTACCAATACGGTATCACTGCTAATATGTCTTATAAGAATGTATATTTGAATGTCTTCTTCCAGGGTATCGGCAAACGTGATTTCTGGCCGAGTTCACAACCTTTCTGGCCGGTGGCAACACAGTATTATAATACTCAGAAATGGTTTGTTACGGACTCATGGTCTGAAGATAATCGTGATGCATATTTTGCACGTCCTATTGCACGCGAAACAAAGAACCAACAAAAGCAGACCAAGTATTTGCAGGATGCTTCTTACTGTCGTCTGAAGAATCTGACAGTAGGATATGACTTCCCGAAATCATGGTTGAGCTTCCTGCACGTTGCAAAGGCAGGTGTTTATTTTAGTGCTGAGAACTTGTTTGAATTCACCAATGTGAAGGGAGCTTACGATCCTGAAGCGGCAGGTAAGAATGGTACTATGGTATATCCGTTCCAGCGTACTTATTCATTCGGGTTAAACGTAACATTCTAAATTTAGTAGACAAGATGAAAAAAATAATATTAAATATAGCAGCTTTAGCGGCTGTATCATTGATGTGTGTTTCTTGTAATGACTCCTTTTTGGATAGAAATCCGACACACGACTTGAATGACAATAGCTATTGGAAGACCGAAAGTGACCTTGAAGTCTATAATAACGGTATTTACAATGAAGCCGGAAATGACAGTTATTACCGTTTTATGGTAGGACGTACCCTGGGTGCATGGAATAGTAGTTATGCGGATTATTTCTGGAAGGATGTACAGACTGATAACTATGTTTCGAAGAGTAACTCAAACCATACTTCGTATACAAAGATTGCAGCCGGAAAAGAGACGGTTCCCAATGACCCGACTGCCGGAGGGTGGTATTGGACTTTGCTGCGCCGCATCAATACTTTCTTTGCTAATTATGAGAAAGTGGGAATAGCAGAAAATATCAGAAACAAGTATGCAGGTGAGGCTTATTTCTTTCGTGCATGGTTCTATTTGGATAAAGTGCAGATGTATGGTGATGTCCCTTATATCACTACTCCTTTGACTACGGATTCTGAAGAACTGTATGGGCCGCGTACTCCCCGCAAGGAAGTGATGGACCATGTTCTGGAAGATATCAATAAGGCTTGCGACTATTTGCCGGAAGACTGGGGTAATAAAGGGGTGCGTGTGACAAAAGGTGCAGCATTGGCATTAAAATCACGTATTTGCCTTTACGAAGGTACTTATAGAAAATACCATGGACTGGGTGATTATGAAAACTTCTTGCAGGAAGCTGTGAAAGCATCTGAAGCGTTGATGGCAATGAAGAAATATGAAATCTATAATACCGGAAATCCGGATAGAGACTATGCCACTTTATTTACCAGTGATGATTTGACTGATAATAAAGAAGTGATTCTGTTTAGAAAGTATGTAGCCGGTTTGTTGGGACATCGTTTGTGCGGTTATTTGGTTGCTTCGGGTAATGGTGCTACAAAGGATTTTGTAGACGACTTCCTTTGCATCGAACCGGATGGAAGTGCTAAACCTGTTGCTTTGAGTGAGACTTTTAATGATGATGAGTATGAGAATGTTTTGGATAACCGTGACCCGCGTTTGACTCAGATTGTGCTTGATCCTCGTCACTCAAAAGAAATTCTGTACAATAAAGACAAGTTTATCTTCCCTCGGGTAGCGGGAATGACAGGTTGGGAATCGGCTACAGGTTATCATGTTATTAAGTATTATATTGCCGAGCAAGATATGAAAGGTTATGGTAACGAGACACATGACGCTCCATTGTTGCGCTATGCTGAAGTCTTATTGAATTTGGCAGAGGCAAAAGCTGAATTGGGAACAATTACACAGTCTGATTTAGACCGGACTGTCAATGTGATTCGTGATCGTGCCGGAATGCCTCACTTGACCCTGAATCCTGTAATGGACCCGAAATATGCGGCTGAAGGTTTGTCTTCCCTTATTATTGAAATTCGTCGTGAACGTCGTGTTGAACTGTGTTTTGAAGATACTCGCTATCAGGATTTGATGCGTTGGAAATGGGGCAAGCGTTTGGCAAATCGTGTACTGGGTATGCGTTTTGAACCGTCAGATTTTGATAATCCTCGTTTTAATCCGTCAGAAGGCAAGGCTGATCCTGAACGTGTGAAGCTGTTTGAATTGAACGGAAAACATTATATTGATGTGTTTGCCGGCACCGACTGGGAAAATCGCTCGTTTGATGAAAATAAGCATTATTATCATCCTATACCTGTTAATGTGATTGGTAAGAACAAAGAGATAACACAGAATCCGGGATGGGATTAAACAAATATCTTAATTGTTGAGGTAAAAGGTTGGATTACGGTTAGGTTTGGGGTGTGTCAAAACTAAAACGGTCTATTAAATTGTCAACTGTAGGGGGAGGGTTTGCCTGCCCGAATACACAAAGCAAGCTGTTTTCGGGCGAGCGAACCTCGCCCCTACGGGCTAAGCGACAGCATTAGAACGTCTTGATACACCCCTATTTATTTTCTCCCCTATTGTCTTCTACTCCTCTTTTGCGGATGGATTAGCATTCTTACGTACATTCAAAGGAGCAATACCATAGAATGTTTTGAAACATTTGCTGAAGTATCTGGCCGAAGAGAATCCGAGCTGGTAGGAAATTTCCGTCACATTGAGATGAGGTGCATTGTTTAATAAATGCATGGCTTCTTCCAGTTTTAACTTGAGAGTAAACTCGTTGGGAGTCAGTCCGGTTATTTCTTTTAATTTCGTATATAGTTTGCTGCGTCCCATTCCAAGCTCAGAGGCGAGAAGATTCATGTCAAACTCCGGGTTTTCAAAATTCTCTTTAATTATTTGTGTCGCTTTTTCCAATAGTTGTCGGTCGTTTATGTTAATGGTGTCCGGGGCTTCTTGTTTGTTGGCAATAGGCTGTTTAAGCCGTTCCAGCATTTGTTGCCGAGTCTTAATAAGGTTACTGCAGCGTGCTATGAGAATTTTCACATTAAAGGGCTTGGTGATATAATCGTCTGCACCGAACATATATCCTTCTATTGTATATTGTTCAGATACCTGTGCTGTGAGCAATATGACGGGGATATAAGATAGTTCGATACTGTTTTTTATTTTGTAGCATAATTCCTTACCCGACATTTCCGGCATCATCACATCGCTGATAATGAGGCTGGGATGTACCTGATATGCCATTTGTAATCCTTCCTTGCCGTTTTGGGCAATGTGTACTTCATACATGGATTCGAATATGCTCTTCAGCAAATCCAGCATTTCTTTATTATCTTCCACTATGAGGAGCACAGGTTTTCCACTGTCTGTATCCGGTACAACGGGAAGGACTTCTTCAACGGGCATTTCTGTCAGGTCGAGCGGCTTGTTGATATCTCTGCTGTCATCCGTGGTCAGGCGGGTATGCGCAATGTCTTCGGGTGAAAAATGGGAATTTCCTTTTAGCAGGTCAATAATGAATTCGCTTCCTTGTTCAGGTTCGCTTTTTACATGGATGTTTCCATGATGCAGGTCGATGATTCCTTTGGAAAGTGCTAGTCCGATTCCTGTGCCGAGCGTGAATTTGTTGGCACCATTCTCCAGTTGGTAGAAACGCTCGAATATTTTGTTGACTGCTTCTTGCGGAATGCCGGAACCATTATCCTTTATACTTATATGAGCCTGTGTGTTTGTACTGCTGATGCTCACATTGATTTTACCTCCTTTTGGGGTATATTTAAAGGCGTTTGAAATCAGATTGAATATGACTTTTTGCAGTTGTACCGGGTCAAACCATAGTTTGAGTTCCTGTTCCGGGCATTCAAACCGGTAATTGATTTGCTGGGTGGCGGCATATTCATAAAAGGACATATATATTTCCTTTATAAAAGGGACGATATCCTTATGTTCAATTTTCAGTTTCAGGTAGCCTTGTTCCTGTTTGCGGAAGTCTAAAAGTTCTGAAATGAGATCTCTCATGTGCCACGCGTTCTTATAGATATGCAATATACGATTATAGATGGTGGGAGCAAGCTTGTTTGACTGCAATAACACTTCAATCTGTCCGATAATCAGTGTGAGAGGGGTGCGGAACTCATGTGAAATGTTGGTGAAGAATCTCAGTTTGACCTGATTTAGCTCTTCTGTACGTTCTTTTTCTTTGCGCTCGAATTGGAGTGAGGTCTGAAGTTGGGTTTGTTTGGTTTTGATATAAATGATGAGGTACATGATACCAATCACACACAATATATATATCATAAATGCCCAGTAAGTGGCATAGAATGGAGGAGCGATGTAGATGTTGAGGCTGATACTGTGCGTACCTTGATGTTCGCGAACGGTTAAACGATACATGCCCGGACTGAGATTGGTGTAGGAAATAGACTGTGAATGGGTAGGAATCCAATGGTCGGAAAAGCCTTCTAATTTGTATTCATAAATGATGTCTTCGTTCAACGTATAATTGGAGGAACAAAACTCGAAGATTAGATTGTTCTGGTCGTGTGAAAGCCTGATTTCTTTTACTTGCGAGAGTGTTTGCGAGAGGATTCCGGTTTCATCATCGGGCAGTACGCGTGTGTTATGCACCCACAACTGATCAAAATAGATATGATAATTATTGTTGCTGTGGTAGAGTTGTTCTTCGAAAAAAGAAAGCATGCCGTTTACTCCGCCGATAAAGGTTTCTCCATTTTGTGCGAAATAAATGCTTGACCCCTGGCAATATCCCATTTGAAATAAATTGTATGTATGCTTGCTTTTACCGGTTTCGGGATCGAAGAGGGAGAATCCTTTGCTGTGTAGAATCAGTAGATGGCGGTAAATGGGAGATTCACAGATATAGTAGCAATAATCGCTAGGCAGCGCATTATTGCCTAATCCATATTGACAGAAGGAATCATTGTCGGGGATATATTTGAATAAGCCTGAGCCGATGGTACCAAAGTATATCTCGCCTTTGCTGTTTTCCATGATATCCACTATCCTGAATTTGCCGATGGAAGAAGAGTCTTGCGCATTGGTATAATAGCGATGGAGGCTGTTGTCCGTCATGTGGATACACAGAAGTCCTCCTTTTGAATCGGCCAGCCATAATCTTTCTTTGCTGTCAATAAGAAAGGTTTCGAATTGATAGGGACGGAAGAGAAGCTTATTGATGTCCTCATTGTGGGTGAGGGGGGAGAATGTCTCTTGCTCGGGATTGAAAAGGTAGACACCGGCTTGCGTCAGTATAATAAGCTTGTCTTTATAAGGTTGTATTTCGTTGACGATATTTCCGGCTTGTGAAGTCGGGTTGTTTTGAGAAGGAATTAGCGTACGGAACTGTTTCCGGGTAATGTCGAAGACGGCGAGACCGCCTGTATGCGTACCTATGTATAGTTTGTTTCTTTCCTTGGCATAATAGATACATTTCATATTATTATGAGCTGTTCCGGGCAGTCCATTGGCATGATAAGAGAATTTCTCAAAGGTCCGGGTAGTTCGGTTGAACAGATTCAATCCTCCTCCTTCCGTACATATCCAAAGGTTCCCCGTCCTGTCTTCTACCATCTTGCCGACAAAAGGAAAACTCAGGAAATGGTTTCCTGTTGCTCCCGAACCATAAAACCGACACGTGTTGGTATCAGGATTAAAGTAATTTACTCCACCGAAATAAGTTCCTATCCAGATTGTTCCTTGCAGGTCTTTATATAAGCAGTTGATAGAGTTATGGCTGAGTCCGTAGTCTATATTATCTTGATGCAGATGGGCGGACCATGTATCGGAATTTGGGTTATAATGGTTCAGACCATTGAAAGTTCCCACCCAAATATGTCCGTTGTTATCCTCCTGAACTGTTCTTATCTGATTATTGGATAAACGGTTGCTATCGGTGTAATGTGTTATTTCTTCCTGCGGACTGATACGGTATAGACCATCCTGCACAGTGCCGGCCCATATATTTCCTCGGCTGTCTCTGTAGATGGAAGAAACATGAGAGATGCCCGTGATGGTCTTGATTGTTTTATAATCTTTACGGGATATTAATGAAACACCTTGCTTATGTCCCATCCAGATGTAATCCTTGTCTATAATTAGAGAGTTTCCAATACTGAATTTATTGTCCAAGGTAGCAGCGTGGTGTATTTTTCCGTCACTTTTCAGATAGTATTGCAATTCGTTCCGATACCCGAGCCATAATGTATCTTTATAGCAATACATGGTATGGGCTGCATTTGGAAGGATGCAGGTAAACTTTTCTTTTTCTATATCGAACTTTATCAAATCATAGATGGATCGGATATAGATGCTTCCGCTCTTGTCTCCGCAAATGGCGCTGATTTCATTGTGGGTAAGGCCGTTGTCGTTTTGCGAAGGACGATAGATATCTATCTTGTCGCCATTGTATCTGTTCAGTCCTTCGCTGGAACCAAACCACAATGTTCCTACTTCATCCTGATAAATGGAAAGGACGGTGATTTGCGACAAACCGTCTTTTACATTAATGTGCTTAAAGTGAATATGATTTCCATAGCAAAAGAAAACACAACAGAAAATGAGGATACAAAATACATTTATTCTCATATTAGATTTGTTTTAGGTCTTTTTAGCGAGGCAAATTTAAGTATTAATTAATCAAGATGGAAACGATAAGAAATAAAAAGCATGTAAATGCATCCAAAAGTTTGCAGAACGAAGGAGGATTCTTGATATCGTTCCACCCTGATGAAGTGTCTCGCAAATATTTTTTCTTGCTGATAGAGCATAAATAAATGCGATAATTCACAAAAGATAATAGATTTCTTTATATTTGTAATCGGGATTGCCGACTATTCTTTTTCTTGGTTTTTTCTGTTGGAGAGTAATTGGTAAGCCTTAGTATTCATTGCCTTATATTTTAGTTCTATGAGACACTTGCTGTTGTTTTTATTCAGTTTGCTGCCTACTTTCTTGTGGGCAGACAATATTCCGGTAGAGAAGGCTCAAGAGTTGGCTATTACCTTTTTCAAGGAGGGACATCCGCAGCGTTCCGCCTTTTCTTCTTTGCGGTTGCTTGTTACGGATGAAGCTGTGTCTGCCCGGGCAGTGGGAGAGGCTCCTGCCTATTATGTGTTCGGCTGTACCGGCAGCGAGGGCTTCGTCATTGTGGCGGGCGATGATGCGGTAATGCCTGTGTTGGGCTATTCGTTCGACAGTAGTTTTCCACAGACCGATTTGCCTGTCAACCTGAAGTTGTGGTTGCAGGGAATCAGTGAAGAGATAGCGGAGAAACGTCGTGCTCCGACGTATGGTTCGACGCAAAGCAACAGTCTGGCTCAACGCTGGACGACGGTCCGTGCCGGACAAGCGGTGGTAGAATTGGAGACGGCTAAATGGGATCAGGCCAATCCTTACAATTGGCTGTGCCCGCACATTGCCGGCAAGGAGACCTATACCGGTTGCACTGCCACCGCTACTGCTATTGTCATGCGATATCATCAGTGGCCCAAGGCGGGTAGTGGCACTTTGCCGGCTTACACTACGAGGACTCACCAGAGATACATTGCTGCACAGTCTTTAGGACATGCCTATGACTGGGACAATATGCCGCTCAGCTACGCGCAATCTTTTTCTTCGACTGCCGGAAATGCCGTAGCCACTCTGATGCGCGACTGTGCACTCATGATTTCGTCTGATTTCGGCCCGATAGGGGGGGAAGGTACAGGCGCTTATGTGACCGATGTAGTGAAAGGACTACAGACTTACATGGGATATGACAAGGACGGACGTTACATAGTGCGCAGTAATTATTCCTTTGCCGAGTGGATGCGGATAATGAAAGGCGAACTGGATGAAAGGCGTCCGGTCATTTATACCGGCGGCAGCAGTGAAGGCGCTCATGCCTTTGTGCTCGACGGTTATGACACTGAAAACTATTTCCGAGTGAACTGGGGATGGAGCGGCTGGGGAAACGGCTACTATCTCTTGTCGGCTCTCGACCCCGTTGAACAGGGAGCAGGCGCTTCCGGCGGCCACTATAATGAATATCAATCGGCACTTATCGGATTGAAGAAGGATGAAGGAGGTATAGGCGTGGAAGATTTTCGTTTCATGTGTTATACGGACGGTAAGAATTACCGGGGAATCACTTCTTCGGAAAAGGTGTTTGAAGTCAATAAGCCTTTCTCGCTGGATGTCGGTTTCCTTGGCTATTATGGTAGTCTTCCTTTTACGGGTAAAATCAGTTTGGCTCATGTCGATAAGAATGGAAATATAAAAGAAGATCTTTATTCTTTAATGGCAAGTCAATTACCTTCCGGTTCCGGCTATATGTTGCCCGGAGTACAGGTGACTATTACCCGCCCCATTACTTCCGGCGACCGTATCAGGGCTTATTGGACTCATACGCAGACAAAAAAGATAGAGTGGGTTAAAGGAAACGAGGAAGACGGCTGTGTGTGGGATTTTATCCTGAGTGAGGAGGTAAGTTTGGAAAAGGAGACCTCACTGACCTATAACAACCGGACCCGATTGCTGACACTGCAAGTGCCTGCCGAAACCGTGGTGCAAGTGTTTGGTGCCGATGGCAGCGATTTCAGCCGGATGTGCGAGGTGCAGGAACGGCAGGTGAGCATTGACACCGGGAAACTGTCTGCCGGCACTTACCTGCTGCGTTTGCAACTGCATGACATGACCAAGGAATTGAAGTTCAAGGTGGGAGCTCCTGTGCAATAGAGGTAATAAGATTAATGATTCATAAATACCATAAAGAATATTCGTATGAAAACTTCACGATATAATATACTTCTCGTCTTGTGGGCGCTCATGTTGCTTGTGGCTTGTTCGGACAGTAGTTCTGACGAATCGGAAAAGCCGGTTGCCCCCTCCATTACGTTGGATACTGAAATTCCGCCGGTCATTGTGGCGGAAGGAGGAACGGTTGCGGTCGGTTTTAAGGCGTCAGCGGATTGGACTGCAACCAGTGACCAACCGTGGTGCATCGTGTCGCCTGCTTCGGGCAAAGCTGGCAACGCTACTGTGACCGTAAGTGCCGAAAAGAATGAGGATTACAATGAACGGAATGCGACTCTGATTTTAAGGGTTGGAACGGTGCAGAAGAAGATTACTGTGACGCAAAAACAGAACGATGCCTTGACGGTGACAGCTGACAAGATAGAGGTTGCCACCAAAGGAGGAGAAATAACGGTAGAGGTAAAGGCTAATGTGACGTTTGAATACGAGGTGGAAGAAGAGGCTGCCGGGTGGATTGTATCGGCTCGTACCGGTGCTCCTCGCGCGCTCACCACTTCGGAGGTGAAGTTCGACATATCTCCCAATGAAGAAGGCAAGAACCGTCAGGGGCGGATTGTCTTCAGCAGCGGTGCGTTGAAGAGCACGGTCACGGTCTATCAGGAGGGAGGCAGCTTATTGTTGCTTTCCAAGGAAGAATATACGGTGTCCAGCGGTGGTGGAGAGATTGTCATAGAGTTGCGTAGCAATGTGGATTATGAAATGGTGCTGCCCGATGTGGATTGGTTGACGGAAGTCAAGACCAAGACACTTTCTTCTTATTCGCGCCGCATCACCGTGTTGCCCAACGAGGGATATGACGCACGAACGGCAGAAATATACTTCGTCAACGAACTGCAAGGAATCAGGGAAAAGGTGAATATCGTGCAGGTGCAGAAAGATGCGGTCCTTGTGGCACGGGAAGAATACGATATGCCTCAAAAAGGAGGAGTCTTGGGATTTGAACTGAATACCAATGTAGAGACTTTCGATGTGGAATGTTCGGAAACATGGATAAGGAAAGCGTTGAAAGGAAGAGGACTGACGGCTTATCCATTGAGCTTTGTCGTGGAAGCCAATCCCGAAGAGGCATCACGCTCGGCTATTATCACTATCATAGGCGGACAGGCAAAACAGCAGGTGGAGGTGGTGCAGGCAGGATTGAGTTCATTAAAACGTATCACTATTGTCCATTCCAACCGTATGTTCAGCATTCCCGGGTTCCGGGGAAGCGACTTGACCGGACTCATCAAATGGGGTGACGGGAAGTCGGAAGAGTACGCCGATGGCAGCAGCCATACTTATACTACCGATCCGCCCTATACCGTGGTGGTGGGAATGAATGGCGCGGAAGAGGTGACTTTGCATGACTTGAGCGGTGTGGAAGAAGTGGATTTTTCTAAGTTCTGATGCTATCTGTAACTTATTTCTTCGTATTGGAGGAGAATTGAATCCTGAAGGAAATGGATACCAGGATCGGGACTCAAGAGTTTATAATAATAGCTATATTGAAAATACAAAGAAGAGAATCAGAATGGCAAACTTCGGCAAAAGACTGCGGAGTTTGCCATTCTCATTAGGGAATACTGACTCTGAATACATAATGAACTGAGATTATGGCGGAAGCTAAAGATGGGAAAGAAAAGAGGAATACAGGAAATTGAATAGTGTCAATTACAATGAGGGTATAGCGTGGCACATTATACATTATAAAGTAAGTGAAGAATTTTGAACTAAATTAAAACAAATTCAATGTATTGTTATTTATTGATAGGACTTTTGTATTTTTGAAAACTTATTCATCAAGGAAAGTTTTTTGAGAATGAACTTTCTGCAGACAATAGACTATTTATGAAAATAATATTACTTAGCTTGCTCCTGTGTCTGTTTTGCTCTTGGAATGTGGCGGCACAAGGAAATGACATGAGTTGTTATCCTGAGGACACCATTGCTCATCAACTTTCAAAAAAGGAATTAAGACGCCGGAAGGTGGCCAAACGCAACATACATTATAATATATTGGGAGGACCGAGTTATACTCCGGACTTTGGTGCGTTGATAGGAGGGAGTGCTCTTGTTACATTTCGTATGAATCCGTCGGATACCTTGCAAAAACGTTCTGTATTGCCGATGGCCGTTGCGGTGATGTTCGAGGGAGGGTTGAACCTGATGGTGAAACCTCAGTTGTTTTTCAAGAATGATAAATTCCGTATTTTTGGAAAATTCACTTACAAGAATACATTGGAGAACTTTTATGGAGTCGGGTATACCACCAATAAGCATTATGAGCGCAGTGACTCTACCAGTGAATATCGTTATAGCGGTTTTCAGATTAATCCGTGGTTTTTATTCCGTTTGGGTAAAAGTAATTTCTTTGCCGGTCCCCAGATTGACTTGAGTTATGATAAAATGTCCGAGCCTGCCAAACATTTAATTAATCAGCCTGATTATAAAAGGTTGGGAGGTACCGCCAGCGGATATTCTACTTTCAATTCGGGAGTAGGATTTTTGTTGACTTACGACAGTCGGGATATTCCTGCTAATGCTTATAAAGGTATTTATCTGGATTTTCGTGGATTGATGTATCAGAAATTCTTGGGAGGAGATAATAATTTCTACCGTTTGGAGGTGGACTACCGCCAATATAAAAAGGTAGGAAATAGAAAAGTTATAGCTTGGACTGCTCAGACCAAGAATGTGTTTGGAGATGTTCCTATGAACCAATATGCTTTAAGCGGCACTCCTTTTGATCTTCGTGGGTATTATATGGGGCAGTATCGTGATAAATCCTCTCATGTGGTGCTTGCCGAATATCGTCAGATGTTCAATACGGATAAAAGTACATGGGTAAAGCGTATGTTGCATCATTTGGGTTTTGTTGCTTGGGGAGGTTGTGGTTTTATGGGACCTACCATGGGTAAGATTGAAGGAGTGTTACCCAATGCCGGTGTGGGACTTCGTATCGAGGTGCAGCCGCGTATGAATGTACGTCTGGATTTCGGACGTAATTTTGCCAATGACCAAAGTTTGTTCTATTTCAATATGACAGAAGCATTTTAATGGAAGTAAACACTATGCAGACTGAATATATATTAAAAGCGATGGATGCGGCTTTAGCTGCCGGTAAGGAAATTCTGAACGTTTATAATGATCCTTCTTCTGATTTTCAGATTGAAAGGAAAGCCGATAATTCTCCACTGACTCTTGCAGACCGTAAGGCGCATGAAATCATTATGACTTATTTGCAGGAAACAGACTATCCGGTATTGAGTGAGGAAGGAAAGCATTTGCCTTACGAGAAACGGGCGAAATGGGATACGCTGTGGATAGTCGATCCCTTGGATGGAACAAAGGAATTTATAAAACAGAATGGAGAGTTTACTGTCAATATTGCGTTGGTAGAGAAAGGAATTCCTGTTTTTGGAGTGATTTATGTTCCTGTCAAAGAGACGCTTTATTGGGGTGAAGTGGCAACCGGCGCTTATAAAATGGAAGGAGTAACCGGACGTGCAGACCGTTCACTGGAAGAAATGAAGGCATCGGCATTTCGTATGCCGTGTGCCGGAACGCATGAAACTTTTGTTCTGGTCGCTTCCCGTTCCCATCTGTCGGTCGAAACGGAAGAGTATATTGAGGAAAAGCGAAAGATATATCCTCATGTGGAGTTGATATCGGTGGGCAGTTCCATCAAGATTTGCAAAGTGTGTGAGGGATTGGCCGATGAATATCCTCGTTTTGCTCCTACCATGGAGTGGGATACGGCTGCCGGGCATGCCATAGCCAAGGCATCAGGAGCAGAAATATATCAGGCGGGAAAAGAAGAACCGCTGAGGTATAACAAGCCGGACTTGCTGAATCCTTGGTTTATCGTTAAACGAAACTAATATCCGGAGTCGATGCTGACATTTGAAGTGATTATTGTATTTCTGGGGTTGATAGGGATGGTGACCGCGCTGCTTCTTGATAAGATGCGTCCCGGAATGATCTTGTTTTCTGTAACTGTATTTTTCCTTTGTTTTGGTATATTGACACCGAAAGAGATGTTGGAGGGTTTTAGCAACAAGGGAATGATTACTGTGGCGTTGCTTTTCCTGATCAGTGAAGGAGTCCGGCAATCGGGAGCATTGGGACAGTTGATAAAGAAACTTCTGCCTCAGGAGAAAACGACGGTCATGAAGGCGCAGGCACGTATGCTGCCCGTTATTTCCTTTGTTTCTGCTTTTTTGAATAATACACCGGTGGTTGTGATTTTTGCTCCTATTGTCAAACGATGGGCAGAGTCTGTCTGTATTCCGGCAACCAAATTTTTGATTCCTATCTCATACGCTACCATATTGGGTGGAATGTGCACGCTTATCGGGACTTCTACTAATTTGGTGGTGGATGGTATGATTCTGGATGCCGGATATAAGGGGTTTGGAATGTTCGAGTTGGGCAGGGTAGGCGTTTTCATTGCTTTGGCGGGTATTCTTTATTTGTTGTTTTTCTCTTCAGGATTGTTGCCTGAGGCTCGGAAGAATACGGCAGACGATGAGTATGTTGAAGCGGAGCCCTCTTCTTATCATCGTGTTGAGGCGGTGATAGGTGTACGTTTCCCGGGTATCAACAAACGGGTGGGGGATTTTAACTTTGCCCGTCATTATGGTGCCGAAGTAAAAGAAATAAAGCGAAGTGGTGTTAGTATTACCAATAATCTGTCAAGGGTGAAGTTTCATGAGGGAGATACATTGGTGTTATGGGCCGATGATTCATTTATTTCTACATGGGGGGATTCTTCTGTATTTGTATTGTTGGCTAATGGTAAAGACACCGAACCGAAAGGTGACAGGAAAAAACGTTGGTTTGCATTGACTTTGTTGGTGTTGATGATTGTGGGAGCGACAGTGGGAGAGTTACCTTTTATGGAAGAACTATTTCCCGGTGTTGAGCTTGATATGTTCTTTTTTGCGGCTGTAACGACTGTGATAATGGCGTGGACCAAACTTTTTCCGGCACGTAAATATACTAAATACATCTCGTGGGATATCTTGATAACCATTGCCTGTGCATTTGCTATCAGTCGGGCTATGGTAAATTCCGGAGCATCAGGTTTCATTGCTCATGGAATTATTGATATGAGTGATGATTATAGTCCGCATGTGTTGCTGGCTGTTTTATTTATTATCACCAATCTGTTTACTGAGTTGATAACTAATAATGCCGCTGCTGCACTGGCTTTTCCGCTTGCCCTGTCTTTGTCCGATCAGTTGGGAGTAAGTCCGACACCTTTTTTTGTTGTCATCTGTATCGCTGCATCTGTCAGCTTTTTTACTCCTATCGGTTATCAGACTAATTTGATTGTGCAGGGTATCGGAAACTATAAATTTACAGATTTTGTGCGTGTCGGTTTGCCGTTGAACATATTGACGTTTATAATTTCGGTTATTCTGATACCGATGATATGGCCTTTTTGATAAAGTAAAAGATTAAATGAAAATAGAGAATGAAAGACGAGAACATATATCCTATATTTGACCGTATGCTTTCCCGGAAGGATAAAGAAGCGCTGTTGGGACAACGGGGAGTTATGCTGTGGCTGACGGGACTTAGCGGTTCCGGTAAGAGTACTATTGCCATAGCTTTGGAACGTGAATTACATAAACGTGGTTTGCTCTGCCGTATATTGGACGGGGATAATATTCGTAGTGGCATCAATAATAATTTGGGCTTTTCGGCAGAGGATCGTGTGGAAAACATCCGTCGCATAGCCGAAATAGGCAAGTTGTTTGTCGATACGGGAATCATTACCATTGCCGCTTTCATCAGTCCCGGCAATGAGCTTCGGCAGATGGCTGCCCGTATTATCGGGATAGAGGATTTCCTGGAAATCTATGTCAGCACTCCTTTGGTAGAGTGTGAGAAACGTGATGTGAAAGGACTTTATGCCAAAGCACGTCGGGGTGAAATCAAGAACTTTACCGG
>CDZU01018059.1_pt1:0-20000 | contig 25944 bp, 18 predicted proteins | sample 557441 | NCBI WGS metagenome assembly CDZU01 (sample SAMEA3182114, study PRJEB8094) | gut metagenome | biome: human; feature: gut; material: Stool; isolation source: human stools | place: Canada | collected 2013-06-10
GGCCTCCCCCTCGCATCATCTTTTTATGGTCAGCTAGTCTTCGGGCTGCGGATCCACAGGGGTGTAGTTCATGGTGCGCTGCACGGGGGTGAAGCCGGCGGCACGGATGATCTTGTGGATCTCATGACGGGTCAGGTGGTAGGACACGCCGGCGGCGGCCACCACGTTCTCCTCGATCATGAGCGAGCCGAAGTCGTTGGCACCGTAGAAGAGGGCCAGCTGGGCCACTTCGGGCCCCATGGTCACCCAGGAGGACTGGATGTTGGGGATATTGTCCAGCACCAGGCGCGACACGGCCAGCAGGCGCAGATAGGCGGGCGCGGGCAGGGGGGCCGTCACGTTGATGCGGGTATGGGCGGGCTGGAAGGTCCAGGGGATGAAGGCGGTGAAGCCGTGGGTCCTGTCCTGTACCTCGCGCACGGCGAAGAGGTGGTCCAGACGGTGGCGGGGCTCTTCCTCATGGCCGAACATCATGGTGGCGGTGGTGCGCATGCCCAGGTTGTGGGCGCGTTCCATGACGTAGAGCCACTGGTCCGCGCTGCACTTGTTGGGCGAGACCTGGGCGCGGACATCGTTCTGGAGGATCTCGGCGCCGCCGCCGGGGATGGAGTCCAGACCGGCGGCCTTGAGGCGGGAGATGACCTCGTCCACGCTCAGACCGAACTTCTGCGACCAGAAGAAGATCTCCGGCGGGGAGAAGGCATGGATGTGCAGGCTGGGCCAGGTGGCACGCATCCAGCGCAGCAGGTCTTCGTACCATTCCAGGGGCAGGTCGGGATGGTGCCCGCCCTGCAGCAGGATCTGGGTGCCGCCCAGGCGCAGGGTCTCGTCGATCTTCCGGGCCATCTCCTCGCGGGTGATGACGTAGCCTTCGCCGGATTCGGGTGCGCGGAAGAAGGCGCAGAAGCGGCAGGCGCAGACGCAGACGTTGGAATAGTTGATGTTGCGGTCGCCCACATAGGTGACGATGGGCTCGGGATGCAGGCGCAGGCGCATGGCGTGGGCCAGCTGGGCCAGCGTGTGCAGAGAGGCGCCGTAATACAGGGCTTCGGCGGCGGCGCGGTCCAGGCGCTTCCCGGCCAGGGAAAGGGCCGCGGCCTCCTTCACTTCGGGGCTTTCGTCAAAGGCGCTGTGCGCCGGACGGAACTGCTGGTCGCTCATGCGCGGGCCTCCTCGGTCTGGACGGTATTGAAGATGGCGTTGCGCCGCACGGGCGTGAAGCCCGCTTCACGGATCATGAATTCCAGTTCCTTGAGGGTCAGGCCCTGGGCGGAACCGGCACCGGCCATGTGGCCGATATGCTCTTCCACCACGGTGCCGTCCAGGTCGTCGGCGCCGTACCAGAGGGCCGCCTGGGCCAGCTTGGTGCCCATCATGATCCAGTAGGCCTTGATGTGGGGGATGTTGTCCAGCATCAGGCGCGAGACGGCCACGGTGCGCAGCTGGTCGAGACCGCGCACGGGGCCGAGCTTTTCTTCAGGCAGCTTGAGCTTGCTGTTCTCGGTCAGGAAGGGCAGGGGGATGAAGCAGGTGAAACCGCCGCTCTTGTCCTGCTGTTCGCGCAGGCGGCAGAGATGGTCCACGCGCATGGCGCAGGTCTCCAGATGACCGTAGAGCATGGTGCAGTTGGTCTTGATGCCCAGGCTGTGGGCCTCGCCGGAGATGCGCAGCCACTCGGCGGAACCGGCCTTGTGGGGGCAGATCTGGGCGCGCAGGCCCTCGTCGAAGATCTCGGCGCCGCCGCCGGGCATCATGACCAGGCCGGCTTCCTTGAGGCGCTGCAGCACTTCGAGGGTGGAGCAGCCTTCCATCTTGGCGAAGTGGGCGATCTCCACCGGGGTGAAGGCCTTGATGAGCAGGTCGGGATTGAGCTCGCGCGCGGCGCGCAGGGTGTCCAGGAACCACTGGAAAGGACGGGTGGGATGGCAGCCGCCCACGATGTGCAGCTCGTCCAGATGCAGGGGCGTGGCGTCAGCGGCGCGCAGACGCTCCAGCACTTCCTCGGTGCTCAGGCAGAAGGCCCCCTGGTCTTCTTCGCGGTCGCGGCGGAAGGCGCAGAACACGCAGCCGTTGACGCAGACATTGGTATAATTTATTTGGCGGTTGACCACATACGAGGTCTTGTCCCCGTGCATGCGGCAACGCGCGTGGTGGGCCAGAGCGCCCACGGCGGTGATATCGGGGCAGGCGAAAAGCGCCATGCCGTCTTCGGCGCTCAGGCGCTGGCCGGCAAGGACCTTGTCCAGAACGTCGGCAAGCCCGAGGCTTGCGTAATAGGAAGCATCCAGCATAATGGTTATCCTCAGATGATGATTGGCCGAAGGCCGGAACAGCGCAGTATATGTTCCAGTCTCGCTGCCTGTCAAACTGTTACGCCGGATCAAACAAAGAGAGGTGTCCCGTGGCGGAGAACATGACGCTGGGCCTTTCGCCCTGTCCCAATGATACCTATATCTTCCATGCCCTGCTGCACCATCTGGTGCCGTCCCCGGCGCACTTCACGCCGCACATGGCCGACGTGGAGGAGCTCAACGCCCTTGCCCGGCAGAAGAAGCTGCCGGTGACCAAGCTTTCGCTGGGCGTGGTGCCCTACATCATGGACGATTATGCCATCATGGCCTCGGGTGCCGCCCTGGGCTGGGGTTGCGGCCCGCTGGTGGTGGCCCGCGAGGACCTGCCCGAAGAAAAATGGAAAACGGCCCGCGTGGCCGTGCCGGGCCTCATGACCACGGCCAACCTGCTGCTGACCCTGCACGGCGGCTTCCAGGGCCCGCGCGAAGAGATGCTCTTCAGCGATGTCATGGATGCGGTGCTCACCGGCGAGGCGGACATGGGCGTCATCATCCATGAAGGCCGTTTCACCTATGCCGACCGCGGCCTGGTGAAGCTGCTGGACCTGGGGCAGTGGTGGGAAGCCACCTATCATGCTCCCCTGCCGCTGGGCGCCATCGCCGTGCGCCGCGACGTGCCCGTGGAGCTGGCCCGCGCCATCGAAGCGGCCATCACGGCCAGCGTGGACTATGCCAATGCCAACCCGCGCGCCTCGGCGGAATTCATCCGCGAACACGCGCAGGAGCTGGCCGAGAGCGTGACCTCGGCCCACATCAAGACCTTCGTCACCGAGTACAGCCGTGACCTGGGCGAAACGGGCCGTCAGGCCATCGCCCGTCTGGTGGAGACCGCGGCGAAGATACAGGGCCTGCGCCTGCCCGAGGCGGGGCTCTTCCTGTAAAGCAGGGCCGCATCAGGCCTGTTCGTACGTATCCGGGGGCCTCGTGCGGTCATGCCGCCGGGGCCTTTTCAGGGCCGTTCCGCAGGGAACGGCCCTGTTTTTGCCTCCAACACAGAACATGATGACCAAGAACAGATTCTTTTCCCTCAATGAGGCCCGCCGCTTCCTGGCGCTGGGCCTGCCCGTGCTGGTGACGCAGATCGCCCAGATGGGCATGAATTTCGTGGACACGGCCATGACCGGCCAGGCCAGTACGGCGGACATGGCCGCCGTGGCCGTCTCGGGCTCCATCTGGGTGCCGGTTTCCCTGCTGGGCATGGGCTGCCTTTTGTCCCTGCCCGCCATGATGGCCCATCTGGTGGGCGGCGGCGAACAGCAGCGCACCCCGCATCTGCTGCGGCAGGGCCTCTGGCTTTCGAGCCTGCTGTCGCTGGTGCTTATGGGCGTGTTCGCCTTCCTTTCCCTCCATCTGGAGCTGTTCGGCCTGGATGCCGAGCTGGCGCCGCTGGCGGCCGGGTATCTGCGGGCCATGCTCTTCGGCCTGCCGGGCATGATGCTGTTCGTGAACGTACGCGGCTTTCTGGAAGGCTATGCCCGCACGCGTCCGGCCATGCTCGTGGGCCTGCTGGGGCTGGCGCTCAACGTGCCCTGCAACTATGTGCTCATCTACGGCAAGCTGGGCCTGCCCCAGCTGGGGGCCGTGGGCTGCGGCGTGGCCACCGCCCTGTGCTACTGGTTCATGGGCCTGACCCTGGCCCTGTATGCCCGGCGCGAGGCACGCTGCCGCAAGCTGGGGCCGCTGTTCCTGCCCCTGCTGCTGCCGCGTACGGCAGGGGGGGGCGGCGAGGCCCGGCGGGTGGACTGGCCGCTGGTCTGGCGCATCTTCCGCATCGGCCTGCCCGGTGCGCTGGCCGCCTGTTTCGAGGCATCGCTGTTCGCGGTCACGGCCCTGCTGCTGGCACCGCTGGGCAAGGTGGTGGTGGCCGGGCACCAGATCGCCATGAACTTTTCCAGCATCGTCTACATGCTGCCCTTGTCGCTGAACATCACCGTGGCCATCCGGGTGGGGCAGAACCTGGGGGCCGGGCGTCTGGAACGGGCCCGCCTTTCGGCCCGCACGGCCCTGTGCCTGGGGCTGGGCCTGGCCCTGCTGACCATGACGACCACCCTGTGCCTGCGGCCGCAGATCGCCCAGATCTACAACTCGGACCCCGCCGTGCTGGGGCTGGCCGTGGGCCTGCTGGTCTTCGCCGCCGTCAACCAGATCCCAGAGTCGTTGCAGACGGTGAGCATCGGTGTGCTGCGCGCCTACAACGATACCCGCTACATCCTGGGCGTCTGCCTGTTCTCCTACTGGATCGTGGGGCTGGGCACGGGCTGGACCCTGGCCCGGACGGACTGGCTGGTGCCCGCCATGGGCGCCACCGGCTTCTGGATAGGTTACGGCCTGGCCCTGTGGGTGAGCTTCAGCCTGTACCGTTTGCGCATGGGCCGCTTGCACCGGCTGGATGCGGAGGCCGTGCGCCAGCGCATCCGCCGCTGAGCGGGAGCGATGGATTTTAGCCGGATACGCACGCGGGGAAGGGGAGGCATGGCAAGGCCTCCCCTTTTTGCGTGGCTGAAGGCCCATCTTCACGGACGTGCCTGCCATGACGGAACATGTGCCGCCACGGCAGGACAGGGGCATTGCGGGCCGTGCCGGCAAAGAAAAAGCGGTCGGCTTTTCGGGAAGGTATTTCCCGGTATGGCGCGGGCTTGTCATTCAAGGGGGGAGCAGGTATAGGAGGGGCGCGGACCGTACCCTGCCACGGCTGTGCCGGCAGGATGCCCCGCCTGCCTCCGGCCCGGCATAAGGGCTTGTCTTGTAACCGGATATTTCCGGCTGCGGATGGGAGACCATGCAGAACCAGTTCTTTTCGTTGTCCGAGGCCCGGCGCTTTGTTGCTCTGGGCCTCCCTGTATTTGTGGCCCAGATGTCACAGATGGGCATGAACTTCGTAGACACGGCCATGACCGGTCAGGCCAGCACGGCGGACATGGCTGCCGTGGCGGTGGCCGGTTCCATCTGGAACCCTCTTTCCCTGCTGGGCATCGGCTGCCTGCTTTCCCTGCCGGCCATGAGCGCCCATCTGGTGGGCGGCGGGCAGCGTTCGCGCACCCCGCACCTGCTGCGGCAGGGCATCTGGCTCACGCTGGTCATCAGCGCCATCCTGATGACCGCCTTTTACGTCATCTCCTGGCATTTGCAGTCCTTCGGGCTGGATGAGGAACTTTCCCGCCTGGGCGGCGGCTACTTGCGCGCCATGCTCTGGGGCCTGCCGGGCTTCATGCTGTTCGTCAATGTGCGCAGCTTTCTGGAAGGCTATGCCCGCACGCGCCCGGCCATGATCATCGGCATCCTGGGGCTGGCGCTCAACGTGCCCTGCAACTATGTGCTCATCTACGGCAAGCTGGGCCTGCCCCAGCTGGGGGCCGTGGGCTGCGGCGTGGCCACCGCCCTGTGCTACTGGTTCATGGCCGCCTGCATGATCTACTACGTGCGCCGGGATGCCCAGTACCGGGATCTGCATCCCCTGTTCCTGCCCCTGCTGCTGCCGCGTACGGCCCCTGCCTGCGGCTGCGAGGCCCGCGCCCGTGATGACGCCAGCCCCCTGGCCGCTCCCTATACGCCCGAGCCGGTGCCCTGCCGTTTCGACTTTCCCCTGATCTGGCGCATCCTGCGCATCGGCCTGCCCGGTGCGCTGGCCGTGTTCTTCGAGGTCTCGCTGTTCGCACTTTCCGCACTGCTGCTGGCACCGCTGGGCAAGGTCATCGTGGCCGGGCACCAGATCGCCATGAACTTTGCCGGGATGGTCTTCATGCTGCCCCTGTCGCTGAACATCACGGCGGCCATCCGGGTGGGGCAGAGCGTGGGGGCCGGGCGTCTGGGCCGGGCCCGTCTTTCGGCCCGCACGGCCCTGTGCATGGGCGCGGTCTCCTCGCTGATCATCGCGGCCTGCACGGCCCTGTTCCGCGAGCAGATCGTGCACATCTATAACGACGATCCCGCCGTGACGGCCCTGGCCATGAGCCTGCTGCTGCTCGGTTCCTGCTACCAGCTGGTGGACGCCCTGCAGACCATCAGTATCGGCATCCTGCGTGCCTACAACGATACCCGCATCATCTCGCTGGTCTGCTTCACCTCCTACTGGATCATCGGCCTGCCCCTGGGCTTCACGCTGGCCCGTACGGACTGGCTCGTCCCGGCCATGGGGCCTGCGGGCTTCTGGATCTCCTATATCGTGGCCCTGGGCTTCGGGGCCCTGTGTTACCTGATACGCGTGCACCATCTGCACGGTCTGGATGCCGAAGCCGTACGGCGGCGCATCCAGCGCTGACGCTCTGAAAGGCCCTGCGGCACCATGCCGCGGGGCCTTCTTTTTATCCGTTTGCCACGCCGCGATGGTGATTCCGGCGGCAAGAAAAATAATTGAAATTTGAATTTTAATTCGTTAACGTTTTTTGAACATGGCAGGAAATATTCTTGATTGGATAATGGAACTTTAGCACTATGAGGCGGTAATGGGCAGTATTTCCCACGGGGGGCACGAGCGCGGCAAGCGCGGTGACGGGGATCTGACCCGGGCCCGGATACTGGAATCGGCAGGGCAGCTGGCGGCCGAGTGCGGCTATGCCAACATGACCAGCAAACAGGTCTGCGAACGGGCCCATGTGAACATGGCGGCGGTCAATTATCATTTCGGCAGCCGCGAAGGGCTGTATGCGGCCGTGCTGGCCGAGGCCCATGACCGTCTCTTCACGCTGGAGCGCCTGCGCCAGATCCTGGCGGAGGGCACGGCGCGCGAAAAGCTTTCGCGTACGCTGGACGAGCTGCTGGCCCATCTGCACGAGCCGCGCAGCTGGCATGTGCGGGTGCTGGCACGGGAGTTTTTTTCGCCGGCGGGCTTTGTGGATCCTTTCCTGCAGGAAAAGGTGCATCCCAAAGCCCGGTTGTTGCGCGGCCTGCTGAGCGAGATCACCGGCATCCCGCAGGAGGCCTCCCAGCTGGACTGCTGCATCGCCAGTTCCATGGGGACCTGCATGATGCTCATCATGCTGGATCCGGCCTTTGCCAACAGTCTGTTCCCGAACCTGGCAGAAAAAAGCGCGTCCCTTGACCAGATGGTCAAGGACTTCATCTTTGCCGGGCTGGACGATGCCGCGGCCAAGTGGCGCGCCCGCTCGGCAGGGGCCGGGTGCGGGACCGGATACGACGAAAGACGATAGACGAGATTTATCCGGCAGAAGCGGGGGAGTCAGGTAATGGAAGAAGCTTTGTATCTCGGGCTCGATGCAGGCTCCACCACGGTCAAGCTGGCCCTGGTGGATGCGCGGGGCACGCTGCTGGAAGCCCGTTATGAACGTCATGGCGCGGCGGTGCGCGCGACCTTGCGCACGTTGCTGGAAGACCTGGCCGAGCGGCGGCCCGGTCTGGTGGTGCGCCCGGCCATGACGGGTTCCGCGGCCCTGCGGCTGGCGCAGGCCCTGGAGCTGCCCTTCGTGCAGGAGGTGCTGGCTACGTCGCGGGCCATCGCCGTCCTGGCGCCGCAGACCGACGTGGCTGTGGAACTGGGGGGCGAGGACGCCAAGATCCTTTATTTTTCCGACGGTTCGGACAATCTGCGCATGAACGAGGCCTGTGCCGGCGGTACCGGGGCCTTCATCGACCAGATGGCCAGCCTGCTGGATACCGATGCGGCCGGTCTCGACGCCCTGGCCGCGCGCCACACCACCATCTATCCCATCGCGTCCCGCTGCGGCGTCTTCGCCAAGACCGACGTGGTGCCCCTGCTCAACGAAGGCGCGCCCCGCGAGGATCTGGCGGCCTCCATCTTCCAGGCCGTGGTGGAACAGACCATCGGCGGCCTGGCCTGCGGCCACCCCATCCGCGGCAAGGTCGCCTTTTTGGGCGGGCCCCTGCATTTCCTGCCCCAGCTCAAGGCCCGCTTTGTGGAGACCCTGCACAGGGCTCCCGAAGACGTGGTGGATGTGCCGGACGCCCAGTACGTGGTGGCGCGCGGTACGGCCCTGAGCCTGGTGGACATCCCCGGCATGGGGCGGCCCGTGGCTTCCGCGCCCGTGAGCGTGGCCGAACTGGCCGAACGCGCCCGCACCCGTACGTTTGAGGGCGAAACCAGCGCCAGCCTGCCGCCCCTGTTCGATTCCGAAGCCGAATACCACGATTTCCTCGACCGTCACCGTCAGGACGCCGCGCCGCGCGGCCGGCTGGCCGAGGCCTCGGGCCCGCTCTATCTGGGCGTTGACCTGGGCTCCACCACGGTCAAGGCCGTGCTGGTGGACATCAACGGTGCCGTGCTGGACACCTGGTACCAGCGCAACCAGGGCGATCCGCTGGCCGGGCTGCTGCCCTATGCGGCCGATCTGGTGGACCGTCTGCCCGCCGGTGCCTGGATACAGGCCAGTGCGGCCACGGGCTACGGCGCCGACTACGCCCGGGCTGCCCTGGGCTCCGTCATCTCCGAAGTGGAGACCGTGGCCCACCTCAAGGCGGCCTGCCGTCTGGTGCCTGACGCCACCTATGTCATCGACATCGGCGGCCAGGACATGAAATGCCTCAAGGTCCGGCAGGGCTGCATCGCGGGCGTGACCCTCAATGAAGCCTGTTCCGCCGGTTGCGGGGCCTTTCTGGAGACCTTTGCCCAAAGCCTGAACCTGAGCATGGAAGAATTCGTGCAGGCCGCGCTCTTTGCCCGCCATCCCGTGGATCTGGGCTCGCGCTGCACGGTGTTCATGAACTCCAAGGTCAAACAGGCCCAGAAGGAAGGCGCCTCCATCGGCGACATCGCGGCCGGTCTTTGCTATGCCGTCATCCGCAATGCCCTGTACAAGGTGCTGCGCCTGCGCACGCCCGACGAGCTGGGCGAACGCGTGCTGGTGCAGGGCGGTTCCTTCATGAACGACGCCCTGCTGCGCGTCATGGAAAACCTGCTGCAACGCGAGGTCAGCCGTCCCGACATCGCCGGGCTCATGGGCGCGTACGGCGCGGCCCTGCTGGCCCTGCGCCGCTGTGCCGGACAGGAGGAGCGCACGCCCCTGAGTTCCGCCGGGCTGCGCTCGCTGGAGATCACGACCAAGTCCGTGCGCTGCCGTGGCTGCGGCAACCATTGCCTGCTCAAGGTGCATCGTTTCTCCAACGGGCACCGCTTCGTGTCCGGCAATCGCTGCGAGCGCGGCGGCATGGGGCATTCGCAGGACGATGTCCCGGTCATGCCCAACATCTACGCCTGGAAGGCCCGGCGCCTGTTCCGCTACCAGCCGCTGGAGCCGGAGCAGGCCCCCCGCGGCCGCATGGGCATCCCCCGTGTGCTCAACATCTACGAGCACTATCCCTTCTGGTTCACCTTTTTCACCCGCCTGGGCTACAGGGTGGAGCTTTCCCCGGCATCGGGCAAGGAGCTGTACGATCTGGGGCTTTCGTCCATGCCGTCCCAGACGGTCTGCTATCCCGCCAAGCTGGCCCACGGCCATGTGACGGCCCTGCTGCGCCAGGGCGTGCGGGAGATCTTCTTCCCCTGTCTGCCGCGTGAAGGGCAGGATACCTCGGTGCGGGGTTACAACTGCCCCGTGGTCTCCGGCTATCCCGAGGTCATCCGCCTGAATACCGACGAGGTGCGGGAGCTGGGCGCGCATCTGTACACGCCCTTCGTCTCGCTGGAGCATCTGGACACCCTGGTGGACCGCCTGCACGAAGTGCTGGGCCTGCCCAGGCTGGAATTGTGGGAGGCGGCCCATGCGGCCCGTGCCGAGCAGGAGGCCTATCGTGCCGAACTGCGGGCCGAGGGCGAACGCATCCTGGCCCAGGTGGAACGTGAACGGGGGCTGGGCATCGTGCTGTGCGGCCGTCCCTACCATGCGGACCCTGCCGTGCATCACGGCCTGCCGGACTACATCGCGTCGCTGGGCGCGGCCGTGTTCAGCGAGGACAGCGTGGCCCATCTGGGCGTGCTGCGCGATCCTTTGCGCGTGGTGGACCAGTGGAGCTACCACTCCCGCCTGTACCGGGCCGCGGCCCTGGTCTGCGAACGTCCCCTGCTGGAGCTGGTGCAGCTCACGTCCTTCGGCTGCGGCCTCGATGCCGTGACCAGCGACCAGGTGGCGGAACTGCTGACCCATCACGGGCGGCTGCATACGCTCATCAAGATCGACGAAGGCGCGTCGCTGGGGGCGGCCCGCATCCGCATCCGTTCGCTGCTGGCCGCGGTGCGGGAACGCCGCGAGAGCAGGGCGCCGGAGTTCCCGCAGTCCCCGCGCCCGGAAAGCCCGTACTTCACCGAAGACATGCGCGAGACCCACACCATCGTGGCCCCGCAGATGGCGCCGCTGCATTTCTCCATCATGGAGGCGGCGGTCAACAGCGCGGGCTACCGCTTGCAGGTGCTGCCCGTGGTCAGCCGCCGGGCCATCGAGCTGGGCCTGAACTACGTCCATAACGACGCCTGCTACCCGGCCATCGTGGTCATCGGCCAGATGCTGGACGCCCTGTTCAACGGCCGGTGCGACCCGCAGCGCACGGCCCTGATGCTGGCCCAGACCTGCGGCCCCTGCCGCGCCAGCAATTATCCGGCCCTTCTGCGCAAGGCCCTGCAGGAAGCGGGCTTCCCGCAGGTGCCCATCCTGACCCTGAGCAGCGGTTCCCTCAACAAGCAGCCGGGCTTCAAGATGTCGGGCAGCATGCTGCACCGCATGATCCTGAGTTGCCTGTACGGCGACATGCTGCAGCGTGTCTCCATGTCCTGCCGGGCCAACGAGCTGCACAAGGGCGATACCGACGCCCTGCTGGAACACTGGACGCAGCGCGCCCGCGAAGTGGCGGGCAAGGGCGATACCCGTGCCTTCCGCAAGGACATGCGCCGCATCGTGGAAGACTTCACGGAGATCCCGCGTGACGGCGTGGTCCGGCCCAAGGTGGGCATCGTGGGCGAGATCCTGCTCAAGTACCACCCCGATGCCAACAACCATGTGGCCCGGCACATCATGGACGAAGGCGGCGAGCCCGTGCTCACCGACATCATGGACTTCTTCCTCTACTGCTTCATGGATCCCATGTACCGCTGGAAGCGGCTGGGCGGACGCATCCTGCCCGCACTGGGCAGCTGGCTGTTCATCATGCGGGTGGAGATGCTGCGCGCCTCCATGCGCAAGGCCCTGGAGGGCAGCATCTTCATGCCCGTGTCCCGCATCCGGCACTTGTCGCACAGCATCAAGGGCATCATCTCGCGCGGCAACCAGGCCGGTGAAGGCTGGCTGCTGACCGCCGAGATGCTGGAGCTCATCGACAACGGCGCCACCAACGTGCTTTGCCTGCAACCCTTCGGCTGCCTGCCCAACCATATCACCGGCAAGGGCGTCATGAAGGAACTCAAGCGCCTGCGTCCCGCGGCCAACCTCATGGCCGTGGACTATGACCCCGGCAGCAGCGAGGCCAACCAGCTCAACCGCATCAAGCTCTTCATGTCCATGGCCCACGCCAAGTTGCAGCAGGCCTGATGACAGGGAGTACAGGCATCACTGGATCTGTCTGAAAAAACAGCCCGAAACCGGAAGGTTTCGGGCTGTTTTGCATTCCAGTGGATGATGACCGGTTGTCATCTTGATTCGTTGAGATCCCTGAATGTATTGCAACAGAGACCTCCCGGAACGATGCTTTCTACATCTTGTTCCGCGATACGGGCTCCAGGGCCCGCAAAAGGTCGCGCAGCCGTTCCGGCCCGGCGGCCTCGCCCAGATCTTCGGGCACGGCGCCTTTGGCCAGCAGGGCGGCCAGGGTGTCGGCCTCCTTGCGGGCGTCGGCGGTGCGGGCCATGTCGGTGGCGGCATCGGAACCGGCCTGGTGCCGGGTGGCGGGATGGATGCTGCCGGGCTCCTGTTCGCGGGCGGCCTTTTCAAAGACTTCGGTCTTGATGCGGATGGGCACCGAGGCGCGCAGGGCCAGGGCGATGCCGTCCGAGGGGCGGCAGTCCACGCTGATGAGGCCCGAGGGGCCGCGCAGCAGGAGCACGGCGTAGTAGATGTCGTCCCTGTAGTCCACGATGTCCACGCCGGTGAGCGTGCCGTTGAGGGCCTTGGCCACCATGAGCAGCAGGTCGTGGGCCAGGGGGCGGGGCAGCTCCTCGCCGTTGAGCACCAGCGAGATGGTCATGGCCTCCATGGCGCCGATCCAGAGCGGGAGCAGGCCCTTGCCGTCGTTCTGCCGCAGGATGACGATGGGTTTTCGTGTCTGCGGGTCGAGGCTCAGGCCCTCCACGTGCATCTCTACCATGGCTGTCCCGTGGCTTCGGCCACCAGGCTGTGCTTCTTGGCTTCCACGATGCGGGCGTTGACCAGGCGGCCGGTATGGTCGCCGGCGGGCAGGGGCACATGCACCAGGGCGCCGTAGATGTCGCGGCCCTGCCAGCTTTGCAGGCTGTCGTCGTCGGTGGCCTCGCGGCGGCTGGCGTTCTCCAGCAGCACTTCGCACTCCTGGCCCACGCGGGCGTCGAGCCAGCGCTGGGAAAGCTCCTCCTGCAGGGCCTGCAGGCGCAGCAGACGATCCTGCTGCACGTCGGGGGCGATCTTGTCCAGGAAACGGCTGGCCCGGGTGCCGGGACGGTCCGAATAGCAGAAGGAGAAGCTGGACATGAAGTCGCTGGCGCGCATCAGCTCCAGCGTGGCGGTGAAATCTTCCTCGGTCTCGCCGGGGAAGCCCACGATGAGGTCCGTGGACAGGGCGATGTCCGGGCGGGCGTCACGCAGGCTGGCCACCAGCTCCAGATAGCGGGCGCTGTCGTACTTGCGGCCCATGCGCTTGAGCACGGCGTCGGAACCGGCCTGGAGGGGCAGGTGCAGGCGCGGGCAGAGCTGCGGGATGTTCGCGAAGGCCGCCACGTCTTCGGGGCCCATGTCCTTGGGATGGGGCGTCACGTAGCGCAGGCGCTTCAGGCCGGGCAGGGCGGCCACTTTTTCCAGCAGGGCGGCAAAGCTGACGCCGTCACCGTGCGTATCGCGGCCGAAGGCGTTGACGTTCTGCCCCAGCAGGGTGATCTCGCGGGCGCCGCGGTCCAGCAGGTGGCGGCATTCGTCGAGGATGGCCGGGGTCAGACGGGACTTCTGGCGGCCGCGGGTATAGGGCACGATGCAGTAGGCGCAGAAATTGTCGCAGCCCTGCATGATGTTCACGAAGCCCACGGGCGCGGACGGCGTATCGGCGCCGGGTTCGCGCTCCACGTAATGGCTGGTGAAGTCCAGCAGGGAAAGACGCAGGGCGGGCTCGTCCAGCAGGCGTTCGATGGCCTGGGGCGCGCCGCTGATGCCGTCGCTGCCCGCCACCAGACGCACCTGGCAGCTGAAGAGTTTTTCGCCCAGCTGCTGGGCCACGCAGCCGGTGACGGCCACCAGCACACGCGGCGAGTTGCCGGTGACCTGGCGGATGCGGCCCAGGGTGCTCATGACTTTCTGTTCGGGCTTTTCGCGCACGGAACAGGTGTTGACCACCACCACGCGGGCCTCTTCCAGGGGCGCCTCGCAAAAGCCGCGCGCTTCGAGGGCGCGGGCCAGCCACTGCGAGTCGTGCACGTTCATCTGGCAGCCGAAGGTGATGATGTGGAAGCTGTTGTCGATCATGTTTTCTACTGTTCGGGGCCGGTGATGTTGCGGGGGTAGACGGCCATGCCGCTTTCGTCCATCTCCAGGGCGGCGACGCGGTCTTCCAGCCATTCCAGCACGGCGCGGGCCGTGTTGTAGTTGAGCAGCACGCGGGTGTTGATGCGGCGCACCACCTCGCGCACTTCCAGGTTCTCCTCGTCCATCATCTCGGGGCCCAGCGAACCGTCCGGGGCCACCAGGCATTCGGACCACTGGGGCAGGGAGTCGCTTTCCTCATAGAAATTGAGTTCGATCTCTCCCTGGGGATTGATGCCGCCCCAGACGCCGTGGGCGGTGCTCATGCGCACGCTGTCGTCCATGACGTACTTGTAGCGGATCTTCTTGGGAAGCTCGGGTTGGTTGCTCATGCAGGCTCCTTGAAAAAATATGGGGGATGGTAAAGAAGACGGCCGCAATAGTAAAGCCCGGCGGGCCGGCGCATGTGAAAGGATGTGCAGGCTTGACGGTCGCCTTTCCTTGGTTACAATAGCACGGTAAAGAAGGGCTCATCCTGATGCCCGCAAGGAGAGACTGTGAGCGAGATTACCGTTACGGAACACGAGATCCGTCCCTATTTCGATATGGAAGGCTTCATGACCCTGAGCCAGGAATCGCGCCTGGGCGGCGCGACGCTGGAACGGCTGTGCAAGCTGTGGGAAGAGTGGATGCCGCAACTCAAGGTCTGCGAGATCAAGACAGCCAAGATCTCCTATCTGGCCGTCTGGCTGCCCGAGAGCGTGGAGCAGCAGGTGGACGCCGCCTGGGAAAAATCCCCTTCGGACGGCTGGCAGGACAACAACCTGGCCCAGTACATGTGCATGGCCGCCGTGCAGGAAGTGCTGCCCCAGGTGGAAGATGCCGGCTGTGCGCCCGCACCGCGTCCCACCGAGGCCCTGCGTGAGGCCCTGTCCGGCCTGGGCCTGGAATATCGTGAAGATGCCCCCACCCTGAACCGCCGTTTTGCTCTGGTGACCCATTATCCCTTCAAGGGCGGCTGCGAGATCTGCCATCTGCAGTCCAACTGCCCCAAGGGACAGGGCAAGAGCGAGGCTGCCAGTGTGGTGCTGCCCGGCTACGAGCAGGGCGCCGACGAATAGGCATGACCCGGTCGCGCCGGGGCCCCAGGGTTCCGGCGCGTCCGTCCGCGACGGCTAGCGGCCTTCCATCACGAGGGTGTGCGCTTCGCCGTCGGGCGTGCGGACCACGATCTCCACGGTGCGGCTGTTGCGGGTGACGGAGACCACCAGGCAGGTGGTCGTCTCGTCATTGCTGTAGTTGCGCACGTCCACGGTGTCGCCCTTGTTGGGCAGGGCATCGGGGATGATCTCCACCAGATCGGCGGAATCCGCATCAAAGCCGTCCCAGGCCAGCGCGGGCAGCGGCAGGGCCAGAGAGGCACACAGGGCGATGACGGCCGGCAGACGCCGGACACGCTGATTGCGTAAGAGTGTCTTCATGGCTGCATGTGTAAAACCATTTTTGCTTCTTGGCAACAGGAGGCCCCGGAGGGACGATGAGCATCCATGCCCTGCACGACGACCACGGCCGCACGGTACGTTACCTGCGCCTGTCACTGACGGACCGCTGCAACCTGCGCTGTCTGTATTGTCACAGCAATGCCCGGCACCAGTGCATCCCGCACGAAAAGGTGCTGCGCTATGAGGAGATGATCCGTCTGGTGCAGATCGTGCGCGGCATGGGCGTGGGAAAGGTGCGTCTGACCGGCGGGGAACCCTTTGCGCGCAAGGGCTGTGACGACTTCCTCCTGCGGTTGCGGCAGCGCTTCGACGACCTGGACATCCGCATCACCACCAACGGCACGCTGCTGGAGGAGCACATCCCCCTGCTGCAGCGTATCCGCATCAGCGCCGTGAACCTGTCGCTGGACAGCTTCGACCGCGAGACCTTTGCCCGTGTGACCGGGCGCGACATGCTGCCCGAAGTGCTGCGGGCCCTGGACGCCATGCTGGCCGCGGGCATCCGGGTCAAGATCAATGCCGTGGGCCTGCGCGGCATCAATGACGGCCAGCTGGCCGACTTCGTCCATGCGGCCATGACCCTGCCCGTGGACGTGCGCTTCATCGAATTCATGCCCATGGGCAGCGATACCCTGTGGAGCCCCGAGAATTTCTGGCCTGCCAGCGACATCCGCGCCGCCGTGGAGCAGCACGTCCGCCTGGTGCCGCTGGGCGATGCCAACGAGGGCCAGCGCGGCCCGGCCCGCATGTTCGCCCTGGAAGGCGGCAAGGGGCGCATGGGCTTCATCACGCCGCTGACCAACCATTTCTGCCTGTCCTGCAACCGCCTGCGTCTGACCAGCGACGGGCATCTGCGCACCTGTCTGTTTGCCGACAGGGAGTATCCGTTGCGGCCCCTGCTGCGTCATCCCAAGGTCACGGATGAGCATATCGCCCGGGTCATCGCCCAGGCCTGCAAGAGCAAGCCCGTGGGCGCGGATCTGCTGGCGGCCCGGCAGGGGGGCGCTGTGGCCAGCAGCAAGATGGTCTCCATCGGCGGCTAGAGCAGGGCGCTCCTGCCGCACGGCAAGGGCCTTGCGGGGGCAGGCAAAACAGGCCTTGCCATATATATTGATACAAAATGATACGGGCTGCCTCCCTGTTCGGGGCAGCCGTGTCTGTTGCCATGCCCCGGAAAGGCAGCCCGGTCCCTGCCTGCATGGTTCCGAATGACGCGCCGCACCGGCCCGGAGCAGCGCTGCCTCGCGGACACCGCCGGCATCCTCCGGTCAGGGGGGCGTCCTGCCCACGAGGGGAGCAGGGGGCCCGGGCAGCGTCTCCACGGCATGACAGCTCTCAGAGACTGTTCCCCAGGGCCCGGCGGGAGAGACCGGCAACAGAGGGGAGGAAAGCGTCATGTGGCAGGTCTATGCCTTGCTGGCGGCCGTATTCGCGGCCCTGACAGCCATTTTTTCCAAACTGGGCGTCCGGGACGTGGATTCCGGGCTGGCCACGGCCATCCGGGTGGGCTTCATCCTGCTCCTCACCTGGGGCATGAGCCTGTATGCCGGCACCTGGCGCGAGGTGCGCCAGATCGGCGGGCATACCTGGCTCTTCCTGTTCCTTTCCGCCGTGGCCACGGGCCTGTCGTGGCTGTGCTACTTCAAGGCCCTGCAGCTGGGGGACGTCTCCAAGGTCGCGCCGCTGGACAAGCTCAGCGTACCTCTGGCCATGCTGCTGGGAGTACTCGTCCTGGGCGAACCCTGTGATCCCAAGACCGTGGCCGGGGGCATCCTGATCACGGCCGGGGCCCTTTTGCTGGTGCTGTGAGGCCGCTGCCTCCGCATCCCTGTTTTTCGATGACATCAAGGAGCATCCATGATCGCCTATCTTGAAGGCCTGCTGGCTGAGACCTGGGGCACCTCCTGCATCGTGGTCACGCGCGGTGGCGTGGGCTACGAGCTGGATCTGCCCGCCCATACCATGGCATCCCTGCCCGGACGCGGGGAAAGCGTGGCCCTGTACACCAGCCTGGTGGTGCGCGAGGATGCCCAGCAGCTGTTCGGCTTTGCCACCTTCGAGGAGCGGCAGGTCTTCGAGGTGCTGCTGACCATCTCCAAGGTGGGCGCGCGCACGGCGCTGGCCATCCTTTCCCTGTACCGGCCCGACGACCTGCGCCGCATCGTGCTGGAAGAGGACGTGGATGCCCTCACCCGGGTGAGCGGCATCGGCAAGAAGACGGCCCAGCATGTTTTTCTGGAGCTCAAATACAAGCTCAAGGTGGAGGACGTGCCGCAGGCGGCGGTGCTGGCGCCCAACGGCCGCCCGGGCTCCGTGTTCCGGGACGTGCTTGATGGTTTGTCCAATCTTGGCTATTCTGAAGACGAATGCGCTCCTGTGGTCAAAAACATCCTGTTGCAGGAGCCCGACCTTGACGTCACCGGCGCTCTGCGGGCGGCGCTCAAGGCACTGGCGCGCGGTCGTCTGTAGACCGGCGCTTTCTTTTTCTTGAGTGTTCCCCGTGCAGGCCCGGCCTGTGCAGGGGGCAAATCCTGACCGACTGGACATCATGGCACAGAAATCCTCCCCTTCCCCCGCAGCCCGTTTTTTCGGCAATGATGACTGGGATGCCCCTGCGGAACAGCACACGCCCGCACCCGCAGCCGGCACGGAAGACTCCGGTCTGAGCACCGCCGCGCTGGAAGAGAGCGTGCGGCCCCGCAGCCTGGATGATTTCATCGGTCAGGAAGAACTGCGTGCCAATCTGCGCGTGTATCTGGGCGCTGCCCGTGAACGCGGCTGCGCGCTGGACCATACGCTCTTTTACGGCAACCCCGGTCTGGGCAAGACGACCCTGGCCCAGATCATGGCTGCCGAGCTGGGCGTCAACCTGGTCTGCACCTCGGGCCCGGTGCTGGAGCGCAGCGGTGATCTGGCCGCCATCCTGACCAACCTGTCCCGCAACGACATCCTCTTCGTGGACGAGATCCACCGCATGCCCATCGCTGTGGAGGAAGTGCTGTATCCGGCCATGGAAGACTTCAAGCTGGATCTGGTCATCGGGCAGGGCCCGGCGGCCCGCACGGTCAAGATCGACCTGGAGCCGTTCACCCTGGTAGGGGCCACCACGCGTATGGGCCTGATCTCCGCGCCCTTGCGCGGGCGCTTCGGCATCCTTTCGCAGCTGGAGTTCTATACGCCCGCCGAACTGGCCCGGGTGGTGCTGCGCACGGCGCACATCCTCGGCATCGCCGTCACTCCTGACGGTGCGGAAGAGATAGGCCGCCGCTCCCGCGGCACACCGCGCATCGCCAACCGCCTCTTGCGTCGCGTGCGGGATTTTGCCATGATGGGCGGCCACGACGTCATCACCGCGGAACAGGCTGCCGAGGCCCTGCGGCGCATGGACGTCGACGAGATAGGTCTGGACCGCATGGACAGGCGCCTGCTGGAAGTCATGATCACCCACTACGACGGCGGACCCGTGGGGCTCAAGACGCTGGCCGTGGCCTGCTCCGAAGAAGTGCGTACCATCGAAGAGATCTACGAGCCCTACCTCATCCAGTGCGGTCTGCTCAAGCGTACCCCCCGTGGTCGCATGGTGACCGCCAAAGCCTACCGCCACCTCAACCTTTTACTGCGCTGAGAGGCGCACGAAGAACAGCTGCGCTGCTTTTTGTCGCATCTGCATAGTTGCGACAGCAACGTTTTTTTCTGTTCTTCCCGGAGCCCGGCTCCAATTTGTGCCGCGCCGGTAACGGCGCCGTCGCTTTTCTGTTCTCTTCTGAAAGGCGGCGGGACGTTGCCCGCGGCGGACGTCGTTTCGATAACGTCCCCTTGCCCTGCCTTCCCGACCGGCGCCGGAAGGAGCGGCACGTGGGCGGAGACGGCGCCCCCCTTGGTTTCATCGCCGGAGTACCGCGTTGTGTATGGACGTGGTCGGAGTTTTCAGAATGAAAGTGACTGTTGACAAATCTGTGTTGTGCAAACGTTATGCGGGCTTCACCGTGGCACTGCTGGTCTGTGCCCTGGGGGTAGCGCTGGTGACCAATGCCTGTCTGGGCACCTCGCCCATCACCAGCCTGCCGTACGCCCTGAGCGCCATCTTCCCCCTGAGTCTGGGGACCGTGACTTTTCTGTCCAATATCTGTTTTCTCGTGGTACAAAAGGCCCTGCTGGGTCGTTACTTTACGGTGGGGCATCTGATGCAGATCCCTGCGGTCTTCCTGTTCGGCCTGTTCATCGACGGCTGGATGTGGGCCACCTCCTATCTGGTGACTGATGTCTACTGGCAGCAGATGCTCATGTGCCTGGTGGGCTCCATGGTCCTGGGCCTGGGCGTGAGCCTGGAGATTATCAGCAACGCCACCGTGCTGCCCGGTGAGGGCATGGTCGTGGCCATCGTCTTCCGCACGCACAAGAATTTCGGCAACATCAAGGTCCTGGTGGATTCCTCCATGGTGCTGGCCGCGGTGCTGCTCAGCCTGGCCGTCCTGCATACCATCGTGGGCCTGCGCGAGGGCACCATCATCTCGGCCGTGCTGGTGGGCATGAGCGTCCGCTTCTTCTCCCGCTGGACGCGTCGTCTGGCTCTGCTCTTCTGGGAAAAGGAAAAGCTGGAGAAAGCCCGC
>CDZU01018059.1_pt1:22500-25944 | contig 25944 bp, 18 predicted proteins | sample 557441 | NCBI WGS metagenome assembly CDZU01 (sample SAMEA3182114, study PRJEB8094) | gut metagenome | biome: human; feature: gut; material: Stool; isolation source: human stools | place: Canada | collected 2013-06-10
GAATAGGGATGGAAGGAAGTTTTTTTCGAGAAGACAAGTTGACAAGAGCATCGGGTGGATGCCTTGGCGTCGGAAGGCGATGAAAGACGTGGTAAGCTGCGAAAAGCCTCGGGGAGAAGCTAAACATTCTGTGATCCGGGGATTTCTGAATGGGGAAACCCGGCGGAGGTCATGCTCCGTCGCGGGCACTTGAATACATAAAGTGTCCAGCGCCAACTCAGGGAAGTGAAACATCTCAGTACCTGAAGGAAAAGAAATCAAACGAGACTCCCAAAGTAGCGGCGAGCGAAATGGGATGAGCCCAAACCGGCTGGATTCGTTCAGCCGGGGTTGTAGGGCCGGCATATGTGATTCACGAGTAGGCAGGGGAAATGAGCTGGAAAGCTCTGCCAGAGCGGGTGACAGCCCCGTACCTGAAACCCAAAGCGACACAGCCGGTACCTGAGTACCGCGAGACACGTGGAACCTCGTGGGAATCCGGGAGGACCATCTTCCAAGGCTAAGTACTAACCGACGACCGATAGTGTACCAGTACCGTGAGGGAAAGGTGAAAAGAACCTCTGTTAGAGGAGTGAAATAGAATCTGAAACCTGGTGCTTACAAGCTGTGAGAGCGGACTTGTTCCGTGATCACGTGCCTTTTGCATAATGAGTCAGCGAGTTAATCTGTACTGCAAGGTTAAGCGCAAGTGGAGCCGTAGGGAAACCGAGTCTGACAAGGGCGATGAGTAGTGCGGATTAGACCCGAAACCGGGTGATCTATCCATGAGCAGGTTGAAGCAAGGGTAAAACCTTGTGGAGGACCGAACCAATACCGGCTGAAAACGGTTTGGATGACTTGTGGATAGGGGTGAAAGGCCAATCAAACCCGGTGATAGCTGGTTCTCCCCGAAATATATTGAGGTATAGCCTCATGGATTGTCTACCGGAGGTAAAGCACTGACAGGGCTAGGGGTCCTACCAGATTACCAAACCCTATCAAACTCAGAATGCCGGTCAGATGTACCATGGGAGTCAGACGGCGGGTGCTAAGGTCCGTCGTCGAGAGGGTAAGAGCCCAGATCAACAGCTAAGGTCTCCAAATCTATGCTCAGTGGTTAAGGTGGTGACGTTGTAGAGACACCCAGGACGTTGGCTTAGAAGCAGCCATCGTTTAAAGAAAGCGTAATAGCTCACTGGTCTAATGACGTTGCGCCGAAAATGTAACGGGGCTAAGCATAGTACCGAAGCTTTGAATTCCGCGAATGCGGTCTGGTAGGGGAGCGTTCTTCACGGGCTGAAGGTGTGTCGTAAGGCATGCTGGACTGTGGAGAAGTGATTATGCTGACATGAGTAACGATAAAACGGGTGAAAAACCCGTTCGCCGTAAACCCAAGGTTTTCCGGGTAAAGGTAATCTTCCCGGAGTTAGTCGGCCCCTAAGGCGAGGCTGAAAGGCGTAGCTGATGGGAAACGTGTTAATATTCACGTACTTGTGTGTTCGCGCGATGAAGGGACGCAGGAAGATAGGCAAGCCGGGCGCTGGTTGTCCCGGTGCAAGCGTGTAGGGATGAAGAGTTGGCAAATCCGCTCTTCTCTATCCTGAGACGCGAGTCCGTGACCGAAAGGTCTGAAGTTGTTGAGTCTATGCTGCCTAGAAAAGCTTCTAAGTATAGGACACGCAAACCGTACCGGAAACCAACTCAGGTGGGTGGGATGAATAATCCAAGGCGCTCGAGAGAACTCTGGCCAAGGAACTCGGCAAAATAACCCCGTACCTTCGGAAGAAGGGGTGCTTTTTAGGGTGAAGCGATTCACTCTGTCGAGCCCTGAAAAGCCGCAGAGAAATGGTGGTGGCGACTGTTTACTAAAAACATAGGTCTGTGCCAAGTCGTATAGACGACGTATACGGACTGACGCCTGCCCGGTGCTGGAAGGTTAAAAGGAGGAGTCAGCGCAAGCGAAGCTCCGAATTGAAGCCCCAGTAAACGGCGGCCGTAACTATAACGGTCCTAAGGTAGCGAAATTCCTTGTCGGGTAAGTTCCGACCTGCACGAATGGCGTAACGATCTCCACACTGTCTCGGCCAGAGACTCGGTGAAATTGAAGTCGCGGTGAAAATGCCGTGTACCCGCAGAAAGACGGAAAGACCCTGTGCACCTTTACTATAGCTTGACATTGGGATTTGAGCCTGCATGTGTAGCATAGGTGGGAGGCTGTGAACTCTGTACGCCAGTATGGAGGGAGCCATCGTTGAAATACCACCCTTGTTTGTTCAGGTCCCTAACTCTTCGCCGTGATCCGGTAAGAGGACAGTGTCTGGTGGGTAGTTTGACTGGGGCGGTCGCCTCCCAAAATGTAACGGAGGCATGCAAAGGTTCCCTCAGGCTGATTGGAAACCAGCCGTCGAGTGCAAACGCAAAAGGGAGCTTGACTGCAAGAGAGACATCTCGAGCAGGTACGAAAGTAGGTGTTAGTGATCCGGTGATCCCGAATGGAAGGGTCATCGCTCATTGGATAAAAGGTACGCCGGGGATAACAGGCTGATCGCATCCAAGAGTTCACATCGACGATGCGGTTTGGCACCTCGATGTCGGCTCATCACATCCTGGGGCTGAAGCAGGTCCCAAGGGTACGGCTGTTCGCCGTTTAAAGTGGTACGCGAGCTGGGTTTAAAACGTCGTGAGACAGTTTGGTCCCTATCTTCTGTGGGCGTAGGAGAATTGAAAGGGCCTGTCCCTAGTACGAGAGGACCGGGATGGACACACCACTGGTGGACCTGTTGTCGTGCCAACGGCACAGCAGGGTAGCTATGTGTGGAAGGGATAACCGCTGAAAGCATCTAAGCGGGAAGCCTGCCTTAAGATAAGTTCTCCCTGACGCAAGTCCTGAAGGGCCGAGGTAGACGACCTCGTTGATAGGCTGGAGGTGGAAGCCCTGTGAGGGGTGGAGCTGACCAGTACTAATAGCCCGTGCGTCTTGTTTCTCGAAAAAAACCTTCCATCCCTGTTTCAATAAATTTACCAGATTTCTTTGGTAGCCATAGAGGAGAGGGTACACCCGACCCCATTCCGAACTCGGAAGTTAAGCTCTCCATCGCCGATGATACTGCATAACGTCATGTGGGAAAGTAGGCCGCTGCCAAAGATTGTTCGAAGACCCCCTTGCAGCTCTCAGCGCGAGGGGGTCTTTTTTGTCCCCGCTCCGCCGGGGATTTTTTTGTTGGCTCTTGACTAGCTGAGAGGATTTTCTCTGAGCAGTTTTAGCACCAGAAGGTAAATGTCCTCTTGTCTATGATTAAGAGAATGTCCGGCATACACCTTGCTATACCAGTTTTCTCCAAAGGATACAGGCTAAAGCAAGGTAAAGTAGCCCCATAAAATTGACGAGGTAACAACAGTAGCGAGTGCGCAAGCTCCGAAAACCCTTCAACCAGGCGAATGTCCGCTCTACTACCCAGCGGCGGG
>CDZU01037171.1_pt1 | contig 25558 bp, 19 predicted proteins | sample 557441 | NCBI WGS metagenome assembly CDZU01 (sample SAMEA3182114, study PRJEB8094) | gut metagenome | biome: human; feature: gut; material: Stool; isolation source: human stools | place: Canada | collected 2013-06-10
GGCGATTCTTGTCCTGGTAGGTAACTGGAAATCGGGTCCTTGATCTAGTCGGATGACCAGTGGACGGGAGGACTCGTGCAGAGTGGGTCCTCCCGTCTGACAACGGAAGTGGGTATTTCCACATGAGAGAATGATCCCCAACCCCGGCGTCCATAGATATGGAATTCGGATTTAACTGGGTTAAAAGCGGCAGGTATGACTTTTGGGGCCGGCTCGCAATTGATTGCGCGGGTGGTCGCGGTTTCACCGATTTACGGAAAAAGCTACGGTCTTGTGCTGCACGGCTGAGCAAGAAGTCCCGACAAGGAAACGGTAGAATGGGAAGGTGTGACTGTGTGGTAAATTCACAACTGCGTGCCGATTATTCGGAAATGGCGCTTGTCCGAGATGGAAAATCCTGTTGCACGGTGGTAATTGATCGGGACGCCGATGAAAAAGTGAAAGCCGCTGCAGAGGATTTTTGTTTCCTCCTGCGGCGCATGACGGGAGCCGAATGCCCCATCAAAACAGATGACGAGAGTTTGACGGGGGGGCTTGTATGTATCGGCCCATCCCGCTTGACAACGGAAATGGGAATTCACATACCGACGGGGCGTTTTTCAAACGAAAGGGTTATTCTGAAACGGGATGGAAACCGCCTGGTACTGCTGGGAAACGACGACAACGTTTTTACTGGCACCCAGTTTGCCGTAACCATGTTGTTTGAAAGGCTCGGCTGTGGATGGTTTGGTCCGGACGAACTCTGGCAGGTGATCCCGGAGAGAAAGGATCTGTCGATCGGTTATCTCGATATCGATCATACACCAGCATTTATTTCACGGTATAACAACGTTCTGAGGAATAATCCGGAAGTGGGCGCTCGCTGGTATTTGGGCGGTGTCAAACGGATGATCGGCCACTGTTTGACCACGCTGGTTCCACGGGATGAGTACTTCGAGACACATCCGGAATGGTTCTGCCTGGTCGATGGCAAACGCAATCCTTTTTTGGACTGGTGGCAGTATTGCTACTCCAATGAGGAACTGCTGCGGACTTTTACGGATAAGATTCTGACATATTTCGACCAAAACCCTGATGTCAATCAGTTCAGCATCGCGATGAACGATGGTTGGTACGGCGGTTGGTGTGAATGTGAGGAATGCCGTAAATTGGGAACCAACAGCGAGACTGTGATCTGGTTTGCCAACCGGCTGGCGCGTGAAGTGGGGAAGGTGTACCCGAACCATATTTTGACTTTCCTGGCGTATTTTCCGACATATCATCCGCCACGGAAACCGATGAAAGTCGAACCCAACGTCGAAGTGATGTTCTGCAAAGAGGCGGATATGTTCATGCCGGTCGATAAAGGGCCGGACAACGGATATCACCTCAAATACACGTTTGACAGAAGCCAAAACACCTATCCGGTTCCCTGGAAAGCGAATTTTGAGAAATGGAATCAGATGGTTTCTTTTTCTCATATCGCCATTTGGGATTGGTATTGCATCGCGGCGGCTCAACCGGTTTGGAAGGACGTGCCCTGGGTCCAGGGAGATGTTGCGACCCGCAATCAACGATTTTGGCGGGATCACGGAGCGAGTTATGTCTATAACGACCAGGGGCCGCTCGATGTATTCTATGAAGATGATGCCAGTTATCCCCTTCGTTTTCCGCTTTGGTATGTATATGCCAAGGCTATGTGGGATCCGGATTTGACCGGATCGGAAATTCTGATGGATGCCTGCACCAAGCTGTACGGACCGGTTTCCGATCTGATGTTTGCGTATTACGAGGCTCTTGCGGATATTGCGGAGCACAACACGGCTCAGACGATTGCCTGGCATCCTCCGGCGCCTAGGGAACTGTATACACCCGAACGAGTGGAACGTCTGGATAGATTGATGCAGCTTATCCGGGAGGCTTCCCTGAAAACAGACGGCGCGGTCCGTGAACGGCTTGATGTGCAGATAGCTCTGTGGGAAAAGGCAAAAGAGGTGATTGCCACTGGAGAGCTTATCGATTAAATCCGAAGATTACCGTCGAATACTTTATTCAGCAGTTTTTTGTCTTCGCTGCCGGATATCCGGACAGCAGGTTGAAAGTCAAGACCGGTACCATTTCCCGGCTTGCAGAAAGGAATGTATATGGACGTAAAGAATAGAAGGGCGCTTGCTGGTAGAAGAGGAATTGCCGGCTTGCTGGCGGTTCTGCTGCTTTTAGGAGCGGTGGGTTGCCATAACGATACGCCTCCTGTCGAGGGTGACTCCAGTGTGGCATCCGACACGACGGTCCCCGGAGACAGCAGCATGACGGGCGATACGACTATAGGCGATGGTACGGACGTGACCACGGGTGACGGTACGACTACGGGCAATGGCTCCACATCATCGTCCGGCTCTACCGGTTCGGGTTCCTCAGGTACGACCTCCGTGCCGACAACGACGCCGCCGCTGTCCGGCGATTTTTCGATCGTCAAGGATGGAAAGGCGACCAGCACGATCGTCATCAGCACGAATGCGTCGGATAAAGTGCGGGAGGCGGCGGAAGATCTGCAGGCCAGTATTCAAAAGATGAGCGGCGCGACCATTCCGATCGGCTATGATTCGGCCGACCGGACGAATGGGAACTTTATCCTGGTTGGCCCCTCCAAATATACCGAACTGCTCGGCATTGAACAGCCCACCGGCTATCCGGACAACGAAAAGGTCATTTTGAAGCGGGCGGGCAATTATCTGGTACTCATGGGGAACGATGATCAGGCCTTTATCGGCACCCAATACGCCGTCACCATGTTTCTGGAGAAACAAGGGTGTGGATGGTTCGGGCCGGATGAACTCTGGCAGGTGTATCCCAGCACACAGAACATCAGCGTGGGCTCCCTGGATATCGAGCATACGCCGAAATTCACACACCGCCGCACCAGGGTGAACGACAGCGCCCCCAACATCGCCGACCGCTGGTATATGGGCGGCATGAAGAGCATGACCGGGCATTTCCTGCCCACCATCATCCCCAAAGCAACGTATTTTCAGACCCATCCCGAATGGTTCAGCCTGATTGACGGGAAACGGGACGCAAGCGCTACCTGGTGGCAATATTGCTATTCCAACGAGGCGTTTGCCGAAGAGGTGGCTAAAAAGGTCATCGAAGAGTTTGACCGCAACCCCGATCTCGAGTCGATCCCCGTCACCCCGAACGACGGCTGGAACGACGACTGGTGCGAGTGTTCGGAATGCTCTAAATATGCCTCATATACCGATGTGGTGTTGGAGTTCGCCAACCGTGTCGCCCGGCAGGTGGCGAAGAAGTATCCGAACAAGACGATTTCCATCCTCAGCTATCATGCCACCTGGTTCGCCCCCAAGACGGTAAAGGCGGAGCCGAATGTCGAAGTCATGTTCTGCCGGGAGACCAGCATGACCAGCCCGATTGAGGACGGCTTGTATATGGGCGATACCCGGGATCCCATCACCCAGAATACATACAAGACTTCCTGGAAAGACAACTTCCTCTCGTATATCCAGAGCGCCTCGGTTCAAAACGTATCGATCTGGGAATGGTACTGCATCGCGGCTGACAAAAAGGTCTGGAAAGACATCCCCTGGGTACAGGGCGATGTGGCGATCCGCAACCAGAATTTCTGGAAGGCGAACGGTGCGGAGTATATCTTTTACGACAGCGGCCCGTTGGCGGCTTACGGCGAGACCAATAGAGACTTCCCGCTCCGTTGGCCATTGTGGTATGTAGCGGCCAAAGGAATGTGGGACGCCAGCTTGACGGGTGACGAGATCCTGATGGATGCCTGCACCAAGCTGTACGGAAACGCGGCGAACGAAATGTATGGATACTATCAGGCGTTAGCGACCGCCAGCGAAGAGTGTACCGCTTACAGCATGACGTGGGTTCCGCCCGAGCCCAGCCAGATGTATACGGTCGCCCAGATCCGCAAGATCGATTCGGCGCTGGCCAAGGCAAAGGGAAAGCTGAACAGTGTGACCGCTGACCAGAAGGCGCGTATGGAAAACCAAATATCCCTGTGGGAAGACGCGAAAGAACTGTTCTGATCTTTAGCGGCATTTCTGAAAGAAATCCAGGCGGCAGGCGTTTCGGCGCTTGCCGCCTTTTCCTGTCCCAGCTTCTCGGGGAAAAATCGTCTTTGCCGGCAGGGAGGCAGAAAGGCTTTGTCAAATATTTGGGAATGTGTTATAATGCTTTTTAGCTGAATCGAACCCCTTGTCCATGTAATTTTATTGGGTTCCGTCGCGTCTGTTCTACAGAGCCCGCGCATAACGTCGCCTGGATGAGGACAAGCTATCGTGCGGTTTTTTGCCTGTAGTGCTTATCAGACCGCTCGCGTCTATGGTTTGGCGAAATCGAATTTTTGACTCGGATTATCCTGCTGCCAGGGATGTTGGGAGAGAATTCAGCGGAGCCAATCCCTGTGTAGCGGCCGGTCCCCTGCTTGTTCGACATCCAGTGCCCGGAGATGAGACCGTGGATAAATATAAAAAACTGTTATCCAACACCCTGATTTTCGCTATCGGCACCTTCAGTTCTAAACTGTTGGTGTTTTTCCTCACACGCCTGTACACGGCTGTTCTCACGGAATCGGAATATGGGGCCGTGGACCTGATCCAGCAGACTGGCAACCTGCTGCTACCTCTCGTCACCCTCGGCATTACCAACGCGGTCATCCGATTCGGGCTGGACAGAGGCGTAAAAAAAAGCCATGTATTTACGACGGGGCTGCTGTCTATCGGAGCGGGATTCCTGTTTTTGTTGATATGCTCGCCGTTGCTGGGCTTGGTTTCCTTCCTGTCGGGGCATGTTTATCTTCTCTGCTTTTTTGTGCTGACTTCTTCTTTACGGTCCCTTTGCGCTCAGTTCGTGAGGGCGAAAGGGGCGGTCAAACTGTTCGCTCTCGACGGCATTTTGAGTACGCTGACCACCATCCTGTTTAATGTTCTTTATCTGGTCGTTTTCCGACTGGGCGTATTCGGGTATATTTTCTCGCTGATCTGTTCGGATTTGCTGTCGGTGGTTTTTTTGTTTGCCATGTCGGGCCTGCACCGGTATATTCGCTTTCGAAACCTGGACCGGGCCGTCGCCAAGTCCATGCTGGTGTTCTCCATCCCCCTGATCCCCAATACCATCCTCTGGTGGATTACCAACGTTTCCGACCGGTATATGATTTCCTATTTCTGCGGAACGGCCTACAACGGATTGTATGTAGCCGCCAGTAAAATTCCATCCCTTGTGATGCTGGTTTCAGGAATTTTTATGGACGCCTGGCAGATTTCGGCCATTACGGAACAGAAGGCACGCGATCGTTTCTATTCCAAGGTTGTGAATATTTACAGTATGCTGCTGTTTGTGATGGCGTCAGGGGCAATCCTGCTGACCAAGGTGATTCCTCTGATTCTGTTCGATGAATCTTATTATGCCGCGTGGCGATATATCCCGTTGCCGGTGGTGTCCACTGTATTCACCTGCCTGGTCAATTTTTTAGGCAGCATTTATATGGTGGAGAAAAAAAGCGTCCGTTCTCTGATGACTGCGACACTCAGCGCGGTTATCAACGTCGGTCTCAACCTGTGGTGGATACCGCTGTATCAGGTCAACGGCGCGGCCGCAGCGACTCTGATCTGTTATTTGGTGGTTTTTATTGTCCGTCTGGCAGATACCCGAAAATATATCCGTATCAAATGGCACTATTTCCGTCTGATTCTCAACACCGTGGTGTTGCTGACTCAGTGCTATTGCGTTTTGTTTGAAGTCCCCTATTGGATTCTTTATGAGGTGGCCTTGTTTGTGTTGATGCTTCTGGTCAACGGCCGGGGACTGATATTGGGAGTCAAAGGCATAGTCCGCAAAAACAAGGCGGCGTGATTCCCGTTGCTCCATGTGGTAAACCGCCTCTTTCCGGATATACTAAGCCTATGCGTTTTCGCCGTTTAGTCTCGAGAAGAGGGGAGGAAGGGCCCGAAGTGAGAGCCTGTCTATATACCAACGGCACTATTCTGACGATGGAGAGTCCGTCTGCCGCCGAAGCCGTCCTGACGGTCGACGGTCGTATCCGCCAGGTTGGGACACTGGACGATGTCCGGCGGGACGCACCGGCGGACACCAAAGAAGTGGACCTGGAGCATGGGGTCCTTTTGCCTGCCTTCATCGATCCGCATAGTCATATAACCGCTTATGCACAGACCTTGTCGCTTGTGCAGTTGGAAGGGGCAGCGGGATTTGACGAGATTCTCGAACGGATCCGGGCGTTTCGTGAGGAAAAGCGGATCAAGGCGGGAGACTGGATTATAGGGTTTGGATACGACCACACGGCGTTGAAGGAGCAGGCGCATCCTTCCCGCCGCATTCTCGACCGGGCCGCGCCCGATAACCCCGTCGTGATTACCCATGCGTCCGGGCATATGGGAGTTCTCAACACGGCTGCGTTGCAGGCGCTGGGGATTACCGCCGATACCGCTGACCCAGAAGGCGGTGTGATCGGACGGGAGGAGGATGGAACGCCGTCGGGATATCTCGAGGAAGCCGCCTTTACCTCCTATACCGCTCGGATGCCGCAGCCTACCCTGGAGCAGCTCGGAAGGCAGCTCGACGCCGCACAGCGGGTTTACCTAAGCCACGGCATCACGACGATCCAGGATGGCCGGACTCAGCGGTCAGAATGGGCGATGCTCTCCTCCATGGCTCAGGAGGGCCGGCTGACGGCCGACGTGATCGTTTATCCCGATATGCAGGAAAGCCGGGATCTGTTGGAAGAATATCCGGATTATACAAATGGATACCGCCAACGGCTGCGGATCGGCGGTTACAAAATTTTTCTGGACGGTTCTCCGCAGGGCCGAACAGCTTGGATGACCCAGCCGTATCGTAACGGCGAAGAGGGATATCGGGGGTACCCCATTCATTCGGACGACGCGGTAGAGGCTTTTGTCCGGGACGCATTGGCGGAAAACCGGCAGTTGCTGGCTCACTGCAACGGCGATGCGGCGGCGGATCAGTTCATCGCCGCCTTTGAGCGGGTTCTGGGGGGACTGAGGCCGGTAAAAATCCGGCCTGTGATGATCCACGCCCAATTGCTCCGCCGAGACCAAATGGCGGCGATGCACAGGCTCGGTATGATTCCCTCTTTTTTCCCTGCTCACATTTATCACTGGGGAGATGTCCATGTCCGGAATTTCGGGCTTGCGCGTGCGTCGGCGATCAGTCCGGCCGCGTCGGCCTTGGCTGCGGGCCTTCCCTTTACCTTTCATCAGGATACACCCGTATTACCTCCGGATATGCTCGCCGCCATGGGCTGTGCCGTAACCCGCACCACCCGTGCCGGTCGGGTTCTCGGCGCGGAGGAGCGGATCACGCCGCATGAAGCTTTACGGGCCGTAACGATAAACGCCGCCTATCAGTATTTTGAAGAGGACCGAAAAGGTTCTATCCGGGAAGGGAAGCTGGCCGATTTTGTCTTGCTTGACCAAAATCCGCTGACGGTGGATCCCGAGGCGATCCGGGATATTCGGGTTCGGCGCACCGTGAAAGAAGGCACCACGGTGTATGAGGGCTGAGTGTTTCCGTTAATTTCCATTTTTCTCTTTACAGCCGGGTCAAAATATGGTTTGATTAAGGAGACGAACAGGATGAGGGCGGTTATCACAGGCGCCAGTTCGGGAATCGGCCGGGATATCGCTCGATATCTATCGGCAAAGGGCTTCGAACTGGTACTCGTTGCCAGGCGGGAGGATCGTTTGAGACAACTCGCGGAGGAACTGCCGGTTCCGGCGGAGGTTTATCCCTGCGATCTGTCCGATCCGGCAGCCTGTGTGGAACTGTACCGCCGGGTGTCGGCCAGGCCGGTGGATATTCTCATCAACAACGCGGGCTTTGGCGTTTTCGGAGCGTTTGATGAAACGGAACTCGACCGGGAACTGAAGCTGATCGATGTCAATATCCGGGCGCTGCACATTCTGACCAAGCTGTTTTATCGGGATTTTGTCGAGCGGGATTCCGGGCGCATCCTCAATGTCTCTTCCTCAGCGGCTTTTGTGCCGGGGCCTCTTTTGTCGGCATACTATGCGTCCAAAGCCTATGTCCTTCGTTTGACCGAAGCTCTTCATGAAGAATTGCGCCGCAAGGGCAGCCGGGTGACGGTCAGTGTGTTTTGTCCGGGCCCGGTGGACACCGAATTCGACGCGGTGGCGGACGTGCGCTTCCATGTTAAAGGCCTCCGCAGTGAACAGGCCGCCAAAGCGGCGGTGGATGGGATGTTCCACGGCCGGCTGGTGATTGTGCCGGGCCTGCTAATGAAGGTGGTACATGTGGGAAGCCGTCTACTGCCCGACCGTCTTTTGCTGCACCTGGCCTGGCACATGCAAAGCCGGAAAAGGCAGAGAAAACACGCGGGGGAGGAGAGGCCATGAAATACGGAACCATTGGGACCAGCTGGATTACCGAGGCGTATATCCGGGGTGCCCGGTTGACGGACAAATGGGAACTCGCCGCCGTTTATTCCCGTGACGAGGCTAAGGGCCGGGCGTTCGCCGCCCAATTTGGAGACCCACCGGTTTACACCGACCTGGTCCGTATGGCTGAAAGCGACATCGAGGCGGTGTATATCGCCAGTCCCAACAGCTTGCACGAGGAACACAGCCGTCTGTTTCTGGAACACGGCAAGCATGTGCTGTGTGAGAAGCCCATCTCCGTGACGTCTGCGGGTCTCAAGCGCCTACAGGATCTCGCAGAGAAAAAAGGGCTTGTCTATATGGAGGCGATCATGCTGCTGCATATCCCGGGACGGGATGTGCTGCACCGGGCGATGAGAAAGATCGGGCGGATTACCTCCGCAAGGCTGGATTTTTCTCAGCTATCTTCCCAATATGTCCGTCTGATGGAGGGGGGAGTCCCCAATGTATTCAACCCCCGTATGGCCGGTGGATGTCTGATGGATTTGGGAATCTACTGTGTTTACGCAGCGCTTGACTTATTTGGAAAGCCGGAGGCGGTCCGGACAGCGGCGTCCTTTCTTCCCACGGGGGCGGACGGCTCGGGCGGCAGTTTGTGGACCTATCCCGGCACACAAGTGAGTTTAAGCTATTCCAAGACAGGGCAGAGCCGGCTGGGTTCCGAGATTCTGGGAGACCAGGGCACCGTCGTGTTGGAATCGGTTTCCAAACTGACCGGAATCCGGATTGTGTATAACCGACTTGGGGAATCGCCGGAGGAACGGCTTTTGGAAGATGTGCCCAAAGAAGAGCTTATGCGTGGGGAAGCCGCAGATTTTGCACGGGCGATTCTTCGCCGGGAAGAAACGCGTGAGGAACTGGCCCGTTGGTCTAAGCTGGCGTTGGAAGCCTGCCAGATGCTCGAGCAGATGCGCGGCCAGGCGGGAATTCGGTTGGAATGAAGGAGAGCTTGACGAATGAAAGTGCTGAATTTCGGATCGCTGAATATCGATATGGTGTACGCGGTGGATCATTTTGTACGAGCGGGAGAAACCCTGTCGTCCGACCGGCTGGAACGTTTCTGTGGCGGCAAGGGTCTCAACCAGTCGGTTGCGCTTGCCAGAGCGGGAGCAGAGGTTTTGCACGCGGGCTGTATTGGGCGGGACGGCGGCATGCTGCTTGACCTTCTTTCCGCCAGCGGTGCGGATACCCGGTTTGTCCGTCAGCTTGATGAATCCAGCGGCCATGCGATCATTCAGGTGGATAAAAAGGGGCAGAACTGTATTCTGCTTTATGGCGGCGCGAATCAGCGGATTACGGAAGCTTTTGCGGATCAGGTACTGGCGGATTGCGCCGAGGGAGATGTGTTGTTGCTGCAAAACGAGATCAATCTTCTCCCTTATATTGTGGAGAAAGCCTTTGAACGGGGAATGCAGATCGCTCTCAATCCGTCCCCTATCAATGAGCAGCTTGGGAAATTGCCGCTGGACAAAATTCACTATTTCATTCTCAATGAAATCGAGGGGCGGGAATTGACCGGAGAAGAGGCACCGGAGGACATCCTGCGCGAGTTCCGCCGCCGGTACCCGGATGCCGTTGTGGTACTCACTCTCGGCAAGAACGGTGCGGTGTATGACGATGGACGCACCCGCTGCCGGCATGGGATTTATAAGGTGCCGGTGGTAGACACCACGGCCGCAGGCGACACGTTTACCGGCTTCTTTCTGACCGCCGCGACCTCTGGAAAAAGTCCGGAGGAGGCCCTGCGTATCGCGTCGGTTGCCTCCTCCCTGGCGGTATCCCGCCAGGGGGCCGCGCCTTCCATTCCCACCATGCAGGAGGTGCTGGAGGCGGATCTTGCGCCCTGTTAAATTCGGCATCATTTTTTATGTTTTGTACAAAGCTGCCAGAGATTTTTTCGTCAGTGAAGAAATCTCTGGCTTTTTATTAGCCGACTAATTTTTGAATATGAAACTTTTGTTAAAGATAACGGGTACATGTTGAAATTTACAAATATACTCCATAAAATAACGGTATATAAAAATTAGCCAGCTAATGAAATGAGGTGTTGGATATGGCGGAGTGTTTCGAGACAAGGGAAGAGGAATCGCTCCATGCGTTGCTTTCCCAGGCGATGCGCCTGTATTTTCTGCGAAATTACGCGCTGCTGGAAAATAAACGCCTTCATCCAGGGCAGATTCCCGTTTTGTTGGAACTGCGTCAAAGTGGAGGTTTCAGTCAGATCGAACTGGCCCGCCGGCTTCAGGTACGTCCGTCTACCATGGCTGTCATGTTACAGCGTTTGGAAAAGGTAGGATTGGTCCGCCGACATCCGGACGAGAAGGACCAGCGAGTTTCTCGTGTATATCTGACGGAAAAAGGCGACCAGGTCTGTCGAGATGTTCAGGACATGATTGCAACAATCGACCGGGAGTGTCTCGTCGATTTTACACGGGAAGAAATCCTGCTGCTCAAGCGTTTTCTCCGGCAGATCAAAGATAACCTGACGGCAGTCTGTGACGGCGACGCGATGCCGCCCTGCCGGCCGGCATGAGAGGAGTGATTGGATGCTAAAATTGATTAAATATCTTAAGACCTCGATTCTACCGATTCTGCTGATCGTGCTGCTGTTGGTGGTGCAGGCGATATGCGACCTTTCGCTGCCCGATTATACAGCCAAAATCGTGGATGTCGGCATCCAGAGGGGAGGCATCGAGGATGCGGTGCCGACCTATATTCGGCAGAGCGAAATGGAAAAGCTTTTTCTGTTTATCGGCGAGGCGGATCAACAGACGGTGGAAGCTGCTTATACCCTTTTGGATCGAAGTCGCCTTTCCGACGAAGAATACGATGACCTGTACCGCGAGATCCCCATTCTGGAAACGCAACCGGTTTATGAACTCAAGGACGTCACGGATCAGGAGCGGGCAACCTTGGACGGGATTTTCCGCCTTCCCATGCTGATTGTATCGGGATTCTCAGGGGAGGACGGCGCGTCGGAAGAGATGCTTGGGATGTTCGAGGCCGATTTGCCTGCCGGGGTGCTCGATAACGGACAGGATTTGTCGGCTCTGTTTGCCCAAATGCCTGTGGATGCCCGGCTTTCGATGGTGAATACTATCCGGGAAAAACTGTCCGCTCTGCCGGATTCGGTTCTTACCTCCCGTGCCGCCTCCTATTTGAAGGAGGAATACCGGGCGATTGGAATTGATGTGGATGCGCTCCAGAATGGATATGTCCTGCTTTCCGGTGCGAAAATGCTCGGGCTCGCGCTTTTGAGCATGGCCGTGACCATCTTGGTTGGCTTTTTGGCAGCTCGGGTGGCGGCGTCTCTCGGCCGCGAACTGCGGGGCCGGGTGTTCCGCAAGGTCGTAGGATTCTCTCACACCGAATTTGATCATTTCTCAACCGCGTCCCTCATCACACGGAGCACCAACGACATCCAACAGGTTCAGATGCTGTTCGTGATGCTTCTGCGAACCGTTTTCTACGCCCCCATTTTGGGGATAGGGGGCGTGTTCAAGGTTATGAATACCAACGCTTCGATGGCTTGGATCATCGGAGTGGCGGTTCTGGCGATCGTGGCGATTGTCCTGGTGCTGTTTACAGTCGCGATGCCAAAGTTCAACCTGATGCAGAAGCTGGTGGATAAGCTCAACCTGGTGACGCGGGAAATTTTAACTGGACTACCGGTGATCCGGGCCTTCAGCACCGAGAAATATGAGGAGGAACGGTTTGACAAAGCCAACCGGAATCTGACCAGGACCAATCTATTTGTCAACCGCGTGATGAGCTGTATGATGCCGGTCATGATGCTGGTCATGAACGGGATCACCCTTTTGATTGTCTGGAACGGTGGACACGGCATTCAGAACGGCACGATGGAAGTCGGCGACATGATGGCCTTTATCCAGTACACCATGCAAATAGTGATGGCGTTTCTGATGATCTGTATGATGTCGATTATGTGGCCCCGCGCGTCGGTATCTGCCAATCGGATCGACGAGGTTCTCCAGACCGAAGCGGTCATTCGGGATCCGGAATCGCCCGTTTCCTTCGACGACCGGCAAAAAGGTCTGGTGGAGTTCCGGGATGTCAGCTTCCGCTATCCCGGAGCGGACGAGAATGTACTCAGCCATATCAGCTTTACCGCCAAGCCGGGCGAAACCACGGCCTTTATCGGCTCCACCGGCAGTGGCAAATCCACCCTGATCAACCTGATCCCCCGGTTCTACGATGTCAGCGAGGGGAGTATCCGGGTAAGCGGCGCGGATGTTCGGCAGGTGCCGCTGCATGAGCTTCGCTCCCACATTGGGTATGTGCCTCAGAAAGGTGTGCTATTTTCGGGCACGATCGAAAGCAACCTGAAATATGGAGGCGATGCCGTCACCGACGAGGATATGGTGCAGGCGGCTCGGATCTCCCAGGCTGAAGATTTCATTTCGCAGAAGCCGGACACCTATGGTTCGGAGATTTCCCAGGGAGGCACAAACGTTTCGGGCGGCCAGAAACAGAGATTGTCTATCGCACGGGCCGTTGCCATCCACCCCGATGTCTATATTTTCGACGACAGTTTTTCGGCGCTGGACTATAAGACCGATGTCGCCCTGCGGCGGGCGCTGCGGGATCAGACCAGGAACAGCACGGTGCTCATTGTGGCCCAGAGGATCAGCACCATCCTGCATGCGGACCAGATTCTGGTGCTCGACGAGGGGAAAATCGTCGGCAAGGGTACTCACACGGAATTGATGGAAACCTGCGAGGAATACCGGCAGATTGCCGAATCCCAACTGTCAAAGGAGGAATTGGCACAATGAGCAACGAAAAACGTCCTCCGATGCGCCCGGGCGGCATGGGCCACGGGCCGGGCCGTTTCAGCGGGGAAAAAGCCAAGGACTTCGGCGGCACCATACGCAAGCTTATCCGGTATATGTCCCGGTATAAGGTGTCGGTCATTCTGGTTTTGATTTTCGCCGTGGGCGGCGTGCTCCTCAACATTTACGGCCCCAAAGTGCTGATGAAAGCTAACGGCGCCATCGTTGACGGGGTGATGGAAATGGTCTCCGGTGTCCCCGGAGGCGGGATTGATTTTGTGTACGTGGGCAAAATTCTGCTGATTTTGCTGGGTATGTACCTGCTCAGTTCGGGTCTCACGGTCGTACAGGGATTCCTGATGACCGGTGTGTCTCAGAAGGTATCCTTCAACCTCCGGCGGGAGATTTCCCAAAAGATCAGCCGCCTGCCCATGAAGTATTTTGACACCAAAACCCACGGTGAGGTTCTCTCCCGCGTGACCAACGACGTGGATACTCTAAGTCAGAGCCTAAATCAAAGCATCACGCAGCTCATCACCTCCGTCACCCAGGTGATCGGCGTTCTGGTGATGATGCTGACCATCAGCTGGGAACTGACTTTGGCGGCATTGTGCATCCTTCCGGTTTCAATGCTGTGCATCAGCTTCATCATCAAACATTCTCAAAAGTTTTTTAAATCCCAACAGGAATATCTGGGCCATATCAACGGTCAGGTGGAGGAGGTTTATAGCGGTCATAACATCGTCCAGGCCTTCAACCATGAGGAAAAAACGGTTGAACGGTTCGCCGAGACCAACGAGATTCTCTACAAATCGGCTTGGAAGTCCCAGTTCCTTTCCGGTATGATGCAGCCTATGATGCAGTTTATCGGCAATCTCGGGTATGTCGTGGTTTCGGTGCTGGGAGGATGGCTGGTCATCCGGGGCCGTATCGGTGTGGAGGCCATCGTGTCCTTTGTCCAGTATGTCCGGATGTTCACGCAGCCCTTCTCTCAGGTGGCGCAGGTGGCCAATATGCTCCAATCCACGGCGGCCGCTTCCGAGCGGGTGTTTGAATTCCTGGAAGAGGCCGAGGAGGATGTGACGGTGGAAAACCCTGTATCTCCTGAGGGACTCGAGGGCCGGGTGGATTTCGAGCATGTCAGCTTTGGATATAACCCCGACAAGATCATCATCCACGACTTTACCGCCCATGTGAAGCCGGGGCAGAAGATCGCCATCGTCGGTCCCACCGGAGCGGGCAAGACCACCATGGTTAAGCTTCTCATGCGATTCTACGATGTCAATTCCGGCGCTATCCTCGTGGACGGCCATGATATCCGGGATTTCAACCGCGGCGAACTGCGGCAGATGTTCGGCATGGTGCTCCAAGACACCTGGCTGTTTAACGGTAGCATCCGGGAAAACATCCGGTACGGGCGTCTGGACGCCACTGACGAAGAGGTGATCGCCGCCGCAAAGGCCGCGCATGTACACCACTTTATACAGACATTGGCGAATGGATACGATATGGAGCTCAATGAGGAGGCGAGCAACGTCTCCCAGGGTCAAAAGCAGCTTTTGACCATCGCAAGGGCCATCCTGGCCGATCCGAAAATTTTGATTCTGGATGAGGCGACCAGTTCGGTCGATACCCGCACCGAGGTGCGGATTCAAAAGGCGATGGATAACTTGATGCGGGGCCGCACCAGTTTTATCATCGCGCACCGCCTCTCTACGATTCGGGATGCGGACTGCATCCTGGTGATGCGGGACGGGGATATTGTGGAGCAGGGCAATCACGAGGAACTCCTTGCGAAAGGCGGGTTTTATGCCCAGCTTTACAATTCCCAGTTTGAAAACACCGAAGAAGCGGGATGATAGGGCGGTCATTTTGGCAATACGAGGGAAGCCGTCGGCTTCCCTCGTATTTTGTTTTTCCAGGGTGTTAAGGAATTCCAACATCCGTTTAATGGAGGAAGCCCCGTTTAACAGCTATAAAAGCGGGTATCCTAGAGGCGGAGGCGGTAGCGTGGAAAGTTTTGTAAACAGTTTTTAAACCTCCTTGACATGGAGATTCAAAAATGATAATCTTGTATTAAAAACAAGATAATATTTTTTGGAGGACAAGATGGGTATTCAAATTCTGGTAGATAGCTGCTGCGACACCACGCCCCAACTGCGGGAGCAGATCGGAATGCTCTTCGCCCCGCTGAAGGTGCAGGTCGCCGACGGGCCGCAGTATTCGGACACGCCTACCCTCGATACGAAGAAACTGCTTCGGGAAATGAAGTCCTCCAAACAGGCGGCGGGGTCGGCCTGCCCATCGGTGGAGGAATATGCCGAGCAGATGCGGCGATGTGAAGAATGCATCGTGGTAACGTTGTCGAGCAAACTCAGCGGCTCCTATAATTCCGCCCGGGTGGCGCGGGAGATGGTGCTTGAGGAATCACCCGGAAAGCGGATCCATGTCCTCGATTCCGAGAGTGCATCGGCCGGGGAACTCCGGCTGGCGATCTTTCTAAAGGAATGCATCGACGCGGGTGAACCGTTTGACGTCGTGGTGGAAAAGTCCACCCGCTTTATGGAGTCTATGCGAACCTTATTCGTCCTTGAGGATCTGGGCAATCTGGTCAAAAACGGGCGGCTAAACCGGGTGTCGGGTATCGTGGCTTCGGTGCTGTCCCTGTGCCCTATTATGAGCGACGATGGGCACGGAGAGATCAAAATGGCGGCTAAGGCCAGGGGAATGAAACAGGCGCTCGCCAAACTCACCGCCCTGATCGCGGAGGAAACCGCCGGAGCGGCACCCCGCACCCTGACCCTGACCATGGCGTACTGCAACTGTCCGGAACGGGCGGGCTTGCTTCGCGGAGAGATCCTGGAAAAATGCCCGGCGGTGAAACGGGTCGTCATCGTGCCGACCGGAGGTGTTTCCACGGTCTATGCCAACGACGGAGGGATTATCGTGGCCTATGCAGCGGGCTGACCGGCATAGTTTGGAATCAGGGCGGGAGAAAGCCGGACGGCTTTCTCCCGCTTGTTTGGATATGGAGTGCCGGTCAAAAGACGAATTGGATTGAATAAAGCCCGAAAAAGTGTTACAATACCATATTAGAAGTCCTTTTTTGACGATTTCAACGAAAGGGAGGGCATCAGAATGCGTTTTCGACGGTGGATTCTGCCGGAACTGGATAAGGAAGCCGCGGCCTCGCTGGCCGAAGAAGCGGGGCTAGAGCCATTCCTCGCTCTGATGCTGTCTCTGCGTGGCATCCTGGATGTGGAAGAGGCGCTGGAGTTTCTCTCCGGCTGGGACGCGACCGTCGACCCGCTGGGATTTGCGGATATGGACAAAGCGGCCGCGCGGATTCGCCATGCCTTGGACGAAGGGGAACGAATCCTGGTATACGGAGACTATGACGCCGACGGCGTCACCTCCACGGTGCTGCTGTATTCGTATTTGAAAGAACGAGGAGCCGACGTCCTCTATATGATTCCTGAACGGGAGGGAGAGGGCTACGGACTGCATAAATCTTCGGTGGACCGAATCGCCGAAGCGGGGGTGCGCCTGATCGTGACGGTGGACAACGGCGTATCCGCTGTCGAAGAAATCGCTTATGCCGGTGAAAAAGGTCTCGATGTCGTGGTGACAGATCATCATCAGCCGCAGGAAACCCTTCCGAATGCAGTGGCGGTGGTGGATCCGCATCGGGCCGACTGTCCAAGCGAGTTCAAGGATTATGCCGGCGTGGGGGTGGCTTTTCAGCTTGTATGTGCTTTGGAAGGGGATGTGGAAAGCGTTCTGGACCGATATGCCGATTTGGTGGCTGTGGGAACCCTCGCGGATGTGATGCCTCTGCGGGCGGAAAATCGGGTGTTGGTGCGGCACGGTCTGCGGATGCTCGGCGAGGGCAGCCGTCTTGGATTCCGAAAACTCGCGGAGATTTCGGGTATGGCCGGCAAGACACAGACCTCCACCACAGCCGTTTTTACCCTGGCGCCCCGTATCAATGCGGCGGGCCGGATGGGGTCGCCGGACAAGGCGGCGGAACTGCTTTTGAGCGAGCGGGAGGAGGAGGCCGAACTCCTCGCCCATGAAATCCAAAGCCTGAACATCCGCCGCCAGGAAGTGGAAGCCTCCATCCTAGCCGATGTTTTGAAAAAACTGTCCCGCAGCCCGGAAAGGCTGCTTGACCGCGTACTCGTGGTGGCAGGGGAAGGCTGGCATCCGGGAGTGGTCGGCATCATTGCGGCTCGACTGACCGAACGGTACGGACGTCCGAGCATTGTGCTGTCCGTCGCCGACGGTTTGGCCAAAGGTTCCGGCCGCAGCCTGAAGGGCTTTTCCCTGTTTGCCGCGCTGTCGGCGTGCCGGGACTGCCTGCTCGGTTTCGGCGGGCATGAACTCGCCGCAGGGGTCACGCTCGATTTTACCCGTATAGAAGAATTCCGGCAGGCGGTCAATGCCTACGCCGCCGCGGTTTGTCCTGAAATGCCGGTGCCCGAGCTCCGGCTTGACTGCAAGCTGCGCCCGGGACAGATTTCTCTGCCTCTTCTGGAGACGCTTGGAGCGATGGAACCCTACGGCACCGGCAATCCGGCGCCGTTGTTCGGCCTATTCGGCATGACGCTGGAGGCGGTAACGCCGGTGGGCGGTGGCAAGCATCTGCGTTTGCGGCTTTCCCGGGACGGGACGGTCCTTACCGCTATGAAATTCGGCACCGCTCCACAGGATTTCCATTTTGTCCCGGGAGACCAGGTGAATTTAGCGGTCTCCCTCGACCGCAATGAGTACCAGGGAAACGTCACGGTTTCCGTCTTTGTCAAGGATATCCGGTATGCTTCGACCAGACAGGACGACATACTCGCTTCTATGCGGGAGGCCGAGTCCGCGTTTCGGAAAGAACTGTCCGCCCCCTTGCCGGTCCCGACAAGGGATCAGGCTGGGCGGGTCTACCGTTTTCTGGCGGGGAAAAAAGGATTCCGTGGGACGGGGGAACAGCTTTTTCATATATTGCAGGACGGATCCCTTACATATACCGGTCTGCTCCTGACACTCGAGGTGCTCCGCCAGGCGGGTCTCATACAACTGGAGGATGAGGGGGACCTGCTGCAGATCGGACTTCTGCCCACAGCGGGCAAGGCGGATTTGACCGCCACCCCGCTGATGCAGTATCTGGCTTCTCTGCAGAGGGCGGAAACCGCGTAGGAGAGGATAGACATGGTACAAACTGCCGATGTGATCAGCGAACTCAAAAAGCTGATTATCAAAAGTGAAAAACCCTATGATCTGGACGCCATCGACCGGGCGATCACAGCGGCCTGCAAAGCGCATGAGGGACAGCGCCGGTCCTCCGGCGAGGCTTATGTCTGCCATCCGCTCAAGGTGGCCTGTATCCTGGTGGAACTGGGCATGGACAGCGAAACCATCGAGGCCGCCATCCTCCATGATGTGGTGGAGGATACGCCGATGGAACTGGCGGATGTGCAAAAGCAGTTCGGCCCCGAGGTGGCCGCCATGGTAGACGGGGTCACGAAAATTGAGAAGATCCCCTTTTCATCTCGGGAGGAGCAGCAGGCCGAAAACGTCCGCAAAATGCTGCTGGCCATGTCCCAGGATATCCGGGTCATCATTATCAAGCTGGCCGACCGGCTGCACAATATGCGTACCAGCGACGCCTGGCCGCCTCAAAAACGGCGGGATAAGGCCAAGGAGACGATGGATATTTACGCGCCTCTGGCCCACCGGCTGGGTATCCGGGCGGTCAAGGAAGAGCTGGAGGATATCTCGCTGCGCATCCTCGATCCGGTCGCGTACAAGGAGATCGAGGACGCCCTGGCCCTGCGGGAAGGGGAACGCAATGCTTTTTTGATGAGCATCCAGGAACGGATTCGGGAACGGCTGGCCGAATTTGAGCTTAAGCCTTTTGTTTCGGGCCGGATCAAGAGTATCACCGGTATCTACCGCAAAATGTATATGCAGGGGCGTTCATTCGAAGAAATTTACGATGTCTACGCCGTGCGGGTGATCGTGGACACGGTCAACGACTGCTATAATGTACTCGGCATCATCCACGATATGTTCCGTCCGATTCCGAACCGGTTTAAAGATTACATCTCCACTCCAAAGAGCAATATGTATCAATCCCTGCACACCACGGTCATCAGCAAAGAAAAGATCCCTTTCGAGGTGCAGATCCGTACTTGGGAGATGCATTACACGGCGGAATACGGAATCGCCGCCCATTGGAAATACAAGCTGGGCATCCAGAAAAAAGACAAACTGGAGGAACGGCTGGCCTGGGTGCGGCAGTTTATTGAAAATCAAAAGGATGTGGACGACGCCGAGGATATCGTACGGTCGATCAAGACCGACCTTTCCTCTGATGATGTGTTTGTTTTTACCCCCAAGGGCGAGGTTATCACTCTGCCGGCGGGCGCGACGGTGATCGATTTCGCTTATGCCATCCATTCCGCGGTTGGCAACCGCATGGTGGGGGCGAAGGTGGACGGTCGGATCGTTCCCTTGGATTATGAAGTCAAAACAGGGGAAATTGTGGAAATCCTCACTACATCGGCACAGGGGCACGGACCCAGCCGGGATTGGCTGAATATAGTCAAGACCGGTGAAGCCCGGAACAAGATCCGGGCCTGGTATAAAAAGGAGCGCCGGGAAGAAAACATCGAACAGGGCAGGGAAGAACTCGAGCGGGAGCTCGCCCGCAACGGCATTCGCCTGTCCGATGAGAAAATGGCCGAGTTCCTCCAAGGACAGGTCAAAAAACAGCATTGTGCGAGCCTGGAGGACTTTTACGCCGCGATCGGTTACGGCGGTGTTCTCCTGTCCCGCATCATGCCTCGGATGAAAGAAGACTATCTCAAGCTGGTAAAGGCGGAGGAGCTCCTTCTCCCAGAGCAGGTGGTCACGACGCCTCCAAGGCATCGGAACAGCGGCGGAGTCGTGATCGACGGGATGGACAACTGTCTGGTCAAGTTTGCGCGCTGCTGTAATCCGGTGCCGGGCGATGAGATTATCGGTTTCGTCACCCGCGGATTTGGGGTATCGATCCATAAAAAAGACTGTGTCAACGTCCCGAAGGATCTCGCTTCGGCGCCGGAGCCGGAACGGTGGGTACGGGTCTCCTGGGAGGATTCCGTCAGGGATGAGTTTAAGGCGACGCTTCATGTGGAGGCGTCCGACCGGATGGAACTGCTTGCGGATATCACGACCCAGCTTGCGTCCATGCATGTCATGATTCACGCCATAAACGCCCGGGAGCCGCGGGATGGGCAGACAGCGATGACCCTGACCGTGGGGGTAAACAGTCTGGATCATCTGCGGGGGGTTATCTCCCGTTTGGAGCGGATCCGGGGCGTGACCAAGATCGAACGCAGCGGCGTATAGACCGGAAAGGAAATCAAACGGATGAAAGCGGTGTTTCAGCGCGTATACTCCGCCAAAGTGACGGTGGAAGGAAAAATCACGGGAGAGATCGGCCCCGGTGCTTTGATCCTTCTGGGGGTGGAACAGGGCGATACGCCGGCTCACGCCGCGCTTATGGCGAAGAAAATCGCGGAATTGCGGGTGTTTTGCGACGATCGGGATAAGATGAATCGATCTCTGATCGATACAAACGGCGAAGTACTGGCGGTATCCAATTTCACCCTATGCGCCGACTGCCGTCACGGTCGGCGGCCCGATTTTTTCCGCGCCGCCCGTCCTGAAACGGCGGAACCTTTATATGCGCTTTTTATGGAGGAATTGCGGCGTCAAGGCGTATCCCGGGTGGAAGCCGGTCGGTTCGGTGCCCATATGCAGGTGCAGATGGAGGGCAACGGCCCGGTGACGATCCTACTGGATACACGGGACTGGATACGGGCGTCTTCCTGAATCCCGTGCAAGGCGCCGGCAGAGGAGGTTGCGTATGAAAATTCGGTGTTTAACGGTGGGAGCCATGCAGGCAAATTGCTATTTGCTTTCCGACGAGAAGGGCAGAACCGCGGTGATCGATCCCGGGGACGAGGCCGGGCGGATCCTCGGCGATATACAGAAAGACGGCCTGATTGTCGAGGTGATCCTGCTCACCCATGCTCATTTTGATCATTTCCTGGCGGCGAATGCGATCTGTCAACAGACGGGAGCGTTGTTATGCGTGTATCAAACAGACGCGCCTGCTCTGACGGATCCGCGCCGGAGCCTTACGATGCTGGCAAAAAGCGAATCCGTTCCGTTCCAGGCCGATCGCCTGCTGGGGGATGGGGACGTATTGGCGGTGGGGGATCTGACTCTGGATGTCCTGCATACGCCCGGTCATACGCCGGGTAGCTGCTGTTTTTTGTGCGGTGACGCCCTTTTCTCAGGAGATACCCTTTTCGCGGGTTCGATTGGGCGCACCGACTTTCCAGGCGGAGACGACCGAGCCATGGCCGCCTCTCTCCGGATGCTGGCCTCTCTGGAGCGGAATTACCATGTCTATCCCGGTCACGGGGAGGACACAACCCTCGAACGGGAACGGATGCAGAATCCCTACTTCTAAGCGGCGGATTTACGCCTCCTGATTTGAACAAAGGTGGAGCTTCACTATGCAGCTGATCATGCAAGGGCATCAACACCGGTTTGAACTTGAAAATGTGATCCGGCTGTTTCTGCCCCAAGAAAAGGTCCGAACCGGGGAGGAACCGGCTGCTGCGGGCGAACCGGTAGCTCTTGCCAGGCTGGAAAAGAGGGCGGACATCACCCTCTTGACATGCCGTTTGACGGTGGGAAACTACGATCGCACCCGCGAAGCAGAAGTGGACAACGTCCATCCGGCGTATGAGACGGAATGCGAATTTCTCCTGGCCGACTGCCTGTATCGGCTTCTGGAGGAATGGACGGGAATCCGGCCACCCTGGGGTCTGGTGACGGGCGTGCGCCCGGTCAAGCTTTTGCGCCGTTTGACCCGGGAAATGGGAGAAGAAAAGGCGGTACAGGAGCTACGGGACCGTCTTCTGGTCAGTCCGGAAAAACGGGATCTCTGCCGCTGTACATTACATTATGAGGATCCGCTGCTCGCCCTGTCCCGGCCGAATTCTTTTAGCCTTTATGTTTCGATCCCGTTTTGCCCGACCCGTTGCGCGTATTGTTCGTTTGTCTCCCATACGGTCGAGCGAGCGGGCAAGCTGATCGAACCGTATGTGGAACGGCTTGTCGAGGAACTGGCGGTGACCGGACAGATCGCCAAAGACCTGGGGCTGAGGCTGGAAACCGTTTATTTTGGAGGCGGGACCCCCACCTCTCTGACTGCGGCGCAGCTTTCGGTGCTGTTTCGGGCGGTGGAGGATCATTTTGACCTGTCTTGCCTGCGGGAGTACACGGTTGAGGCAGGGCGGCCGGATACCGTGACGGAGGACAAGCTGAGGACCATCAAGGCGGCAGGTGCTACCCGGATCAGCATCAATCCCCAGACGCTCCGGGAGGATGTCCTGCGCGCCATTGGACGCCGTCATACCGTCGCGCAGTTTTATGATGCGTTTGACCTGGCCCGCAGGTGCGGGCATACGAACATCAATACCGATCTCATCGCCGGCCTGACCCGAGACGATCCCGCTGGATTTGCCGAGACACTCGAGGGAATTCTCGCTCTGGCGCCCGAAAGCGTAACGGTACACACGCTGTCCATAAAAAGGGCTTCGCGGCTGGTGACACAGAAGGAAACCGCAACCGCCGGCCGAGGAGCGGCCGAGATGGTGGCGTTCGCGGCCAAACGGCTGCCCCAGGCGGGATACCATCCCTATTATCTCTATCGACAGAGCCGTACGGCGGACAATCAGGAAAACGTGGGGTGGGCGCGGCCAGGCCGTGAAGGGCTTTACAATGTCTATATCATGGATGAGACCCATACCATTCTCGCCTGCGGCGCGGGGGCGGTGACCAAGCTCAAGGAACCGGGTGGAGAATATCTTGTGCGGGTTTTCAACTTTAAATTTCCTTATGAATACAATGCGCGTTTTGAGGAGATGCTCCGGCGGAAAGAAAGGATAGCCACCTTTTACGGACGTTATACGGAATGCCGAGAGGATTGACCAGACAGCCGCCTGTGTGCAGGCGGCTTTTTTTGTTCATAATTTTCTGTTACCATAGAAAGGAATCTTTGATCGGTATCATCCGGAGGAGATTTGCCATACGTATAGAATATCGGCCGAACGGAAAAGCTGGATAGGGGGCCCTGTCCGTGGACCGGTCCGGCGGATGAATCCGGTGAAAGGACTACAGCCATGAAAACATTTACACAACGGCGTCAGTTACAACTGACGGATATCAACCGGCGCGCGAAGGAGGACGCACGGCGTTTCATCGAGGAGGAAGACGCACGATACGCGGGAGAGGTCGGGCGGCTGGCCCGTCACCTCGCCGCCGGGCTTCACGGACGGCGAATCATCATGCTGTGCGGTCCGAGTTCCTCGGGGAAAACGACGACCGCCCTGCTGCTGCGGGATTCTCTGCGGGAGATGGCGGTGGATGCCCATACCGTATCCCTGGACGATTTCTACCGGGGCCGGGAACGAGCACCCGTGCTCGAGGACGGCAGTTTCGATTATGAGGCGCTTGAGGCGCTCAATCTCACCCAGCTGCAAACCTGCATGCAGGAGATCATCGAAAGCGGTTCCACCAATCTGCCGCTGTTCGACTTTAAAGCGGGACGTCCTGCGGCCAAGACCCGCCCCCTGCATATTGGGCCGGAATCGGTGGTGATTTTCGAGGGAATCCATGCGCTCAATCCGGTGTTTGAAGAGCATCTGTCGGGGGACAGCCTGTTTAAAGTATTTATCAATACCGTCACCCCGGTCTACAACGGCAGCGACAAATGGCTCAAACGGCGGGATATTCGTCTGATCCGACGGATGCTGCGGGATTATAAGTTCCGGGACAGTTCGATTCAAAACACCCTGCAGATGTGGCCTCAGGTCGTGCGGGGAGAGAATCTGTATATGTTTCCCTATGTGGATACAGCCGATATGGTGATCGATACCACCCATGCCTATGAGCCCTGCGTGCTGGGCGCCGCGCTGCTCCCCCTGCTGCGCCAGGTTCCGGCTGACTGTGCGGGGCGGGAAATCATCGATCATCTGATGGAGGCGTTGACGGATTTTCTGGAACTGCCGGGCGACCTGGTTCCACAGGATTCTCTATTGCGCGAATTTATGGGCGGGGGCCTGTATTCTTAAAAGCAAAAGACGGCGGGATTTTGGAGCTGTTGATGTTCATACATTTTTTATTGAAATTGGCGGATATATCGTCTATAATGAAGCTATCATAGAGCGAAAGGAGCCTGAGATCGATGGGAACGTTTGAAGATGTGCTGTGCAAGGCCCGGAATGTCGCGGAGTCGGCCGGAAAGAAAACGTCGGATTTTGTCGAAGTGACCAAACTGAAGATGGAAATGGCGGACACCGAGCGGGAGATTTCCTCTATCCTGGAGGGCCTCGGTCGGCTGGTATACGATGGAAAAAAAGCGGGAGAAGACGTGTCCTCCATGGTGGACGAATGCGTCGCCAAGGTGGATGACCAGTACGCCAAGCTCGATGCTCTGCGTGCGAAAGTACTCCAATATAAAAACGCCGTATGTTGCAAGGTCTGCAATACGGTCAACACCGATGATTCGGTTTTCTGCAAAAAGTGCGGCGCCAAGCTGGAGCAGCCGCCGAAGGCAGAGGAAGAAACCAAATAATCAAGACGGGGGTTCGGGTGAACCCCCTTTTTTTGGAGGGATAGAGGCTGTATGGCGATTCCATTTGAACGGTACGAAAAAGCGGCGTCGGTCATTCGGGAACGGCTGGAGGCATCCGCTGCCTCCCTGCCGGAGGTTTGTCTGGTTCTGGGTTCCGGCCTGGGGGGATTGGCCGAAGAAGTCTTGGATCCCGTCGAACTCCGTTATGAAGACATCCCCGGATTTCCCACTTCCACGGTGACGTCCCACGCGGGCAGGTTGGTACTGGGACGGCTGGCGGACCGGTCGGTGGCTGTGCTGGCGGGCCGTTTCCACTTTTACGAAGGATACGATACGGAAACTGTCGCTTTCTATGTGCGGGTGATGCATCTTCTGGGGGTCGGGAAGCTGGTGCTGACCAACGCCGCCGGAGGGGTCAACACGTCGTTCCGGGTCGGCGATCTGATGCTCATCACCGACCATATCCAGTTTTGCCTGGAAAGTCCAGCCCGCGGCGAGATCGATCCCCGGTTCGGCGACCGATTTTTCGATATGACCCGGACCTATTCCCCGACGCTGGCAGAGAGGGCCCGCCGGTGTGCCGGAGAACTGGGCATTCCGCTTCGCGAGGGCGTCTACTTCTTTAT
>CDZU01026468.1_pt1 | contig 24980 bp, 25 predicted proteins | sample 557441 | NCBI WGS metagenome assembly CDZU01 (sample SAMEA3182114, study PRJEB8094) | gut metagenome | biome: human; feature: gut; material: Stool; isolation source: human stools | place: Canada | collected 2013-06-10
GAGTACAACGCGTTGGAGGTCAGAAACATTGATGGCAAAGACATTTGGTGGTCAAAGCCTCGCAGATATATGACTCCAATGAAGCCCGAAGATATTCTTGCCCAATACAATGCGGAAACCAGAGGACTTTACAACTACTATTCACTTGCTGCAAACGTGTCCAAAGAATGTGCATCTTTCGCCTTCATTATGAAGATGAGTATGTTCAAGACACTTGGCTGGAAACTGAACACTTCCGCAAGGAAAGTTCGCCAGAAGTATCAGAAGGACAAGGACTTTGTCATTCCGTACAACGATGCCAAGGGAAAGCAGAAATACAGAGTCTTCTACAATGAGGGTTTCAAAAAGAGAAATGCTCAGTTCGATGTTGACTATGACAAACTGCCACAGACCATGTACGTGCCATATCCGAGCCTTGTGGAAAGGTTGAAGGATGGCAGATGTGAACTATGTGGTAAGGAAGGAAAAGTAGTCATGCATCATGTGAGGACTCTCACCAAGCTGAAAGGCAATAATGAGTGGGAGAAACTGATGCTCAAAAGACATCGCAAGACACTGGTTGTCTGTGAGGACTGCAACTCTATGATTCAGAACTATGGTAAAGAGTAATGTTACTAATGGAAAGCCGTATACATGGAGACATGTAAGTACGGTTTGGGGGCGAGTACTCGGAAACCGCCCACCGCAAGGTGGGTATGGCGCTGGGTGCTTAGCCCACACAACGAAGAGCAGGATGTCAAAAAGAAGATCATGATGGTGGTTGGTGCATGTCTTTTCCTGATTGCAGCAGCACAGGCTCTTCCTTTGTTTTTCGGCATTGACGCATAAAAGTACCGAGGGATGAAAAGCAAGGAAACACGTTATCCGGACTATCCGCTGTTCAAGGGGCTGCAACGTCCTCTTGAAGTGATGGGATTGCAGGGCCGCTACATCTATTGGGCGGCAGGAACGGCAGGCGGAGCCATCGCGGGCTTCATAGCCGCTTACTGCCTTGCCGGATTCGTGGCCGGACTGGCCGCGCTGACAGTCATTCTGTCGGTGGGCATCGTGCTAATCATCTTCAAGCAGCGGAAAGGTCTGCACAGCAAGAGAACGGACCGAGGCGTGTTCGTCTATGCCTACTCGCGTAAGGTCTGACAAAATTAAACCATCACAGCAATGTGTGGCTATATTGAATGTTGAACGCGGGTAGGTTCGTATGAGATACGGGCCTACCCCTATTTAATTGAACGTATATTGAAATGACCCTATACATTATCCTGATTTTCGTTGCCTTATGCGCGGGTATGGCCATATCCGTCCATGCGTTCGGTACCGGAGGCAAGCGCAAGCGTATCTTCCAGGACATCTATTTCTCGGTGGAAGACACGGAAGGCGTGGGTGTCCTGTACACCAAGACGGGCGAATACTCCGCCGTGCTGAAGATCGAGAATCCGGTACAGAAGTATTCGGCGAACATAGACAGCTACTACGATTTCACGCATCTGTTCTCCGCCCTTGCCCTGACCTTGGGAGAAGGTTATGCCATTCACAAGCAGGACATCTTCGTGAGGAAGCGTTTTGTCAACGAGGATACCGGGAAACAGGAGTTCCTTTCTGAATCGTATTTCCGGTATTTCAAGGGAAGGGCGTACACGGACAGCATGTGTTACCTGACCATCACGCAGGAAGCCAGGAAAAGCCGCCTTTTCTCGTTCGACAACAAGAAATGGCGTGATTTCCTTGTCAAGATCCGCAAGGTACAGGACCAGTTGCGGGACAGCGGCGTGCAGGCGCGTTTCCTGAACAAATCCGAGGCAAGCGATTACGTGGACCGGTATTTCGCCATGAACTTCAAGGACCGTATTATCTCGATGACGAACTTCAAGTCGGACGACGAGAGCGTCTCGATGGGTGACAAGCGCTGCAAGGTGTACAGTCTCGTGGACGTGGACTGCATCTCGCTGCCTTCGATGATCAGACCCTATACCAATATAGAAGTGAACAACACGGAAATGCCCGTGGATCTTATCTCGGCCATTGACAACATTCCGAATGCCGATACAGTGGTCTATAACCAGGTCATCTTCCTTCCCAACCAGAAGCGTGAACTATCGCTGCTGGACAAGAAGAAGAACCGGCACGCGAGCATTCCCAACCCGAGCAACCAGGCAGCGGTCGAAGACATAAAACGTGTACAGGAGGTAATTGCCCGCGAGAGCAAGCAGCTCGTGTACAGCCATTTCAACCTTATAGTGGCCGTGTCCGGCGATACGGACCTGCAGAAGTGTACGAATCATCTGGAGAACGCTTTCGGTAGAATGGGAATCCATATCTCCAAACGAGCCTACAACCAGCTGGAGCTGTTCGTCGGCTCGTTCCCGGGCAATTGCTACAGCCTGAATGAAGAGTATGACCGGTTCCTGACCCTATCGGACGCAGCGATGTGCCTGATGTACAAGGAACGTGTGCAGCACAGCGAAGACACCCCGGTGAAAGTCTATTACACTGACCGCCAGGGAGTGCCTGTCGCCATCGACATCACCGGCAAGGAAGGCAGACAGAAGCTGACGGACAACTCGAACTTTTTTGCCCTCGGACCGAGCGGTTCCGGGAAATCCTTCCACATGAACTCTGTCGTGCGCCAGCTGCACGAACAGGGTACAGACATCGTAATGGTCGATACCGGAAACTCCTACGAGGGATTGTGCGAGTATCTGGGAGGCAAGTACATCAGCTACACGGAGGAACGCCCCATCACGATGAACCCGTTCCGTATCCACAAGGAAGAGATGAACGTGGAAAAGACCGGCTTCCTGAAGAATCTTGTCCTGCTGATCTGGAAGGGCACGCAGGGAACAGTCACGAAGACGGAAGACCGTCTGGTGGAAAATGTAATCACCGATTATTACGACGCGTATTTCAACGGCTTCGACGGCTTCACGCCCATGCAGCGGGAAGACCTGAGAAAAAGCCTCGCCATAGACGAACGCAACCGTGACGGGAACCGTGAGGAAAGCGAGCAGGAACGGAACAGCCGTATCGAGTGCATGATAGACGAAATGGAACGCAGGCGCAAGGAGTTGAAGGTGGAAGAACTCTCGTTCAATTCATTTTACGAATACTCCGTCCAGCGTATTCCGGACATCTGTCACGAGAACCACATTTCGGGCATAGACCTCTCGACTTACCGCTACATGATGAAGGACTTCTACAGGGGCGGCAACCATGAAAAGACCCTGAACGAGAACATGGACAGTTCGCTGTTCGACGAGACCTTCGTGGTGTTCGAGATTGACAGTATAAAGGATGATCCGCTGCTGTTCCCGCTTGTCACGCTGATAATCATGGATGTGTTCCTGCAGAAGATGCGAATCAAGAAGAACCGCAAGGTGCTTGTCATCGAGGAAGCCTGGAAAGCCATTGCCAGTCCGCTGATGGCCGAGTACATCAAGTTCATGTACAAGACGGCCCGTAAGTTCTGGGCCAGCGTGGGCGTTGTGACTCAGGAGATACAGGACATCATCGGCAGTGAAATCGTGAAAGAGGCCATCATCAACAACAGCGACGTGGTGATGCTGCTTGACCAGAGCAAGTTCAAGGAGCGTTTCGACACCATCAAGGCCATTCTCGGGCTCACCGATGTTGACTGCAAGAAGATATTCACGATCAACCGTCTGGACAACAAGGACGGCCGTTCGTTCTTCCGGGAGGTATTCATACGAAGGGGAACGACAAGCGGCGTGTATGGTGTGGAAGAGCCGCATGAATGCTACATGACCTACACGACCGAACGTGCCGAGAAGGAAGCCCTGAAACTCTACAAGAGGGAGCTCCGGTGCAGCCATCAGGAAGCCATCGAAGCCTATTGCCGGGACTGGGATGCCAGCGGCATCAGCAAGTCCCTGACATTCGCCCAGAAGGTCAACGAGGCCGGACGGGTACTGAACCTGAAAGCAAGACAATAAAATCAGATACAATGGGAAAATTTGATATAGACCGACCTATAGCGGAACTGTTCAGTGTTGAGCCTTACGCTCTCCGCATCCGCAACGTGTGCAACAGCCACGATATTGCCACCATCCGGGAACTGTGCCAGCACAGCAACTGGGACTTGCTTCATTTCCGCCATTTGGGTGAAAGAAGCATCGTACACATAGAGGATATGCTGGGCAAATTCGGGTTGCGACTGGGCATGACCGAAGAGGATCTGGACGCATATATGAGATTTGAAACCGAGGATGACAAAGACGTCACTACCATCATGCGTTTCGAGGAATCGGAGGAGGTCAAGTGGGACCAGCGCCGGTATGAAGTAGCCAGAGACCTGTATGTCAGATACAGGGGTCTGTCCCCATACGAGGCTATGGAGGAAGCAGAGAAGCTGATACTGGCCCTGCAGGGAGTACCTGAGAAGAACAACCGCAGCAAGCGGAGAGGTAATATTTTCAACCGTTGAACAGAATGAACATGAAGCGACTGTCACTTGTCTTTGCCGTTCTGCTGCTTGCCTTCACGCAGCATGTCCACGCCCAGTATTACAGCGTGAACTATGACGCACGTACCGTGGCGGCAATGGCAGCCGCGTTCGGTACGGAGGTCGTGGCTGAAAGCTACTACCGTGAGCAGGTCGATGACATCCTGAAGCACTATACGGCGGCGGAGGTGGCGGCAGCCGGAATTTTCTCTTCCAAATTTCTGGAACACAAAGCACTCTCGAACCTCGGTATCTGGTGTAGCAGCACGGAAAACTACTATTACCGCCGTATCTACCACATGGTGGCCGACAAGATCATACCGAAAATCTGGGTGGTGGCAAAGCAGATGCTTCACTCCCCGCAGACAGCGATCCACTGGGGTAGCTACCTGATGAAGGTGTGCGATGAGACGAAGAGCCTGTGTATGCAGTTCGAAAGCGTTGTGACAAACAGTACACTTTCGTTCTCGGACATCGCTTTTCTGGAGATCAACAGCGAGGTCGTGCCTCTGCTGAAACTTTCGGAACTGGGCGGTATAGACTGGCAGCGGATGCTGGACGATTTTTCCCGGATTCCTGACCGCTTTACACGGGAGAACCTGCAAAGCGACCTTGACAATCTCTACAATCTGGGTGTCGGTCTGGCAACGGCCGGTGCGGGTAATCTCGGCGATGCCCTGCTGCCTGAAAGTATGTTCCATAACCTGCTTTCGGGCAAGGTCAGCGAGATTGCCAACCTGTACGACCATTACTCCGGCCTGTTCGAGGAAGCGGAACAAGGTATCGGGAACCTGCTGCTGGACAAGATCGGCGGTCCTGACAACGTGGCCGGCCTGTTCGAGTTCGGGGATTACGACCTTGCCGGCTGGATCAGTGACTATATAGACGACGAAGCCGGGACTTATTACACGCAGCGCTGGTACATCGCCAGACGTGACCAGGGCAGCGTGTCATTGTGTGACTATTACCCGCCCACGGACGACAACAGCATCCTGAACGGCGGTGAGTGGACCCGTTTCGAAACGAGCGACCCCGGTTTTTATCCCAATGCCTCGCAGCGGGAACAGGCTCTCTCCAACTCGGAACGATATGCCGGATGGTCGAGAAACCGTGTACAGCAGCTCAACAACCAGAATGACGGCAACACTTACAGCATCAACTACTGGCAGAACGCCTACATCATCAGCCGCGGCGGCAAGCAGACAAAGAAGGCTTACGCCTACGAGATACATGTCAAGAAAAGCTGGAACCATGAGGAAATCGTGTATGAAGAGATATTCGATTCCTACACTATGGATCTGGAGACCTTCAAGGCGCAGCTCAATGCCCGTCTGTCGGAATTCAACGAGAACGAGGACGGCTATGTCTATTACATAGCTTCCGATGCACGGAACTACTATCAGGCAACGGATGCCGCCAAACTTAAAGGATGCGAGAGCGTGACCATCAGCGTCACCTGCTCGGACGGGGCCACCCTGGGCCAAGGTTCGACCCAGTACAAATGCAGGAAATGCGGCGGTTCACCCAATGCCCATACCAAGGATTGCTCCATGCAGACCTCCGTGACGGAAAATGAACTTGACTTTTCGGAATTGGATGAGCTGATACGGGAGGCAGACAACCAGGTAGCCATGCTTCAATCACAGATCAAGGCACTGGAGGATGAGAACAAGGAGCTGCTGAAGAAAATATCCGAGGCCAGTGTGGAGGATGCTGCCGTTTACAGGCAGCAGTACAACGCCAACCTGACGCGTATCGGAGAGTTGAAGGCAGAACTGGCCGAGTGGCAGAAGAAACAGAAGGAATACGCGGATGCGAAGCAGGAAGCGGCAAACGACAATGACGTGCCGACGGACGACTACTACCGTATCCCGGCCATCATGCAGGACTGCAAGACGGCCTACAGTCTGTCGTGGCAGGACGGCGGTTCGTGGAACGGATACACGTTCGTCCGCAAGGCGACCATGCCGAATATAGACGGCGAGATAACTTTCAAGGCAACCATCAGCATAGCACGCAAGCCGAAATACTTCCTCGGCATCAAGATTCACCGTGCCATTGTACAGATCAGTTGGGAACTGACCTCGCAATACACCGACACGTATGTGGCCGACGTGCTGACATTCGACCCGGACCTTCCGGAAGAAGAAAAAGAGCGGATCGTGAATGAACGTATCGCGGAAATTGCCCGGGAGCATCCGTCATGCAAGATCACGACGGAATATGCCCGTACCACCCCGATGGAAGATACCTCTACCGGAGAGGTGTACCACCTGCTGTGGTCAAGTGACCGTCTTGAAATCGCGCGTGAAGTGGATTCCCGGATTACGCAGATATACGCCGACCTGGTATCCCTGGAAAAGATGATGCATTACAAGCGCAGCATCATCGACGTGCTGAAGGATGTCCTGCCGGATCTGAATATGGACGAAGGGCGACGCCTCACTCTCGTGGAAGAATGCCATGACCGTTGGGTGGAAAACGCCCGTAGCCTGCGAAGCGGGAGAAAGGAGGAAAGACCATGAAACGGGCCTTGCTGATAACCATAGTGCTGCTTGCACTCCTGCCTGATGTCGTCAAAGCACAATGGACATTCGACGTGGTGTCCGTTGAAGCCTATATCAATGACCATAAGAAGCAGCGTAGCTTGTTGCTGGCCCGAAGTACCCTTGAGTACAGCAACCAGCTGCTGCACGAATACAGCCGCAAGGAGGTCGGCGAATACAAGGAGCTGAATATCGACCTTGACCGGTACACCCGTGCCTTTGATGTCATTGATGTGATGTACCAGTCGTTACGCACGGTATTGAACGCAAAGAACACCTACAATACGGTAAGTGACCGGATAGCGGACTACAAGTCCATGCTGGAGGCATTTCACGAGAAGGTGCTGAAACGCGGACGCATCGAACCCTCCGACGCCCTGCTCATCACCATCAACGAGAAAGCTATACGGGATATAGCCCATGACGGGGAGCAACTCTACAAGTCGGTCAGCGACCTGGCGCTGTATGCCACGGGAGCGGCGGCCTGCTCCACTTCGGATCTGCTGATGGTGCTGGAGGCCGTGAACAGGTCTCTGGATGACATCGAACGGCATCTGAACCGGGCCTATATGGAGACCTGGCGATACATACAGGTAAGAATCGGCTACTGGAAGTCGAAGATATACCGTGAACATACCAAACAGGAGATAATTGAAGGAGCCTTCGGACGTTGGCGCAACTCCGGAAGGCTGGATTACTAACGATAAAAGGGAAAAAAGATGAACAGAAAACTCATGCTCATGACGGTTGCGATCATTGCAACAGCAACGGCACAGGCGCAGTATGTGACCTATAACCACGACTCGCCGAAGCAGAACCAGATTACGGTCATGGAAACCGGTGCGGGCTCCCTCACGCCGGAACTGTACTACTGGGCATTACACAACAAATACAAGAAATCGGCAGCGGCAAAGAACAAACTGGGGTTCCGCACGACAGCCGGCATCAACCTCTATAACCAGACGGACGAAGCCGAATCCATCGATTCGGCATTGGTGAGCCGCGCGAAAATAGAGGCCCTGAACGTAGCGGACCGACAGGCTGATATCGCCTGGCTTGCCGAAGGTGACAAGATCAACGGCCAGATGGAAAGGATGAAGCGTAACATCGACCGTATCCTTCCTGCCGGGGGCACCCCGGAGGACAGGGAACGCTGGACGGAATACTACCATGTTTTCCAGTGCGCCATTGATGCTACCAGGGATGCCTATATGCCCAATGCGCAGCGGAAGAAAGAGTATCTGCGAATCTACGACGACGTGGTGCAGCAGAATGAGATTCTTGTCAGCTATCTCGCCAAACGGCAGAATGCCACCCTGACGAGCAACCTGCTGAACGCGACCTCGGACCGTACCTTGGACAAAGGCAGCGTCATCAGGGAAGCCATGAGCCGCTGGAACGAATCGCGTCTCGCGGTGCGTGGCTCACAGTCGGGCGGCAGTTCCGGGGGTAACGGTGAAGAGAGTGTAAACAGGTGAAACTAAAAAGACAGACGGCAAATGGCAGACGGAAATATACTCACTGATTTCGGTATCAATCTTCTTGAGGAGGAGATTGACGATGTGATTTTTCAAACGAACGAGTTCCTCACGGACGCGACGTTTACGGGTTCGCAGGGGCCGTTCTGGTGGATACTGCAGATGTGCATGGCTCTGGCCGCCTTGTTCTCGCTTGTCATGGCGGCAGGCATGGCCTACAAGATGATGGTGAAGCATGAGCCGCTGGATGTGATGAAGCTGTTCAGGCCGCTGGCTGTTTCCATCGTTCTCTGCTGGTGGTATCCGCCTGCAGACACGGGTATGGCCGGCAGCGGAAGCAACTGGTGTTTTCTGGACTTTCTTTCCTACATCCCGAACTGCATCGGTTCGTACACGCATGACCTGTACGAGGCGGAAGCCACACAGATAGCGGACAAGTTCGAGGAAGTGCAGCAGCTCATCCACGTAAGGGACACGATGTACCACAGCCTGCAGGCACAGGCGGATGTCGCCCACACGGGAACATCAGACCCCAACCTTATCGAGGCGACCATGGAGCAGACCGGTGTGGATGAAGTGACCAGCATGGAAAAGGATGCCGCGGAACTGTGGTTCACCTCCTTGACGGCCGGTGTCGTCGTGGGAATAGACAAAATCATCATGCTGATTGCCCTTGTCGTGTTCCGCATAGGCTGGTGGGCAACGATCTACTGCCAGCAGATATTGCTCGGTATGCTGACGATATTCGGCCCGTTGCAATGGGCGTTCTCTCTGCTGCCGAAATGGGAAGGTTCCTGGGCAAAATGGCTGACGCGTTACCTGACGGTACATTTCTACGGGGCCATGCTCTACTTCGTGGGCTTCTATGTATTGCTCCTTTTCGACATCGTGCTGTGCATCCAGGTGGAAAACCTGACCGCAATCACGGCCAGCGAGCAGACAATGGCGGCCTACCTGCAGAACAGTTTCTTCTCCGCCGGTTATCTGATGGCGGCAAGCATTGTAGCCTTGAAATGTCTGAACCTTGTACCTGACCTTGCGGCGTGGATGATACCGGAGGGCGACACGGCCTTCAGTACGAGAAATTTTGGAGAAGGCGTGGCACAGCAGGCCAAGATGACAGCGACAGGCGGTATCGGGGCAATCATGAGATAAGATAAAAAACATATAAACAACAATCCTTAAAAATAAAAAAGTATGAACGTACAAGAACAAATCAAAGAATGGTGCAAGGACGGACGCTTCCTGCGCTACGCGAATGAACGCATGAGAAAAGAGATTACCGAAGTTCCGGAAAACCATGTGGTTACCCCGGAGTATGAAGCCCTTGACGAAGGCTTCGAGTATGACGACCGTTATGCGGCCCCGCTGGCCGCTTACCTGACCTACCGTCTGCAAATGGCCAAGTTGCAGAAAAAGGCGAAAGTGCGCAAACGCGGCATCTGGTGGGTATTCGTGCAGGTCATGACGCTGGGCCATTACGTGCAAGTCTTTTCCGATGAGTTCGGGGCTCTCGCTGCGGAACTGCAGGAAACAGTCATGCCGATGCTGCACGATGAATATGTAATGATGTTGAACGGGAAAAGACAATAAACCGATATGATTATCAAGCATCTGGAAAACAAGATACGGCTGGTGGGCATTATCTGCACGGCCTTTCTCGTGGGATGTGTCATCATCAGCGTATCGAGCATCTGGACAGCCAGGACAATGGTGTCGGATGCACAGAAAAAGGTGTACGTGCTGGACGGCAACGTGCCCATTCTTGTCAACCGTACCACGATGGATGAAACGCTTGACGTGGAAGCCAAAAGCCATGTGGAGATGTTCCACCACTATTTCTTCACCTTGCCGCCTGATGACAAATACATCAAATACACGATGGAAAAGGCGATGTACCTGGTGGACGAAACAGGTCTGGCGCAATATAACACTCTTAAGGAGAAAGGTTTTTACTCCAACATCCTCGGCACGAGTGCCGTGTTCTCGATTTATTGTGACAGCATCCGCTTTGACAAGAGCACCATGGAGTTCACCTACTACGGCCGCCAGCGAATCGAACGCAGAAGCAACATCCTGATGCGTGAGCTGGTGACTGCCGGTCAGCTCAAGCGTGTACCGAGAACGGAGAACAACCCTCACGGTCTGCTGATAGTGAACTGGCGCACTCTCCTTAACAAGGATATAGAACAGAAAAGCAAGAGCAACTATTAAACAATCAAGGATATGAACATCAAGGGATTCAGACGGATGCTGCTGGGCGAAAAGATGCCTGACAGGAATGATCCGAAGTACAAGGAACGCTATGAGCGTGATGTGGAAGCCGGACGCAAGTTTGCCAAGGCGACCCGTATAGACAAGGCGGCAGCCAAGGTGCAGGGCTTTGCCAACGTGCACCGTACTCTTTTTCTGGTCATCGTGTTCGCTTTCGTGCTGGGCGGGCTGGCCTGGAACATCTACCGTATAACAGTGGTATATCGTCACCAGCCGGCGGAGAGGACAGCGACAGAGATGCAGGATTCGGTATTGAGGGAGCGGCACAAGATGTTGCAGGAAGAGGAACTGAGGGAAACCGGGACAGGAAATACAAACCGTAGCAAAACAGACTTGCCATGAAAAAGATATTTGAGAAAATCAATTTCAGACAGCCGAAGTACATGCTCCCTGCCATTCTTTATATCCCTCTGCTCGGTGCGTCCTACTTCATATTCGACCTGTTTCATACCGAAACGGCGGATATACCGGACAAGACGCTGCAGACAACGGAATTCCTGAATCCGGAACTGCCGGAAGCGCAGATCAAGGATGACGGCATTGGCAGCAAATACGAGAACATGGAGAAATCGTGGGGCAAGATACAGGACTACTCGGCGGTCGGCAACATAGAAAGAGACGAACCTGATGAAAACAAGGAAGAATATGAATCACAATACACGCAGGATGACATCGCCCTGCTCGATGAGCAACAGCAGGAAAAAGCAGCGGCAGCGGAAATTGCCGCCGCCAAAGAGCGTGAACAGGAAGCACTCGCGGAGTTGGAAAAGGCCCTTGCCGAAGCACGGCTGAAAGGACAGAACATGGTGATGCCCCCGGAAGAGGCGGATACCACGGACACCGTTCCGCCGCAGAATGTACCGGAGGCCGGCACCATCGACGAGGAGAAACGTCCGGTGCAAGCACCGTCGGCAGACGAACCGCCCAGCGCAGTTGTCCGCAAGGTGAAGACCACCTCGGACTATTTCAACACGCTGGCGAAGGATGCCCGTGAACCGAAGCTGATCCAGGCCATCATAGACGAGGACATCAAGGCCGTGGACGGTTCACGCATCAGGCTGCGCCTGCTGGATGACGTGGAAATAGACGAGTGCGTGGTGAAACGGGGCACGTACCTGTACGCCACGGTAAGCGGGTTCTCGTCCGGACGTGTCAAGGGAAACATCAACAGCATCCTTGTGGACGACGAGCTTGTGAAGGTCAGTCTCGCGCTTTATGACACGGACGGTATGGAGGGCCTGTATGTACCGAACAGCCAGTTCCGGGAAACGAGCAAGGATGTGGCCAGCAGTGCCATGTCTGGCAACATGAGCATGAGTACCGGAACTACAGGGAACAGCCTCGCCCAATGGGGAATGCAGGCGGTGAACAACGCTTACCAGAAGACGAGCAACGCCATCAGCAAGGCCATCAAGAAAAACAAGGTCAAGCTGAAATACGGGACTTTCGTCTATCTGGTCAATGGTCAGGAAAAAAGGAAATAAAAAAGTTCGAGACAATGGAAACAGATATTTCAAAACTACATGAGGGAACGGACGGCTTTTACTACGATGACTTCCTCGCTCCCGACAAGGCCGAAACATTCGTCGGGCAACTCGTGAGTACCCAATGGTGGCAGAAAGGTGGACGCTTCGCCCTGATATGCAACTTTCTGGCAGAGGACGGGCGGAAAATCGCCTTGTTCGCCTTCCAGAAATACACCGGCTTTTACGGGCCGGGAGACGGGGCGGTCAATTTCAAGCACGCGGAGATGAATACCTTCTGGGAGTGTGAGGTCCGGGAAAACCGGAAGGGACGTTGTACTTGGGCGAGTGCCCTGCAGCTTGGAGGGCCGAAAAACAACGCGATATGATAGAGACGGACAAGATATACAACATGGACTGCCTGGAAGGCATGAGCCGTATGCCGGATGGAAGCGTCGATGCCATCATCGCCGACCTGCCTTACGGTGTATTGAACCGCGGCAACCGGTCAGCATGTTGGGACAGGCAGATTCCCCTCGGTCCGCTGTGGGAGCAGTACCGTAGGATTATCAAGCCGGACAGTCCGATCATCCTGTTCGCCCAGGGAATCTTCTCCGCGCATCTCATGCTTTCCCAACCGGGAATCTGGCGTTATAACCTCGTATGGCAGAAGGACCGTGTTACGGGCCATCTCAATGCCAACCGGATGCCGTTGCGCCAGCATGAGGACATTCTGGTGTTCTACATGAAGCAGCCCGTGTATCATCCGCAGATGACACCGTGCCCTCCCGAAAGGAGAAACCATGGACGCAGCATGACGGAAGGCAGTTTCACGAACCGGTGCTACGGGGAGATGAAGCTGGTACCGGTACGCATGGCGGACAACAAATATCCGACATCGGTCATTTTCATCCCGAAAGAACACAAGACAGGGGCATTCTATCATCCGACCCAAAAGCCTGTGGCACTGGTCGAGTACCTGATACGCACCTACACCGACGAGGGGGACACCGTGCTGGACAACTGCATCGGGTCCGGAACGACTGCCATTGCCGCAATCCGTTCGGGACGGCACTATATCGGATTCGAGACCGTGAAGGAGTACTGCGACATCGCCGAACTCCGTATCCGGGAAGAACTGGAGCGAATACATACGACGACATAAGGGTAAAAGAAAAACAAATGGAATATAAACAATCAACGACATGAATATGAATCTCAAGAAAATCGGAACGGTATTTCTTCTGACAGCCGGACTGCTGGGAACGCGGAATGCACAGGCGCAGACGACCTACGAGGAAATGGAACAACTGACGGTCAACGAACAGGTGACGACCGTCATCACGGCATCGGAGCCGGTACGCATGGTGGACATTTCCACCGACAAGGTGGTTGGCGACCAGCCTTTGGACAACATTGTACGGCTGAAACCCAAGGAAGCCGGACACGAGGACGGCGAGGTGATTGCCATCGTGACCGTCATCACGGAACGCTACCGCACGCAATACGCGCTGGTTTACACCACACGGCTTAAGGAAGCCGTAACGGACAAGGAGATACTCCCTCACGAGCGCAACGCCTACAACAACCCGGCAGTATCGATGTCAACCGCCGAGATGACGCGATTTGCCAGACGGATCTGGAACTCTCCGGCGAGAATCAGGAATGTGGCCACCAAGGCACACCGTATGGTGATGCGCCTGAACAACATATACTCTGTCGGGGACTACTTCTTCATAGACTTTTCCATAGAGAACAAGACGAACATCCGTTTCGACATCGATGAGATTAGGGTAAAGCTCGTTGACAAGAAACTCGCCAAGGCCACCAACGCCCAGACTATCGAGCTTACTCCGGCGATGATACTGGAACCGGGAAAGACATTCCGACATGGCTACAGGAATGTGCTTGTCATCAAGAAGATGACCTTCCCGAACGACAAGCTGCTGACTGTCGAAATGACGGAAAAGCAAATCAGCGGCCGCAATATCAGCCTGAACATCGATTATGAGGATGTGTTGTCTGCCGATTCGTTTAACGCTGACCTGCTGGAGGAGGAATGATTATGAGAAAGACTCTGATTCTGATGTTTGCCTGCATGTGCCTTGCCTTCAGCGCGAACGCACAACGCAACAGCGGCCGTCTTTCACTGGGGGTCGGGCTGCTTTACAGGAACGGTATGGACGTGACGTTTTCATACGAACATGAAATGAACTACCGGCACGCGTGGGAGTTCTTTGCCAACGGCTACCTGCAGTGGGCCGAATGCGGCCCGTGCGGCCATATCTGTCCGGAATCCTTCTGGCGCAACTACCGCACCTATGGCTTTGGCGTGGCATACAAGCCTTGCGTGGTACGAGGCCGCAATCATTACGGCAACCTGCGTATAGGAGCTTCGGCAGGAAGCGACACGAAGAAGTTCCTGGGCGGCCTGCATTTCGGTTACGAGCACAATTACGTGCTGCGGTCCGGATGGACGCTGTACTGGCAGGCGAAGAGTGATTTGATGATAAAGGGCGCGGATCTGCTTCGGGTAGGTGTAGCCCTTGGTGTGAAACTACCGATAAAATAAGGGAAAAGATGAAACAGAACATTTTCAGAAAGGTGAGCCGGTTCGTACCGGTACTTGTCGCAACAGTCGCCCTGACAGGTTGTGACGCGCATATAGACGTACCGGACACGGCTGTCCGTCCGGGACATGTCCTGTGCGAGGACGGAACGGCCTTGTCCTACACGGAATACCAGCAATCCGGGAAAAAGGCTGTGGCCGTCGTGTTCGACACCCGGCAGCATGAGGGTGCGGAAGGAAACGGCTACGCGGTTTACCTGTGGGATATCACCCCGCAGGCATTTGCCGACAGCCTCGGTATTGCCCAAGGCACATCTGCGGACCTCGCGGCACATGACGGCAATGCCAATACATTCGCTCTATATGAAACAAAGGAAACGGCTTCGCCGATGGCGGAAGCGGTCTTTGACCTCTGGTGTTACGGGCAGAGCGCATACGTTCCGTCGGTGGCACAGATGCGTCTGCTATATACTATCCGGGAAACGGTAAATCCTGTCATCGAACAGTGCGGGGGCGATCCGTTGCCCCTGACCGAAGGCGACTGCTGGTACTGGACATCCACGGAAGTGGCCGAACAGGAAACGGCAAAAGCCTGGCTTTACTCGATGGGCAGCGGAGCCATACAGGAAACACCCAAGACACAGGCGCACAAGGTACGCCCGATTATAACCATCAACAACTGAACTTATGGAAATGAACGGTACAAAAGATTTCAATACCCCACTGCATCTGGAGATAAAATGTCCGGACAGGGGTTTCTTCGGGTATCTGTTGAGATGCAGATGCCCGCAGCAGGAAGATGTTTCAGGAAATTTCATATTTGTGGATGACGGGACAGCGTGTTGCGTGAGGTTTCCCTCCGCAAAGAGCCAACGGGATAGGATACGGGTAGAATGGAACCGCCGCATCAGCCGTTACCGGGATATTTTTGAAGGTCAGATCTACTATGTCAACGAAGAGCTGGCCGGGGACTTCGTTGCACTCATGAAGTCCGGTTCTGAGGATGCCGTCCGAATGTTCCTTAACAAGTTCCTGGAGGATGTCCGGGCTTCTTTACTGTTCAACACGTCAGGGATCGAGCCATTGTATGCAGTATCCCATGTCTGCCAGTTTGCCGAAGATAACCGTATGCACTGGCCTCATATCCATGTTCTTTGGGGCATTAAAAGAAAAATATCATAACAATGGAAGAAAGCAAAGAGTTACAAGGATTCTACAAGATATTCCGTGCCGTTGTCTATGTATCGGTTCTGCTGGAGTTTTTCGAGTATGCCATTGATCCGGCAGTATTCGACCAGTGGGGCGGCATACTGACTGACATCCACGGGCGTATCAAGCGATGGACGATCTATCAGGACGGCCATCTCGTGTACAGCAAGATAGCCACGATACTGCTGATCTGCATCACCTGTATCGGTACGAGGAACAAGAAGCATCTGGAGTTCAACGCCCGCAAGCAGGTGATTTTTCCCCTGACCGGCGGACTGCTGCTGCTTGTCCTGTCCGTGTGGCTGTTCGGACATCCGATGGAAATGCGGCTCTATACGCTGCCGCTGAACCGTATCCTATACATGGCGGCTTCGCTCGTGGGAGTGATACTGGTACATATAGCCCTGGACAATATCTCCAAGTTCATCAAGGAGGGCCTGATGAAGGACCGCTTCAACTTCGAGAACGAGAGTTTCGAGCAGAGCGAAGAGATTCAGGAGAACAAATACAGCGTAAACATCCCGATGCGCTACTATTACAAGGGGAAGTTCCGCAAGGGATGGGTCAGCATCAGCAACCCTTTCCGCGGGACGTGGGTCGTGGGAACTCCCGGCTCGGGTAAAACATTCAGTATCATTGAACCGTTCATCCGTCAGCATAGTGCCAAGGGATTTGCCATGGTTGTATATGACTACAAATTCCCGACACTTGCCACGAAACTTTACTACCATTACAAGCTGAACGAGAAGCTGGGAAGAGTTCCCAAGGGATGCAAGTTCAACATGATCAACTTCGTGGACGTGGAATACAGCCGTCGTGTCAATCCTATTCAGGCAAAATACATCAACAACCTGGCGGCAGCCAGTGAGACGGCGGAAACCCTGCTCGAGTCCTTGCAGAAGGGCAAGAAGGAAGGTGGCGGCGGAAGCGACCAGTTTTTCCAGACATCCGCTGTGAACTTCCTTGCTGCCTGCATCTATTTCTTTGTCAATTACGAACGGGAACCGTATGACAAGGACGGAAACATGCTGTACGCGGAGAAACGTCAGGACCCGGAAACCAAATTCTGGAAGCCGACCGGAGTCGTGCGTGACAAAGAGGGCGGCAACATCGTGGAGCCGGCCTACTGGCTGGGAAAGTATTCGGACATGCCGCACATATTATCGTTCCTGAACGAAAGTTATCAGACCATCTTTGAGGTACTGGAGACCGACAACGAGGTGGCACCGCTGCTCGGGCCGTTCCAGACCGCCTTCAGGAACAAGGCCATGGAGCAGCTGGAAGGTATGATCGGTACGCTACGTGTCTATACGTCCCGTCTGGCGACCAAGGAATCGTACTGGATATTCCACCGTGACGGTGATGACTTTGACCTGAAGGTGAGCGATCCGAAGAATCCGAGCTACCTGCTCATCGCCAACGACCCGGAGATGGAGAGCATTATCGGTGCGCTGAACGCTCTTATCCTGAACCGTCTTGTCACCCGAGTGAATACAGGCCAAGGGAAGAACATCCCGGTCAGCATCATCGTGGACGAGCTGCCGACGCTGTATTTCCACAAGATAGACCGACTGATAGGAACAGCCCGAAGCAACAAGGTGAGCGTGACCCTGGGATTCCAGGAGCTGCCGCAGCTGGAGGCCGACTACGGCAAGGTAGGTATGCAGAAGATCATCACGACCGTGGGTAACGTGGTCAGCGGTTCGGCCCGCTCGAAAGAGACACTGGAATGGCTGTCGAACGACATTTTCGGCAAGGTCGTGCAAGTGAAGAAGGGCGTGACCATTGACCGTGACAAGACCAGCATTAACCTGAACGAGAATATGGACAGTCTGGTGCCGGCATCGAAGATTTCCGATATGGCAACGGGATGGATATGCGGGCAGACAGCGAGGGACTTCGTGAAAACCAAGACCGGCGTAGGCGGCTCGATGAACATTCAGGAGTCGGAAGAGTTCAAGACCACAAAGTTCTTCTGCAAGACGGACTTCGATATGGGAGAGATAAAGAAAGAGGAAGCCGCGTATGTGCCGCTGCCGAGATTCTACACCTTCAAATCGAGGGAGGAACGGGAACGCATCCTGTACAAGAACTTCGTGCAGGTGGGTCAGGACGTGAAGGAGATGATCAAGGATGTGTTGAACAAACGGGGTGCGAAATGAGCCACGTAAGGATGTTTGTCATCATACTGCTGGTATCTGCCGTGGCAACAGTCTATGGGCAGGAAAGGCATGGGACAGAAACGGGAACTGCCCAACTGTCCATATACAAGCTGCCTCCGCTGGAGAGGGCAATCAGATGCACGAAATACTATGAGGGCTGGCATGGTGAGAAAAAACACTGGCCCTATGTGGGATGGGGTCATAAGGTTCTTCCCGGGGAGAGGTTTACCAACGACATCACAAAAGCTCAAGGAGACTCCATTCTGCGAGCGGATATGATGAAACTTTGCCGTCTGTTCAGCAGATTCGGGCGTGATTCTACGTTGCTCTCGTGTCTTGCCTACCAGGTAGGCCCGTACCGGCTTTTAGGGAGCAAAGACTTTCCCAAAAGCAAGCTGATACAAAAACTTGAAGCCGGAAACAGGGACATTTACAAGGAGTACATTTCCTTCCGCTGCTATAAAGGCAAGGTAGTTCCGAGCATTGAACGGAGAAGGAAGGTGGAATATCTGCTGCTCTTTGAAAAGTAAAAGAGAAGGGAGAATCTTTTGACGTATTTCTGTCTGATTCTCCCTTAAATATTTACTGTTTCTTTATTGTAAATTCCAATTTAGAAGTACATCCATACATTCACTAAGCAGTTCTTTTTCCATTTCATACTTATTGAAGGGACATTTATCATGATATACAATATCCTCTTCCGTATTGATTTCTTTATCTTCCGGTTCTTCCGGCTCGGTTATTACTCGGTCATCAAGAATTCTAATAAGTGAATATGTATGGTCCGGACTATCTGTTGTGGGTTTTGCATGGATGGTTCGTTTTACCGAAAGGTTGCCATTGTCTATGTTGCAAAGTGATTGGACATTACGGAAATGAATTTGAATATATGTCGTATTCGGGACTGCCGTTATATTTTGTGTTGCCATAGCTTTCATTCCATTTAATGGAATCAGTGGCATAGTTCATTTTTACGGATCCATTATTATATGTTCCTTTGATCTTGTAGGATTTGTCGTAGATATAACCATTGGCATAATACCCTTTTATATTCCGTTGTGTATCGAATATATGTCCATTGGCGTAATTCCCTAAAACTTTACCTTCTGAATCAAGAATATAGCCATTGCTATAGGTCCTGCGGGATGTCGTGCCACATGAACAAAGAATGAAGAAAACTATTGGGATAATATAATATATCGTTTTCATTTGAGGAAATCTATTTGTGAGTAATATTATAGCTTCAGTAATTCATAACAATGGCAATCAACAAAGCGGCCGTTCTTGAAGCAGGCTTTTCTGAGGATGCCGCACTTATGGAAGCCGGCTTTTTCGAGAAACTTCCACGGCCTGCTTGATGGCTTCAGACATTATATACTTGAATGGTTTTTCCATATTACAATGATTGAGCTGTCAGCAATTGGTTAAGTTGGTTCCCAACTCCTGCATGGCTTTCATTGACCATGTCGATAAAGTCCGTATATTTCAACGGATACTTTCCCGCATACTTCTTATAGAATCCGGATATGACGCTCATCAGTTCACCGTATCCTATCTGTTCCGCAATACGGATCAGTGCCAGCGGCCCTTTTCTGTAAATGACGGTATTGTTGTTGTTTGTCACGACATTGACGACAGGTTCATCCTCCGGGGTCCCCTTAATCTTATCGTATTCCGCCTTGCACCAATCAAGTTGGGTTTCGTAGTATGCGTTGCCACAGACATACCTGACAAACATGAGGGTCATGAACTCATTCAGTGTCTCTTTGATGAAATAGGCACCAGGCTGTCCGTCATCAATGAGCAGCGTCCATTCCCCCAGCCACCGGTGCCCGATTTCGTGCATCAGCGGATATATGTCGGGTTTTGTGGAGAACTTCTCCTGCGAAGCGGAAATGAAACCGATGTTGTATCTGTTGCTGAACCCTTCTCCGTTATGGAACAGATACACGGGAAGAGCCGTCACATTCCGCTCTGCGGAAATATAGTCTTCTCCATATACTCCACCAAAGAATACGATAGCGGCTTCGGTCAGTGCAAGCAGTTCTTCATACCTCTCCTTGCCGCACTGCATGTCCTTGATCTGGTAGATAGACAGCTTGCCCGGGATGTATTCATCTGTCCGTTGATAAGCTTCATCGCGTATAAAGGCCAGCGTCAACGACTGCGACAGGATACGGCTGAATTTGCCGCTGTACTTCATGGTATCGTCCGAATCCAGCGGATATGAGCAGATAAGGGAAAGTGAATCCGGTGTTTCCACATTCAAGGCTACATCCATGAAGGTATTCGGCACATAAGGATAAAAATATTCTCCGAAACTTGTCTCCCACAATTCTGCATCTCCTTTCCCATAAATGAAGAATGAGGAAAGGTTTGTATAGTTGTAGTCCATGCTGACGGAAATTTTCTGCGAAGACACTTTCCGGAACACTATACTCTTGGATTCCAGGTATAGTTCATATTCGAACTCTCCACTATTGATATTCAAGTTGTCAATGGAGAACTCCTGACCACCCCCGAAATTCATGGATATACTGTCCTTGTCCTGGAAATCCAGCGAGAAAGAACATTTGACATGAAGATTGGAGGCTTCCTGATTCACCTTGCTGATGTCAAGCGTATAGTTTTTGATTTCTTCTGCCATTGCAACCCGGCACAACAGCAGAATAAATGTAGCAACGAAAAATATTCTTCTCATAAATTTTCTCCATGTTTTTCTTTATTATGCCCTAAAGATACGCATAATCCACAAATTCACTGTATTAGATTAACCCGGTGATGATTTAAGCGTTTCTTGGATTCGTAGGGTCTTATCAGTTCATTTATTGACTATGAAACATTTTATCCTATTAAAAGATGGTAAATCACACCGTTCGTCTTTGGCATAACGTGCTTCATAGTTATCTTTGTAAATATGGGAAATGCTATGGTAGTTATAACACTCCTTATGAAAATCTGTAAGGGTAATTTATTATCAGGGTAATATTTATTCTGTTATAAGGAAAAGTCTCATAGGTCCCCTGGATTCTCTCGACTTTGAAAAAGAGACCGGAAAACGGAGTATAAAACTCATTTGGCGTAAAAAGAAATAAGCCAACAAAAATGAAACATCACAAGACTGATGACCAACTTATTGAAATAAAGGAATTCGCAATGAAAGTGAGAGATAAACAATTTTGGCTTTATGAAGCAGTGGTTATTATCTGTTCTGCCATCAGTATGGTCATTTTGTGGGCCAACCATTTGTTTCACCGGTTGTTCCTCATATATCTTGGTGCAGCTTTTTGTTCCCTGTTTTTTATCGGTGGTATTATGGCGTGGAAACTATACAAAGGCAACCAATGGTGGAAACTGGCAGGATATATGCTTCTCGTCACAACCGTGATTCTTGTCACTGTCTTGTTCGGTTTTGTGTGGGACTGGCATGACATTGGAGGTCGTCCGGCAAATTTACCGCCTGATGTGGGTACATATATTACTAATAATGAATTGGTAGGAATTCTAATATTACTATGGGTAATCGTTGCGCCAATCCTCTCTTGCGTAATCTCATATATAACTAAGCTGATTGTAAAATATCATGGTGAAAAAACTCGTCATTAGAAAAAGTAGTGATGGGACTGGCATCAATACAGAAACCATACCCAATATTGTCGAATTGGTTTTTATCCATAGTCGTGAGCATTCTTATTGTTTAGTTTTATCTTTTCAATAGTTCGTTAAATTTTCCAGGCCCTAAGCGGCCCTGGCAGTAAATAAAACCAGTTCTTTGAAAAGTTTGTCAATAACTTGTGAGTCCGGTTGCAGACCGAACACGCAAATAAATCGATTGAGCATATAAGCGTTATGGATGATCGACTTGCAGGATGATATTGAGAACGGTATTCCCAGTTCCTTGCAGGCGACCTTGGCGATATTGATGCTAGCGAATGATGCGTTCCTATGGAACTCGAGTTTTCTGAGGTCGGTTGACTGGCAGTCGTTAAGACCGGCATAGTGCTTCGCATCTCTGAAACAGAACTCCAGCTGGAAACGAGTTCTATAGCAGTCAATTACATCCTTGGTACTCATTGAGTCATCAGTGCTGAAGTAAATTTGCCACTTTGTCGTATCCTCTTCATCAGGATACCATACGACAACCTTGATGGAGCGTTTAAGTGACTTGGAATAAGCCTTCAGACCGATTAGACGGCCTTTGTCAACTTCAATCTCCTCACATCTGGAGAGATCAAGATTAGCAAAGTCAACCTTTCCATCATACCACTTCGGATGACCTCTCTTTCCGGTTGGCTTCTGAAGGGTCGGATAGAACAGAACCGCATCGTTGCGGAACCTGCTTATCACGTGGAAGCCTTCCTTGAGCAGAGGGTTGACGAACGTCTCTTTTGAGAAGAATGCGTCGGCAACTACCAGGCGTGATATCTTCTGGAGTTTTTCCTTTAGGATAATCAGGTTCTGACAGTACCATTCGACAAGGTTGTAGTCCATCTCCTCAAGAGACTTGGCGTCGGGAGTTTGTGGAGCACTCAGCGTCATACAATCGTGGTTTTCCACGTCAATGACACCGACTCCGAAGATCTCCTGACCGCGCTTCATCTCGCCAGCAACTCCGGACCAGAAACGTCCTATCCAAGGCGTCTTCTTTCCGGACTTGGGAAGAAAACTAGGATCGACGGCGATGGCCAGAAACTTTCCATTGAGAACCTTTCTGACGAGATACTCGTTAAAGGCAAACCAGTCGAAAGCCTCGTTCTCGAAGTTGTTGAAGAGTCCAAATAGAAGTGCAACGTTTTCCACTCCGCCCGGAAGGTTTAGGTAAAGGAAAAAGGATCACCGCCCGGCGTACGTTGTCGGTTGCTACGGACTCCAAGGGACATCCACCGGCAATACAAAAAAGGGAGCAATCCTCAGATTGTCTCCCTCCGGCCAATTAATTTTGTATTGCCATGTATAAACAACTGACCGAGCCACAAAGGTACGAGATTTATCTTGGATTGAAAAGGAAATGGAGCAAGAGCCGCATAGCCTGCGAGATAGGCGTGTCGGCCTCGACAGTCAGCCGCGAGGTGAGGCGCAACGCCGACCCCTCGGGCGAGTACGTATGGACCCGTGCGCAGTCCCGTTGCGTGCGCCGCCGCCACGGTTTACCGGGGGGTCGCGGCAAGGACTCCCTGCTGTGGTGGCGTGTGGAGCGTATGATAGTGGACGAGGGGTGGTCTCCCGCTCAAGCGGCCGGCGTGCTGCGCAAGGAGGGGACGCCCATCTGCAAGCAGACCATCTACAACCACGTGCACGCCGACCCGTCGGGACGGCTCGCAGGCCATCTCCCGCACCGTCTCAAATACAACAGGCGGACGCGGGTGCGTCCCGTGACCAAGGCCACCAACATCGCGGGCCGCACAAGCATACATGACCGCCCGAAAGAGGCCGACGGCACACGCTTCGGCGACTGGGAGATGGACACCATCGTCGACCCCAAGGGACATGCCATACTAACGCTGACGGAACGTTCCACCAACTTCATACTCATGGAGAGGCTCACCGAGGGGCGCAAGGCACTTCCCACGGCAAAGGCCGTCACGAGGCTTCTGTTCCCCTACCGTAAGACACTCAAGACGATAACGACCGACAACGGGTGCGAGTTCGCCGCGCACTTGGAAATCACACGACGACTGTCGCTCAAAGGGAGGGAGAAGGTCGTGGTCTACTTCACCGACGCTTACTCCTCATGGCAGAAAGGGGCGATAGAGAACGCAAACAAGCTCATAAGGAGATACATCCCGAAACAGGCCGACTTCGACTCTTTTACGGACGCCAAAATCAAGGCCATACAGCATAAACTCAACAAAAGGCCGAGGGAAAAACTGGACTTCTCCACACCAAAGCAATGCTTCTTCAGCAATCTATGATAACTTTGCACTTGCTGGTGGACTCTGTCCGTTCTCGAAGTTGTTACGGTAGGTCTGTTCGGAGAACTCACCATACCGACCCATCTGAAGGAAATTGACCTTGCCAGGAATTGCCATGAAGAGTTTTAGCGTATCCATAAGCACTTTCTCAAAAGGTTTGCTTACCTTTGATACTGATTTGAGGGCCTCGAAGCACTCGGATTGGTATTGCATAAGTAGGTTTGAGGATGTCATAACTTAAAGTGGTGGAATACTCTAAGTTACTAATAATCAGCGACTTATGCAATACTTTTATTGCCTAATTATCAATATTTTAGACAATTTTTCAGAGTCTTTTCTAGACCTTTTACAGCTTGCTCAAGCGATAGTTATTGACAGTATTTCAATGAACTTTTATATAGTGAAACCGGATAGCCGGCTTCAAATGTTTAACTTTTAGCGCGGTAAATTTTTACCGAAGTATTGAATATTGATATTGTTTATTTCTTTTCGGAGCTCGTCTATTTTTTTATTGCCAAGTTCTAATGCTTCTATCTCCTGCCATTCATAGAGGCTATTATATGCCATACATCCGATAAGAATGGAGATAAGTATATATCCCAACCGTATTGCCTTATAGAAATTTCCTGACCGCTCCATTATTTTAATGACATTGATTTTTGGAACATGAATAAAAGTTTATCTTTTTCGTTCATGCGGATATTATCAGAATAACCGTCTTTTGTTATTTGATACCCACATGGCTTAACCATAAAAATGCCTAAGCCCTTAGTGTACGAACTTACTTCTGAGGCATAGTCTTTACTTGTATTTAATGGAACTTTCCCTTTAATATGACACCACTCATTATTACAACTGATGTCTTCAATCTCAGACATCAGTTTTTGCAAATCTGTAATAGCTTTGGAACT
>CDZU01012452.1_pt1 | contig 24939 bp, 17 predicted proteins | sample 557441 | NCBI WGS metagenome assembly CDZU01 (sample SAMEA3182114, study PRJEB8094) | gut metagenome | biome: human; feature: gut; material: Stool; isolation source: human stools | place: Canada | collected 2013-06-10
CGGTAGCAACGGGCCAGCTCCACGAAACGGGGGGCCCATCCGGGCACTGCCGGGGCAAAGATATGACAATAGGCGGCCCAGACCCGGCCGCTCACCAGACCATCCCGGCCGTGGCCCTCGGCATCGCGGCCCATGCCCGTGCCCTTGCGCAGGCGCAGGGCATGAGCCAGACGGCCGCTGACGGCGGCAGGCTCGTGGCAGAGGGAGTAGTGGAACTCATGTCCGCGCAGGACAGAGCCCTGGGGGAAATAGGGATTGGGCAACACCACGTCGGCCCGCACATAGCCCAGGCCCTGCGGCTTGGGGCAGAAGCGGGTCTCCACGGGAAAGATGCCGCTCATGGGCCAGCGCTGTCCGTCGCGCTCCAGAGCCGAAGCCAGGACCATGAAGCCGCCGCATTCGGCGTAGATGGGCAAGCCCCTGGCGGCCAGTGTACCCAGCCGGGCCAGATGCGGCGAAGCGGACAGCTCCCGGGCCCAGTCTTCGGGGAAACCGCCGCCCAGATACAGGCCGTCCAGCTCCGGCCACGCCGCGTCATCCAGCAGGGAAAGGCGTACCAGCTCCGCGCCGGCCCGGCGCAGGGCTTCGAGGTTCTCCTCATAATAGAACCACAGGGCCCGGTCGCGCACATAGCCGATGCGCGGGGCATCCGCCCGGGGGGACGTCCCAGCCCCGGCAGCGGGGGCCGGAGCCTCGGAGCAGACCACAGGCTGCCCTTGACCGGAAGAAGCCACAGCGCCCTCGCCGGCCCAGGCGGTCTCGTCCCAGAAATCCGGCTCTTCGGGCAGAGCGGGCAGGTCATCGGCGATGGACAACACGCGGTCCATGTCCACATGGTCGCGCACCACATCAGCCAGTTTTTCCAGGATCTCCTGGGCCTGCGGGCTCAGATCGTCGCCGCACAGCGAGGCGAGCCCCATGTGCCGTTCCGGCAGGGGATTCTCGCGCAGGCGGGGAATGGCCCCCAGCACGGGCACGTCCGTGTAGGTGGTGATGGCCTCACGCAAAATGCCTTCATGCCGGGCCGAGGCCACCTGATTGAGCACCACGCCCGCCAGACGCAGGCCGGGCTCGAAATTCCGTACCCCGGCCACCAGGGCAGCGGCCGTGCGGGTCATCTTGGTACAATCCAGACTGAGCAGCACAGGGCAGTCCAGCGTGCGGGCCAGTTCGGCCGTGGCGCAGGAGCCGCGCACGTCCATGCCGTCGAAGAGGCCGCGGTTGCCTTCCAGCAGGGCCAGCCGGGCCCCGCTGCGTCCCATCACATGGCGGAACAGGGCCCGCAGACGCGCGGGGGACAGGAAATAGGGGTCCAGATTGCTGGCCTGCCGTCCGGCCGCCAGAGAGAGCCAGGCCGCGTCGATATAGTCCGGGCCTTTCTTGAAGGGCTGGACGGCCAGTCCCTGCCGGGAAAAGGCCCGCGCCAGGCCCAGCGAGAGCAGGGTCTTGCCGCCGCCCCCGGACAGGGCGGAGATGCAAATACGGGCGGACGAGGCCCCTGCGCGGGGCGTGCGGGGATGGGAAGACACGGCGGGCATCCTTGGCTGACGGAAAGGCGGCAGGGCCGCGGGTATGAAAAAAGGGCACGACACCGGCCGGTGTCGTGCCCTGCGGGAGACTAGTGCTTGAAGGAACGCTGACCGGTGAAGACCATGGCCACCTGCGGGCTGGCTTCGTTGCAGGCCGCGATGACTTCGGTGTCACGCATGGAGCCGCCGGGCTGGCCGATGGCGGTGACGCCCTGGGCCATGGCGGCATCCACGCCGTCACGGAAGGGGAAGAAGCCGTCGGAGATCAGCACCGTGCCGGGCAGACCGCCGCGGGCTTCCTGGGTACGGGCCTGGATGTCGTCCAGAGCGGCCTTGAGGGCGGCGTCGGTGGCGGCCTTCTGCTTGAGTTCGTAGAAGGAGAGGTTGTGCTCGCGGAAGGCCAGGGTATCGGCGTACTTGGTGTAGGCCTTGTGGATGGCCAGTTCCACGCAGCCCACGCGGTCCTGTTCACCGGTGCCGATGGCCACGGTGGCGCCGTTGCGGGCAAAGATGACCGAGTTGGAGGTCACGCCGGCTTCCACGGCCCAGGCAAAGCGCAGGTCGGCCATTTCCTGGGCGTTGGGCTTGCGGGCGGTGACGGTGACGCCGTTCTTGTCCGTGGCTTCGGCGGGCAGGAAGTCGGCATCGGTGAGGATGCGGTTCACGAAAGATTTCTGCACCACGATGCCGCCGTCGGCCAGGCTCTTGATGTCCAGGAAGGCGGACTGCGTCAGTTCGTCCAGGCGGCCCAGGCCGGGCAGTTCCATGATGCGCAGGTTCTTGCGGCCCTTGAGGATCTCCACGGCGCCTTCTTCATAGGCAGGAGCGGCCACCACTTCGAAGTAGCTGGCGGCCACCATCTCGGCGGCCTCGCGGGTGAAGGGACGGTTGACCACCACCGCGCCGCCGAAAGCGGCGATGCGGTCGCACCAGAAGGCCTTGTCCAGGGCAGCGGCCACGCCGCCGTCGTCCCAGGCAGCGCCGCAGGGGTTGTTGTGCTTGAGGATGATGGCCGCGGGACGCTCGCTGAGGTACTGCAGGATGTTGGCGCCGTTGTCCACGTCGGTGAGGTTGGTCTTGCCGGGATGCTTGCCGGCCTGGATCATCTGGGCTTCGGTCATGGCCGACACGATGCCCTGACCGGGGCCACGCCAGCGCAGGCCGCCGCAGGTGATACCACCTTCACGCAGTTCATACAGGGCAGCGGGCTGGTCGGGGTTTTCGCCGTAGCGCAGACCTTTTTCCTCGTTGTCCAGGGTCCAGACGCGCTTGTGGTACACAAGCTTTTCGTCACCCAGCAAAATGGTCATGGTCTCGGGAAAAGCGTCCTTGTGGACTTTCTTGTACATGGCCTTCAGGTCGGTCGTCATGATGCCTCCAGGTATGCCTAGCAAAAAAGGTGAAAGCGCTTCGCGGCGCGGCAATGGTGTAGCACAAAACGCCCCTCTCCACCAGTGCGTCCCCCGGGGGGGAGGAAGGCCCGCCGGCAGGGGCCTTCCCGGCCCGGAGGGGCGCCGGATTTGACGCAGGCCCGCAAATGGGCCATAACGACGGCGCGATATACGCGCTTCTGCCGGAGGAAACCATGGAAAAACTGCTCACCCGCCTTGCCCGCCAGCTGGACGCCCTCGACGAGGCGTCGCTCATGTCGCTGTGGAGCAAGTACGCCACCATCGCCAGCCGTTTCGAACCGACCCAGCGCTGGGAAGAGGCCGTCCTGGTCTTTTCCATGATCCAGGCCAAACGCTACAAGAACCAGCTGTTCAACTATTATTGGGCACAGCAGGCCCAGCCGCATGAAGACGGCCCCGCCCCCGCGGCCCAGCCCCTGGCCCCCGACTTCGACCTGATGCAGGGCCAGGCGGAAGCTCCCGCGCCGCACCACTGCCGCGTCCTTTCGTTCCGCCCCGCGCCGGGAGATACGGCCCCCTCCCGCAAGGACGACTGAGCCGGGCCCTTCCCGCGCTGCATCCCGCTCACAAAAAACTAACGCTTCGCCTTGTACAGCATGGGCCGGGCCGTCTTCCGCACCTCCCGGCCTGCCCCGTCCGGCGACAACCGCCAGACAGCCCTTGCCTTTTTTTGCGTGTCGTGAGAAACCTCCGCACCCCGGATACGGCATCCGGGATCGCGAACCCCGGGGGATAAGGTTTTCCTGCGCAAGCGCAGTCCCCCTCACCAGCATCGGGGATGTCCGTCACATCCCTGCACAACGCACAGGAGTGGTTCCCATGCGTGCCAACATTCTTTGTGCCGGCTTCGGGACGCGTCTGCGCCCCTTCACCTATCTGAAGCCCAAGCCCCTGCTCAACATCGGCGGATATCCGCTGGTGGAACGTACCATCCGCCAGCTCCATGCCGACGGCGTCACCGACATCGCCCTGGTGGTCGGTTACAAGCACGAATGCTTCAACTATCTTGTGGACAAATACGGCGTCCAGCTCATCATCTCGGCGCAGTATGCCACGGCCAACAACTATTCCTCCCTCCAGCTGGTGGCCCACCGCCTGGGCGACAGCCTGGTCATCGACGGTGACACCTATATCCGCCGCCCGGTGGTGCCCCTGGTGCGTCCCGGGGTCTCGCAGTTCATCTGCCAGCAGACCCAGCAGGGCCATGAATGGGAACTGATCACCGATGCCGACGACCGCGTGGTCTCCGTGCGCAAGGATTCGCCCTCGGGCTACTGCATGTCCGGCGTCTCCTACTGGACCGAGGAGGCCGCGGCCCTCATCCGCGAGGAACTGGACAGGAGCGGCCCGGACGACTACTGGGAAGACTCCGTCATCCGCATCCTGGACCGCGTGCCCGTCTACGCCACGCGGGTGAAGATGCTGCTCTGCGAGATCGACAGCCTGAGCGACGCCCTTTCCCTGGGCCTGCTGACGCCCGACGAACTGGCCGACCAGTGCTCCGAGACCCAGATGGCCGAAAAGCTCAAGAGCCTGACCAACGATACCTATCACATCCGGTTGGACGGCAAGGGCCTGGTGCTGCGCATCCCCGGCCAGGGCACGGACAAGATCATCGACCGCAGCGTGGAAGCCGCCATGCTGGAGATGGTGAAGGATCTGGACATCACGCCCGAGTGCCACTTCTACGCGGGCGGCATCAAGACCACGGACTTTCTGGAAGGCTACCGCATCCTGAACCACGACACCCTGGACCGGTTCGAGGTGCGCGGGGTGGTGGACATCATGCGCCGCCTGCATGACATCCGCATGCCCGAAGGCTTCCGCGAAAAGTACGGCCCCAGCGCCGTGCTCTCCGTGCTTTCCGAGGTCAAGCTCTACGAACGCCAGAGCGGCGTCAACCTGCTGGCCGACCATGAGCGCAGCCTGTTCTACGATTTTGCCCGCGAGATGGACAGCGACGAGAAGCGCTTCTGCCATCGTGATTTCGTGCTGGAGAACATCCTGCGCAAGGGCGACGACATCAAGCTCATCGACTTCGAGTACGCCTGCTTCTGCTCGCCCTACTGGGACTACGCCAGCTTCGTCACCGAGACCCGTCTTTCCGGCCCCCTGCTGGACGCCTTTATCGAAGCCAGCGGCGCGGACCGCACCCGCCTGCTCAAGGCCATGATCATCGTGGATTACATCTGGGGCCTGTGGGGCTTCTACCGCGAGTGCATCGACTACGGTCGTGGCCGCATCGCGGAAATGGACCGCAACCTGAAACTGCTGCAACGCGGAGAACAACTGGCATGAAGCGCGGTTTTCTGATTTCCGTGGGCGCCTATCTGGGGCTCTGGCTGGTGCTGGAAGCCCTGTTCCCCGCGCCCTCCTACGCCTACCTCGACCCCGGCACGGGCAACGTGCTGGTCTACCTGGCCATCAGCCTGGTGGGTACGGTGCTCTATTTCGTCAAGAACATCGTCTACGCCATCATGGGCAGAGCCAAGGGTGAGCGCCGTCCCGAAAAGCAGCTGCACCACGAGCGCATCCTCATGTTCTCCGAAGGCCGCAGCTACTATTACACCTTCAAGCCCGTCATCGACGCCTTCCTGCGCCGCGGCGTGCCCTTCTCCTACATCACTATGGATGTGGAAGACCCGGCCCTGACCATCGAGAACGACCTCATGAACTCGCGCTACATCGGCACGGGTTCCGCGGCCTTTGCCCGCGCCGCCGGTCGCCGCGCCGACATCATGCTCTCCACCACGCCCAACATCGGCACGCCCGGCTTCCCCATGCCGCGTCCGCGCCGCGTGACCAACCTGGCCCATATCTGCCACGGCGTGGGCGATATCGCCATGTACCAGAAAGGCTCCCTGGACCATTACGACGCCGTCCTGATGGTGGGCGACTTCATGCTGCCCAGCATCCGCAAGGTGGAAGAGCTGCGCGGCCTGCCGCCCAAGGAATGCGTCTCCCTGGGCCTGCCCTATCTGGACGAGCTGGCCGCCAAAGCCCGCAAGAAGGAAGGCCGGAGCACCCCGCCCGTGGTGCTGGTGGCGCCCTCGTGGGGCAACAAGGGCTGCCTCAACATCTGCGGCCCCAACTTCCTGCTGGATCTGGCCAAGGCCGGCTATGACGTGATCCTGCGCCCGCATCCCCAGTCCCTCAAGGTGGAGACCGAGATGCTGGACACCATCCACGAGATGCTGCGCGACTACCCCAACGTCAGCTTCGATACCGAGATGGACGCCACCGCCTCCATGAGCCGGGCCGACGTCATGATCTCGGACAAGTCCTGCGTGCGCTTCGACTTCGCCTTCCTTTACGAGAAGCCCGTCATCACCCTGGACATCCCCGTGCGCAACCCCGAACTCTACGAGGTGGCGGACCTGGGCGTCATCTGGGAAGACACCGTGGCCGCCCGTCTGGGCGAAGTGGTCTCGCCCGAGGACTTCAACAACATCGTGCCCGTGGTGGAACGCGCCCTCAAGACGCCTTCCTCCGCCATCGCCGCCTTCCGCGAGGAATCCGTGGCCTGCTGGGGCCGGAGCGGTGAAGCCATCGCCCAGTGGACCGTGGACACCCTGGCCCGCATGGACGCCGAACACGCGGCCGAAGCTGCCGCCACCAAAACGAAATAGCACGGCCCTTGCCGGATATGCTTTCAAGGAAACGCCATGTCGCTTCTGTATGAAATATTCATCCTGCCCATCGAGATCATCTACCGGGCCATCTATCTCGGCAGCCTCCAGTTCACCCACAACTACGGCCTGAGCATCCTCGTCCTGTCCTGCATCAGCGCCGTGGCCTTCATCCCCCTGGGACGTCTGGCCGTGGGCACCCAGGCCAGGGAAAAGAAACTCCAGATGATCATGGCCCCGCAGCTGGCCCGCATCCGCAAGGAATCCAAGGGGGCCGAGCGCCAGCGCCGCATCAACAACCTCTACAAGCGCTATGCCTACCATCCGCTGCTGGCCGTCCGGTCGGCCTTCGGCGTGGCCCTGCAGATCCCCTTCCTGACCGGCGCGTACTACATGATCCTGGGGCTCACCCAGCTGCAGGGCCAGCCCTGCCTGATGATCCCCGACCTTTCGCAGCCCGACGGCCTGCTCTGGGGCGTCAACGCCCTGCCCATCGTCATGACCGTGGTCAACATCATCGCCACGCTGACCACCCCGGGCCTGACGCGCAAGGACACCCTGCAGGCCATCATCATCGCCTTCTTCTTCCTGGCGCTGCTGTACAACGCGGCCTCGGCCCTGCTCATCTTCTGGACCATGAACAACGTCTTCTTCCTGCTCCAGAACCTGCGCCTGCCCATCCGCCTGCCCCGTTTCCGCAAGCCCGGCTTTGCCCAGGGCGGCATGAACACCGTCATGGCCGCCACCATGCGCTCGGTCTACAGCCTGTCCTGCGCCGGTCTGGCCATCCTGATCTTCCTGTACGTGCCCTTCCAGTCCTACGCCAGCGACCCCAACTTCTTCGCCGCCGGTCCCCTGGACGTGCTGCTGGGCATGGTGCGCTACCTTTCGCTGACCTTCTTCGTGGTCTTCGTGCTCTGGCTCTGGTTCCCGGCCAAGGCCAAGACCATCCCGGCCTTCGTGGCCTTCTGGGCTCTGAGCCTCGCCTTCGTGAACCTTTTCGTGCTGCCCGGCCACTTCGGCGCCCTGGACGGCATCCGCTTCCTGCGTGAGGCCGCCCTCACCGGCCCCATGAGCACCTTCAAGGACGGCCTGCTGCCCGTGCTGGTGGCCCTGGGCCTGACGGCCCTGCTGTTCGCCTTCCCCAAGGTGCGCCTGCAGCTGCCGCGCGTGCTCTCCATCGCCGTGTTCTCCCTAGTGGCCCTCACGGCCTGGAACGCCCTGACCGCCGAAGAGCCCGAACAGGCCAAGACCAGCTTCACCCCGCCCGCCTATGTGGCTGACATGCAGTCCTATTCCAAGGACGGCGAAAACGTCATCGTCATCGTCATGGACATGTTCACCGGCGGCCATATCGAACGGATGCTGGACGACCCCTGGTTCACCAACGGCTTCCGCAAGGGCATGGACGGCTTCGTCTGGTACCCCGACACCATCTCCATGGCCGACGCCACGGTCATGTGCCTGCCCAGCATCTACGGCGGCCACGCCTACAGCCCGGCGGCCGTCAACGCCCGCCGCAACGTGACCCTGGAAGAGAACATCAACAGCGCCTTTGCCGTGATGCCCCGCAACTTCGCGGCCCACGGCTACGACGTCTGCATGCTCAACGGCCTGGAGTTCTTCAACCAGGACTTCTATGAGCGTCACCTCGGCAAGGTGGAGAACGTCACCACCGTGCCCCAGGTCAAGGACGACTTCCAGCTCAAGTACCACCAGGGCACCAGCCTGCGGGACTTCAGCAGCTTCTTCGCCATGCTGGGCCTGTTCCAGGCCTCGCCCAACATCATCAAGCAGAAGATCTACGACGACGGCAACTGGCATGACGCCGGCGACGGCATCCTGGTGGCCAGCATGGACGCCTGCCGCGCGGGCGACGCCTTCTTCCGCTTCGCCTTCACCTCGGGCATCGCCACCGATGCCCCGCGCAGCACGGCCAAGGTCTTCTACACCATGCTGTCCCACTACATGTGGCACTACGCCCCCGACCTCAAGGACGGCCAGCCCGAGATCGTGGCCGACCCCTATCCGGCCACCGAGGGCCAGCTCTTCTTCGTCGACGGCCTGCTGCCCGAACACTACTACGCCGAACGCCACCTGCTGCGTTATCTGATGATCTTCTTCGACCAGCTCAAGGAAGCCGGCATCTACGACAACACGCGCATCATCCTGGTCTCCGACCACGGCGAGAGCGACAGCCCCATGGTGCAGCGTGCCTACAACGACGGCAAGGAATACCCCGACGGTACCGTCTTCCAGACCGCGACCTACGCTCCCGGCCGTCCCCACGCCCTCCTGATGGTCAAGGAACCCCACCAGCGCGGCGAGCTGCGCATCAGCGATGCCTTCATGTCCAGCGCCGACGTGCCCACCCTGGCCCTGCAGGGCGTGGGTGCCTCCGACGAGTTCGAGATGCGTGACCCGGCCGCCCTGCCCAGGCCGCGCATCCTCACCCATGCCCGCGGCGGCGCGCGCTGGAGCGAGCACAAGGAGAACGCCTACATCTTCGAACAGTACCGCATGGAAGGCACCCTGTTCGATGCCTCCAAGTGCACGCGTGAAGGCGCCTACCAATAACGGTCCCGCTGCTCCGGCAGCGTCATGAAAGGGGGGAAGGAGCATCCCGGCAGGGATGTCCCTTTCCCCCTTTTTTCGCGGCCCCGGCCCTGCCGGAACGCGGATCTCATAAAATTTTACCCATTTTTCTCCCCCGGCGGCCCCGGCATTTGACTTGTCCGCTGTTAGCGGCTAGAAAAAACTAAGGCATTGCGGCCAACGTTGTTCCCCTTAGTCGTCAGGCTACGGGGTTTTCGCGTGTGGACGACAAAACTTCAGCCTTGGCCCGCGCCATGCGGGCAGTGCAGGTGGATATATGGCAAATACGGTCATTATCGGCGCCCAGTGGGGCGACGAGGGCAAGGGAAAGATTGTGGACATGCTCAGCGCGCAGAGCGGGCTGATCGTGCGTTTCCAGGGCGGCAACAACGCCGGCCACACCATCAAGGTCCAGGGCAAGGAGACCATCCTGCACCTGATCCCCTCGGGCATCCTGCACGAGGGCAAAAACTGCCTGATCGGCAACGGTGTGGTGCTGGACCCCTTCGTCTTCCTCAAGGAAGTGGACGAACTGGCGGCCAAGGGCATCGACGTGTCCCCCAGCCGTCTGGGCATCAGCAAAAAGACCCACCTGATCATGCCCTACCACAAGAGCCTGGACAATGCCCGCGAAGCCAAGCGTGCCGGCAAGAAGATCGGCACCACCGGCCGCGGCATCGGCCCCTGCTATGAGGACAAGGCTTCCCGCGTGGGCCTGCGTGCCGGTGACCTCACCAACCCGCAGCTGGTGCGCGAAAAAGTGCATCACGCCCTGCTGGAAAAGAACGTCCTGCTGCGCGAGCTCTACAAGTACGACACCCTGGACGAGAACCAGGTCTGCGAAGAGCTGCTGGCCATCGCCCCGCGCATCACGCCCTATCTGAAGGACGCCTCCTCCGAGATCCAGAAGGCCCAGGCCGCCGGTCAGGACATCCTGTTCGAAGGCGCCCAGGGCATCCACCTGGACATCGACCACGGCACCTATCCCTTCGTGACCTCCTCCAGCACCGTGGCCAGCTCCGCCGCCGCCGGCAGCGGTGTGGGCCCCTCCGCCCTGGAGCGCGTGGTGGGCATCGTCAAGGCCTACACTACCCGCGTGGGCTCCGGCCCCTTCCCCACCGAGCTGGAAGACGACACCGGCCGCTACATCCAGACCAACGGTCATGAGTTCGGCGCCACCACCGGCCGTCCGCGCCGCTGCGGCTGGCTGGACGTGGTCATCCTGCGCGAGACCGTGCGCCTGTGCGGCCTTACCGACATCGCCCTGACCAAGCTGGACGTGCTCCAGAACCTGCCCGCCCTGCAGATCTGCGTGGCTTACGAACTGGACGGCCAGCGTCTGGAATACCCCCCGCAGGAAGAAGGCGCCCTGGGCCGCGTGAAGCCCATCTATGAAGAAATGCCCGGCTTCGAGGACGACATCAGCCAGTGCACCAGCGTCGAGCAGCTGCCCGAAAACGTGCGCGCCTACATCGCCCGCATCGAAGAACTCACCGGCGTGCGCGTCTCCTTCATCTCCGTGGGTGCCGACCGCGCCCAGACCATCGTCCGTTAAGCGTTCGCGCTTGAGATAGATCCTGCGAGGGGGGAGAGGGAAACCTTTTTGGGCAGATTGTAAATTGAAACGCAACACGGGGCTTGCGTAAAACAGGAAGACCCACAACAGTCAAGGTTGGAAAAAAACAAACCTCACAATGAGGAGACTGTCGTGGGTCATCACCAGCTTACACAAACACATCGGGAAATACTAGCCAGCCTCATTGCCGGGAATCTTTCCATTCGGAGAATAGCGGGGATCTTGGGCTACGCGCCTTCCAGCATCAGCAGGGAGCTGAAACGCAACAGCGGGAAAGACGGGAAATATCAGGCGGATATGGCGCAACGCAAGGCTGTCTGGCGGAACACGAAGGACAAAAAGGCTTCCAGGCGTACACCCGAGCTGGTGGCCTACGTCCAGGAAAAACTCCGGGAACGCTGGTCTCCCGAACAGATCGCGGGGCGCTTGCGTCTGCAGGCCGCCTGCCTCAACCTTCCCTTGATAAGTTTCAAGACTATTTACCGTTGGATACAGAAAGACAGCGATTCCAGCAAGGTACGGCCTTTCAAGGGGTATGGGAAATATCTTCGTCTGAAGCGGCCAGGAAAAGTCTTTTCCAGGCGCACCAAGTCCGCTGTTCGCTATCTGCCCGATTTGCCGGACATAGACGACCGCCCAGGCGCCAATATTTATGGTCACTGGGAATGCGATCTCATACATGGTCATCGGCATTCAGGCTATATCCTGACGGCTGTGGAACGCAAAAGCGGCTTTCTCATGGCTGCATTTTGCCGGACGCGAAACGTGGAGTGCGTCTCTTCCTGCCTGAAGGAGCTGTTTTCCTGCGTCCCCGCACGCTATCGGCACACCTTGACCTATGACAGGGGCAAGGAGTTCTTCGGCTTCCGGCAGGTCGATGAGGCCCTTCAGGTAAAAAGTTACTTCTGCCATCCGGGCTGTCCGGGGGAACGTGCGCTGAACGAACAGAGCAACGGCCTGTTGCGGCAGTTCTTTCCCCGAAGGAGGGATTTTTCCCGGCTGACCAATGAAGAGATAGCAAGGGCGGTGGCTCTCATAAACCACCGCCCAAGAAAGAAGTTCGGTTATCTTTCGACTGTCGAGCAGCTGCGGGAAAAGGGTATCCTGCTTGCGGTGCAATTCATTTGACAATCTGCCGGAAAAAACGTCCCTCCCCCTCTCGTTCAAAAAAGCGTTGCGGAAACTATTCGTCGTCGCCGGCGGTCTCGCCGTCGTCGTAGGGATTGGCGCCGCTTTCGGCAAGGCGGGCCTGACGGGCGGCTTCCTGCTTGCGCTGGCGGGTGCCCAGGGGGCGGCTGTACTCGAAGTCGGCGCTGCGCTCCTGATGGCGGCAGAAGATGAGGAATCCGGTATGGGCGTTCATGCGGTCTTCGGGGCGCAGGCGGTCAGCCACGGGCTTCCAGTTGCGCATGAGGATCTCGCAGACTTCGATGTCGGCGAAGGGCCCCTTTTCCAGACCCATGAGCAGCTTGCTGACCTGATCCACAGTGGGCACGAGGAAGCCGAACATGGCGCCGGGCTTTACGGCTTTGACGGCGTGGTCGAGGTATTCCCAGGGGGTGCGCACGTCGAGGAAGAGGGCGTCGGCGTTGTCGATGCAGAAACCGTCGGCGATGTCGCGGTGGACGATCTCCACGTTGTCGCCCACGCCGGCCCATTCGAGGTTGCGGCGGGCCAGCTTCATGAATTCTTCGCGGGCCTCGTGGCTGACGACGCGGCCGGTGGGGCCGCAGAACCAGGAAAGACCGGTGGTCAGGCCGCCGGAACCGCAACCGGCCTCGATGATGGTACGGCCGGGGCCGGCGCCGAGGCGCAGGCAGATGTAGGCGATATCCTTGGGATAGATGATCTGGGTCTGGCGCTTCAGGCCCTTGAGACGGTCGTGCAGGGTGGCTTCCAGCACACGGATGGGGATATACAGGCTGGTGCGCACTTCGCTGCCGAAGTTGGCGGCGTGTACGGCTTCGGCGCTGAGGACGCCGTCGTTGCTGTGCCAGTCCTGACCTTCCTCAAGGCGCTTGATGTAGCGCCGGTCCTTGTTGGGGGTGACGTAGACCACCAGAGAGCCGTAGGGGATCATGTGTTTCCTTGTGGTTGGAGTGGGTCGGGGCAGGGCGGGGGCACTGCCCGGAAAGGGGCGCCGCAGGGCAGGGGCTGCCGGGCGGCCGGGGCCTTTCGTTATGGTCCGGGCCTGCCTGTCCGCGAAGGGGCGGGGCAGGGCGATCTGTGCTATGTGGCAGCGCCCGCAGCCCGTGCTGCGGAGGCTTCGGGTACATCAGGCGGGGCCTCCATCCGTCGGAAGGAGGCCCCGCAGTGTGCGTGTGTCTGTTTTTCAGAACTGTCCCCTGTGGGGACGGCCCTGTTTCAGGAGCTAGAACATCTGCCGCATGAGGTCTTCACCGCCACCGGAGGTATCGGGAGTCTCCGGGGTACTGCTGCCCGTGGCCGGGTCCTCGCTGGCGTTGTCGATGGCCGAGAGGCCGGGGCCGGGCACGCCCTGGAAGGCCAGACCGTCTTGCATGGTGATGCCGGGCGGCATGGTGAAGTCCTGGGGCTGGTCGTTGTACAGGTCTTCGATCTGGCTGCGGTAATAGCGGAAGATGGGGGCCGCGGTACGCCCGCCCTGTTCCTGCTTGCCCAGGGACTGGAGCTGGTCGAAGCCCACATAGACGCCCGTGACCAGAGAGGGCGAGAAGCCCACGAACCAGGCATCGTTCTCGTCGTTGCTGGTGCCGGTCTTGCCGGCGATGACGTGGCCGTCCACACGGGCGCGGCTGCCGGTGCCGGAGTTGACCACGTTCTTGAGCAGGATGGCCATCTGGTAGGCGTTCTGCGGGGTGAGGGCCTGCCAGTGCTGGATGTCCTGCCGGTAGAGCTCGCGGCCGTTGTTGTCCGTGATGGAGGTGATGATGCGCGGGCGCACGCCCAGGCCCTGGTTGGCGAAGGCGGCGTAGGCCTGCGTCAGGTTGAGGGGCGAGACCGCCACGGCACCGAGGCTGATGGACAGTTCCTGCGGGAAGTGGGGTTCGAGGCCCAGCATCTTGGCGCGCTGGATGACGTTGCTGATGCCCACCTTGTGGGCCAGGCGCACGGTGCAGGTGTTGCGGGAAAGGGTCAGGGCTTCATAGAGCGGCATGATGCCGCGGAAGTTCTTTTCGTAGTTGCCGGGGCGCCAGACTTCGTTGGTGTAGGGGTTCACGTAGACGAAGGGGCCGTCCAGCACCGAGGACGTGGGCGTGAAGCCGAAGTCCAGGGCCGTGGAGTAGACCACGGGCTTGAAGCTGGAACCGGGCTGACGCCGGGCCTGGGTAGCGCGGTTGAAGTGGCTGTCGCCGAACTGGTAGCCGCCGATGAGGGCCACCACGTCGCCGCTCTGGGTCTCTACGGAAGCCAGAGCGCCCTGCACCAGCGGCTCCTGCTGGAGGAGCAGGGTGATGGGCTTTTGCGGCGAGGCCGTGGCGGGATCGAAGTCCACGGTCTTGGTGGCGGCCTTGCCCTTTTTGCCGCCTTCGGCCTGGACGGTCACGGGCGCGGCCGAGACCATGATCAGGTCGTTGACGTTCAGCACCTTGCGGGCGTCACGCACGGCGGGAGCCCCCCAGCCGGAGATCTTGCGGTTGGGGGTACGGGCCCAGGACATGTTGGCTACGGGGATGTAGCCGGTGTAGCCCTTGCCCAGCAGGACGCGGGCGCCCTTGGCGTCCACGGCCGTGACCACGGCCTGCACCCAGGCCTTGCCCATGAGGTCGGCGGGGGCGAAGGTGCTTTTTTCGCGGAACTCGGTCACCTCCGCGGGGGAGAGCTTCTTGACCGGGCCGCGCCAGCCCTGGCGCTTGTCCAGTTCTTCCAGACCGCGGCGCAGGGCGGCGCCTGCGGCATCCTGCTGTACGGGATCCATGGCGGTGCGCACGGTGAGGCCCGCGGTGTAGACGTATTCCTCGCCGCTCTTCAGGGTATCGATGCCCAGGGTGCGCAGGTTCTCTTCGGTGAAGAATTCCACCAGCAGGCGGCGGGCTTCTTCAAAATACCATTTGGAGGCCCCGCCGCGGTTCTCGGGCATGCTCCAGTAGACCAGGGGCTCGTTGATGGCCTGCTGGTACTGTTCCTCGGTGATCCACTTGAGGGTGCGCAGACGGCCAAGGACGTACATCTGGCGGGCCTTGGCGGCCTCGGGATGCCGGAAGGGATTGTAGCGGCTGGGGGCCTGGGGCAGACCGGCGATGACGGCGCTCTCGGCCAGGGTGATGTCGGAAGCGTGCTTGCCGAAATAGGTACGGGCCGCGGCTTCCACGCCGTAGGAGTGCTGTCCCAGATAGATATAGTTGAGGTAGGTCTGGAGGATGTCGTCCTTGCTGACGGTGTGCTCCAGCCGGTAGGCCAGGACGGCTTCCTTCATCTTTCGGGTATAGCTGCGTTCCGAACTCAGCAGGAGCTGCTTGATGATCTGCTGGGTGATGGTGCTGCCGCCCTGCTGGCCGCCGCCGGAGGCCTTGTTGCGCAGGTTGTAGATGAAGGCACGCACGATGGCCACGGGATCGACGCCATGATGCTGGTAGAAGGAATCGTCTTCCGCAGCCAGGAAGGACATGGGCAGCCAGGGAGACATCTCCTTGAGGGTGATGCTGTAGCGTTTTTCCGTGGCGAGGGTGCCGATGGTGGAGCCGTCACGGGCCAGGATGACCGTGGCCTGCGGGGCTTCGTAACCGGTAAGGCGTTCCAGGTCGGGCAGGTCGCGTGAGGCCCAGTAGAACAGGCCGGCCACGGCGGCACAGCCGAGGATGCCCAGCGTGAACAGCAGACCGAAGGACCAGAGGAAGACTTTTTTTACGTTCATGGCAAGGCGGATACCGTTTTTTTGTCTGCGCGTAAAGGGAGGGCGCGGGGCGCCGTGGGCCGGGAAAGAAAAAGGCGTCCGCCTGCGAGAGGGGACGCCTGAAAGGGAAAAGGCGGGACAAAGCCCCGCCTTTCAAGCAATGCTGAGAACTACACGCAGCCGGTGGGCTTGGGCAGGCCAGCCATTTTGCAGGCGCCTTTGCCGGGGCCGGAGGGGAACAGTTCGTACACTTCTTTCAGCTTGTAGCCGGTGTTCTTGGACAGAATGCGGACCATGGGAGCGATACCGTTCTTCTTGTAGTAGTCCTGCAGGAAGTCCAGGATCTTCTGATGGTCAGCGGTGATTTCGGCGATACCTTCGGATTCCTTCACGAATTCCATCCATTCCGGGCACCAGTCGTCGAAACGGAGCAGGAAGCCGTCTTCATCAACTTCGAAGGTTTTGCCCTGAAAGCTAATTTCAGCCATGCGTGTCCTCCTTGGACGTTTGCTCTATTCGGGCCTTGCGGCCCGAGCCAGACAGCCGAAGCATATGGTGTTCGGCTCATTCCCCATTAATTGCGAAAGCTCTGCAATCGCAAATGCACACTTCTTTTGCCACAAAAAAATAATCTTGGCAAGCCCTGAAAAAACCGTCAAAACCTACGCATATACGAAGATTTGCGTCTGCTGTTTCCTTCAGGGAGGCGGTCAGCTACACGTCATAGGGAGCAGCCAGCAGCAGCGTGCCGGTCGCTTCCAGATCCTTGACGAGGGCTTCGACAGCCGATTCTTCCATGCTGCGGATACGGACGTAGATCTGGCGCTTGTTGTCTTCCATATAAGAGGACAGCACCGAAATGATGCGGGCATTGTGCTTGCGCATGGTATCGAAGATCACGCGCATGCTGCCGGGGGTATCGGGCAGTTCGAAGGCGAACTGCATGCCTTCCACGCGGGCACCGGTGATGTTGATCAGCAGCTTGAAGATGTCCTGGTCGGTGATGATGCCCACCAGCTTGTTGTCTTCGGAGACCACGGGCAGACCGCCGAACTTTTTGTCCATCATGATGATGGCCGCCTGTTCCACGCTGTCCCAGGGCTTGATAGTGACCGGCTTGGCGGTCATAATGTCCTTGGCCTTGAGTTCTGCCAGAAGGTATTGCATTTCATGCACTTCCAGCGCCGTGGCCTTGGAGGGCGACGCGCCCTTGACGTCTCTGTCGGAGATGATACCCACCACCCGGTTCTGGTCATCGACCACGGGCAGGCGGCGGATCTGGTGTTCCTTGAGCAGGTTGCGGCACTTCAGCAGGGACGTGTCGGGCTTGACGGCAATGACGTTGGTAGCCATCCAGTTTTCTACGAGCATGGATCCTCCTGTTGAACAGAGACCCTGCGGCATGCCGCGGGCGGGAAGGTTCCCTTTTCTGTCCTGTCCTCTCACCATATACCAAGCTGCGCCCACAAACAAGCCTGTAAGCAAAAGTGGCAGCGCGGAGTTTCATAACGGAGTCATTATCAGATGCAGCATCTTTTCCTTGATTGCAGTCACGGCATGAGCGGGGACATGACCCTGGCTTCCCTTGCCCATCTTGGTGTGGACCTTTCCCCTCTGCCGGGCCTGCTGGCACAGGCGGGCGTGGCCTGCCGGCTGGAGGTCTGGCAGGAAGAGCGGGGCGGCGGTCCCGGCTGCCGGGTGGAGGTCAGCTGGGAGGCGGAGGGCCAGCCCCTGCGGCACCCGGCGGACATCGCCGCCATTTTTGCCGCCGTGCCTGTGGCCGACAGGGTGCGCCACAAGGCCCTGGCCGTGCTGGAGGCCCTGACCCTGGCCGAAGCCGAGGCCCACGGCATCGCCCCTGAAGAGGTGCATTTCCATGAAGTGGGCGCCGTGGACACCCTGGTGGACATCCTGGGCGCCTGCTGGGCGCTGGACCAGCTGGGCGTGGAGCGGGTGACGGCCTGTGCGCTGCCCTGGTTCGGGGGCAGCATCACCTGTGCCCATGGCGAGATCCCCCTGCCCGCGCCCGCCACGGCCAACCTCATGCGCGGCCTGCCCGTGTACTCCACCGACGCGAAGACGGAGCTGGTGACCCCCACCGGCGCGGCCCTGGCCCGTGTGCTGGTGGACGAATTCGTGGAAGGCCCGGAAGGCCGCCTGCTGGCCATGGGCACGGGCTACGGCGCGCGTCCGGCGCCCACCGGCCTGCGGGCCTGGCTCGTGGAGGCCCGGGAGCCCCGGCAGGTCGATCACGGCCAGGGGGGCGAGGAAGACGTGATGCAGCTGGAGTGCCATCTCGACCATCTGACCGGCGAGGAGCTGGGCACGGCCCTGGAGCAGCTGGCCGCTGCCGCCGACGTGCTGGACGTGCTGTGGCTGCCGGGCACGGGCAAGAAGAACCGTCCCGCGGGCCTGCTGCGGGTGCTTTGCCGTCCTGCCGATACGGAAAATGTCGCCCGGGCCGTCCTGCGGCATACGCATACCCTGGGCCTGCGGCGCCAGCTGCTGCAACGTCTGGTGCTGCCCCGCAGGGCCACGACCTGTGCCTGCGGCGGGGCCAGCCTGCCTGCCAAGGAATATGAACTGGAAGGCAGGATGTATGTCCGGCCGGAGGCCGACGCCGTGGCCCGTCAGGCGGCGACCCTCGGACTGGGAGCCCCGGCGTTGCGCTTTGGGAGAAAATGAAAATTTTTTCCGCTACCTGTAAAAATATTTAGCCTTGCTCCGTTCCTGCGGGAATGCTATGCGGGAAATGTGGGGCAAATCTGCCCGCAACGGGCAGTCCCCGACTCGCAAGGAGTTTTGCCATGAGCGCAAAGAACTTTCGTCTGTTGCTGCCGGCCCTGGCCCTGGCCTGTATGGCTACGTTCGCTTTTGCGGATGAAGGACAGGCCGCGCAGCATGTCGCTGACGGGGTGCCCGTGGTCGCGGATCATGTGGATCACATGGGCGTATTGCCCGGGACCCTGGTGGCCCGCAACGACAACGGCCGCCATGAAGGCTGGTACAAGGACAAGCCCCGTCCCAAGGGACACTACAAAAAGGGGCCCCCTCCCGGACCTCGCCCCGGGTACCATCGCCCCGGCGACCGTCCTGGCCCCCGTCCCGGCTATCACCGTCCCGGCTATCACCGTCCCGGTGACCGCCCCGGTCCTCGTCCGGGTTACCACCGTCCCGGTCCTCGCCCCGACGGCCCGCGGCCGGGCTATCATCGCCCCGGTGACCGTCCCGGCCCCCGCCCCGGCATCCATGACGGACGCGGCCCGCGCCATGATGGTCCCCGCCCCGGCCCGCGTCCCGGCGGCCCGCGGCCCGATCATCGGCCTGACGGTCCCCGTCCCCGCTAGGGCACTGTCTTTTTCCGGTTAAGGAATCCGCAGGAGGTCTGCTTTGCAGGCCTCCTTTTTTGTCGGGGAAAGCAGGCCATGCGGCACGGCACATTGCAAAAGCCTCTGGCCTGCGCTACGGTAGCCACGGTGTCTATGGTTTGCGTATCTTAACCCCCCGGAGGTGCAGGATGGCTGCTAAGGTCGGCGATTTTTCCCTTATTCTCAAACTGTTGGGCGGCATCATCATCGGCGCCCTGCTTGGTCTGTACATCGGCGAGAACGCCGAAGGCTCCCTGAAGCACGTCATGGACGTGGTGGTCTCCCTGCGCCATATCTTCGGCCAGATCATCTTCTTCCTGGTGCCCCTGGTCATCGTGGGCTTCATCACCCCCGCCATCGTGCGTCTGGGCCAGAACGCCAGCAAGATCCTGCTGGTGGCCGTGGCCCTGGCCTACGTCTCCTCGCTGGGCGCGGCCCTGTTCTCCATGATCTCCGGCTACTGCATCATCCCCAACCTCTCCATCGCCACCAGCACCGAGACCCTGCGCTCCCTGCCCGAGATGGTCTTCCGTCTGGACATCCCGCCGCTGTTCAGCGTCATGAGCGCCCTGGTGCTGGCCCTGACCATGGGCGTGGCCATCGTCTGGACCAAGTCCGAGACCCTGGGCAAGATCTTCTGCGAGATGGAACGCATCATGACCGCCCTGGTCAACCGCATCATGATCCCCATCCTGCCTTTCTTCGTGGGCCTGTCCTTCCTGGGCCTGGCCTATGAGGGCTCCCTCAGCCGCCACCTGCCCGTGTTCATCATGATGGTGCTCATCGTCATCGTGGGCCACTTCATCTGGCTGGCCGTGCTCTACGGCATCGGCGGCGCCCTGTCCGGCCGCAATCCCTCGCAGGTCTTCCGTCATTACGCGCCTGCCTATCTGACCGCCGTGGGCACCATGTCCAGCGCCGCCACCCTGCCCGTGGCCCTGGAATGCGCCCGCAAGTCCTCCGTCCTCAGCCGCACCATGGTGGAATTCATGGTGCCCCTGGGCGCCACCGTGCATCTGTGCGGTTCCGTGCTGACCGAGACCTTCTTTGTCATGACCATCAGCCTGATGCTGTACGGTTCCCTGCCTTCCGTGGGCACCATGCTGCTCTTCTGCGTGCTGCTGGGCATCTTTGCCGTGGGTGCCCCCGGCGTGCCCGGTGGTACCGTGGTGGCCTCGCTGGGCATCGTGACCGGCGTGCTGGGCTTCGACCCCAATGGCGTGGCCCTGCTCATCGCCATCTTTGCCCTGCAGGACAGCTTCGGCACGGCCTGCAACGTGACCGGCGACGGCGCCCTGACCCTGATGCTGGAAGGCCTGTTCAACCGCAATGGCGAGCTTGGGCCGTTGCAGGACGTGGCCCCGGCGGAAAAGGTCTAGCCGTTTCAGTTTCGATCGTTTGACGGGGAGGGGCCCGGCGGCAGGTACGCTCCGGCCCCTGTCTCCGGGCCTTTCCCGTCTTGTTGTGCCCTCTCCGGCAGTCCTTTCCCCTTCGTGGCTGCCCGTGCGTCCCCTGTCTTGCCGGGATCCCTGAACGGGTGTCCGCCGAAAGTGGCGCCCCGCTGTCCGCGTCGTGGCGTTGCCGAAAAGGGCATCCGCCCGCTATCCCCGGGAGCCTGTCTCCCGTTCCTTGCTCCAACCTTCTACATCGTGGGCCTCAGGCCCGGAGAATGCATGAGTCTGTCTCTTGCCGACAGGCAGGCCATCCTGGCCCTGCTGCATCAGGAAGTGGTGCCCGCCCTGGGCTGCACCGAACCCATCGCCGTGGCGCTGACCGCGGCCCGTGCCGCCGAGGCGCTGGGCCGGAAGCCGGAACGCCTGGACGTGGCCGTCAGCGCCAATCTGCTCAAGAACGGCATGGGCGTCATGGTCCCCGGCACGGGCGAGATGGGCCTGGCCATCGCCGCTGCTGCCGGTGCCCTGGGCGGGAAGAGCGCCCTTGGCCTGGAGTGCCTGGCCTCGCTCGATCCCGCGCAGGCCGAAGCCGCCCGGGCCATGGTGACCGCCGACGCCGTGGAACTGCACCTGCCGGACAACGACCTGCTGCTGTACTGCCTGGTCACGGCCCATGCCGACGGGCACAGCGCCGCCGCCGAGCTGCGTGACAGCCATGACAACATCACCCGTGTCTGGCAGGACGGCGCCCTGGTGGAAGACCATATGCCTGCGGAAGCCAACGAGGCTGCGCCCGCCGACTGGCCCCTGACCCTGGCCCGGGTCTACGAATTCGCCACCACCGCGCCGCTGGAAGAGATCAGCTTCATCCTTGAAGCCGCGCGCATGAACCGTCAGGTGGCCGAGGAAGGCCTTTCCAGCCAGTACGGTCTGGGCGTGGGCAAATCCATGGATGCCCGGGTACGCAAGCACATCCTTTCCGATGATCTGCCCACCTTCGCCATCCGTCTGACCGCCGCCGCGGCCGATGCCCGCATGGCCGGGGTCATGATGCCCGTCATGAGCAATTCGGGCAGCGGCAATCAGGGCATCACCTGCACCATGCCCGTGGTGGCCTGCGCCATCCGGCAGGAAAGCAGCAACGAGGATCTGGCCCGCGCCCTGATGATGAGCCACCTCACCTCCATCCACATCAAGCATCATCTGGGTCGCCTGTCCGCCCATTGCGGCGCCATGGTGGCCGCCACGGCCGCCGGCTGCGGCATCGCCCTGCTGCTGGACGGCGATCTGGCGGTCATGGAACGCACCATCCGCAACATGGTGGGCAACGTGGCGGGCATGATCTGCGACGGCGCCAAGAGCAGCTGCGCCCTCAAGGTGGCCACCGCCGTGGGCGCGGGCATCCAGGCCGTCATGCTGGCCCTGGACGGCTCCGTGGTGCCCGGCAACGAAGGCATCACCGATGACGATATCGAAGTCTGCATCGCCAACCTGGGCCGTCTGGGCTCCACGGGCATGAAGGAGGCCGACAAGGTCATCCTGGATATCATGCTCAAAAAGTCCTAGGGTGTGTCTGCAAACCCTCTTCACGAAATCGTGTTACGACAGGGAAATGTGCTACTATGACATCCCTGAAGACCTCTGGCTCAGGCTTGAGCCCATACTGCCAACAGAAGGTTCTCCTCGTGGAGGGAGACCGATTGGTGACGTCAGAAACTTTCTCAATGCTGTACATTGGATGCTGCGAACCGGATCTCCATGGCGAGCTTTGCCAGAGAAATATGGTTCGTGGAAAACCGTATATTCCCGATTCAGGCGTTGGCAGAAAAGAGGATATCTGACTGCTATCCTTAAGCTTCTTACCTTACAGGCTGACATGAACCACATCATGATTGATGGGACATACGTTCATGCTCACAAGCATAGTGCCGGAGCTCGACATACCTCTGGAATCAATCAGGCTCTCGGCCGAAGTCGTGGCGGCTTTACTTCCAAAATTCATGCGGTGGTGGATGCTCTCGGTAATTTGCTGGCTTTTACTGTCACGGCAGGACAATACTCCGAGTATCCTCAAGCCAGTAACCTTCTAATCCAGTATCATAACACAACAATTCTGGCCGATAAGGGCTATGACAGCAGGAGTCTCATCGATGCGCTTCACCAGCAGGGATGTGAAGCAGTTATTCCCTCCAGAAGAACGAACCATCATCCCCGTACCATTGACAGACATCTCTACAAGGAACGTCATCTTATTGAGACGTTTTTCAACAAGATTAAAGAATATCGTAAAATTGCAACTCGTTATGACAAGCTGGCAGAAGTTTTTGCGGCCTTTGTATGTCTGGCTGCTTCACTTATCTGGCTTCGATAAGAGGTTTGCAGACACGCTCTAGTCAAGAGCCATGAAAAGATAGAGAGATGCAGCGATTACTTTTCCCTAATATATCGCAATAAAGTAGCTTTTAGGCGACTCGGGCACGCAGCTTCCGGATCTTTTCGTTCATCTCGGCGCGGCTCATGCCCAGCAGCTGGGGGATGAGCAGGGCCGTGAGCGCGGCGGCCAGGGTGTAGACGACGCCGGAGATCAGGAAGCGCAGCAGGGAGTCGATGCCGCCCAGGCCCAGCATGAGGGTGAGCTCGCGGCAGGCAAAGGCCACGGCGGCCAGCACCAGCACACACCAGATCTCGTGCAGCATGATGGGCAGCAGCCGGATGGGCACAAAGCGCGAGGCGCGCCAGAGGCAGATGTTGACGGTCACGCATTGCACGGCGATGGTCTTGATGGACAGGCCCACGGCCCCCAGATGCAGGCCGCCGTAAGCTTCGGGCGCCAGCAGGAACCAGGCCGTGGTCATGCCGTAGACGCATTCCAGCAGGGTGAGGTTGCGCAGTTCGCGGGTACGGCCCGAGGCGTGGAACACGGAGCTGGCCAGCTGCAGATAGGACTGGTGCAGGGGGTAGAGGGCCATGATCTGCACGGGCAGGATGGCGGCGGTGAACTCCGCGCCCCCGAAGATGCGCACCAGGGTCGGGCCCTCGGCCATGCTGAAGCAGGCGAAGTAGGCGGCCACGGCATAGATCAGGGGGGCGAAGCGGTTGACCAGGCGGCCCATGAGCTGGAGGTCGCGCTGCCCCCAGGCGATGGAGAGCTCGCGCATGACCAGCGGCGTCATGGCCGAGACGAACATCAGACAGGCCAGACAGACCTTGTGGCCCAGGGCGAAATAGCCCTGCTCGGCGCTGCCGTCGAACCACTGCAGCAGCCAGCGTTCCGCGGCGGCCATGAGGAAGATGAGCAGGGCCTGGACGAAGAGCGGATGGCTGTAGGTGAAGAATTCGTGACGGTAGGCCTTGTTGCTGTCGGCACTCAGGCGCAGGCAGAAGGTGGCGTCCGGGCCGCCGTAGCAGCGCTCCCAGTGGCGCCGGGTGACGATCCAGTAGCCCAGGGCCGTGACGCCCAGCATGGCGTATTGCTGGCCGAAAAGGCTGAAGATGTTCAGCCAGTCCAGCAGGAACAGGCCGATGAGCAGGAACACGGCCGAGAGCGAGACCACGGTGCGCACCATCTCGGACTGCACGGTGGCGCCCACGGCATCGTTCATGGAGCGGAGCACGCGGCCCCACCAGGTCAGAAAGGCCCAGATGGCGGCCAGCGGGGCCAGCCACAGGGGCACGTCGGGCATGAGCCAGTTGCCGACGAGGGGCACCTGCATGGCGCCGGCGATGAGCAGGCTGATGACGGCGATGAGCAGGCTGAGCCGCATGTAGAAGCTGATGAGGCCCGTTTCGGACTGGCGCCGGGACAGGGCATTGTAGAAGCAGGTGGACGTGCCCATGTCCAGGAACATGAACAGCTGCTGGAAAAAGTTGGTGGCAAAACTGTAATTGCCGTACATGGCCGGGCCCAGGGCACGGGGCAGGATGGCTTCCATGGCCAGATAGACCGGCACGGAAGCCACGTTGGCCAGCAGCTTGCATATATAGCGACGCGCCAGGCTTGGCGTGGAGGGGGGAGTCGTCCTGTTTTCCATGCGGGAAAACCTAGCCCACTTTGCGGCGTGCCACAAGCCGGGAATGGGGCGCGGCGTGCCCTGCGGACCGGCTGCCTGCCGGGGACAAGTGTTTACGGCCTCCGGCTTTTTGCGTATGAAAAAACATTGAGCGCACGCACAAACAGCGCACCGGAGGACGCGGCCCAGCCGCTCCGGGAGCGGCCGCCTTACCGGCGGTCCCGCCCCGCCCTCAACGCCACCATGCGGCGGGCTGCCGCGCCGCTGCCCCCGTGACGCCCATGCACAAGATCCCCGCGCGATCCTTTTGCGGCCTTCTGCCGCCGTGCGGGCCGCTGACAAACGTCCAAAGGATACCGTCATGGAAGAGAACAGCAAAAAAATGAAATCCGGCCTGGAAAAGGCCCCTCACCGTTCCCTGCTTTATGCCCTGGGCCTGACCCGCGAGGAAATGGAACGTCCTCTGGTGGGCGTGGTCAACGCCGCCAGTGAAGTGGTGCCCGGCCACCTGCACCTGGGCAAGCTGGCCGAGGCCGTCAAGGCCGGTGTGCGCATGGCCGGCGGCACCCCCCTGGAATTCCCCGCCATCGCCGTGTGCGACGGCATCGCCATG
>CDZU01019315.1_pt1 | contig 22614 bp, 15 predicted proteins | sample 557441 | NCBI WGS metagenome assembly CDZU01 (sample SAMEA3182114, study PRJEB8094) | gut metagenome | biome: human; feature: gut; material: Stool; isolation source: human stools | place: Canada | collected 2013-06-10
CGCGCAGAATAAGTAAAGGGACTGTATAACGAGTTTATACAGTCCCTTTGGTCAATGGCTTGAAGCCGGTCCGGAATCCGGAAACTCGGCCGACTCCGTAGCGACGTACCGGCACGGACCGACGGTCTTGAGGAACCATAGGGAATCCGACTCTCTCAACGGATCCAACCGTCTTGTAAGCGGTTATTTGAAACGATGAATCCAAACGCAAAATACGGGAAACGGAACCGTTGCCTTTCGTTGTCTCATCTTATTATAAAAAATGTAACAGCCCAATTCCTTAGGCTGTTACATCGATCTAAAGGCGTTCTTTTCCCCGAGAATCGCCCGTTTTACGAACCGGTCGAGATTACAGCTTCGGACCGGCGGCTACCAGCTTCTTGCCGGCCTCGTTGCCCTCGAACTTCTTGAAGTTCTTGATGAAGCGCTCGGCCAGATCCTTGGCTTTCTCGTCCCACTGCTTCGCATCGGCGTAAGTATCGCGCGGATCGAGAATATTCGGATCGACGCCCGGCAGCGCGGTCGGAACCTCGAAATCGAAATAAGGGATCTTCTTGGTCGGAGCCTTGTCGATCGAGCCGTCGAGGATCGCGTCGATGATACCCCTCGTGTCCTTGATCGAAATACGCTTGCCCGTACCGTTCCACCCGGTGTTCACCAGATAGGCCTTGGCGCCCGACTTCTGCATCTTCTTGACGAGTTCCTCGCCGTACTTGGTCGGATGCAGCGACAGGAAAGCCGCGCCGAAGCAAGCCGAGAAGGTCGGGGTCGGCTCGGTGATGCCGCGCTCGGTACCGGCCAGCTTGGCCGTAAAGCCCGACAGGAAGTAATACTTGGTCTGCTCGGGAGTCAGAATCGAAACCGGAGGCAGCACGCCGAACGCGTCGGCCGACAGGAAAATCACCTTCTCGGCGGCCGGGCCCTTAGAAACCGGTTTCACGATGTTCTTGATATGATAGATCGGGTACGACACGCGGGTGTTCTCGGTCACCGACTTGTCGGCGAAATCGATCGAGCCGTCCGCGCGGACCGTTACGTTCTCGAGCAGCGCGTCGCGCTTGATCGCATTCCAGATATCGGGCTCGCTGTTCTTATCCAGATTGATTACCTTGGCATAGCAGCCGCCCTCGAAGTTGAAGACGCCCTCGTCGTCCCAGCCGTGCTCGTCGTCGCCGATAAGCAGACGCTTCGGATCGGTCGACAGCGTCGTCTTGCCCGTTCCCGAGAGGCCGAAGAAAATAGCCGTGTTCTTGCCTTCGAGGTTGGTGTTGGCCGAGCAGTGCATCGACGCCATGCCCTTGAGCGGCAGCAGGTAGTTCATATAAGAGAACATGCCCTTCTTCATCTCGCCGCCGTACCAGGTGTTGATGATCACCTGCATCTTCTCGGTCAGGTTGAAGACGACGGCCGTCTCCGAGTTAAGTCCCAGCTCCTTGTAATTTTCGACCTTGGCTTTCGACGCGTTCAGCACGACGAAGTCGGGCTCGCCGTAAGCCGCCAGCTCCTCGGCCGTCGGACGGATGAACATATTGGTCACGAAATGAGCCTGCCATGCCACTTCCATGATGAAGCGGATCTTCAGGCGACTGTTCTCGTTAGCGCCGCAGAACGTGTCGACGACGAACAGACGCTTGTTAGAAAGCTGCTTGTCGGCGATTTCCTTCAGCACTTTCCAGCTCTGCTGCGACAGAGGCTTGTTGTCGTTCTTGTACTCGTCGGACGTCCACCAGATCGTGTCCTTGGTCGTATCGTCCATCACGAAGAACTTGTCTTTGGGCGAACGGCCGGTGTAAACGCCGGTCATCACGTTCACCGCTCCCATATCGGTCAGCTGACCTTTTTCGAAACCCTGAAGTCCCGGTTTGGTCTCCTCCTCGAACAACTGCTCGTAAGAAGGATTGTGTACGATCTCGGTCACGCCCGTGATGCCGTACTTGCTCAAATCGATCTTTGACATAACTTTCTCTATTTTAGTGAATACTACTCCTAATTCGTCTTTTTGAATTATTTGTCTTACTCCCGTAACGGGCCCTGAGACGCCGCAAAGTTAAAAATTATTTGCGTATTGTTACATGAATAACAGTTAAAATATTAAAAAAAATTATTATCATCCCAATCCACCATACCGGACAGTGTAGCAACGACTTACCGCAAATACGGCATCACTTACGGGAAGCCCGCGTACCTTGGCCGATCCGCTTCCCGAACCAAAGGGCCGCCGGAACGCCGGCCATCGCGCCGAACGCGTTGGCAGCCCAATCGAGCCAGTCCGCGCTGCGGCCGCAAACGCTTTGGACAAGTTCGATCACGCCGGAAAACGCGACGACTCCCGCTACGATCCAAAACTTTCCCCGCGGCGAAGGACGGAACCACAGGACGAGCAAGCCCGTCTCGATCAGATAAAAGCCGCAATGGACGATCTTGTCGAAATGCGGTATCCGGGCGAGCCAGCCCGCCGGAGGCAGCTCGTCGCCCGGAACGAGCGACAGAAGCAAAATCACCGCCGTCCAGACCACAAAAAGTCCTCCGACAACGAAACCGTATCTGTTTTTATTCATATTTTTGCATGGGTCCGGGACCGTCCTCCGGCAAGGACTTTCCCGCAAAAGTACGCTTTCCCGGCGATACGGCCAATATTCAATACGAAACTATGGCAGGCATCTACGTTCACATACCGTTCTGCAAAAGCAAATGCTGCTACTGCGACTTCTACAGCTGCACAACGCTTGCCAAAAAAGACGCCGTGCTGGCCGCCGTGTCGCACGAACTGGTTTCGCGGGCGCACGAGCTGCAAGGGGAGACGGTGCGAACGCTCTACATCGGAGGAGGGACACCGACGATCTGCACGCCCCGCGAACTGGAGGGGCTGATACGCACGGTCCGCGACACGTTCGACACGCAGATCGAAGAGATCACCGTCGAAGCGAATCCGGACGACCTGACCCCCGGTTATCTGGAAGCGCTGCGCGGAACCGGGACCAACCGGCTGAGCATCGGAGTACAGTCGCTGTTGGACCGCGACCTGAGATGGATGAACCGCCGGCACGACGCGCGGCAAGCGCTCCGAGCGGTGCGCGACGCGCAGGCGGCCGGTTTCGCCAATCTGTCGCTCGACCTGATCTACGGTCTGCCGCAACTGTCCGTCGAGCAATGGAGGCGGACGTTGGACGACTTTCTGTCGCTCGACGTGCCGCACCTGTCGGCCTACCACCTCTCCGTCGAGCCCCGCACGGCACTCGGGAAACGCTTCGAGCGCGGCGCGTTCCACCCGGCCGGCGAGCGCCTGAGCGAAGCGCACTACGCGCTGCTGCACGCCGTGCTGACCGGCGCAGGATACCGGCACTACGAAATATCGAGCTTCGCCCGCCCCGGCTTCGAGTCGCGCCACAACAGCAGCTATTGGAAAGGCGTCCGCTACCTGGGCGTCGGTCCGGCGGCCCATTCGTTCGACGGCGACAGACGGCGCTGGAACGTTTCCGACGTGCGGGAATATTTGCGCAAGGAACCCGAGGGAACGCAGTACGAAACCGAGGAGATCACCCCGAAGGACGCATACAACGAGTTCGTTATGACCGGTTTGCGGACCGACGAAGGAATCGATTCGCGGGAACTGTCGGCGCGATTCGGGGCACGCAAATTGCAATATTTTGTCGCCCAAGCCGAAAAATTCGTCGCACAGGGAAATATCGTGCAGAGAAAGTCCGTATATTACATTCCTGCCGAACGCTACCTGATTTCGGACAGCATCATTTCCGATCTGTTCGACGTGGAATGACGCCGGCCGGAGTCCTGTGCCCGCAACGCTATGCACAAGATACATTACGAAGAAATACTAAAATGCCGTAAGATGCAAAAAAGAAGTAACGAAGTCAAAATGACGCCGGACTACCTGTTCGAGGTCAGCTGGGAAGTGTGCAACAAAGTCGGCGGAATACACACCGTCATCGCAACCAAGGCGCTCACGATCACCGAGCAGTTGGGCGACCGCTACATACTGATCGGTCCCGATGTCCACCGCGAGGACGTCAATCTGGAATTCGAAGAAGATTCCGAGCTGCTGAAAGACTGGAGGCAGGCGCTTTTCACGAACGACAATATCCGCGTAAAGATCGGACACTGGAAAGTCAAGGGAAGCCCGATCGCGATTCTGGTCGATTTCAGCCAGTTTTTCTCGAGCAAGGACGACGTGCTGAAGTTTCTGTGGGAATCGTACCGGGTCGACTCGATCAGCGGGCAATGGGACTACATCGAGCCCGTGCTGTTCGGCTCGGCGGCGGGCAAGGTAATCGAAAGCTATGTCAACTTCTTCTGTAAGGCGACCGACCGGGTGACCGCCCACTTCCACGAGTGGATGACTTCGAGCGGAGGTCTGTACCTGCAGAAGCATTCGCCTTATGTCGCGTCGGTCTTCACGACGCACGCGACGGTCATGGGTCGCAGCATAGCCGGCAACGGCATGCCCCTGTACGGCGACATGCCCCAACTGAACGCCGACGACCTGGCCCGCCGGTTCGGCGTAGTCGCGAAGCACTCGCTCGAAAAGACGGCCGCAGCGAACTACGACTGCTTCACGACGGTCAGCAATCTGACGGCCAAAGAGTGCAAGTACCTGCTCGGCAAGGAGGTCGATCTGGTCACGCCGAACGGTTTCGAGGACGATTTCGTCTGGCCGCAGCCCGAGCTCGACGCCAAGCGGGCCGCCTCGCGCAAACAGATGATCGAAATAGCCGAAATCTGTCTCGGCATCCATTACGACACGGAGCCTCTGATCGTCGGCACCAGCGGCCGGTACGAATTCAAGAACAAGGGACTCGACGTGTTCGTCGACTCGCTGCTGAAACTCTCCGAATCGGCCTCGCTGCCGAGGCCCGTACTGGCCTACGTGACCGTTCCGGCCGGCAACCTCGGCCCGCGCAAGGATCTTCAGGCGCATCTGAAAGACCCCGGCTCGCCGATCGATCCGACGGTAATCCGCAACCTGACGCACTATCTGTCGGCTCCCGAGTGGGACCCGATCATCGGCCGGATCAAGAACTCCCGGCTGCAGGACCCCTCCTGTCCCGTGCAGCTGATCTTCGTCCCGTCGTACCTGAACGGCAACGACGGCATTTTCGACAAGCATTACTACGAGCTGCTGTGCGGCATGGACGTGACGGTGTTCGCATCGTATTACGAACCTTGGGGCTATACGCCGCTGGAGAGCATCGCATTCTCCGTGCCGACGATCACCACGTCGCTGACGGGATTCGGACAGTGGGTGGCCGAGAAACTCGACGAACACAAAGGGGTCGACGTCATCTCGCGCAACGATACGAACGACTCGGAGGTAGTCGAGAAGATCTCGGCCGTGCTGGCGCGTTTCAGCATGATGAACGCGGCGGAATACGACACCTACCGCGCCTCGGCGCTCGAAATATCGAAAATCGCGCTGTGGGAAAATCTGATCGAGTTCTACTACCGGGCCTACGATCAGGCGCTCGACCGGATGAACACGCGGACACACCGCGCCGTATACGACGGAGGCGGCGCTTTCAACGAACAGATCAACTTCGTCAAGCAGCAACTGGTTCCCAACACGCCGACCTGGCGCCGGCTGATGGTCGAGCGCAAGCTGCCCGAGCGGCTGCATCCGCTCGAGGAGCTCTCCAAGAACCTTTGGTGGTCGTGGACGATGGGCGCCCACGAGCTGTTCGAGTATATCGACAACGATCTGTGGATCCGGTGCGAGAAAAACCCGATCAACTTCCTCGACAAACTGAAATACCCCCGGCTTCTGGCGCTCGAGAAAGACGAGATTTTCCTCGGGAAAATGGACGCCGTGCATGCGCAGTTCAAGGATTACATGAAGGAAAAGTCTCATGCGAAAGGACCCCGGATCGCCTATTTCAGCATGGAATACGGACTGCACAGTTCGCTGAAGATATACTCCGGCGGGCTGGGCATCCTGGCCGGCGACTACCTCAAGGAGGCCAGCGACAAGAACGTGCCGATGGTCGCCGTCGGACTGCTGTACCGATACGGCTATTTCACGCAGAAGCTGTCGGCCTCCGGCGAGCAGGAGGTCAGCTACGAGGCCCAGAACTTCGCGAAACTGCCGATCAGTCCGGTCCGCGACGCGCAGGGCAACTGGCAGAGCATACAGATCGCCTTCCCGGGCCGGGTCGTCACGGCGCGCATCTGGCGCTGCGACGTGGGACGCACGGAGCTCTACCTGCTCGATACGGATCACGACCTGAACCAAAGCGAGGACCGCTCGATCACGTACCACCTCTACGGAGGCGACTGGGAGAATCGGCTCAAGCAGGAGATGCTGCTCGGCATCGGCGGCATCCGGGCGCTCAACGCGATGGGTATCCGGCAGGACGTCTACCACTGCAACGAAGGGCATGCGGCCTTTACCGGCATCGAGCGGATCCGCAACCTGATCCACAACGACAAGCTCTCGTTCAGCGAAGCGCTCGAGGTCGTGCGCTCGTCGTCGCTGTTCACGACGCATACGCCCGTGCCCGCAGGGCACGACGCCTTCCCCGAATCGATGATCCGCCAATACATGTCGCACTACCCCGACCGGCTCGAAATCACATGGGACCAGTTCATCAACCTGGGCAAAACGAATCCGAACGACCCGAACGAGAAGTTTTCGATGAGCTTTCTGGCATGCAACCTGTCGCAGGAGGTCAACGGCGTCAGCTGGCTGCACGGCGAGGTGAGCAAGGAAATACTCGGCGGCATGTGGCCCGGCTATTTCAAGGACGAGCTCCATATCGGCTACGTGACCAACGGCGTGCATTTCCCGACTTGGTGCGCGGCGAATCTCAAGCGACTGTACGCTAAATACTTCGGCGAAGGATTCCGCAATAAGGACTACCGGATCGCGGCATGGCAGAAGGTGCACGACATCACCGATCGCGAACTGTGGGACGCCCGGCTCGTGCTGAAGAACAAGCTGATCGACCATATCCGCAAGCGCGTGAGCGATCCCAAGCAGTTCCGCTTCGACTCGCCCCGGCAGATGATCCGGATTCAGGAGTCGCTGCGGCCCGACGTGCTGACGATCGGCTTCGCTCGCCGCTTCGCGACCTACAAGCGGGCCAACCTGCTGTTCACGAACCTCGACCGGCTCGACAGCATCGTGAACAATCCCGAGCGGCCCGTGCAGTTCATTTTCGCCGGCAAGGCTCACCCGAACGACAAGCCGGGTCAGGACCTCATCAAGCGGATCGTCGAGGTGGCCGCCATGACTCAGTTTACGGGCAAGATCATCTTCCTGCAGAATTACGACATGGAACTGGCCCGACGCATGGTGCAGGGCGTCGACGTATGGCTCAACACGCCCACGCGCCCGCTCGAAGCCTCCGGAACCAGCGGCGAAAAGGCCGTGATGAACGGCGTACTGCAATTCAGCGTGCTCGACGGCTGGTGGGTCGAAGGTTACAAGAAAGGCGGCGGATGGATGCTTCCGATGGAGCGCACGTTCGAGAATCAGGACTTCCAGAACGAAATGGACGCCGAACTGATTTACAATACGATCGAGGAGGAGATCGCCCCCCTGTACTACCGGCGCGACGAGAACAACGTTCCGCACGACTGGGTCGAATCGATCAAGGTCTGCGTGGCCGATATCGCGGCCAACTTCACGACGAACCGGATGCTCAACGACTACGAGGAACGCTTCTACCGCAAGCTGCACGAACGTCACGAACGGATGGTCGCCGAGGATTTCCGGATGGCGCGCGAGATCGCGGCATGGAAGCGCCGCGTCAGCAGCGCATGGGACAAGGTGCACGTCGTGAACACCGAGCAGTTTAACATGGACAAGGAAGCCATCCTGATCGGCCACGGGTACGACGTCGAGGTCGTCGTTGACATCGACGGGCTGCGGCCCGAGGATATCGGCGTCGAGATGATCCTCGCCGACCAGATCACCGACAACAAGAACGTGCGCGTCATCGCCAAACGGGAGCTGACTTTCGTCCGTCAGGACGGGTCGCGCGCCTTCTACTCGGTCCGCTCGACCCCCGAGTCGACCGGATCGTTCGACATGGCGATCCGCGTGTTTCCGAAAAACGACAAGCTGCCGCACCGGATGGACTTCGCACTCGTAAAATGGGCCTGACATCCGGGATAATACGGTAACAGCCAAGCAGGAAACCGGCCGTCGGCCACGTCTATTCCTTCCTCTCGGAAATTCCCGGTCCGGCGGATAATAGACGGGCGAATAAAGACGTTTTTTACTTGAAAATGGCACAAAATTTTATTAGATTTACGGGTAGCAAACAAGAAAGGAACGGAAGTATGGCTGTCTTACATTTCGACAAGAACGAACTGGGCAATCTGGAGTATTCGCTCCAACGCGAGATGCTCAGTACGAACCGGGCCGGCGGGTACATGAGTACGACGATCGTCTGCTGCAATACGCGCAAGTACCACGGACTGATGGTCTGCCCGAAGGACGACCGGGACGAGAACAACTACGTCCTTCTGTCGTCGGTCGACGAAACCGTCGTCCAACACGAGCAGTCGTTCAATCTGGCGATTCACCGGTTTCCCGGAGTCTACGATCCCCGGGGGCACAAATACATCACCGATTTCACCTACACGCCCGCGCCGGCCATCACCTACCGGGTCGGCGGCGTAATTCTCAAGAAGGAGCTGCTGTGGATCCACTCGCGGACGCAACTGCTGATCCGCTACACGCTGCTCGACGCCCGCTCGCAGACCCAGCTCCGGCTCCGGCCGTTTCTGGCGTTCCGCGACCGGCATAAGGTCGGCCGCGCCAACATGGAGGCCGACGGCCGGAGCTATCCGATCGAGGGAGGAGTCCGCAACCGGCTTTACGAAGGCTTTCCGTGGCTGCACATGCAGATCGACGCGCCCAGCGAGTTCGTCGCGGCGCCGGACTGGTACTACAACTTCGAGTACGGCGAGGAGATCGCCCGGGGCTATCCGGGCCACGAGGACCTGCTCACGACCGGCTATTTCGAGCTCGACATCGCCAAGGGGCAGAGCGTCATCTTCTCGTGCTCGACCGAGCCGGTCGATCCGTCGACGCTCGACCAGGTCTTCGAGGAAGAGCTCTCGCGACGCTCCAATAAAATCGACTTTCTATCGTGCCTGCGCCACTCGGCCCGCCAGTTCATCGTCCGCAACGGCGACCGGACCGAGGTCGTGGCCGGCTACCCGTGGTTCGGGCGCTGGGGCCGCGACACGTTCATCGCGCTGCCCGGCATCACGCTGACCCAAGGCGACGACCGCTCGTGCCGCGAGGTGCTCGACACGATGGTCTCGCAAATGCAGGGGGGCCTGTTCCCGAACATGGGCAACGCGTACAACTCAGTCGACGCGCCGCTGTGGTTTTTTTGGACGCTGCAAGCCTACGAGCCTTTCGCGGGCGGACCGAGAAAGCTGTGGAAGAAATACGGCAGCCCCATGAAGGCGATTCTCGAGGCCTACCGCGACGGCGCGAACCCCTACGTGCGCGTCGACGACAACGCGTTGGTATGGGCCGCCCATCCCCGGTACGCGATGACGTGGATGGACGCCGTCGTAGACGGGAAGCCCGTCACCGGACGGGAAGGTTATCAGGTAGAAGTCAATGCGCTATGGTATAACGCCGTGCGTTATGCGCTCGAGCTGGCACGGAAAAGCAAAGACACGGCGTTCGTCGAACGGTGGGAACCGATGCCCGAACGAATCAGGAAGTCGTTCCTCGAACTGTTCTGGTACGAGCGCGAAGAGTTTTTGGCCGACTATGTCGACGAACACGGACAAAACACGTTCATCCGTCCCAACCAGATCATCGCCTGCTCGCTGCCCTACGGCATGCTCGGCGAGGGCATGAAGCGCAACGTGATCGACACGGTCCGCCGCCACCTGCTGACCCCCAAGGGGCTCCGCACGCTCTCGCCCCGCAATCCGCTCTACGAAGGACGCTGCGTAGGCGACCAGCCGACCCGCGACCGGGCCTACCATCAGGGAACCGTATGGCCGTGGCTGCTGGAACATTACGTGAAAGCCTGCTTCGACATGCACGGGAAGGCATTTCTCCCCGAAGCAAGGGACATGCTGAAGAATTTCGAGGAGGATATCAGCGTGAGCGGTATCGCGTCGATCAACGAGATCTACGACGGAGATCCTCCGCATAATCCTCGAGGGGCCGTCTCCCAAGCGTGGAGCGTGGGTGCTATTCTGCGCATAGCGCAGATGATCGAAGCTTACGAAATAAAAAAATGACGGGGACGCCCCTCTTTGGAATGAAGCGTGCAGGCATACCGGTTATGCGCCGGGATGGATTTCCGGCTGCCGGGCTCCGGCAGCCTCTGGCTCTGTCTCCCCGGAGCTCGGCCATGGAGCCGACGGACAAGGAGACGGACCGTCGCTTTGCGGAAGCCTCCGAAGCGAAAGTCCATGCGACCTGAAACGGTCGCGAGCAAACAACGAAACGAAAGAAAAAAGACAATAACCATGAGAGTACTGATGTTCGGTTGGGAGTTCCCGCCCCATATAGCAGGAGGATTGGGAACCGCTTCCTACGGGCTGACTCGCGGGCTCGCCAAGCACGGCATCGAAGTGATTTTCGTCGTTCCGAAAGCCTACGGAGACGAAGATCAGCGTTTCGTGCGGGTCGTGAACGCCAGCGAGATCGAGACGCCTTTCGGCGACACGAGGGAGCAAGACGTGTGGGAGAAACTGACCTTTATCCATATCGATTCGAACATGGTGCCGTACGTCGCTCCCGAGGAGTTCGACTCCTATGCCGAGGAGTACCGCCGTACCGGCAGAACGATCCTCGATAAGGAGGGATGGACCGAACGGTACAGCTTCTCGGGCAAATACGGGGCCAATCTGATGGAGGAAGTCGCCCGCTACGCGATGGTCGCGGCCCAAGTAGCCCGCGATCTGGCCGGGCAGTTCGATCTGATCCATGCCCACGACTGGCTGACCTATTACGCCGGCATCGCGGCCAAGCGCGTATCGGGCAAGCCGCTGGTCGTACACATGCACGCGACCGAATTCGACCGCAGCGGCGAACACGTCAACCCTCAGGTTTACGAGATCGAGCGGGCAGGCATGACCGAAGCCGACCGGGTGATCGCGGTGAGCAACCTTACGCGCAACATCGTGATCGAGAAATACGGAATCCCCGCCTCGAAGGTCGTCACGGTGCACAACGCCGTCCGCTTTTCGGCCAAGCAAGCGCAATCTCAGGAGCGAGGCGTAAACGACAAGATCGTCACCTTCCTCGGCAGGATCACCTACCAGAAGGGACCGGACTACTTCGTCGAGGCGGCGGCCAAGGTACTCCGAAAGACCCGCAACGTCCGCTTCGTGATGGCCGGCAGCGGCGACATGCTCAAGCACATCGTCCGCCGCGTGGCCAAGCTCGGCATCGCCGACCGGTTCCATTTCACCGGTTTTCTCAAGGGAGACGAGGTGCAGCGAATGTTCGCGCTCAGCGACGTATACGTCATGCCGTCGGTATCCGAGCCGTTCGGCATCTCGCCGCTCGAGGCGATGCGGTCGAACGTACCGGTCATCATCTCCAAGCAGTCGGGCGTAGCCGAAGTGCTCGACTACGCGATCAAGGTCGATTACTGGGATGTCGACGCGCTGGCCGACGCCATCTACGGTCTGGTGGAATATCCCGCTCTGGCGGAAATGGCAACGGAGAAAGGCTTGGGAGAGGTGACCAATCTCAAGTGGGAAAACGCCGCCGGCGAAGTCGCCAACGTCTACCGCAGCCTGCTATAAAACGGATCGGAAATACAAAAAAGGAATACGCCATATGAAAACCATCTGCTTCTATTTTCAGGTCCACCAGCCGCTGCGACTGAAGAAATACCGCTTCTTCAACATGGGCAAGGACCATCTCTACCTGGACGACTACGCGAACCGGACGATCATGCAGAAAGTGGCCCGTCGGTGCTATCTGCCGATGAACGAGCTGCTGCTGAAGCTGATCCGCGAGAACGGCAAGAAATTCAAGGTTGCCTTCTCGATCTCGGGCATCGCGATCGAACAGTTCCGGATGTACGCGCCCGAAGTGCTCGACAGTTTTCAGGCGCTGGCCCGCACCGGATGCGTCGAGTTTTTGGCCGAAACGTACGCCCACTCGCTGGCCTCGCTGGTCAGCGAGGAGGAATTCGTCGACCAGATTCGCCAACACTGCCGGACAATCGAACAGGAGTTCGGCGTCAAGCCGAAGGCCTTTCGCAACACCGAACTGATCTATTCGGACCGTATCGGGGAGATCGTCGCCTCGTTGGGCTTCCGCACGATGCTCACCGAGGGGGCGAAGCACATTCTGGGTTGGAAAAGTCCGAACTTCGTCTACGCCAACGCGATCAACCCGAAGCTGCACTTGCTGCTGCGCAACTTCAAGCTCAGCGACGACATCGCGTTCCGCTTCTCGGACCGCAACTGGAGCGAGTGGCCGCTGACAGCCGACAAATACGTCGGCTGGCTCGCCAGCCCCGACATGCCGGGCGAGACCGTCAATCTGTTCATGGACTACGAGACCTTCGGCGAGCACCAGTGGGCCGAGACGGGCATTTTCGACTTCATGGCCGCCCTGCCCGCCAAGGCGCTGGCGACCAAATCGCTGAAATTCGCCACGCCGAGCGAAGTGTCGAAAAAATTCCAGCCCGTCGGAGTGCTGCACTCGCCTTACCCGATCTCGTGGGCCGACGAAGAGCGCGACGTGACGGCATGGATCGGCAACGAGCTTCAGAACGAGGCGTTCGACAAGCTGTACAGGCTCCGCGACAAGATCCGCGCGATCGACCATCCGGATTTCACCTATGTCTGGAATTTCCTGCAGGGTTCGGATCATTTCTATTACATGGCCACCAAATGGTTTTCCGACGGCGACGTGCACAGCTATTTCAATCCGTACGACTCGCCTTACGAGGCGTTCATCAACTATATGAACGTTCTGAGCGACTTCGAGATCGAGGTAGACAAGAAATACGGCGAAGCGATCCGGGCCGTTCCGGCCTGAGCGCCGGCGCGCGGGCGAACGGGCGGGGCGGCTTCGGGCCGCTCCGCCCGTTCGGCGTATACGATAAATGGCCGTCGGGACGTTTTATATATCGGAAAATTGTTATATTTTTGTTGCTCAAAGCGAAACCGGCGCGGCCCGCCACTCGGCAAACAGCCGTCCGGGAAATCCGGCGCCCGCCGCACGCATTCAAACACATGGCTCAAGGAATGAAAAAAATTCTTTTGCTCCTCTCCGCCTCCGCGCTTCTCTGGTCGTGCGATCAGGGCAAGAAAGCCCGGATCGACGGCATGTTCTCCGGTTTGTCCCACGACACGGTTCTGCTGGAAATGGTGACTACGCAGCAACGGACCGTAGTCGATTCGACCGTCACGTCGCGCCAAGGGGATTTCAGTTTCCGGGTCGAACTGCCCGTCACCGCGCCCACGTTCTTCAACCTGCTGTGCAACGGCAGCGTGATCCCGCTGATCGTCTCGCCCGGGGAGAAAATCGCCGTCAACTCGCTCTGCGACCTGTCGCACAACTATACGATCGAAGGCTCGCCCGACTCGGAAATCCTCATGGAATTCAACCGGTTCTACGACCGAAGCGTCGCCACGCTCGACTCGCTGTCGAGACTGTACGCCGCCACGCCGGCCGATGCGGCGCACGAAGCGCGCCGTAAGGAGATTCTCGATCGGTATACGCAGGATTATCTCCGGATCAAGCGCGAGCACATCAATTTCATCGTCTCGAACGCCTCCTCGATGGCCTCCATCTACGCGCTTTATCAAAGATTGCCGAACGACCCCTCGCTGTTCAACCCGCAGAGCGACATCGTCTACTACCGTATCGTCGCCGACTCGCTCGGACGGCGCTATCCCGATTCCCCGCACGTAGCGGCGCTGAACAAAGACATCGAACGGCAGCAGACGGCGCTGAACATGGTCGAGGAGATCAACCGCAAGGCCGAGAGCCCGCAGAGCTATCCCGAAATCGAGCTGGAAGACCTGTTCGGCAAAACGCAGAAACTGACCGAGAAGAACGGCCGCGTGATCCTCGTCGACTTCTGGTCGAGCCGGGACCCGCAAAGCGCCATACGCAACGCCGAGCTCAAAGAGCTTTACGAACGGTTCGGCAAGCAAACTCTGGCCATCTATCAGGTATCGCTCGACGAGGTAAAGGCCGAATGGATCGACGCGGTGCAGAAGCAGCAGCTTCCGTGGACCTGCGTGTTCGACCCGCGCGGAACGGCCGGAATCGCCGCGATGAGCTACAACGTGCAATCGGTCCCCACCAACGTGCTGATCGACCGCTCGGGACGGATCGCCGGCAAGAACCTGTACGGAGAGCGGTTGAGCTCCAAAATCTCGGAACTCGCCAAGTAATGTACTATTTCGCGTCGGACACCCATCTCGGACTCCGCGTCGGCCGCACGGCCGACGACAGGGAGCGGCTGTTCGTCCGCTGGTTAGACGAAGTGTCGGCCGACGCCGAGGGAATTTTTCTGGTCGGCGACATCTTCGATTTCTGGTACGAGTACAAGCGGGTCGTTCCGCGCGGATTCACGCGCCTGCTGGGCAAACTGTCGGGACTGACCGACCGGGGTATTCCCGTCCATTTTTTCGCCGGCAATCACGATCTGTGGGCATACGACTACCTCCGCTCCGAATGCGGCGTCACGCTGCACAGAGGTCCTTTCGAGCTGTTCGACCTGTATGGACAGAAGGTGCTCGTAGGACACGGCGACGTGCTCGGTCCGCGCGGACGGGGCGGGCGCTTCCTGAGCGCGCTGTTCCGTTGTCGAACGCTGCAAAGGCTGTTCTCGGCCTGGCTGCACCCGAACTTCGCTATGCGCTTCGGGCAATGGTGGAGCGGTTCGAACCGTCTCTCCAAGCCGATCGCCCACACGTTCCGGGGCGAGCAGGAGCCGATCGTCCGCTTCGCAGCCGACTATTCGGCCGCCCATCCGGAGGTCGACCTGTTCGTCTGCGGGCACATTCACTGCGCGGAAATATTTCCGCTCGGCGACGGCCGCCGGATCGCTTTCCTCGGCGAATGGATCGATTCGCCGACCTACGGCACGCTCGGTCCCGAAGGATTTGCGCTGCACTCTTATCCGGATAAAATCTGACATCCATGAAAGCATACCTCGACCTGCTCCGACATATCCAAGCGCACGGTACGGTGAAAAACGACCGGACCGGCACGGGCACGATCAGCACGTTCGGCTACCAGATGCGCTTCGACCTGAGCGAGGGCTTCCCCGTGCTGACGACCAAGCGGCTGCACCTGCGGTCGATCATCCACGAGCTGCTGTGGTTCCTGCGCGGCGACACGAACATCGCCTACCTGCGCGAGAACGGCGTGACGATTTGGGACGAATGGGCCGACGCCGACGGCAATCTGGGCCCCGTATACGGAAGCCAGTGGCGCAGCTGGCCGGCGCCCGACGGCAGGCATATCGACCAGATCGCGCAGGTCGTGGACCAGATCGAGCGCAATCCGGACTCGCGCCGGCTGATCGTCAGCGCATGGAACGTCGCCGAGATCGACCGCATGGCGCTTCCGCCGTGCCACGCGCTGTTCCAGTTCTACGTCGCCGATGGGCGGTTGTCGTGCCAGCTCTACCAGCGCAGCGCCGACGTCTTTCTGGGCGTTCCGTTCAACATCGCATCCTATGCGCTGCTCACGATGATGATCGCGCAGGTGACGGGACTCGTTCCCGGCGAGTTCGTCCACACGCTCGGCGATGCGCACATCTATCTGAATCACCGCGAGCAGGTCGCCCTGCAACTGACCCGAACGCCCCGCCCGCTGCCCGTCATGCGGATCAATCCCGACGTGCGGTCGATCTTCGGTTTCCGTTACGAGGATTTCTCGCTGGACGGATACGATCCCTACCCTTCCATCAAAGCACCGGTAGCCGTATGATCTCGATTATCGTCGCCATAGCCCGCAACGGCGTGATCGGCAACGGCAACGCGCTGATCTGGCACATCGCCGAAGACCTGCGCCGGTTCAAGGCGCTGACGACCGGCCATCCCGTCATCATGGGCCGCAAGACTTACGAGTCGATCGGATGCCCGCTCCCGAACCGGACCAACGTCGTCGTCACGCGTCGCAAGGACTATCGTCCCGAAGGCTGCCTCGTCGCGGGATCGCTCGAACAGGCTGTCGGCCTGTTCGACCCGTCCGAGGAAATCTTCATCATCGGAGGAGCGCAAATCTACGCGCAGGCGATGCCGATGGCCGACCGCCTCTACCTGACCGAGATCGACTCCGACTACGAGGGCGATACCCGTTTCCCGGAATGGAAGCGGGAAGAATGGACCTTGCTGTCCGAAGAGCGACACGAACGGGGAGAGAGGTACGACCGGCCGTTCGCATTCAGAAACTACATCCGCACGAAAGAATAGCTCGCCCGGCAGGATAGGATACGGATGCAGACCGGCCGTTCGGCCCCTTCCCATGTTTCGGAGCCGTCGTTTCTCAACGACGGCAGAGAACGCACCGGGACTCGGTCTCTCTTTCCGTCCACTCCCTTAATTATTCCTTCTGTTTCCCGTCCGCAAAGTTTTCCTCCTTACCGAAACGTCCCCCGCGATCTTGTCCGCCGCCAGCCGTTCGAATCGCATGGCACAGTTTATGACGCTTTCCACAGATATCCCGCCCGAGAGTGCGGAATACCGCCATAAACTTTGCGACTATGAATAAGGACGTACAACAGGCGCCGGATTTCACCGAAGACCGGCACCTCGACCCGCCGGTCAAAGAATTTTTAAAAGGAATCAATGCCGGGAAGCCGGTCGAATCGCTTTCCAAGGAGGCCGCACGGCAAGTGCTCTCCGATGCCCAATCGTCCGTACAAGTAGATTTGTCGGGTATCGTGGAGTCGGAACAGACGATCACCGAAAACGGACTTTCCGTTCCGCTCACGGTCGTGCGCCCTCAAGGCTCGGCCGGCTCGCCTCCGTGCTTCGTCTTCATTCACGGCGGAGGATGGATTCTGGGCGACTACCCGACCCACCGGAGACTCGTGCGCGATCTGGTCGTCGCATCGGGATTCCCGGCCGTTTTCATCCGCTACACGCCCTCGCCCGAGGCGAAATACCCGCAGGCGCTGGACGAAATATACGCGGCCGTACGTTGGATCGCGCGCAACGGCGCCCGAATCGGAGTCGACGGTTCGCGCATGGCGCTGGCAGGAAACAGCGTCGGCGGCAACATGGCGATCGCTACGGCTCTTCGCGCCAAACGGGAACAGGGACCGCAGATCAAGCTGCTGCTTCCGATGTGGCCCGTCGCCGACTCGTCGTTCGACACGGCCTCCTACGTCCGGTATGCCAAGCAGCGATTCCTGACCGATTCGCTGATGAAATGGATGTTCGACCAATACACGACCGACCCGCAGCAACGGCGCGAGGTCTATGTCTCCCCGTTGCGCGCCACGGACGACGAGCTTCGCGGCCTGCCGCCGACTTACATTCAGGTAGCCGAAAACGACATCTTGCGCGACGAGGGCGAGGCGCTCGGACGCAGACTGTCCGAGGCGGGCGTCGATGCGACGACGGTCCGATACAACGGAGTGATCCACGACTGGGGCATGCTCAACGGACTGGCCGCCCTGCTTCAAACTCGCGCGCTCGTACTCAGCTCGGCCGCCATGATGCAGTACTATTTGGGAACGGACTATATCGGCGCGGACCGCTCGTGCGAGGAGATCGACTTCATCTCGGAGCAGATCGGCTGACGCGATCTGCTCTCGCTAAACATGCCGGACAGGTTGTATCAAGCAGAAAAACACATGGATCGTTCCGGCACGAAAAAAGAAAGGCTTTCTGAATCGAGATTCAGAAAGCCTTTCTTTTCATGGCCTACACAAACGTCCCTTTGGAATGGGATTTTCCTGTGCCAGACCGTTATATCAAATCGCGGACCGTTAGAAACGATAGCCGACACCGATCTGGATCACGCCGTTCTTAGGCGTATTGTCCTGGGCATCCCAAACTTTCGTCAGGCCGATGTTGTAGCGGAACGTCACGTCCAGCGGATCGAAAATGCGGTACGACACGCCCACGCCCCACGATACGTCGAAGTTCTTCGCGCCGTCGATATCGGCCTTAACCGAAGTACCGTTGGCTTTAATCTTTTCCCGTGCGTTGAGAAGGAAACCGAACTGCGGACCGGTCTCGAAACTCAGATTGTCGAGCACATAGAACTTACCCATGATCGGAATGTTCAGATAGTTCAGACGAGCACGGGCGTAATCGACACTGTTATCATCAACAGCGAATCCCTGACGGGAATAGATCACCTCCGGCTGAATGCCGAGCCAGTCGTTCACGTGGAATTCGGCGAATGCGCCGACGTAGATGCTGGCTTTCATTTTAGAATCGTCGATGTTGGAGACTCCCGAAACGTTCAGACCGGCCTTGACACCCCATTCGAAGCTGGGCATCTGAGCCGATGCGCCCGCAGCCATCATCAGGGCCGCAGCAGCCAAAATCATTTTCTTCATTTGCGGTAATTTTTAAAGTTTGAAATAGCGTTTGTCGATATTTCAACACAAAGCTATAATAAAAAATTGTAACTGTCAACGATTTTCGCGCCTGGGCAGAATAATTCCGGCCTCCGTAACGCAATTCTCACCTGCGAATCGAGAGGCGAAAAGCCCTGCCGCCAAGGAAACGGGCTAATGCGCCTCGACCCAATTCGCTCCGACGCCGCACTCGGCGATCAGCCGCACGCGCAGCTCGGCCGCGTCTTCCATACAGCGCACGACCAACTCGCGCACCTGTTCCTCCTCGCTGCGCAGCATGTCGATCACCAACTCGTCGTGCACCTGCAGGATGATCTTGGACTTCAGGCCCCGCCGGCCGAGCTCGCGGTGGACGGCGATCATCGCCAGCTTCATGATGTCGGCCGCCCCGCCCTGTATCGGCGCGTTCACCGCATTCCGCTCGGCCAGCGCGCGCACGACCGCATTGCCCGAGCGGATGTCGGGCAGCATCCGCTTGCGGCCGAACAGAGTCGCCACGTAACCCTTCTCGCGGGCATCGGCGATCACCCGGTCGATGTAGCGGCGTACGCCCGGATAGGTTGCGAAATAGCCGTCGATGATCTCCTTGGCCTCGGCCCGCGGAATGTTCAGCCGCTGGGCAAGCCCGAAAGCCGATATACCGTAGATGATGCCGAAATTGGCCGTCTTGGCCCGGCGTCTCTGCTCGCGCGTGACCTGCTCGGGCGGTACGCCGAACAGCTTGGCGGCCGTCGCCGTATGAATGTCCTCGCCGTGCGAGAAAGCCGCGATCATGTCTTCGTCGCCGCTCAGATGGGCCATCAGGCGCAGCTCGACCTGAGAGTAGTCGGCCGACAACAGCAGACGGTCGCCGTCCGAGGGGACGAACGCCTTGCGAATCTCGCGGCCCCGCTCGTCACGGACCGGAATGTTCTGCAGATTCGGATTCGTCGAACTGAGCCGCCCCGTGGCCGTGACGGCCTGATTGAACGAGGTGTGGATACGCCCCGTACGAGGGTTGACCAACTGCGGCAGCGCTTCGACGTAGGTCGAAAGCAGTTTGCGCAGCCCCCGATACTCGAGGATCAGCCCGATGACGGGATGCCGGTCGGCAAGCATCTGCAGGTACTCCTCGTCCGTGCGATATTGCTTCGTTTTGGTCATGCGCGGCTTCGGATCGATCTTCATGCGGCCGAACAGCGCGTCGCCGAGCTGCTTGGCCGAATTGACGTTCAGCGACGGGTCTCCGGTCATTTCGCGGATACGGTCCTCCAGACCGGCCAGCTCGGAGGTCAGCTCGCGCCCCGAGGCAGCCAGCGCCTCGGAATCGATCTTCACGCCGGTCATCTCGATGTCGGCCAGCACGCGGATCAGCGGTTCCTCGATGCGGAGATAAAGCTCCGTCAGACCCGCTTCCTCGAGCCTCGGCCACAAGTGCCGCTTCAGCCGCAGCGTCACGTCGGCGTCCTCGGCCGCGTACCGGGCGCAACGCTCGACCGGAACGCGGTCCATCGTGATCTGGCGCGCCCCCTTGCCGATCAGCTCCTCGATCGGCACGGGCGAATAGTTCAGACAGATGCGCGCCAGATGATCCATGCCGTGACGCGATTCGGGATCGAGCAGATAGTGGACGATCATCGTATCGTAGAGCGTACCTCGCACGTCGATTCCGGCGCTGCGGAGCATCATCAGATCGAACTTGACGTTCTGGCCGATCTTGGCGATCCGCTCGTTCTCGAACACGGGGCGCAGGATCGACAACACCTGTCCGAGGTTCGCCGGATCGCACGGGACGTACCACGCCTCGAACGGCTCCACGGCGAACGACAGGCCCACGAGTCGGTCGCCGAACACGTCGAATCCGGTCGTCTCCGTGTCGAAGCAGAATTCGGACGAAGCCTCCAGCCTGCCGGCCAGCTCGCGCAGAGCCTTCTCGTCCGTGACCGTATGATAGACATGCGGCACGGTGTCGATCGTCTGATAGGCCGGCGCATCGAAAAGCGATCCCTCCGCCGACGCGGCCGGAGTCTCCTGTGCCGAGAACAGGTCGCGGGCCGGAACGGCAGTCTTCGATTTGCTTTGCTGCGGGGAAGCCGGCTCGGACTTCTCTGCGGTCTCCGCGGCGCCCGGCCGCAGCTCGGCGAGGAAAGAGCGGAAGCCCAGCTCGCGGTACGCCTCGGCCAGCCGCTCCGTATCGGGAGCCTCCAGCCTCAGCTTCTCGGGCTCGAACTCGACGGGCACGTCGAGCCGGATCGTAGCCAGCCGCTTGGCCAGCATGATCTGGTCTCGGGCGGCCTCAATGTTGACCCGCTGCTTGCCCGAGAGAAGCTCCGTATGGGCCAGCAGGTTCTCAACGGTGCCGAACTGGCAGACGAGCTTGATCGCGCTCTTCTCGCCGATGCCCTGCACACCCGGAATATTGTCCGACGCGTCGCCCCACAGCGCAAGCACGTCGATCACGCGACACGGATCGTCGATGCCGTAATGCTCGCGTATCTGCTCGCAGCCGATGATCTCGATGCCGTCGGCCCCGCCCTTGCGCTGTTTGTAAATCCGGACCGCGGGCCGGATCAGTTGCCCGTAGTCCTTGTCGGGCGTTACCATGAACACCTCGTAACCTGCGGCGGCCGCTTTCTGCGACAGCGTGCCGATCACGTCGTCGGCTTCGTAGCCGGGAATCTCGAGCACCGGAATGCGCATCGCCTCGAGCACCTGCTTGATATACGGAACCGACGCGACGATGTCTTCGGGCGTCTCGCTGCGGTTGGCCTTGTAGTCGGCGTAGAGCTCGTGACGGAAATTGCCTCCCGGCGGATCGAACGCCACGCCGAGGTAATGCGGCCGCTCGCGCAGGATCAGGTCCTTGAGGAACTTGACGAACCCGAACACGGCCGACGTATTCACGCCGGCCGCATTGCGCATCGGCCGTCCGATAAAAGCATAGTAGAAACGAAAAATCAATGCGTAGGCATCGACCAGAAAAACTTTCTCCATAAACCCTCCGGTATGAACGCGGCGAGAACGTATCTGCCGCTCGATTATGCGTTCGATGAGCGCTGTTTTCGCGGAGATTTCCCCGCCGGGAGGACGTCCCCGCTCCGATCCGTGCCGAGCACTCATGCCGCGCGGCGCCCGCATAAGACCGCTGCGCGAATGTCTCCGCCAGAACTCGGTCCTCTTTCAAAAAACTCAGTCAGAACAGGCCCGTCCTCCTACCGGAGAGCCCGTCAATATTCCGCACGGGAAATTTCATCTCCGCTTCTCACGGATTATCGCCCGCGAACCACTCGGCGAACGACGTGGCCGTCTCGTGCAGCCGGACGCTGTGCAGCGTCACGCCCTCGGGCAGACGCGCCGCGATCCGGGCAGCGAAGTCGGCCACCATATTCTCGCAGGTAGGCTGGTAATCGGTTACCTCCAGTTTCGAGTAGCGGGAGCGGAGAGCCTCAACGAGCCCGGCGTTCGACTCGGTGCGCCGCATGACCAGTGCGTGATCGTAACGTCCGACGATCTGCTCCGCGACGATCCGCTTCAAGTCGCCGAAATCGATTACCATGCCGCACTTCGAATCCGACGGATCGTCTTTCGGACGGCCTTTGACCGTCACGAACAGGCGATACGAGTGACCGTGTATCTCGCGGCACGGACCGTCGTAACCGTCGAGCGTGTGCGCCATCTCGAACGAAAATTCCTTTGTCAGACGGATAACGGCCATAATCTACTCGTCTCCCAAGTTAGGTATCTCGACCTGACGACCGAACGACTCACTGAGCGAGATGAACGTCTCGGTCTGCGACACCTCGGGCAGTTGCAGGATATGGTCGAATATCGTGTGCATCAGGTGCTCGTTGTCCGTGCAGTAGAGCTTGACCAAAATGTTGTACTTGCCGGTAATGAAGTGGCATTCGGTAATCTCGGGCACCTGACGCAGCTTCTCGACCGTCAGCATGTTCTTGGTCGGGTCCGAAACCCGGATGCCGATAATGGCGCAGACATCGTAGCCGAGCGCTTTCGGATTGACCTCGAGTCTCGAACCCCGGATCACGCCGGCATCCTCGAGCTTCTTGACGCGCTGGTGGATCGCCGCGCCCGAAATACCGCACTCGCGCGCGAT
>CDZU01029417.1_pt1 | contig 22563 bp, 27 predicted proteins | sample 557441 | NCBI WGS metagenome assembly CDZU01 (sample SAMEA3182114, study PRJEB8094) | gut metagenome | biome: human; feature: gut; material: Stool; isolation source: human stools | place: Canada | collected 2013-06-10
GAATCGGCGGACAGATTGGTTTTGTTTTCGGGCGACGCGTTAGAGGCATATTCAACATTCGTCGCCTTGACAAAACTGTGATCGGGAAAGACATCAATTGCAAAAAACTGAGTCTTCTCGAAACACGCAAAACTTTTTTGACTGAACTACGAAAGGAGTAAGCCGCGATTCCTCACCCGACTGAAGTCGGATGTTCCCTCGCGGCAATTCTATGGATAATACCCAAAACAACGACGAACAAGCAACCCTCCCGAACTTCGACGCGATCCGCCATCTGGACGATGACGGCAGGGAGTACTGGTTTGCGCGCGAGCTTTACCCGCTCTTGGGATATAGCCGTTGGCAAAGATTTCAGGCGGTTATCGAAAAGGCAAAGACCGCATGTAAGTCTTTGAAAATCAACGACTCTGACCATTTTACCAACCTTGGTAAAATGGTCGACCTCGGTAGCGGCTCGTCTCGCGAAATTGATGACGTCGCCCTCTCCCGTTATGCCTGCTACCTGATCGTTCAGAACGGCGACCCGAGCAAGCCTGTCATTGCCGCCGGCCAAACCTACTTCGCGGTTCAAACCCGCCGCCAGGAACTCGCCGACGAGGAAGCCTTCGCCCAACTGGATGAGGATCAAAAGCGTCTGTTCTTGCGCAGGGAGATGAAGGAGCATAACAAACGGTTAAGCGATGCCGCGCATGACGCGGGAGTCGTCGAGCCAAGAGACTATGCCATCTTCCAGAACCACGGATACAAAGGCCTCTACGGAGGACTTAATCGAAAGGATATCCACGAACGGAAAGGATTGAAAAAGAGTCAAGAGATCCTTGACCACATGGGTCACGAAGAACTGGCCGCGAACCTCTTCCGAGCAACCCAGACCGAAGCCAAACTCCGACGCGAACACATCGTCGGGAAAAGGGAGGCGAACCAAGCGCACTATTCCGTAGGGAAGGAGGTGCGGGAAACCATTAAGCGGTTAGGCGGCACTATGCCTGAAGATCTCCCGACTCCGGAGAAGAGCATTAAACAGCTTGAACGTGAAGAAAAGAAACGGCTTGAACTTCTCGAGAAGAAGTAACCGCCCAATTTGAACCATTACCAGCCCTCGGCTCACACCCGAGGGCTTTTTTATCTGGAGAAACCATTGCCTAAAAGCCAGAAACCCCGCAAGAAAGGGCAGCGAGCAAGTGCGCAATGGGAACTTGAAGACGACGCCTTTCTTGGTGAACTTCAAGCGACAGGAAAATTCAAGGAACAACCTGAGGAAGCAAAATGAAGATTGACATCTTTGACACGACAGTGCCGGACTACTCTATACTCGACAAGAAGAGCCTCATGGAAAGCCTCGGCTATGAATCCGAAACCAGTCTCCGCAATGCGGTCGACTCCGGATTCATCCCGCCGTCGATGGACTACGGCGGACGTAACGGCGCAGGCCGCTGGACTGTCGGCATGATCCGTAAGTGGTTCATGCTGAAAGGTGAAAAGGCCGTCGACGACGCTCTCCGCCGCCTGAACTACGTGAGCAAGATGAGCGTCTCTCAAAAGAACGCCTTTTCTACTGAATGATGCTCGGCGTGGGACAATCCGTGGGACAAAACAAATGACCACAACAAAATGCCCTGCGACACAACATGCAGCGACTTCCGCTTCTAAGTGATCGGCTCCTCTACAGCCTAGCTACATGCTAACCACTACCCCGCTACATACCCGCTATGTAGCGGGGTTTTTCGTGTTAGCATGGCCGTACCCCGCTACCGTCACGCCACCTGCACACCGCCTACACGCTGTCAGCCTGTGGGACAACTGTGGGACAAAAGGCCCGTTCGGTACCCCGGGGATTCAATTTTGTGGGACACGCCATGAACATAACGGCCAAAAACATTCTGACAGTAGGCGATGGACGATATAAGATCGCGCCGAATTTGTACCTCGTCGTCCGAAGAAACGGACTCAGCAGATCGTTTGTCTTCCGATACACATTCGACGGAAAGCGCAAGGATCTCTCGCTAGGGGATCCGGCAATCATCAAAATTCAAATGGCGAAGGATGAGGCGCTCAAGTGCCACACCCTCCTCACACAGGGAGTCGACCCGAAGGCTTTCAGAGAAGAAAAGAAAGCACCGGTAAAGACAAAGCACGAACCAACATTCAAGGAATATGCCGAGCGCATCATCCCGATCATCATTGAGGTCAAGCAATACAAGAACAAGCACAGCATCAATGAATGGCGTCGGTGTATCCTCGGCCTCGCCGTCCAGCACATCGGAGACATGCAGATTAAAGAGGTCGAAACGTCTCACATCCTTTCAATCCTCAATCCGCTCTGGAAGGATCAGACTCCGACAGGCATCAAAGCCCGGGGTTTCTTGGAGACCGTATTTGCCTATGCAAAGCGTGAAGGGTTTTACACCAAAGAGAATCCAGCCACTTGGCGCGGCAATTTGGATGCATGGTTGCCATCACCTCAGCGCATCTACACCACCAGGCATTGCCCTGCCGCTACGCTTGATGAGGCGATCAACATTGCCAGTCGATTGCTTGCAGGCGAGGTCGGAGAGCCTTCTTCACGTCTTGCCGCACTCTTCGGCATCTTGACCGCCACGCGCCGAAAGGAATTTACGCTCGCGTTTTGGGATGAAATCAATCTCGAAGAGCGCATCTGGTACATCCCGCCTGCTCGCAGAAAGGACCGCAAGCCTTTCCCGCACCGTGTCCCTCTGAGCGATCAAGCCATTGAAGTGCTGCTTGCCGCTAACCCGAGCCAAAAGGGACCGCTCTTTCCGTCGCCTTACTGGGCGCACAGACCAATCCGCATCGACAACCCGTATCACACGGTCAGCAGGCTCACAGACGGCAAAGTAACAATGCACGGATTCCGTTCGACCTTCCGAGACTGGGCGGCCAGAAACGGTGTGGACAGAGTCGTCGCAGAGAAATGCTTGATGCACGCAACCGGCAACGCCGTTGAGCAAACGTATCAGCGTGACGACCTATGCGAACTACGTCGTCCCGTCATGCAGTCGTGGGCCGACACGATCATGCCGAAGAAGAAGTGACGTTTTTCGAAGGCACAAAAAACGCCCCACCTACCAGCGAAGGTAAGTGGGGCATTTTCGTCTAACTAAGTTTTTATGGGCGCCATCCTCAAACCGTTGGGGCGAAATGATTACAAGGCAATTTCGACCCATTTTGACGCCACCCCTTCGTCTAAGTTTTCGGCCAAATTCGTCTACAGCTTCGTCACTGACTGACGATCTTTGTCAGAGCGTCCTTGTCTATCGCAGTCCGCTCAGAAAGCTCGACACCTCGTCGAACCAACTCCGTGCCTCGCTCGACAAGGTCTGCGCATCGGGCAAGCTGCTCTCTTTCAAGCTTGCAGGCACCGGCACGGGCTGCGGACAGTCGACTGCGGGCCGCGGCGGCCTCACGGCGCACCCTGTCAAGGTCGCCAGACAAGTCACTAGCGCGAGCCAGTGCGGCATCGCGCACCTCCCACGCTTCAACCAGGCTCTGTGCATAGGTTCTCTCCTTCTCACGATACTTGGCCTCAAGGGCCTGCGCACGAGTGGCGTAGTCCTCACGTAGCGCAGCAATGTCCTCGCCATACAGCGCCGCGGCATACTGGTAGCCGCCAAGGAAGGCGGCGGTGAGAGCGACGACCGCGATGATCTTGTCCTTCATTCTTCACCCAGATAGAGCTTCGCTTCGGCCTGACGGCGGCGCGTGAGCCCCGGCAGGACTTTTCCGTTGGACTTGTTCACGTCCAAGAACTGGCGGGCGGCTTCTTCCGCGTTGCCTGCGTTGACCGCTCGCATCAGCTTCGGGCACTTGTGGACGACGCCGTCCACGCCGATGTTGTACGCGAGGCTCATGAGCGCCACGTACTGGCCTTCGGTAAGGTAGACGTTCACCCAGAAGGCAAGGCCCGAGGCGTAGCGCTTGAGGTCCTCAATGAGCATGTCGTAGGCTTCCTTGTACGTCACGACCTGTCCTTCCTTCACGTCGGAACCGGTGTGGCCGAAGCCGATGGTAAGCACGCCCGCGGGGCATAGGTATGCAGTCTCGCGGAAGCCTTCCCACTGCTCGATGAAGTCGGCGGCCAACTCGACCGGCCAAGCCGTAAGGGCTCTCGTTTCACTCATTGTCTTTCTCCTTTTCCACGGTTAACCCGCGCTTCGCCATTTCTTCTTCGGCGTGCGCTTCAATGCGTTCGTTGAGGGTTTTGACAAGCCGACGGAGCACAGGCGGAACCGCTCCGCCCAAGCCTCCGCGCTCCAAGGTCTCGATGATGGAGCCGAACTCACCCGCCGCGTAGGCGCAGATGGTGATGCTTTGAAAAATTTGAAAGTGGATGACGGGCGCGAAGACTTCGTCGAGCCCATGGGCGAGTGCTACGATGGCGAACATCAGTGCCTTCTTCAGGATGCCCAGAAAATTCTTATGGCTCGACCACCGCCCTTGAAGCACGGCTATGCCTGTGCCAAGGAAGAAGTCCGTCACCGTGAAGATGACAAGCCACCAGAGCAGCGGCCCTACGTCGCCGAAGGCGAATGACAGGGCGCCGCCCAGCACACCGCCTGCGGTCAGCATGACTCTCTCCGCTCCTTGAGGAATGAGGTTCTGCAGGGTTGTCAGCATGATTGAAAAAAAAGAAAGGGGACGACTGGATCGCCCCCTGCGTGGTTAACGATCCATTGCTAGAACCGTACGGATGTGCTTGATGCACTCCCACGCTTCACAAAGATCTTCCAGGTTCTGGGATGTCAGGCTGTAGTGACCGTCCCGAGCGTCGTCGAGGATCTTGTCGATCTTCTCCAGAAGCTCTTCCTCGGTGCGCTCACCCTGCATCTTTCGCATGTCCTTCAAGTCCATGACTTTCCCTCCTCTCCTAGTGCAAGACCAGTATCTCGCACATCAGAACTCACACGCGCACAAAAAAACTCCCCCGAGCTTTTGCCCGAGGGAGTCGTTGTTGATTTGTTTGTGACTTGGCTACGTGCTGGCCTTCGCAGGAATGAATCCTGCGTAGACGCCGAGTTCGCCTTTCACGGCTATTCGCACGGTTTCGCCCTTTCTCACGGGTATCGTCACACTAGCGTACCGAGAGAAGGAACGAAGTAGACCTCAACGGCACTTGCGTTTGGGGTTTGTCCGTTTGTGCTCCCAAGGTGGTACGCGATTGAATCGCCCTTGTTACAGGGCACGTAGCTCGCCCCTGTGTGCTGGCCGAGACTTGCCCCGCAAGTATTGGCGTGTGAAGTCTGGTTTTGGATATCCCAGTAACCGATGTTTGCGTCGACAAATTTGATAACGAAGAGGCCGGCTGAAGGAGCGGTTTCGTGTCCCCACGCTTCATTACCCGTGTCGACAACGGGCGTGAAAGAAACCCGCCTTGCCGACGGAGCGGCAAACCCGCTGCCAGCCTTGGCAAAGTTTCGGAGGTAGTCTTCAAGCGAAGCCATAGCGCACCTCCGAAACGACTGCGAGACAACGAAGAAAGGTATTGTTTATACCCCCCCCCCGATAACTTTAAAGAAACCCGTCACACTAATGGAGGTTTCGCCAGAGTTCCCAACGGTCACTTTATCCCCCTTCTTCACACGGCCGCAAAATGCACGCCACCCAGTACTCCCCTCAAGCGCGAGTCCGTTTTGATTGGTATCGTTAGTGAATACCCAGATCGAGTTCCAAGCGTCATTCGTCTTGTACTCACCGTCAACTCGAACCACGCCATCGCAAGGCGCTATGTAATCAACCGATTCGCCTTTAGCAGGAGGAGTAAAGCTCGTAAATGTCGACGTATCGATTGCAGAGCCCCGAGCTCCGCCTGCCAGCGTCTCTGCCCTGAGCAAGTCCTTCACAGTTGCCATCAGAACCCCCTGTACATGTTTGCCTGCATGGCACGAGCATCAGCCTTCTGGCCGCACTCGTACTCAATACACGCGGGAATCGTCGGATACTCGACGAACGGGAAGCCTTCAAGCGCAGGCATGTCTCTCAGCGCTTCACGGTACGTCATCACCTCTGCACGCTCCTCATCAGTCAGCGCCTCACGAGCAGACTTCGCTTCCTTCTGCACCGTCATGTCCGTCAGTTGGACGTAGCAGTCCGTGTCACTGATGCGCGCATTGCGCTCGGAGCGAACCGTCTGCGCATAGCGCTCGGTCACGAACGCATCGTCGTGCTCGGGCAAATTCGCTTCGGTGTAGTACCCACCATCGGCAGAGCGGAAGAGTTCACCAGGGCGCTCCTTTGCAGTCACCCACGTCAGAACACGACCGTCAATCTCTTCGTCCTTGCACTCATACCCTGCGGCACGAGCGGCCTCAAGATCGAGCGGATCAACAAAGCAATGGACGAACCCACTGTTAGAGTGCGCCGCTACTTTGCCGTTGCGATCCATCACCACATAGCCGCCTACTGGCGAGGCCATAGCCTCCGCCAGGTATTCGGCTTTCACTTCAGATAACGTTTTCACGTCTCCTCCTTATGCGGGCACCTGCCCACCAAATTCGACAATAAGTTCCTTGAGAGCAGTTTCAAGCTCCGTAAACCCAACTGCGTCTACGTTTGTTCTCGCCTGTGTCTTTTGCTGATCTGTCAGAGACTGGGCGACATAAAGCACAGCCCCGTTTTTCTTGATGTTCTCGATGCTCGTGGACTCCTGCGCTTGCACTGCCGCTACAGCACTCTGTTTTTCCTGCTCGACAGCACTCTCCGCGGCGGACTGAGCAGCCTGTACGGCGCTTACAGAGGTTGACTGCTGAGCGGTCACCGCGCTCACCGCCTTTGTCTTCGCGTCATTGACCTCGTTAACTCCCGCAGTCTTCGCAGAGTTGATGGCGCTGATGGCGTTCGTCTTGGACGTGGTGACCTCGTTAACCCCCGCCGTCTTCGCAGAGTTGATGGCTGTCACGCCCTCATTCTTCAGATTGCTCAGGTCAGTTTTTGCTTGAGCAATCTTTTCAGTCAGGTCGACATTGCTCTTGTTCGCCGATTCTGCGGATTGCTTCGCGTTCGTCTCCGACTGCTTGGCCGCCGTCTTGATGTCCATGAACGCTTGCCCAAGCAGCAGGGACGTTCCGCCGGAAGAGCTGTACCCGACGATCTTGTCCGTGCTCTCTAGATCAGCCTTCTCAGGAAGATCGCTTACCTTAATAATTGCCATTTCTACTCCTTAAGAAACGCGCTTCCACATGTAAACCGCCACGTACGGATTGCGGACAGAGAAAGATTGACCTCCACCAGTTGAGCCGACCTGAGCCTCGTGCTGATGCACGCCACCTCGAGACGTCTCACCAGACCACGACCGTGAGGCGTCAAACTTGAACTTGTAGAACGTGTTATCGCCACCATCCGCGCTGGTATTGCTTTCCCAATGCTGTTCGCACGAAAAAGCACCCTTTGCGAGCGATCCCGCACGGTCATCACAGCCGATCTCGCCCGTGATATTCATGCTCCCTCGCGTATGTGCATGCTCACCCGCGGGAGAGACAGTTGCAGAGTGGGAGTGCGGCGGCAGTTCATTTGCTGTGAGACGGCACGTATCAGCCCCGCCACTCGACCCCGGTGCGAAGCCGTCACCCGCATCGATGAGACAGCGGCCCGCGCCAATGCGCTCCCAAACACCGACGCCAAACAGTTGGTTCGGGTTGACCGAAGCGGTCGAACAGTAGATGCTGCCAACCGGGTAGATCACGTCAACAACAGATAACCTCGCGACCTTCTCCAACGCCTTTTTGAAGCCGTCATAAAGCGCCTGCGCATCAATGCCCGCATCCTGACTGGCATAGTCAGCCACAAGCTGACCGATGGAGAAACCCGCGCTCGCACCCTGTGCAATTGCTCGGTTCACACGATCCGATCGCGCAATGCCAGACTGAAAACCCTTGGAAACAGTCGAGGCCATCTCGTCGGATTCCCACTCGGCCTCGCTCGCAATGTTCGCGTCCTTGCCGTTGGCGAACGGGATCAAATAATTCTTTGCCATTACTTCAAGTCCATAAGTAAAAAGTCATCGTTATCGGTCGTCAGGAGTACGCCGTCTGTCGTAGCCAAGTTCCCCGCGGTCGACGGCCACACGCTTTCCTGCACGCCTGCATGATTGAGCGTGAAAACCTTCTTGCTGAAAATCTCCCAGACAATCGGAGGAACAGACCTCTTGAAGACATAGATGTCAATGCTCATGTCCTGGTTGTCGACGTATGACCATTGCGCAGAGTTAACCCCAAAGGCCGACATCACCAATCGCAAGAGGTCATCAAGAGCCTCGTTCTTACCCCCGTACTGGTTGAGCGCAATCTTTGCTTTGAGAAGAACGCGATAGACCTCATCACTCAACTCGGTGATGCCGTAGGTGTCATCTCTCGGGGTCTTCCAAATGCCAAGGTCAAAGCCGATGCCGTCCACGTCGTCAAACGCAAAAAAGACATCTGTAATGCGTAGTTTCAGTTGACGAGTCACGCCCACGCGCACGCCAATCGCATCAAGCTGAGTACCCTCTGCCAAATCCAAGTCGTATTGCTTGATCATGTACGCGAGGTCTTGACGCGCATTCAAAACGGGTTCTGTCAGCTGATAAACCCACTCCGTAAAGCGCGGCTTATCTCTGTGCGCCCCCGTGATCAGCTCTGTGTATTCGTTTTCATTCGGCATGGCATTACCCCACCGTGATGTTGATGTCCGACACAGAACAAACAGCCTTCTGATTCCAGGCAATCTTCACAGAAGCCGCCGAAGAATTGAGCAACAGCTTTTCAAGCGTGAAGGCAACATCAAACGTACAGTCGTTTTTGAGAACCGCTACAGTCGCCACCTTCGCAGGGTCGACCGACTCGCCGATGCTGAGGCCGTTGATGTACGACACAACGCGCTCTTTAATCTCACCCTCGACAGTACTCAACCAGACATCTGTCGGCTTAATCGACATATTGACGGACACCCGAACGTCTGACGGGCGACTAAATTTGATATTGTTCACGTTCCCGAATGCATCGAGGTACTGGACGCTCGTGCTGCCATGCGTTGCCACGCCCTGACTCTTCTTCTTAAAGATCGTGTCCGCAATCTGGTTCACATCGCCACCGGCAACGACAACAGCAATTGAGTGAGCGGGAATGCCGTCTGTCGAGGTCTCGCCCGTATCATTGTGTCGACCGGCAACTGAATGAACGTCGTCAAGCTGAGCAATTGAACCAATCAACCCTTCCCAGAGTCCAACGGTTGGCTGCATGGTCGACAGGGACTGGCGCTCTCTGAGTGCCACGTCAGACTCAATGTCAACGCCTTCAATCGCTGAAGAAGGATTTGTGACGCTATGCCACCCGAGCGTAGGAGTACCGATCTTTGTGATCGAACCTGCGCCTGCGGAAACCGCACCGACCTCCTGAGACTCAGCCGTCACAACAACTTCGCCTGAAAGCGGAATAGAAACCGTCGACGGAAGAAGCCAGCGATTATCCGAAGAGTCAATTGCCACGCCGTTGTTGATCACCGTTCCGGCCACGCCGACAAGCTTCAAGTCAACCTGAGAACGGGAGGCGTCATGGCGCGTGAGACCATTCGTTTTGACCGCACAGTCAAGCGCAACGCCAGAAGCCGTATTCGGGTTGTATGCATTGAAAACGGAAATGGCTTGAGCGTTCAGATCATTGATGGCTGCGGAAAAGATTGCCAGCAACTGTCCATCCTGCGTATCAGCATCAAGGTTGATGTCTGATCCAAAGATTGACTTCGCCTTGTCCTTGAAATACTCAAGGATTTCGTCGTATGTCGGTGCCGTAATGCCGCTTGCGGACACTACAAAAATCGGACTGTCAATCGTCATCCGATAACCTCCTCAATGTTTGCCGTACCGTATCGCGTTACGATTTCCGCACTGATGCGGATCGTTCGCGTGTCGGGATTCAGGATCGACTCAAACTTTGAAATCTCCGTCACGCCCGGGGTGTCAAGAATCCTGGCTCTCAGCACGAACTCAACAGCCTCATGCTTGCCCAGAACCTCTTGAAGCCAAGGTGTACCTTCCGTCGTATCCAGAAACCACGAGCCGCGCCATAAAGCCAGCCGCGTCATAACGTTCTGGGCGACCGCATCGGGCGTATCTGCGAGAAAGCAGGAGCTTCCCCTGCCCATCGTCATATCGCCCGCTTCATCAAGCTTTCTTACCTTCATGAGAGCCTCTCTAGAAAAACCAATTCGTAAACAACTCTCGACTAAAGTCGAAAGCTTTATTGTCACCTGCTAAAGCAGGCTCAACATAGGGCTTGTTTACACCAGCCCCTGGGTTATCAGCAGACAACCCAGACGTTGCAGATTCCGACCTCCATTGAGGTCGCTGTGCGCTCTGTAACCACAGTTCTTGCAAACAAATCGGTGCTTCTGCCGTGTTCCGATGGCATTGCAATGCGGACAGGTTTGCGACGTATAGCGAGGGTCAACGAAGATCACTTCGATACCCGCTCTACAAGCTTTGTCCACTATCTTCTGCTGAAGCTCCCTGAAGGGCCAGCGGTGCAGGCGTGCGCGAACCTTCTGCCCGGCCTTGATTCGCTCGCGGATGTCCGTAAGATCTTCAAGAACGATCAGGCGAATATTGCGTTCTGCCGCATCTTCAATAATGGACTTGCTGATTTCGTCGTTGATTTGTTCCACATGTCGTTTCTCTCGGCCGGAAGCCTTTCGAAGTGCCTGTCTGGCGCTTCTGGAGCCATTGCGCTGGAAACGAGCCCGACTGCTCAGGTATTTGTCACGGTCGTCCTTCATCTTCCCGGCTTTGAAGATTCGGCCGGTAGACAGTGCGGCGGCGTTGTTTTCGCCAACATCAACGCCCATGACTTGATTCAAAGACAAGTTGTCGAGAGATACTTCCTTGAGTTTCTTCTCTATGGCAATGTGCAGCTCCCATCTGGAAGGCGTGCCTTTGATGCCGCACTTCCAAACGAGGTTGCATTCGCCAAGCCTGTAAATCCGATTCTCCTTCGACGTTCCGGCAAGCTCTTCAGCCAGAAAACCGGCCAATTGGCTCAGCTGAAACTTTCCCGGACGAAGACGAACGCCGACACGCCCATTCACCGTATAGACCGACGCCTCGGTGTAGTTGTTGAAGAAGCGAATGGTGTTCTTGTCCAGGTGAACAACAGGATTCCTGAAGCTGATGCTCGGGAGCACCATCTTCTTATCCTTCGAGAAGTTCGGATGGTTGCTGATCCACGACTGGTACATGCTCGATACCGAACGCATGACGTTGCAGGCGAGCTGTGCACCAAGAACGGACATTTTGGTTCGAACCATCGGATAAGCAGCCTTGTGCAGGTTGTACCGTTGCCAGAGCCGTTTTTTCCTATCTGTATCGGACACGACGATTGGGACGAGCAAATTGCAGGCCTGCCCGTAGAGGCGACGGGTCTGATGCATCTTTTCGGAAGCATCGGCATCGACCTCCAAGGCAATGCAGACGGTACGCACGTCGACTTTGCGTCGAACGAGCTTACCTGCGCCCTTTGATATGTTCAGTCCTTTCAATGTAATGCCTGATGGTTTCCGCACTGACATTGCCAGCCGTACCTACGTAATAGGACGGAGACCACAAATGCCCGCCGTAAAGCTGATCCTTCAACGCCGGGAAAGCCACAAACAGCTTCCGGGCCGTCGAACCCTTCAAAATCTTTACGGCATCGGCTACAGCCTGTGACGGAGGGATGGTTACGAACAAATGGATATGGTCAGGTTGGATTTCCTAGGTCAGAATCGGCCACTCGCGCTCAATGCAGATCGCGGTGATGGCAAGACGCAAAGCCTCGGCTATTTCACCTTTAAGTATCCGTTTGCGGTACTTCGGACACCATATCACATGGTATGCCGTCTGGTAAACGCAATTTCGGTTGTATACTATTTCCACCATATCCTTAATTTTATCACGTGGTAGTGTGAAAGGCATGGGCCGCAATTCCTCACCTGACTGAAGTCAGATGTTTCCTTGCGGCATTTCTATGAAGAGGCGCTCTTGTATTGCAATGCAATACGATTTGGGTTATCGTATCTCCATAGATTAGAGGAGGACACCATATGAGTGCTCAAACCATCAGTCTGCGTCTGCCGGAAGAGGAGGTCGCCATTCTCAATCTTCTCTCAGACAGAGAGCGGCGCACCAAAACCCAAATTATTCGCGAAGCTCTGCAGCCTCTTTTCAGGAAAGTCTTGGATGAGCCGGAAAGGATTACGTTAAGCAATACGGAATTTCAGGCCTTGTTAGATGAAATGGCAACGCCGCCTGGTGAAGAAGTTCTTGCACGTCGTCGCCATCTCATGACCTATGAGCGTTGGAAATGACCGGTTATTCTTTTTCCAAGCCACTGCCTCTCGACCCGGACATTCCACAAGATGCTCTAGATCGCTTTGATTGCGACGTCCCGGTATTGAACCAGTGGTTGCGGACGCGCTCTGTTCATAACGAAAAGTATGGCAGTAGTCGAACCTACGTGGCCTTTGATGAGGGGGGAAGCATTGCAGGGTATTTTTGCATTAGCAATGCTGTTCTTGATCATGATCGCTTGTCAGCGGGTTTTCGTCGGAATAAGCCAAACCCGTTGCCGTGCTGTCTGCTTGGAAGACTAGCGGTCGATAAACGCTATCAGGGGCAAGGGCTCGGCGGAGCATTGTTAGTCGAGGCCTTGAAGATAACGCAGGGCGTTTCCAGGATGTCCGGTTGTTGGGCGTTAGTCGTTCAACCTAAGGGCGAAAAAGAAATTGGCTTTTATGAGCATCTCGGCTTTCGCCGATGCAAAGTAGGAGATCCGCCAATGCTCTTTTTCGAAATCGAACACTTCACAAATAAACGGTCGCCCCTCCAAACGGAAGGGCGGCGTGACTGCTCCCCGTCCGATTTGAAACCAAATCGGGCGAGGCTTCCTGCTTCTTCGACGTTGCCTCAGCCATAGCTTCGGTCTTACGCATCTCCACAGGCTTTGGCTCGTGACGTTACGAGCGCAAGACGGTCAGCCCAGCCGCCTTCAACATCCGGATGCCTTCCTGCTTGATGTTCAGGGAGGCATTGATATCCCGGTCATGGTGAGTACCGCAATGCGGGCATGTCCCTTTCTAGGCAGATGAACGATTGAGTGTCAAACCCGATGGCAAGTTCAGGCTATAGCAGTGTGATTCCTCCACGCCCATCCTCTCTTTCGGCTGGGCTTTCCTCCTCTTGCTGCCGGAGGACTCCCTGACCGCTGACAGCGGATATGCTCAACAATCTGCACTCACTTGGAGCGCATCTCCGCACAAACCCGAATTAGAGTGTTCAGGTTTACGCCTGAACCGCGCTGGCAATAATGCTGGTTATGGAGCTGCATTTTTTTCGAACGTCTGACTGTCACCTATCCGCCCTTTGTTTCTGAACAAGAGTTGCATTTCGGGGGCTGCGTTCAGGAGGTTCCTCTCCAGAGACGCAGGGCAATCATTCCGGTCTGCAGTTGGGCATTATCGATCCACTTTGTGGAGCTCGTGGTAACATCACGGCACATTCCACCCACATCCGACCGCTTCGAAAACCATGCTCAACTGGCTCATCGGGACGCTCTTCATGGCGTTTCCCCTGCTTCTTCCCATTTTCATTCTCATGATCGCCCGCAAAATCGGCTACCGCTGGCCCGCCCAGAGGCTCTTCATGCGCGTGGCGCTCGCCTTCTACGCGATCTCTCTCGTACTCATCGGCGGGCATGCCGCTGAAACCGGACTCGGACTTCAGGAATTCTTCAACGCCTACTACGGCGCGGCTTCTGATGCCACCCTGCTCTACTACCTCGGCCTCGCGTGCCAGATTCTCGCCATTGTCGCGCTCATGTTTGTCGTCAACTGGAAGGTCATTCGCCTCTACTACGGCGAGGACTGGAAGGCTCCCGCCGGCTTCATGACGAAGGAGGAGGCCGAGAAGGCCGCCAATGCCGACCAAGTTCAACCCGAAGCCAACGTCGCCGAACCTCGCAAAAAGGACGGCAGGACCGAATAATCGGCGTCAGATCTTCGCTCCCGTGTGTGAAAAGGCCGCAGGTGTCAGAGCCCGCGGCCTTCTTGCATTCAGTGACTGTGGAGGAAATGCTTGGGTTTGCGCATCAAGGGGCGGCCTTCTCGGTCGCGTGAGTCTCGTCCCAGGCGGCCATCATGTCGAGCCAGGGGGCTGCGCCCGTGCCGAATATCGAGCCTGCGGTTTCGGCCATGGCGGGCGTGAGCGGTAGTTCGCCGTGGTAGAAGGCCTCGAGTTCGGTCGCCGAGAGGCCGAACCACTTCGCCGCGAGTGCGGGCGGGGTATCTGCGAGGATTTCGCGAAGGACTTCTCCGGGGTGCTGCTGGGCGGATGCGGGCCTGCGGCCGCCGCGCTTCCCTGCGGGACTGGGCTTGCCGGACTTTCCGGCCTTGTTCGGTTTTCCGGCCATGACGCTGGTCTCCAAAAACGGTATGTATCCTGCAATCTTATCCCTTTGGGTGACGTTCTTCTAGTACCAATGCTCAATTGCAACGGTCCTTGTGGTTGAGGTCGGGGTATCCGCGAGACGCCTAGAATGAAGGCATAGACAAAGTTTTTGAGCGCCTCTCCAATTCGGGATGCGCGCGAAGGAGACCGAAAGATGTGCACAACCTGCGGCTGCGGCGAACACAACCACACCCACATGCACGCCCATGTGGACGAGAACGGCAATGTAACGACTCATGTCGCCCACGATCACGATCATGAGCATCGTCATGACCATGCCAACGGGCACCATCATGACCAGGACCACGGTCCCGCTCACAGCCACGCCCCGACGACGTCCGCCTCGCGCGCCATCTCGATCGAGGAGGACATCCTCGGGCGAAACAACGCGATTGCGGCCGTCAACAGGAAGTTCTTCCGCGAACACCGCGTGCTCGCGCTCAATCTTGTCTCGTCGCCCGGTTCGGGCAAGACCGAGCTTCTCGCTCAGACGCTCAAGAGGGCCTCGGGCTTTCGCACGGCCGTGATCGAGGGCGACCAGCAGACCGCGAACGACGCCGAGCGCATACGCGCCACGGGCGTGCGAGCCCTGCAGATCAACACGGGCAAGGGCTGCCATCTCGACGCCGCGATGGTGAGCCACGCGCTCGAGCACCTCGTGCCTGAAGACGAGTCCGTGCTCTTCATCGAGAACGTAGGCAACCTCGTCTGCCCGGCCGAGTTCGACCTCGGCGAGGCTCACAAGGTCGTGCTCCTCTCCGTCACGGAGGGCGAGGACAAGCCGCTCAAGTATCCCGACATGTTCCGCGCGGCCGACCTGATGATCCTCACGAAGACGGATCTTCTGCCCTACGTCCCGTTTGACGCAGAGAGGGCCGAGGAGAACGCCAGACGCGTGAACCCGAAGATCCGCACGATGCGTGTCTCGGCCGTGTCGGGCGAAGGCATGGAGAAGTGGCTCGCCTGGCTTGCCGCCGAACTGATGCTCTCGGGACTGTGAGGTCCGGCCATGACGAAGGCCGCAACGGACTTTCGCGTGCGCGGACTCGTGCAGGGCGTGGGCTTCAGGCCCACGGTCTACAGGATCGCGCTTGAGCTCGGGCTCTCGGGCACCGTCTGGAACGACGCCGAAGGGGTCGTCGTGCACCTTGAGGGCGAACCTGAGGTGCTCGAACGCTTTCCCGAGGCGCTCCTTGCCGGGAAGCCCCCGCTCGCGCGCATCGACGCCGTCGAGCCCGCAGCGGGCGAACTTCAGGGCATGGAGGGCTTCTCCATTTCCGCCACGCCCTCCGGCGGCCGCGTGACCACTGCCGTCACTGCCGACGCCTGTGTGTGTGACGCCTGCCTCGACGACATCTTCAATCCAAATGACCGCCGCTGGCGCTATCCTTTTGCAAACTGCACCCATTGCGGTCCGCGCTTCACCATCACGCGCCACCTTCCCTACGACCGTCCCCAGACGGCCATGGCGGGCTTTCCGATGTGCCCCGACTGCAGGGCCGAGTACGAGGATCCGCTCAACAGGCGCTTCCACGCCCAGCCGATCGCCTGCCCCGTCTGCGGACCGAAGCTCACGCTCGTGACGCCCGACGGTACGGCGGTCGAGGGCGACGCCATCCGTGAGACGGTGAAGGCCCTCGGGGCCGGCCGGATCGTTGCGATCAAGGGGCTCGGCGGCTTTCACCTTGCGTGTGACGCCGAGAATCCGGAAGCCGTCGCTGCGCTCCGCAGCCGCAAGCAGCGCGATGAAAAGCCCCTTGCCGTCATGGTCGCGGGCCTTGCTTCGGCCGAGCGCTTCGCACACGTCACCGACGATGAGAAGGTCCTTCTCACGGGCCCCGCGCATCCGATCGTGCTTCTGAAGAGAAGGACGGGGGAAAACGTGCCTGCGCTTGCAGGCGTTGCCGACGGACTCGAGGCGATCGGGGTCATGCTCCCCTATACGCCTCTTCACGTCCTCATCTTCCACAGCTTTGCGGGCGAGCCCGAGGGACGCGGCTGGATGAACGACGTCCTTCCCGTCACGCTCGTGATGACGAGCGCCAACATGAGCGGACTGCCGCTCTGCACTGAAAACGAGGAGGCGCTCGAGCGCCTCTCCGGGGTCGCAGACCTCTTCCTTCTCTCCAATCGAGACATCGTCACGCCCTGCGACGACTCGGTCGTGAGGGCGGGCGTTGAAGGCACGTCCTTCGTGCGCCGCTCGAGGGGTTATGCGCCCGAGGCGGTCATGCTCCCCGAATCTGCGGGCGCGGCGAAAAAGCCCGTCGCCCTCGCCTTCGGGCCCTATCTCAAGAACACGGCGTGCTTTCTGCGCGGTCGCGAGGCCTTCCTCACGCAGCACGTGGGATCCCTCTCGAACCGACCGACGGTCGAGCTTCTCTCGCGCTCGGTCTCACACATGAGCGCTCTTTTCGAACTGAGTCCCGAGGTCGTCGCCTGCGACGCGCATCCGGACTTTCCCTCGACGAGACTTGCCCTTGAATATGCGGACCGGCACGGCATTCCCTGCATTCCCGTCCACCATCATGCGGCCCACGTGGGCGTCGTGGCGGCGGAGCGCGGCGTTGTGAAGCCCCTGCTCGGCCTTGCGCTCGACGGCGTCGGCATGGGGGCGGACCGTCTCCCCTGGGGCGGCGAACTTCTTCTCTGCGGGCCCGCCTCGTGGGCGAGGCTCTCTCACCTCGAGTCCATGCCGATGCCGGGCGTCGACAGGGCCGCCACGGAACCCTGGCGCATGGGCGTCGCCCTGATGGCGATGGCGGGCGCGGGGGACTTTGCAGAAGAGCTCTTCCCCGGCATTGCGTCGGTGTCGATGCTCAGGAAGCTCCTCGCGGGGGATCCGGAGAAGGCGGCCATGCTCGGCACGACCACTTCCTTCGGACGTTGGTTCGACGGCATGAGCGCCATTCTCGGCCTCTGCACCCATCAGCACGACGAGGCAACGGCCGCCATGCGTCTTGAGGGCGCTGCGGTGCGCGGACGCGACAATCCCGCCTGCGGCACGTTCGACGTCGAGGCGGGCGACTGGACGATTCTGGCCGACGGCACGCTCTCGCTCGTGCCGCTCGTTCGCCGCGTCGTCGACGAAAGGCTCTCGGGGGCATCCGTCGAGTGTCTCGCGGCCCTCGTGGAAAATGCCGTCATCGCCGCGCTCGCCGACTGGATCGCCTTCCACGCGACGAAGCTCGTCGAAGAATTCGGTCCGGGGCTTCTTGCCTCGGACGACAATGAAAACATGCTCGTCGCCCTCACGGGCGGTACCATGAACAATGCGGCCCTCTCGAAGGGGCTCGTCGAGGCGCTCACTTCGAGGGGCCTCGCCGGAGCGTTGCCGCTGCACGTCCCCGCGGGAGACGGCGGACTTTCGCTCGGTGAGGCCTGGTGGGCCCGCTCGGCACTGGCCGCAGGCGCGACCGAGTACTCGCCGCTCGACGCCTCCGCCGTCCTCGGACGAGTGCAACCATAAGGAGAATCATGACATGTGTCTCGCCATTCCAGGACAGATCATCAGGCTCGCCGGCGACGGCGAGGCCGTCTGCGACATCGGCGGCATTGAAAAGACGGTCAACGTCTCGCTCATCGAGCGCCCCGTTCCGGGTGACTGGGTCATCGTGCACGTGGGCTTCGCGCTCAACCGCATCGACCCCGAGGAGGCCCAGAGGACCCTCGCGGCGCTCAAGGCCGCGGGGCTGCACGACGAGGAGCACGCATCATGAAGTACGTCGACGAATACCGTGAGGGCGATGCCGCACGGCGCATTGCTGCCGAGATCAGGCATGAGGCCGATCCGAAAAGGATCTACCGCTTCATGGAGTTCTGCGGCGGCCACACCCACGTGCTCGCCCGCTGGGGGCTCACCGACATCCTGCCGCCCAACGTGCGCATGATCCACGGACCGGGCTGTCCCGTCTGCGTGCTGCCCGTCGCGCGCATCGACATGGCGATGCAGCTCGCGCTCGAAAGGAACGTGATCCTCTGCACCTATGCCGACACCATGCGCGTCCCAGCGGGCAAGGGCATGTCGCTCTTCAAGGCCAAGGCTCAGGGCGCGGACATCCGCATGATCTACTCGCCCATGGATGCGCTTGAGCTGGCGAAAGCCAATCCAGAGCGCGAGGTCGTCTTCTTCGCGATCGGGTTCGAGACGACCACGCCGCCCACGGCCGTTGTCCTCAAGGCCGCAAAGGCCGCGGGCGTGAAGAACCTCTCGGTTTTCTGCAACCACGTGCTCACGCCCGCCGCTATGACCCACATCCTGAAGATGAGCGAGGAGCGTCCAGAAGTGCCCGTTCTCGACGGCCTCGTGGGCCCCGCCCACGTCTCGACCATCATCGGTTCGGGACCCTACGAGGTCTTCGCGCGCGAGAACCGCCTTCCCGTCGTCGTGACGGGGTTCGAGCCCCTCGACATGCTCTACGCCATCCTGATGATGGTGAGACAGGTGAACGACGGCCGCCACGAAGTTGAAAACGAATTCACCCGCGCCGTCACCCGTGATGGGAACGTTGCCGCCATCCGCCTCATGGACGAGGTCTTCGAACTTCGCGATTCGTTCGAGTGGCGCGGACTCGGACGCCTCCCTAAGTCCGCCCTGAAGCTTCGCCCCGAATGGGCGGACTTCGACGCGGAAAAGCGCTTTGCCATGACCGAGCGCGCCGTCACGGACAACAAGGCCTGCGCCTGCGGTGCGATCCTCAGGGGCGAAAAGACGCCCGAACAATGCCCGCTCTTTGGCCGCGCCTGCAATCCCGCCAACCCGATCGGCGCCTGCATGGTCTCCTCGGAAGGCGCTTGTGCGGCCGCCTGGAGCTACGGCCGACGCCGCGCCGCAGGGCCTGAGCAGGCGAAGACTTCTGACGATCAACGATAAAAGAAGAAGGAAGAACCATGACCGACTTTTACATGCGCCCCCTCGACATGAAGAACGGCGCCGTCGACCTCACCCACGGCGCGGGCGGCCGCGCCACCGCGCAGCTCATTCACGACGTCTTCGGACGGCACTTCACGAACGCCTGGCTCGACGAAGGGCACGACGGCGCGCTCCTTCCGCCCATGACCCGCCCCGTGGCCGTCTCCTGCGACGGCCACGTCGTGCGTCCCCTCTTCTTCCCCGGCGGCGACATCGGGCGGCTCTCCGTAGCAGGCACCGTCAACGACGTCGCCATGTGCGGTGCGCGGCCCCTCTATCTCACCGCCTGCTTCATTCTTGAAGAGGGCTTTCCCCTCAAGGACCTCGACGCCGTCGTCGCCTCCATGGCGAAGACCTGCGAAGAGGCGGGCGTCGCCATCGTGACGGGCGACACCAAGGTGGTCGAGCGAGGCCACGGAGACGGCGTCTACATCGCGATCTCCGGCATCGGCGAAAAGATCTCGGAGGGCACGATCTCGGGGCGCGCCGCACGTCCCGGCGACGCCGTGCTCATCTCGGGCACCATGGGCGACCACGGCACCGCCATCCTCTCCTTCCGCGAAGGCATGAGCTTCGGCACGACCGTCGAGAGCGACTGCGCACCATTGAACGAAATGGTCGAGGCGGTCCTCTCTGCCGCCCCGCACGTTCACGTGCTGCGCGATCCGACCCGCGGAGGCCTTGCCGCCACACTCAACGAAATCGCCTCCCAGAGCAACGTTGGGATCCTTCTTGAGGAGAGCACCGTGCCCGTGCGCCCCGAAGTCCGGAGCGCCTGCGAATTCCTCGGACTCGATCCGCTATACGTCGCCAACGAAGGCAAGATGATCGTGATCGTCCCCGAAGACGAGGCCGAAGCGGCGCTCGCCGCCATGCACGCCTCGCCCTACGGTGAAAACGCCGCCAGGATCGGCCGCGTGACGGACGACGCCGACGTCCCCGCCGGCATGGTCGAGATGATCACCCTCATGGGCGGACGCCGGACCGTCGACTGGCTCGCGGGCGAGCAGCTTCCGCGAATCTGCTGAGCCCAAGGAAGTCTCTGAAGCCCTGCGGGACGCACGTTCGAGCCGCCGCAGGGCTCTTTTTTTGGGGAAAACTTGATGCGCGTCAAATGAATTGCAGAATTCCGGAAGGTTGTTTCAGGCCTTAAATTGGTAGCAGCTTGTAAATTCTTGGGTCTTTCTGCAGGGTCGCAAAGGTGTCTCGGCCGGTCCGACGGTTCCGTAATGGCGGAAAACCCTCGCAAATCTACGCAGAAATGCGGAAGAAATGCTCGAAATCGGCTCCTGACCACGCTTTCGGGCGAAAATGCCTGCCCTTTTTTCGGAAAAATTGCAAGAGGGGGCGGGCATCGTTCGCAGGCCCCGAAGCCCTTCGGATCCGTTGGAGGGCAATCGCTGCGGCGAGAAGACTTTGCTATGATTGTGCCCAAGTCGAGCTCGGGTCCCTTTCCGTGTTCGACTCGGTATTCGGGCCCTGTCCGTCAGGAGGACGGGCCGCACTATCGGGACTCACGGTCCCTTCAGGAGTCATTGAAATGAACAAGTCCGAATTTATCACCGCCCTCCAGGCCAAGACCGGTCTCGCCAAGGCCGACGTGACGAAGCTCGTCAACGCCTACGGTGAAGTCGTCATTGAAGCCGTTTCCAAGGGCGAAGACGTTCGCCTCATCGGCTTCGGCACGTTTGGCACCTCCGAACGCGCCGCCCGCGTCGGCCGCAACCCGCACACGGGTAAGGAAATCCAGATCCCGGCCGGCCGCGTCGTCCGCTTCTCCGCCTCCGCCAACTTCAAGGAAGCCGTGAAGTAATCCGCTGATCCGTCCGATCATGCAAGCAAAGAGGAGCCCGCAGGCTCCTCTTTGCATTTTGGTTCCTCACCTTCGTCCCGCTATAATCTGCGGACGAGAACAGCATTCACTCTCAGGAATCCATTTCAGGAGAAGCCATGTCCGCCTGTGCGCCCGCCGGCACCCTGCTCGGCCAGACGACCGAATACGTCGACACCTATCGTCCCGACCTCCTCACGCCCATTCCGCGCTCGCTCGGACGCGACGCGATCGGCGTGCACGACTTCCGCGGCACCGACGTCTGGCGCCTCTATGAAATCACCTGGATCAACGAGCGCGGCCTTCCCGTCGCCGCCGCCGGCGAAATCCGCGTGCCCGCGACGAGCCCCTGCATTGTAGAATCCAAGTCCCTGAAGCTCTACATCGGCTCGCTCACCCAGACGAAGATCGCCTCCGTCGAAGAGGCCGCCCGCCTCATCGCCCGCGACGTCTCCGCGTGCGTGGGCGCACCCGTCGAGGTCCTCATTGACGACCTCGCCCGCTGGGAGATGCCCGTCACCCGCGTCCCCGGCATCGTGCTCGAAGCCGAGTGCGCCGACCTCGAGTGCAGCGTTTACGAACCCGACGCCTCGCTCCTCAAGGCCGCCTCCGACGAGGTCGTTGAGGAGACCCTCTCCTCCAACCTCCTTCGCTCGCGCTGCCCCGTCACGGGCCAGCCCGACCATGCCTCTATCGTAATCAGCTACCACGGCCGCCGCATCGACCGACGCGCGCTCCTTGCCTACATCGTCTCCTTCCGACGCCACCAGGGCTTCCACGAGCAGTGCTGCGAACAGATCCACGCCGACATCATGCGCGTGCTCGCCCCCGAGGCCCTGTCGGTCAACTGCTGCTTCACTCGTCGCGGCGGCATCGACATCAGCCCCTTCCGCTCCACCGTTGCGGATCTTCCCGATCCCGTCATCAGGACGCCCCGCCAATGAGCTTTCTCAAGATCGGCACGCGCTCGCGCTACGCCCTGCGCTTCATGATCGAGCTTGCCGAAGTCGAACGCGCCGCAAGGTCCGACGAGACCCGCAGGCGAGGCTATGTCAAGCTTCGAACCGTCGCGAGTTCCCAGGACATCTCCTGGCGCTACCTCGAGCAGATCGCGCCCGCACTCGCCGAGGCCGGCATGGTCGAGACGGGACGCGGGCCGCTCGGCGGCTACAGGCTGTTGCGAAATCCCGCAACACTCACCGTCGCTGAGATTCTTGCCGTCGTCGAATCTGACGAAGCGCCCATGAAGTGCTTCGATCCCGAGGACGACTGCAGCCGGCGCGCAGGCTGCGCCGCCACCTTCCTCTGGAAGGGTCTCTCCGACGTGGTTGACAAGTACCTGCAGAGCGTCACGCT